>Ga0073899_10005914_pt1 | contig 10588 bp, 10 predicted proteins | sample KloWWTmetaKNB5Ph_FD_88975 | JGI IMG/M metagenome (GOLD analysis project Ga0073899, IMG submission 88975) | Active sludge microbial communities from Klosterneuburg, Austria, studying microevolution and ecology of nitrifiers - Klosterneuburg... | ecosystem: Engineered > WWTP > Aerobic digester >...
CACAACCTGCTGCCCGGCAGCGAAGCCGCGCGCATCCGCCAGCCCGCGCTGCTGCTGTGGTGCCGGCAGGACGCGGTGATCGACCCCAGCGCACTCGAGCTGTACGCGCAGCGGATCCCGCAGGCGCGCAAGGTGCTGCTCGACGGTTGCGGCCACATGTCGCTGGTGGAACGCCCGCGACAGGTCGCCGATGCCGTGCTGAAATTGCTCGAAACCGAATGAACGCGACAAGGATCGAACGATGAAGACTGCGGCGCTCGCCATCGCCACCGTGTTGCTGCTCGCCGCCTGCAAGGGCGAGGATCCGCAGGCCGCCGCGCAGGCCGCTGCCGCCCAGGCTGCCGCGGAGGAGCAAAAGGCCGAGGCGATGGCGAAGCAGTTCGACGAGGCGATGGCCGCGCAGAACTGGCACCTGGCCAAGGGTTACGGCGAGGTCCTGCAGATCGAGCATCCCAGCAGCGCCGCCGCCGCACGCATCCAGCCCTTGCTGGGCGACATCAAGGCCAAGGCCGAGGCGCAAGCGCAGCAGCGCCGGCTTGCCGCATTGTGGAGCTACGGCGACGAGCCGGTCGGCAAGAACGGCCACCAGCTCTCCGCCGCGATCTACTCGCAGGAACCGGTCGACACCGACGGCAGCGGCGCCAACCCGGTGCGGCTGATCTTCCGCGATCACCCGAGCTGGGGGCGCAGCGCCTACCTGGTGCTGGAGAAGGGCGATTTCGACTGCTACCAGGGCTGCAGGCTGAAGGTGATCGCCGACGGCAAGGCCGTGACCCTTCCGGGTTCGCGGCCGAAGACCGACGAGGCGATCGCCATGTTCATCGACGACCACAAGGCGCTGTGGAAACTGGCGAAAAAATCGCGGCAGGTTTCGATCGAATTCCCGACCAAGGCGGTGGGCAAGCGCACCGCCGAGTTCGAAGTCGGCGGGCTGGATGCGCTGAAGTTGCCGAAGTGGAATTGAGCCGCACGCGGTGAACGCAGCCGATCTCGCCATCGTCGTGCTGGTCAGCGCGCTGGCGATCGCCTTGCACGTCGCGTTGTTCGTGCTGTTCCGGCGCTGGATGGATCGCGATCTGGCGCTGTCATTCGCCGGCGACGATCCGGCCAAGCGCAGTTACCTGCTGCAGCGCCTGCGGCAGGCAAGTCGCGATGGCATCAAGCGCAAGGCACTGGCTGCGTGGCTGCAGCGCGAAGCGGACGCCTGGCGCGGGTGATGCGGCTTACCCCAGCGTGTAGCCGAACTGCTGCTTGAACTGTTCGTTGAACTCGTCGTAGTCGAAGCGCTGGTTCTGGGTGCCGGGGTGCTCGACCTTGAGCGCGCCCATCAGGTTGCCCATGCGGCCGATGGTCAGCCAGTCGTAGCCCTTCTCGATGCCGAAGATCAGCCCGGCGCGGAACGCATCGCCGCAGCCGGTCGGATCGGTGACGCGGCGCTCGTGCGCGGGCGGGATGCGGTGGGTGGTGCCGCCTTCATGGATCTCCGCGCCCTTGGGGCCGCGGGTGACGATGTAGGCCTGCACCTTGCCGGCGATTTCGGCTTCGCTCCAGCCGGTGCGTTCCTGCAGCAGGTTGGATTCGTAGTCGTTGACGGTGACGTACTGCGCCTGCTCGATGAAGGCGCGCAGTTCCGTGCCGTTGAACAGCGGCATCGCCTGGCCGGGATCGAAGATGAAGGGGATGCCGGCCTCGGCGAATTCCCTGGCGTTCTGCAGCATGCCCTCGTAGCCGTCCGGGCTGACGATGCCGATGCTCACGCCGGGCACGTCGCGCACGTGGTTCTCGTAGCTGCGCATCATCGCGCCGGGGTGGAAGGCGGTGATCTGGTTGTTGTCGTGGTCGGTGGTGATGAAGGCCTGCGGGGTGAACAACTCCGGGATTTCCTTCACCCGCGACAGGTCGATGCCCAGCTCCTGGAAGTACTCGCGGTACGGGGCGAAATCGCCGCCCACGGTGGCCATCGGGATCGGTTCCCCGCCCAGCAGCTTGAGGTTGTAGGCGATGTTGCCGGCGCAGCCGCCGAACTCGCGACGCATCCGCGGCACCAGGAACGACACGTTCAGGATGTGCACCTTGTCCGGCAGGATGTGGTTCTTGAACTGGTCGGGGAACACCATGATGGTGTCGAAGGCCAGGGAACCGCAGATCAGGGCTGCCATCGGTCGGGTCTCGTCGGGTGGGCGGGCGCAGGGCCGCACAGGGTAGCCGCAGCGCCGCCGGACGGCCAGTTTTTCCCGCCATTCACGCTGCGTCGGGCCGGATTTTTGCTAGGCTAGCGAACCCGGCGAAAGCCGCGGTCTGTCTCGCGTTCCCCCGCGCGCCCATTCACTTTCCGGCAGCCTTCCCGCATGTTCAAGTTCCTCGGGCGCTATTTCTCCAGCGACCTCTCCATCGACCTCGGCACCGCCAACACCCTGATCTACGTCCGCGGCCAGGGCATCGTCCTCAACGAACCCTCGGTGGTCGCGGTGCGCCAGGATCGCGGCGGCGGTCCGCGCGCGGTGGCGGCGGTCGGCAGCGAGGCCAAGCAGATGCTCGGCCGCACCCCTGGCCACATGCACACCGTGCGGCCGATGAAGGACGGCGTGATCGCCGACTTCACCTATACCGAGGAAATGCTCAAGCACTTCATCCGCAAGGTGCACAAGTCGCGGGTGCTGCGCCCCAGCCCGCGGGTGCTGGTGTGCGTGCCGGCCGGCAGTACCCAGGTCGAGCGTCGCGCGATCAAGGAATCGGCGGAAGAGGCCGGCGCGCGCGAGGTCTATCTGATCGAGGAGCCGATGGCGGCGGCGATCGGTGCCGGCATGCCGGTCACCGAGGCGCGCGGTTCGATGGTCGTGGACATCGGCGGCGGCACCACCGAGGTCGCGGTGATCGCGCTCAACGGCATCGTCTATTCGCAGTCGGTGCGCATCGGCGGCGACCGTTTCGATGAATCGATCATCGCCTACGTGCGCCGCCACCACGGCATGCTGATCGGCGACGCCACCGCCGAGCGGATCAAGCTGGAACTCGGCAATGCCTACCAGCAGGCGCATGTGCGCGAGATGGAGATCTCCGGTCGCCATCTGGCCGAGGGCGTGCCGAAGATCATCACCATCAATTCCAACGAGGTGCTGGAATCGCTGCGCGAGCCGCTGGCCGGCATCATCTCCGCGATCAAGCTGGCGCTGGAGCAGACTCCGCCCGAGCTGTGCGCCGACGTCGCCGAGCGCGGCATCGTGCTGACCGGTGGCGGTGCCCTGCTGCGCGACCTCGACCGCCTGATCAGCGAGGAAACCGGCTTGCACGTGCAGGTGGCGGACGATCCCCTGACCTGCGTGGCGCGTGGCGGTGGCCGCGCGCTGGAACTGGTGGACATGCACGGCAACGAGTTCTTCGCGCCGGAGTGATTCCCTCATCGGAGATGGGCCATCCATGGCCCACTCCGATACGCCGGACAAGAAACGTGGTTCTTGTCCGGCTGCGCAATCGGCCTGCGGCCGTTTGCGTTGGCCCCTCCATGGGCCAAACTGCCGCTTCGTCCAAAGTCCCTCATCGACAGCCTCCGCCGACCCACTGACGTGCCGCCCTACGCCGGACCTCCCGCAGCCCGCCCCGGCGATGTCGCCGGCGTGTTGCGCCTGCTGGCGTATCTGATCCTGGCCACCGCGCTGATGGTGCTCGACCATCGTGGCGGGTGGCTGCACGCGGTGCGCGCGCAGGCGGAAGTCGCGGTGCAGCCGTTGTGGTGGCTGGCCGGCCTGCCGTCGCGGCTGGGCACCGGTCTGCGCGAGGATGCGGTCACCCGCGCCCGGCTGGCGCGCGACAACGAAGTCCTGCGCAATGCGATGCTGATCCTCGGCGCGCGCAATGCACGCCTGCAAGCGGCAGCGGCGGAGAATGCGCGCCTGCGTGGCCTGCTGGCCAGTGCCGAGCGCGGGCGGCTGGACGTGCAGTTGGCGGCGATCCTCGATATCGATCTGGATCCCACCCGCCAGCGCTTGGTACTGGATGCCGGCAGCGGCAACGGGGTGCGCACCGGCCAGGCGGTGATCGATGCCGGCGGCTTGATGGGACAGGTGATCGCCACGACCCCGACCACGGCCACCGTGCTGCTGATCACCGACCCCGATCACGTGGTCCCGGCCGTGGTGGCGCGCAGTGGCGTGCGCCTGATGGTCTACGGTGCTGGCCGCACCGATGAACTGCACGCCGCCGATGTGCCGTTGTCGGCCGATGTGCGCACCGGTGACGTGCTGCTGACCTCGGGGATGGGCGGTCGCTTCCCGCCGGGCTTCGCCATCGGGGTGGTGCAGGCGCTGCGCCCGGACGACAGCCGCGCCTTCCTCGAAGGCGAAGTGAAGCCCGCAGCGCAGCTGGATCGCGGCCGCGACGTGCTGCTGCTGCGCGGCTACAAGCCGGTGGTGGCGACGAAGAACGCCTCCTCCCCCTGTTTGCAGGGGGAGATCGGGAGGGGGTGCGAGGCGCGAAGCGCCGAGCCCGGTGCGACTTCAGCTGCGCCGGCCAAAGAGCAACCCCTCCCCAACCCTCCCCTGCCTACGCAGGGGAGGGAGCCACAAGCGGAGCCCGCGCGATGAGCCGCCCGCGCAACGGCTGGGTATTGCCGGTCAGCCTGCTGCTGGCCCTGCTGCTGGGCCTGGTGCCGCTGCCGGAGCTGCTGCAGCCGCTGCGGCCGTATTGGCTGGCCCTGGTGCTGGCCTATTGGGCGCTGGAGGAGCCGGACAGGGTCGGGTTCGGTGCGGCCTTCCTGCTCGGCGTGATCGCCGACCTCGTGTTCGGCGGGTTGCTCGGCGAACAGGCGATGCGCTTGACCATCATGGCGTTCATTCTCGATCGCTTCCGCGCGCGCATGCGCTTTTTCCCGCTGTCGCAGCAGGCGCTGGCGATCGGCGTGCTGCTGGTCAACGATCGCGTGGTCAGTGCGGTGATCCATCTGGTGCTGGGCGCGCCGCAGTATCCGTGGGCGTACTGGTGGGCGGCGCTGCTGGGCATGCTGTTGTGGGTGCCGCTGCATCTGGTGCTGGATGCGTTGCGCCTGCGTCGCCGTGGTTGAACCGTGCAGCGCCGCGCCCGCCAGCTGAAGAACCACAACGCCGAAGCGGATCTGTTCCGTCGTCGCGCGCTGGTCGGTTTCATCGGCGTGCTGCTCGCGCTGGGCGGGCTTGCGGCCTGGTACTTCCGCCTGCAGGTGCTGCAGCACGCCGAGTACGCCACCCGATCGGAAGCCAATCGGGTGCGGCTGGTGCCGGTGGTGCCGGCACGAGGCCTGATCCTCGATCGCAAGGGCCGCATCCTGGCCGACAACGTCTCCGCATGGCGGCTGGATGCGGTGCCTGAGCGTGCGGGGGATGGCGCGCGACTGCTTGCCAGGCTGCAATCGGTGATTGCGCTGGATGCCGAGCAGTCCGCGCGCTTCCTGCGCGAGTACAAGGCCAGTCGGCCGTTCAAGCCGGTCACGCTGAAGCTGAGGTTGAGCGACGATGAAGCCGCACGCTTCGCGGTCGAACGCTGGCGCTTTCCGGGCGTGGAACTGGTGCCCTACCTCGGCCGGGTGTATCCGCACGGGTCGCTGTTCGCGCACGTGATCGGCTACGTCGGCCGCATCGACGAGAAGGACCAGGTCGCGCTCGGTGCCGCCGGCAGCGCCTATTCGCATACCGGCAAGACCGGGTTGGAGCGTTTCTACGACGAACAGCTGCGCGGCAAGCCCGGCTACAAACGGCTGGAAACCAATGTCGATGGCCGCACCGTGCGTGCGCTGGACACCGTGCCGGCGATGCCCGGCACCGACCTCAAGCTGTCGATCGACCTCGACCTGCAGCGCGCGATGGTCGCCGCCTTCGGCGAACTGGAAGGCACCGCGGTGGCGGTGGATCCGCGCAGCGGCGAGATCCTGGCGATGGTCAGCCTGCCGGCCTACGACGCCAACCTGTTCGTGAACGGCATCAGCCATGCCGACTACAAGGCCTTGCAGGAAAATCCGTCGCGCCCGCAGTTCAACCGGCTGGTGCTGGGTGGCGTTGCGCCGGGTTCGACCATCAAGCCGTTGACCACGTTGGCCGGGCTCGACAGCGGCCTGCGCAGGCCCGAGGACAAGATCCTGTCCACCGGCGTGTTCCGCCTGCCGGGCATGCGCGGGCGCGGCTGGCTGGACGGCGTGCATGGCTGGACCGATGCGCGCAAGGCGATCTACGAATCGGTCAACACCTACTACTACCGGCTGGCGCTGGACATGGGCGTGCAGCGCTACGACGAGTACATGCTGAAGTACGGCTTCGGCCAGAAGACCGGCATCGACCTGGCCGGCGAGATCGAAGGCATCGTGCCGTCGCCGGCATCGAAATTGAAATACGGCAAGCAGCGCTGGTATCCGGGCGACCTGGTCAATTCGTCGATCGGCCAGGGCCTGTGGAAAGTCACGCCGCTGCAGCTGGTGCGCGGCGTGGCGGCGATCGCCGACGATGGCCGCATGCGGCGCCTGCATCTGGCCACCGAGCAGCGCGCCGGTTTCGATGCGCCCTGGCAACCGCTGCCACAACCGCCGGTGGCGCGCATCAGCGACCGTCCCGACAACGTGCGCGTGGTCCAGGACGGCATGGCGATGACCACGCTGGGCTCCGGTACCGCAGCACGCGTCTTCCGCGGTTCGACGTACCGCTCGGCCGGCAAGACCGGTACCGCGCAGGTGGTCAACCGCAGGGCGACTGCGGTCGATCCGCGTTCGTTGCCGCTGTGGCAACGCCATCGCGGGCTGTACATCGGCTATGCGCCGGCGGACGTGCCGACGATCGCGATCGCGGTGGCGGTGGAGGGCGGCGGCTTCGGCTCGGATTCGGCCGCGCCGATCGCGCGCAAGGTGTTCGATGCCTGGCTGCTGGGCAGGATGCCGGAGGCGAAAGTGCCGGAAGCGCCGGAAGGAGGCGCGGTGATCGCGAAACCGGATTTCGGCAACGTGACCGGCAGTCCGGATGCGACGCTGGTCGACTCCGCATCGCAGCGCCGCGTGCCCGCTCCCGGCAGCGACGGGCGGCAGCCATGAACACGATCCTGCGCTTCCTTGCCGACCTGCTGCTGCGCCTGCTGCGCAGCCTGGATCCGTTCCTGCTGCTCGCATTGCTGGCGTTGATGGGCGTTGGCCTGGCCACGCTGTACAGCGCCAGCAACGAATCCGCGCGCATGACCGGCATGCAGGGCGCATATTTCGGCGTTGGCCTGGCCGCGCTATGGGCAGCGTCGCGGGTGCCGGCGCACATCCTCAAGCAGGCGACGCCGGTGATTTTCGCGGTGTCGCTGCTGCCGATGGTGCTGGTGCTGTTCATCGGCAGCGGCAAATACGGCAATCACTGGATCAATCTCGGCTTCTTCAACTACCAGCCGTCGGAGATGGCCAAGCTGACCCTGCCGCTGATGCTGGCCTGGCATTTCGACCAGCGTCCGCTTCCGCCGCGTTTCGGTGTGTTGCTTGCCGGACTGGCGATCATCGCCTTGCCGGTGGGGCTGACCCTGCTCCAGCGCGACCTCGGAACCGCCGTGCTGATCCTCGCCGCCGGCGTGTTCGTGCTGTTCCTGGCCGGCACCTCGTGGTGGTGGTGGATGGCGGCAAGCGTGCTGGCCGGCAGTGGTTTCGCACTGGCCAAGTTCGCGCCGATGGCGTGGTTCGCGTTCCTGCGGCCCTACCAGCAGAACCGCATCCTGACCTTCCGCAATCCCGAGAACGACCCGATGGGCGAGGGCTGGAACATCCTGCAATCGCAGATCGCGATCGGCGGTGGCGGATTGACCGGCAAGGGCTGGGGGCAGGGCACGCAGTCGCACCTCGATTACCTGCCCGAGCACACCACCGACTTCGCCTTCGCCGTGCTCAGCGAGGAATTCGGCTGGATCGGGGTGAGCGTGGTGCTCGCCTTGTATCTGCTCATCATCGGCCGCTGCCTGTGGATCGCCGCCGATTCGCGCGACGGCTATGCGCGCCTGTTCGTCGGTGCGTGGGCGCTGGCGCTGATGGTCTACGTGCTGGTCAACGGCGGCATGATCTCCGGCCTGCTGCCGGTGGTGGGCGTACCGATGCCGCTGATCAGCTACGGCGGCACCTCGTCGGTGACCATGCTGCTGGGCTTCGGCGTGGTGATGGCGTTGCAGGCGCGGCGGACGATCAGTCGCTGATATGGCTAGGGAAAATCGAGAATGCAGTCAATGTTGAAGTGGGTGCTGATGGTGTTCTGCCTGCTGACGATGCCGTGCAGTTTTGCGGCGGAACTTGTCGGAGTGACCGCGCTGGGCGGCAAGGTCGAGATGCTGGCGCCGGCAGGGTTCGGGCCAATGCCGAACGCGATGCTGGAAATCAAATACCCGAGTTCGCGGCGGCCGACCGAGGTGCTCAGTAATGAGACCGGGGCGGTGAGTATCGCTTTCAATCACACCCAGGATGCGATGCTGCCCGGGCAAGTGCGCGAGGCGCATATCGCGATCTCGGCAATGTTTCACAACCTGTACCCCTCCGCGCAATGGGTTCGGGACGAGGTTGTCCAGCAGAACGGGCGCGACTTCATGGTGCTGGAGTTGGTCACGCCGGCGCTCGATACCCAGATCCACAACATCATCTACGGCACCTCGGTGGACGAGCGGTTCCTGCTGGTGTCGTTCAACACCACAGTTGAGCTGTCCGCGCAGTGGTTGCCGCTCGGCAAGCAGATGATGGTGTCGTTATCGATCAAGGAATGAGTGCGGCCGGTTCAAGCTGAACCGCCCGTTCGGGCACGCATTCGACCCCGTGCTACCCTCGCGCCGATGATCCGTCGCGCACTTCTGCCCAGCTTCGCCGCGCTCGCGCTTGCCGCTTGCGCCGTCCCGCCGCCCAAGCCGATGCCGCAGTCATCGGCACCGCCGCCCATGCAACCGGTGGCGGCCGATGCGCCGCACATCCGCGACTTCAGCGCGGCGCGCGCCGAGTTCGTGCGCAGCACCTCGCAGCGCTTCGGCATCCCGGCTGCGCAGATCGAGGCAGTGCTGGCCCAGGCGCAGATCCGCGAGGCCATCATCAAGGCGATGTCGCGGCCCGCGGAGGCCAAGCCATGGCGCGACTACCGGCCGATCTTCATCCAGCCCAGGCGAATCGATGACGGGCGTGCCTTCCTCGCCGCCAATCGCGATGCGTTGCAGCGCGCCGAGGACACCTACGGCGTGCCGAAGGAAATCGTCACCGCCATCCTCGGCGTCGAGACCAGCTACGGCGGCAACAAGGGCAGCTATCCGGTCATCGATGCGCTGTACACGCTCGCCTTCGCCTATCCGCGCAGCGGCGATCCGGCCAAGGCGGATCGCGAGAACAAGCGCGAGGCGTTCTTCCGCGATGAACTGGCGCAGTTGTTCGCGCTGGGCAAGGAAGAAGGCTTCGACATCACCACGCTGAAGGGCAGCTATGCCGGCGCGATGGGCTGGGGCCAGTTCATGCCGTCCAGCTATCGCGACTACGCGGTGGACGGCGACGGCGACGGCAGGCGCGACCTGTTCAACGACCTCGATGACGTGTTCGCGTCGGTCGCCAACTATTTCGCGAAGAAGGGCAAGTGGGAACGCGGTGGCGCGGTGATGCAGCGCGCGACGCGCGACGCGGCCGCCGCCGACTTCGCCAATCCGGGCAATTCGGTGACGCTCGACCAGAGCATCGCCTCGCTGTCGGCGCTGGGTTATCGCGCGACCTATGCCGACAACGTGCGCATCGACGGGCGCGTGCCGGCGACCCTGATCACCCTCGAGGGCGCGGTCGGACCCGAGTACTGGATCGTCTACAACAACTTCAAGGCGATCACCACGTACAACATCTCGCGGCTGTACGCGACCGCGGTGTACCAGCTCGCCGAACGCATCGCCGGGCGCGAGCCGGATCCCGCATGAGCGCGCGCGCGCTGCTGCTGGCTGCATTGCCGCTCGCGCTGGCGGCCTGCGCCAGCACCGGAACCACATCGAAGCACAAGCCCGATCAGGGGCCGAAGCTGGTCGTCCAGCCTGCGCAGACGGTGAACACCACCCCGCCGCTGCACAGGCCGAAGACCTCGCCCTATGCCGCGGCACGGGAAGACCTGTCCAAGCGCGGCGATTACGTGGCCGGCGGACTGTTCCGCCCGGGCGAGGCGGACACCGTGCCGGACCACATCCCGGATGTGGACGCGATCCCCGAGCCGGAAGTGCGCGCCGAGCCGCGTGCGCGCACCGGCAACAAGAACTACAGCGTGCTCGGCAAGCGTTACCAGGTGCTCGACAGCGCCGCCGATTACGTGGAGCAGGGCGGCGCGTCGTACTACGGCAACAAGTTCCACGGCCGCCGCACGTCCAGCGGCGAGGTGTACGACATGTACGCGTTCACCGCCGCGCACAAGACCCTGCCGCTGCCCAGCTATGCGCGGGTCACCAACCTCGACAACGGCAAGTCGGTGGTGGTGAAGGTCAACGATCGCGGGCCATTCCATCCCGGCCGGGTCATCGACCTGAGTTACGCCGCGGCGGTGAAGCTGGGCTATCGCGAGAAGGGCACGGCGCGGGTCGAGGTGCGCGCGCTGCATCCGGACGAGGATCCGGGCACCGGCAC
>Ga0073899_10005915_pt1 | contig 10588 bp, 8 predicted proteins | sample KloWWTmetaKNB5Ph_FD_88975 | JGI IMG/M metagenome (GOLD analysis project Ga0073899, IMG submission 88975) | Active sludge microbial communities from Klosterneuburg, Austria, studying microevolution and ecology of nitrifiers - Klosterneuburg... | ecosystem: Engineered > WWTP > Aerobic digester >...
CCCACGAAGGCGACATCGTGGTGGTCGGCGCCACCTCCCACCCCGGGCGCCTCACCGACCTCCTCGGCTCGGTAGCCACTGTCGTCGTCCACCGCGCCAAGGGCCCAGTCGTTGTCGTCCACGGCACCGACCGGCGCGACGCCGACATCAGGCGCATCGCCGTCGGCGTCGACGGCTCGCCGGGCAGCGACGAAGCCCTGCTGTGGGCCGCCGAGGAAGCCATGCGCTGCGGTGCCGAGCTCATGCTCGTTCACGGATGGACGTACCCCTACGTGGGTTCACGTACCGGGGTGAGCGAGCCGCGCGACGACATGCGCCTCGATGCGATGCGCACCCTCGAGGCCAGCGCCCTGCGCGCCACGGAAGTTGCCGCCGGGGTGAGGACTCACTCGATCATCAGCGAGGCGAGCCCGGCCAAGGCCCTCATCGAGGCCGCCAAGGACGCCGACATGCTCGTGGTGGGCACACGCGGCCATGGAGGCTTTGCCGCCCTGCTGCTCGGCTCTGTGAGCCGCACCGTGCTGCAGCACTCCCCCGTACCTGTGGTGGTCATTCCCCGTCCCGATTGACCGGCGCAGCACTCCGAGTTCCTCGCCCACCCCATCCTGGCGCCGCGTGCCGGTAGCATCGAACTGACCGGGGAGTGGCGCAGCGGTAGCGTTCCTGCTTTGGGTGCAGGAGGTCGGGAGTTCGAATCTCCTCTCCCCGACGGTTCTGACCAGGTCTGATAGAGTGACCATCGCTCGCCGACCGGTCCATGTATCAGCGATGTATCAAACCACCGGTCGCAGGAATGCTCGGAGGTGACCCATGTCGTGGAAGGCAACCGGCCAGCCGACGGTGCGCAAGCAGCGCGACAAGTGGGTCGTGCGCGTCGACGGCATCGACACCACGACCGGCAAGCACCGACCGCGCCAACTCGGCACGTTCGCGTCACAGCGGTCCGCCTTGGCGGCCGCTCGCGGAGTTCGGGCAACCGACGCCACGACCGAGCGGGGCACGGTGGGGTGGTTGGTGCGCCGATACGTCGCCGGTCGCACCGACATCACCGAGAAGACCCGCGAACAGTACGCCTGGGCCATCCCCCACATCGGGGCCGGCCTCGGCGCCATCCCGCTGTCGCGCCTGGATCGCGACGATGTTGCGGCCTGGGTCGACAAGCTCGCCGCCGGCGGCAGGCTGTCGCGGCGGAGCGTGCAGATCTGTCGAAACGTGTTGCGCGCGGCGTTGTCCGAGGCGGTCGACGAGGGACTCATCGCTCGCAGCCCCGCGGCTCGCGTGGGGCTCCCTCGAACGGTCGCCAAGCCGGTGAAGGTCAAGGACACCGTCGCCTGGTCCGAGGACGAGATCGATCGGTTCCTCGAGGCCACCTCCACGCATCGGTGGGCGATCGCCTTTCGGCTCGGCGTGCTCTACGGTCTGCGGCGGAGCGAGGTGCTCGCCCTCCGTTGGGACGACGTCGACCTCGACAAGCAGACACTGCGCATCGACGAGAGCCTCGTGGCGGTCAGCGGCGGCGCCGCATGGGGCGACGCCAAGAACGAACGCTCACGGCGCATCATCCCCCTCGATGACGCCACCCTGCGCTGCCTTGCCCGTCGCCGCGCCGACCAGGCCGCGGAGCGACTCGCTGCCGGACCGGCATGGGAGGGCGGCAACCTGATCTTGACGACGCGCCAAGGCGGCATCGTGCTCCCCCGCTCCTACGACCGGGCGTTGGAACGCATCGTCAAGAACACCGGACTCCCCCGGCTCACCTCCCACGGGCTCCGCCACACCGCCGCCACCCACATGGTGAGCACCGCTGGAGATGTCGGCGAACTCCGAGCCATCGCCGACATCCTCGGCCACAGCCCGGAGATGCTCCTGAACACCTACTCGCACGCACTGCCGCGGAGCCAGAACGCCGTGGTTGCCCGCATAGGACGACGGTCGACGTAAGCGTCAGCCGGCGACTGAGATGTGCAGAACTTCGATCGGGAGGTTCGGAGCTCCGGCGATCCTTCGGTCGCCTGTCAGCAGCGGCGCGTCCAGGTGTGTGGCGAGGACGACGTACACGGCGTCCTGAACGATGAGGTTTTGGCGATACGTCCACGCCTCCCCGATGAGCGGGCGGCTTCTGCTCACGGTGACCGGCAGCGTCAGCAGGCTGTCGACAGCTCTGGTCGCTCTGCCCTCATCGATGAGCCCTTTGAGCCGCATTCGCCTCACAGCACCAACCGCCTCGATGTGGAAGTGGTCAGGAACCCACCACCGGCGATCCCGCGGCGCAAGAGCGAGAAGGCTGCGCCCCAGTGAGGTCCGAACGGCGATCTCAGCCGCTGCCGACGCGTCGAGGACGACTGCGTTCACGAGCCGGTGACGGTGCGGTCTTCGGCAATGAGTTCGGCGGCGGTGGACCCGAGCTCGATCCAGTCATCGTCGCGTTCGAGGTCGGCGATCCAGGCGGCAATCGCCTCCGTAGAGGTGTCGTCCTCGGGATTGACGACATCGATCGAGGAGTCGTTCCCGAAGTCGTCAGCGCGGCGGGCCATCGCCACAGCGTACCTCGGGCTCGAGCGAGCAGCGGTCAAGCTCGACGCTCTGCAACGACCGGGCAGAGGGCGGTAAGACTTCGCAATCCCGTCCGGGTGGTCCGGTAGAGTCCGTCCGGGCTGCTCACGTCTGCGGCTGTTGTCCGCCCGTGTCCGTCTGATCCGCGCAGGTCCGACAGGTACGGCCCGGTCTCGTGCAGGAATCGTGCAGGATCTCGCGGCGAGCTGTCCTACCTCCTCTCCTACCACCTCAGCGTGGACCGACGACGAAAGCGATCGATCTCACTCCCGCCGAGCTCCACCGACGCCATCGAGCCGGCCGCCACGCGGAAGGCACACCGCAGCGCGTGATCGACGACACCGCAGCTCATCGTTCGCGGATCAATGCGGGGGCCACACGGGTGTCGCCGATGGAGACCGCCAGCGCGGCGGCCTCACGCCCGAAACGCCAGGGATGGGGCACCGTTACGGAACACGGAGGATCCTTGCCGGCTCGGTGACGGCACCGAGCATGGCACCAGGAATCGATGCGACCGCAGCGACCAACATGCACAGCACCCCCGTCGCACACACGAATGTTGCATCGGGCGAGGAAGCTCGTTGATGGAGAACAACGAGGGCGACCGTGGTGCCGAGGAGGACACCGGTTGCTGCGGAAAGGCTGGCGCTCAGCGTGAGCAGCCCGACAATCGTGGACCGCGCGGCACCGAGGGCACGCCTACGAGCTACATCTCTCCGTTGCGCCGCAGCAAGTGCAAATGAGAGGAAGGCCACAACGCCAGCGGCGGCAGCGAGCATCGCCCGAGCGCTGGCTCGCCTGCTGCCCGAAAGTGCGGACTTGGCGGAACCAGCCACGACGTCCAATTGCCCGTTGAAATCCGTTTCCACCTGAGTCGGATCGGTGGCGAGCCTCGTCATCCAAAGCGCAGTGGTCCGCAGGTCATGGCCGACGTCGACGACCGCAGACACGTACTCGAGCGCGGGCGGACTTCGCTCCGACGTCACACCGACAACGGTGCCTCCGCCCAGTGAGGCAACGTCGGAATCGGGGTCGAGCAGCCCAACTGCAGCCCACTGCCGGCCTCGCTCGTCGACGAGCGTACCCACGCCATTCACCAGTCCGAGTTGGGCGGACGCCGTAGGGGTCATGGCGACCTCACCGGCGTTTATCGGCCGACCCGAGGAGGTCAGCAATCCTCGTTGCAGCGTCTCGTAGAGTCCGACGCTCGGCCCACCGCCGGCGAACGCAGCATTCGACGCCGTGGTCAAGCTCACGACTGCAAGTTCGTCGCTCACCCCTCCAAGGGCTGAAATCCGTGCCGCGGTAGCTGGATCAATAGCGCCAGGCGATTTCGAACGAAGAGTAACCGTTCGAAATTGGGGCTGCTCAACCTCGACGGCGAACTTGTCAGCCGTGGCCTTCGCAGTGCCAACCAGCAGGAGAATCGACGCCGTCGACGTGGCGAGGGTGAGCATGAGCGCCACCGTGCCGATGGGTCGTCGACTCGCCTGGCGAGCACTTTCCGTGAGGAGCTGCAGCGGCCTCATTCGAGTGCTCGTATTCGAACTGTCCGGTCGCACTTGGCGGCAACGCGTTCATCATGTGTCACGATCACCACCGCTTTGTCGGCGTGGCGGGCATGGGTCAGGAGTGCGTTGATCACCACGGAGGCCGTGTGATCATCGAGATTGCCCGTCGGTTCATCGGCAAGGAGGAGCGTGGGGGCCTTGAGCAGTGCGCGGCAGAGGGCGACTCGCTGGCCCTGGCCACCGGACAGGCCGCTGGCGCGCCGTGATGCCAACGACGAGAGGCCGAACTCGTCCAGAAGTCGCCGAGCATCTGCTCGCGCGGTCCTGGTCACCCCGTCCGGGGCGAACCGAATGCCCTCCAAGACGTTCTCGAACACCGACATCGATGTGTCGAGTAGTCCATCTTGGAAGAGAAACCCGATGTCGCCCGAGCGAGCGCGGGCCCGAGCAGCGTCGCTCGCCTTGCTGATGTCCTGACCTCCCAGCACGACTCTCCCGGCTGTGGGGCGGAGCAGGGCACCAAGTAGGTACAACGCCGTCGATTTACCGGAACCCGATGGCCCGGTGATGGCCGTGACTGTGGATGGCTCGACCACGAGCGAGACGCCATCCAGCACGAGTTGTTCACGTCGATAGGCGAAGTCGACGTTCTCGAGAAGGGCAATCGGAGGCGTCACGCCGGGTTGACCGGAAGCAGAAGTATGTCACCGACCACGATGCCCTTCACGATTGCCTGGCCACCGACCTGCAGTTGGACCACGACAACTTTCGGCCCAGTCGGCGTGGAGACCGTGATCGTGCCATCTGGCTCGGTCGTCAGCGCGGCAACCGGAACCACCGGGCCGGTGGTGGGGCCTGAGACCGTCACGGTGACGGGAAACTTCGACACTCCCAGCACGGGCACGCCGGTGCATTTTCCAGGGCAGAGCGTCTCTCCGCTACTTCCGACAAGGTCGACAAGGGCCACGCCATCGGTCTCGCGCACGTCGCCGGTGGCGCCGGAAAGATGCGTCGTCCCGACTTGCACATCAACACGCGAGCCACGGGGAATACCACCTACTTGATCGGGACTGAGCGAGATCGTCCAGTCCGGGGCCGGCGCGAGAATCGCCATGAGCGACGCGCCGTCTGACACTGGTGAGCCAATTCGTAGTTGGTCGTTCGACAGCACGGTCTGTGGTAAGTCGTCGACGAAGATCAATGCACCAAGTTGCACCGTCCCGGACTCCGGTGCGCCGAGGCTTCGTTGCCAGGACTGCACCGCGCTGCGTGTGGACGCCTGGAACTTCGCACCCGGTTGTCGAGCCAGGAATCCACCGCGTTCGAGAAACGCCTCCAGCTCTTGGACATCGGGACCCGCGATGCCAGGTCCCATGTCGCGATACAGCGGCAAAGTCCCCTCCGCCACGACAACGGGAACTCGATCGACCGAGTACAGCTGAGATCCATCCTGCACTTCGGTGCCCTTGTCGGGTGAAAGGTTGACCGAGGTGATCGTGCCATGCAACCTGTTGATTGGACCCGGCGCGACACTCCACTGAGCCGACGCCTCGTACGTGAAGGCCCTGCCAAGCGTCGCCTCGGTCACCACATACGTCGGAACAGCGGGCGGCACGACGCGGGAATTCGTTACAAACAAGGAGTGCCGTCCGGCCCACCATCCAGCGAGAACAAGCGATCCGACAATGAGCAACCACAAGGTGCCCTTCAACAGTTTTCGTAACACGACGACAACCTGACAATCCCCGGGGCCTCTACTGCGTTGGACACTCTCGCAATGCTCGTGCGTTGTCCGCAGCTGACAGTCCGTTGTACGGGTCGGCACCACGCAACTGAACGAACACCGCCTCGCTCACTTGGTCGGCAACCGAAAAACCCTTCTCGACGAGGCACTGGTGCGTAGCAACGTAGAACGGATACTCCAACTTCCATCCGTCCGCCGTCGTCGGTGCCACCCAGGCGTACTTCGATGCACGCTGCTGGCACCCCTCGATGATCACCTGCTGTTGATCCGCCGGGGTCCCGTGGGCATCGAACTGAACCATCTGCCCCTCGATCGTGGCCGACCAGCCATGCTCCTGATAGCACTTCACATACTCCTGCGTCTCGAGTCGACGAAGTTCCTGCCGGCTCAAAACCACGGAGGTCGTCGGCGCAGATCCTACGTCACTCGAACACGACCCTAGACTCAGTGCGACAACCACGCACGTCAGGCTGGCCCGCACGTGCCACTCGCGGAAGTGAGCGCTCCGACCGACGAGATTGACCAATTTGTGCTGTGCACTCCAGGCGATGGATTGTCCGGTTGCCACGAGGTGCTGAACGTACCAGACCCAATGAACGTTGCACCGGTTGCATTGCTAAAGCCATGAGTGCGTGTGCCGGAAGCGACAGTCGTCGAGCCTGCGTACAAAGTCCCGCACGCCTTCGATCCGCTCGCCGAACCCGCGAACGCGACACTCGGCATCAAAAGCAGAGCCCCCACCGAAGTACCGAACAAGACCCACGTTGATCGCCGCACATGCATCACACAGCTCCTTGTTTCGCCCTCATACGTGAGAACATAGTTGAATCTCCAATCTTGCGCAATAGCGCCGAGTGAATCGCGGTCGCTCTGATGGAGGCTCCTGCAACCTGTCGAGCCGCAGCCGTCTGAACCTAAGTCGAGCTTGGCCCCGCTGGCAGCGGCGGAAGTCTGAGAATCGTGACCTCGCCGATCGTGCGACGGTCGGCACCACGTTCGAGGCGGCCAACAAACGACAAGTGCGTCGACCGTGTTTGACCGCTCGTGACGTTGCCGCCCCTCGGGCGGGTGCGGTGGTGCGTCGCCGCTCGCTTGCCGGTCAAGCCCCTCGTTCCTCGGGGCCGAGCCCTTCGGGTTGACCGGCGCTCGTCGTCGACGCCGCCCGTGCGGGCGAAACCCGGCACGTTGTTCCACCAGTGGACCCAGCTGAGGGTGGCGAGTTCGACGTCGTCGACGTTGCGCCAGGGGCCTTGCATGGTGATCAGTTCGGCTTTGTAGAACGCGTTGACCGACTCGGCCATCGCGTTGTCGCAGTCTCCGCGTGAACCGACCGAGGTGACCGCACCCTCAACAGCGAGGGCGTTGTCAACCGGTCATCGCAACCGGCGCCTCTACGACGCCCTCGACCAGGCCGCGTTCTGCGCACTCAGCCAAAGCCCCGGATGCCGAGCGTTCTACGACCAACACCGAGCCAACGGCGACCTCCACCACCAAGCCCTACGCGCGCTCGCCAACCGCCTCGTCAGCATCCTCCACGGCTGCCTCGCACACCACAGCCTCTACGACGAGAACATCGCCTGGGCCCACCGCCAACCCGCGCCCGAACAACAAGCCGCTTGACACCACGCGGCCCTGGGATGTCTAACTGCCGATATGCCCGGCCTTCTACAGGTCGATTTCGATGCCGGTTTCGATCGTTCTGTGCTGTTGCACGGGCGGCCGGGTGAGCTCGACGCCGTGCTGTTCGGCCCACTGATGGACGACGTTGGCGAGTTGTCGGGTGCCGTTGTCGGGTTCGTGTACGGCGATCTCGTGCAGGGTGGTGACGGCCTCGACGAGAGTCTCCTGTGTGACCGGTTGGCCAGCGGCCCATTCGTGCCAGGTGTCGAGCGCGTCGACGCGTGCCTCGGCCGCCGCGAGGTGTTCGGGGAAGTACTGCCACTTGGCAAGGATGTCGTGGGTCCTCAATGCGTCTCGGGCGGTCTCGATCTGTGTGCGGGCGATGTTGCGTTGCGCGTAGGGCTCGCGGGCCCGATCTCGCGCGAACGCGAGCAACTCGCCGGTGCTGGCAACGCTCTCGTTTGCTGCGGCAAGGTCGGTGCGTGCTTGGCGTCGGCCGCGGAGCCCGGACTGGTCGAGTCGTTGTTGCGCGGCCCGCTGCGCGGCCTCCGCCTGCTTCACGGCATCGTGGGCCGCGTCGAGTTCGGCATCGAACGGTGCGCACATCGTGTTCGCATCGGCGATGCGTCGCGCCGCGGTGTCGACGACCTCGACGAGTTGCTCTCTGGCCGCGGTCGCGTCGTCGAGCGCTTGGCGTGCCTGGCGGTAGATGTCGGCGGCGTCGGCGCGTAGGTCGTGGAACCAGTCCGGGATCTGGCAGCGCGGTTGGGGGCGTGGCGGCTGGCGGTCCTGTTGGGCGAGCTGCCGGCGCTGGACCACCGCGGGGATGTCGGCGCGGTCGGAGCCGACGATCCCCTCGAGCACGTCTCGTGCCTCGCTCATCTCGCAGGTGTCGGTCACGACGTAGACACGGTTGTCGTCGCGACCGCGTGTCATCGCCACGTACAGCCCGCGACCGGTCGTCGCCGGCCCGGCCAAGGTGATCGACGCGGTCTCGGTCGCCGACTGTGTCCCGTACTCGGTGGCCGCATACCCGAGCCGCACATGCTCCATCGCGTACTCGGCCGGCAGCGTCACCGTGCTCGACCCGTTCAGGTCGGTGACCGTCAGATCTCCTGCATCGTTGACGGCGGTGACGGTCCACAGCTCACGGTTGCGGACGATGTCGCCGCTGGTGGTCTGCAACTGGCGCTCGTTGCGGCGGGTGGCGACGATGTCCCCCACCGCTACCGGGCCATCTGCGATCGACGTGAACCTGGTGGTGTCGGTGTCCCCGGTACGCGCCCGCAGTTGGCGGATCGTGCGGTTGATCTCATCGACGTGCTCGTTCGTCGCGGCGGTGATCGCGACCGTTTCCCCGGCGGCGTGGCGTTGCATCCACTCGTCGGCGATGGCGTCGAGGTGCTCGTCGAAGGTCCCGGGGATGATCCGCCCATGGGACTCGTAGGTGCCGAGCGCGCGGAGGTCGCCGTGGCGCAGGCGCAGCGACGCGGCGGCTTCCCAGTCGTGGGTGAACCGGTGGATCCGCTCCAACTCGATGACGCGACTGGTGGCGCAGATCTCGCCGAACAGGCCACCACGACCGACCGCTTGTAGTTGGCGGTGATCACCAACCAACACCAGCCGCCACTGCTCACTCGTCGCCAACCGGGTGAGCTGGTGCAGTTTCGGTGTCGAGAGCATGCCGGCTTCGTCGACGATCACGGTTGTGCCCGCCGGGAGCCGCCACTGCAGACCGGGGCCGTCGGGTCGGGCCCATTCGTGGAGCAGCTTGGCGACCGTGTCCGTGTGCATGCCGGTCTCGTGACCCAACACCTTGGCCGCCTTGGCGGTGGGTGCGACACCGAACACCGGCCGATCGTGACGGTGTAGGTCGGTGACCGCTGCGTGGAGTGCGGTGGTCTTGCCGGTGCCGGCCGGTCCGACTATCACCACCACCCCGTCGTCGCCTGCGACAGCTGCGGCGGCGTCGAGCTGGAGCACGTCGAGCGTTCCGCGAGTGACCGTCGTCGACGATTGCGGGTCGTCGAGCTGGGAGTCCAGCACCCACGTGAGGATCGCTTCCTCCTGGGCGAGGACCAGGCGGCCGGTCACCTGCGCTGCGACCGGTTCGATCCACACCGACCGGCCATCCGACCGTCGCCTCGGACCGTCACCCTCGGGATCGAGAACCACACACTCGCCCAGAACACGGTCCACAGCCCGGTCGAGCAGCTGCGCCCACCGATCACCCGACGTCCCCGGCTGCGGGCGGAGCCGGTCAGTGACCGTGCGCACGATGTCCAAGCGATGCCACGCCGACCTATCCGCTGACAGGTCCTCGATCACCTCGGCGACACTCACCTTCACCGGCGGCACCACCGACCGTGCAGCCCGCCCGATCGACTGGCCGAGCGACTCGGCAGTGACACCGATGCGGGCCGCCTCTTCACGCCACCGTGTCGGCAGATCGGCGACACCCTGGGCGGCCTTGCGCAGCCGGGTATCGGCTGCGGCTTCGCGTTCGAGGGCGGCGTGCTCGAAGCGTGTCGGGTGCCGGCCCTCACGTCGGCGAAACTCGGCCACCTTCACCTGCAACTCGCCGCGCACCTGCGCCGCCCGTTTGGAGAACTGCTCGATCAACTCGGTGGGGACGCCGGCGATCTCGGCCTGGCCGTTGACGATTTCGGCGAACGCGATCCCGTAGCGGTGGGTGAGCTCTGCGCGCAGCACCGACTGATACAGACCACCAAAGGCGCGCTGGTGGTGCTTCAACACGCGGGCATCCAACGCCAGCCAGCGGCCGTCGTCGGTCTGCTCCTTCGACGAGATCACCAGATGCGTGTGCAACTGCGGATCATCCAACCGGCTCGTGGTCTGACGGAACGCGGCCACGATCAGCCCCTGGCTGTCCGGATGCAGGCGTCCACCGTTGGAGCGGATGCGGGTGGTCGAGCCGAAGCGTTCCAGGTGGTCGACGACTGCGTTGACGGCGACGTCGTGACATTCGGCGAGTCCGGGGTCGCCGGTGAGCGCCCACCACACCGACAACGACTTGGGCGCCGACACCGTCGCATCGAACCCCGCCACAGCGCGGATCACGGTGCCGTTCGCAGTCGTCCGATCCACCAGCGGGTTGCCGAGCGTGACCCCGGTGAGTGGATCGCAACCAGTCAGCAAC
>Ga0073899_10005916_pt1 | contig 10587 bp, 19 predicted proteins | sample KloWWTmetaKNB5Ph_FD_88975 | JGI IMG/M metagenome (GOLD analysis project Ga0073899, IMG submission 88975) | Active sludge microbial communities from Klosterneuburg, Austria, studying microevolution and ecology of nitrifiers - Klosterneuburg... | ecosystem: Engineered > WWTP > Aerobic digester >...
GGCGTGCAGGGCAAGCGTCTCAAAGCCGAATTTGCGATCAGCCATGGCATCACTTTCGCGAAAATTGTTGAGTTATCTGACGAGTTTAGCGAGGAACATGCCCGCCCACGCAATGGTGAAACTCCATATCTGGTGCGCGTCTCCGGCCACTTTCAGCCTGGAAGCCGCTCCAGTGCTGGGGTTTACCTGACCGAAACGCCAAACACCGAACAAATTCATGCAAGCTACCTTGTGCTGCGCCACCCACCACGCCCCACATTTGGCGAGGTACGCGGTACCGCGAGCACGCCTCATCCGAAAGCAAAGAAAAAGCCGGGCAAGCCCGGCTTTTTTCGTAACTGCGATATGTTGAAGCTTATTCGCCAGTGGTTTCCGCGGCAGGCACTTCTGACAGTTCCGGACGGTCGACCATTTCGACCAGCGCCATTGGCGCGTTGTCTCCCTGGCGGAAGCCGAATTTCAGAATGCGAATATAGCCACCATTGCGCGACTTGTAACGCGGGCCGAGTTCTTCGAACAGCTTTGTGACCATGTCGCGGTCACGCAGACGATTGAACGCGAGACGGCGGTTCGCCAACGTCGGTTCCTTGCCCAGCGTGATGATCGGCTCGAACACTTTGCGCAGCGCCTTGGCCTTTGGCAGCGTGGTCTTGATGACTTCGTGCTTGAGCAGCGAGTTGGTCATGTTGCGCAGCATCGCGAGGCGATGCGACGACGTTTTATTGAGTTTGGTGAGTCCGTGACGATGACGCATGATGATTTCCTTTTAAACTCTTGGCCGTTGTGCGCGGATTGCCGCGCCAGCCTTGTTATCGTTATGGGTTGATGAATTGTTTCTCTAAAACTAGCCAACCAGTCGTCGCCACTTGCGCGGCGACGACCAACCTGGCGATTGATTACTTGGTGACGCCGGCAACCGGCCAATTTTCCAGTTTCATGCCAAGGGTCAGGCCTTTGCTGGCGAGCACTTCCTTGATTTCGTTGAGCGACTTGCGGCCCAGATTCGGCGTCTTGAGCAGCTCATTTTCGGTGCGCTGGATCAAGTCGCCGATGTAATAGATGTTCTCGGCCTTGAGGCAATTGGCGGAACGAACCGTCAGCTCGAGATCATCAACCGGCTGCAGCAGGATCGGATCGATCTGCGGTGCTTTCATTTCTTCTGTCTGCATCGGCGTGCCCTGCAGGTCGGCAAATACAGACAGCTGATCAACCAGTACCCGCGCAGCGTAACGTACTGCCTCTTCCGGCTCAATGGCGCCGTTGGTTTCAATATCCATCACCAGACGATCGAGGTCGGTACGCTGTTCCACGCGTGCGCTTTCGACAGCGTAGGACACGCGGCGAACCGGCGAATAAGAGGCATCCAGCAGGATCGAACCGATGGAGCGATTGTCGTCGACGTTGCGACGCGCGGTTGCAGCCACATAACCACGGCCCTTCTCGACCTTGATCTGCATGTCGAGCTTGCCGCCGGCGGTCAGGTTGGCAATAACGTGGTCCGGATTGAGGATTTCAACGTCATGCGTCTGCTCGATATCGGCACCGGTAACGGCGCCGGCAGCAGCTTTTTTCAGCTTCAGCGTGACTTCGTTGCGATTGTGCAACTTCAGCACCAGGCCTTTCAGGTTCAGCAGGATATCGACGACGTCTTCCTGCACGCCTTCAATGGTGGAGTACTCGTGCAACACACCGGCGATCTTGACTTCGGTTGGGGCGTAGCCGGGCATTGATGACAGCAGAATACGGCGCAGGGCATTGCCCAGCGTATGGCCATAGCCGCGCTCGAACGGCTCCATCACCACCTTGGCATGCGCCGGTGAGATGTTTTGCACGTCGATGATGCGGGGCTTCAGGAAAGTCGTAGCATTGCTTTGCATTGACGAAGGCCTCTAAAAGTAGGTGGCGCACCATGGGAACCATGGCGCGCCGAATAAGACGAATTACTTGGAATACAGTTCGACGACGAGTTGCTCGTTGATATCGTTGGCAAACTCGGCGCGATCCGGCAGGGACTTGAAGGTGCCGGTGAATTTCTTGGTGTCGACTTCAACCCAGCTCGGGAAACCATTGGCTTCGGCCAGCTTGAGCGCATCCTGCACGCGCAACTGCTTTTGCGCTTTTTCACGCAGCGTCACGACATCGCTGGGCTTGAGCAGGTAGGACGGAATATTGACCGACTTGCCGTTCACCTGCACTGCGCAATGCGAAACCAGTTGACGCGCTTCGGCGCGGGTCGAACCAAAACCCATGCGATACACGGCATTGTCGAGGCGCGATTCAAGGAGTTGCAACAGGTTTTCACCCGTTGCGCCCTTGCGGCGCTCGGCTTCGGCAAAGTAGGTGCGGAATTGACGCTCCAGCACACCGTACATACGACGAATTTTCTGCTTTTCACGCAATTGCGTGCCGTATTCCGACACACGCGATTGCTTTGAGCCGTGCTGACCGGGGCGCGATTCAAGCTTGCACTTGGAATCGAGCGGACGGCGCGCGCTCTTCAGGAAAAGATCGGTGCCCTCGCGACGGGAGAGCTTGCATTTAGGACCAGTATAACGAGCCACGTTCTATTCTCCCTGCGATTACATGCGGCGACGCTTGGGTGGGCGGCAACCGTTATGCGGTACCGGCGTCACGTCAGCGATCGACAAAATTTTGATGCCCAAGGCATTCAGTGCACGCACTGCAGATTCACGGCCGGGGCCGGGACCCTTGATGCGCACTTCCAGATTCTTGATCCCACATTCCTGCGCGGCTTTGCCGGCAGCTTCGGCGGCAACCTGAGCCGCGAACGGCGTCGATTTGCGTGAGCCTTTGAAGCCCGCGCCGCCGGAAGTTGCCCATGAAAGCGCATTGCCCTGGCGGTCGGTGATTGTGATGATGGTGTTGTTGAACGACGCGTGAACGTGTGCGATGCCTTCCGACACATTCTTTTTAACTTTCTTGCGGACGCGTGTGGCAACGGTAGGCTTAACCATGCTGTTTTCCTTCGTCTAAAACTTATTTGGCCAAACGGATGGCTTTGCGCGGGCCCTTGCGGGTACGTGCGTTGGTGCGGGTGCGCTGGCCACGTGCAGGCAAGCCCTTGCGATGGCGCGTGCCGCGATAGCAGCCCAGATCCATCAGACGCTTGATGCTCATGGAAATTTCCCGGCGGAGGTCGCCCTCAACCGTGAACTTCGCGATCTGTTCGCGCAGTTTGTCCATGTCACCGTCAGTCAGATCCTTGATCTTGGCAGACTTCTTGACGCCTGCCGCGTCGCAGATCTTCTGTGCAGTGGGACGGCCGATACCATAGATCGCAGTCAGCGCGATTTCGGTATGTTGATGATTCGGGATGTTGACGCCAGCTATACGAGCCATGATGGTCTTTCTCTACTTATCCAATTAACCTTGGCGCTGCTTGTGGCGCGGATCCGTACAGATCACGCGCAACACGCCCTTGCGCCGTACCAGCTTGCAGTTACGGCAGATTTTTTTTACCGATGCTTGAACCCGCATTTTCTACTCCTTCAAAATTCCGCTTACTTGGCGCGGAAGGTAATTCTTGCTTTCGTTAAATCATATGGCGTCAGTTCAACTGTCACCTTGTCGCCAGGGAGAATCCGGATATAGTGCATCCGCATTTTTCCGGAGATATGGCCCAATACAATATGGCCGTTCTCCAACTTCACCCTGAACATTGCATTGGGGAGGGTCTCAACAATCTCCCCCTGCATCTGAATCGTCTCTTCTTTCGCCATTAAACCTTCTTTAGCCTTTATCGAATGCCAACTCAGCGAACCGGAAAACCGGATCCCTTGAAGTTAGCTTTCTTTAGCAGCCCTTCGTATTGATGCGACATCATGTACGCTTGGAGCTGGGCCATGAAATCCATCGTGGTGACCACAATGATCAGCAGCGAAGTGCCACCAAAATAGAACGGTACGTTGTATTCCAGGCGCAGGAATTCCGGCAACAGGCAGACCAGCGTGATGTAGATTGCGCCGATAAGCGTCAGGCGCATCAGGATCTTGTCGATGTAACGCGCAGTCTGCTCGCCTGGCCGAATGCCCGGCACAAATGCACCACTCTTCTTCAGGTTATCGGCCGTTTCCTTTGAATTGAATACCAGCGCCGTATAGAAGAAGCAGAAAAACACGATCGCCGCGGCGTACAGAACCGTATACAGCGGTTGTCCGGGGGCAAGTGCCGCACCCACGTCCTTGAGCCATGTCATCTGGTCGCCCTGGCCGAACCAGCTGGCAGCCGTACCGGGAAACAGGATGATCGAGGAAGCAAAAATCGGCGGGATCACGCCCGACATATTGAGCTTCAGCGGCAGGTGCGAAGATTGGCCGCCATAAAGCTTGTTGCCGACCTGTCGCTTGGCGTAATTGACGAGGATCTTGCGTTGGCCACGCTCGACGAACACAACCAGGTAAGTGACACCAACGCAAAGAATCACGATACCGAGAACTACGGGAATCGACATCGCACCGGTACGGGCCAATTCCAGTGTGCCGCCAATTGCGGAAGGCAATCCCGCAACGATGCCGGCAAAAATAATGAGGGAGATGCCATTACCGACACCGCGCTCGGTAATCTGCTCACCTAGCCACATCAGGAACATGGTTCCGCATAGCAGCGTTGTGACGGTCGTGAAACGGAAAACCATGCCCGGATCAATGACTAGACCGGGTTGTGATTCCAGTGCGATCGAAATACCAACACCCTGGAACAGCGCCAACGCGACGGTGCCATAACGCGTGTACTGGGTAATTTTGCGGCGCCCGGCTTCGCCTTCTTTTTTCAGCGCTTCCAGCGGCGCATACACCACCGTCAGCAGCTGCATGATGATCGACGCCGAAATGTACGGCATGATGCCAAGCGCGAAAACCGAAAAGCGCGACAGCGCGCCGCCCGAAAACATATTGAACATGCCCAGAATGCCACCGCCCTGGGAATCAAACAGACGCGCAAGCTCAACCGGGTTGATACCCGGGACCGGCACATGCGTGCCGATACGGAACACGATAAGCGCCAGCACCAGAAACACCAAACGGCGTTTCAGGTCGCTCATCTTGCCCATTGCTGCGAGAGGGTTGGTAGCCAAATCTGTTTCCTGAATTGAGTGTTAGCCGGTTACGCCTTTGGCGCGTCCTGGAAAGAGCCGCCTGCGGCTTCGACAGCTGCCTTTGCACCCTTGGTCGCCAGAATTCCGACAAACGTCACTTTCTTGTCGAGCTTGCCCGACAGAAAAAGTTTTGCCGCCAGCGCGGCGTGCGGAACAAAACCAGCCTGCTTCAACGCCGCCAAATCGATGGTGTCGACGGGCATCTTGGCAATTTCCGACAACCGGACCTGCGCGGTGTCATTGCGCGTCAGCGAAATGAATCCGCGCTTGGGTAAGCGGCGCTGCAGTGGCATCTGGCCACCTTCAAAACCAACCTTATGGAAGCCGCCCGAACGGGATTTTTGACCCTTATGACCGCGACCCGCAGTCTTTCCCAGACCCGAACCGATGCCGCGACCAACGCGACGCCGATCCTTTTTTGAACCCTCAGCGGGTTTAATCGTATTCAATTCCATGATTTGCTCGCTTTATTTTCCGGCACTCGTGGCCAACTTCAGGCAGCGATCTCGAGCATGTAGCTGACTCGATTGATCATGCCGCGGTTTGAAGGGGTATCAATAACAGTGACGGTCTGATGGATCTTTTTCAAGCCCAGGCCACGAACGCACGCCTTGTGTGCTTCCAGACGGCCGATGGTGCTCTTGACCAGCTTGACGGTGATGGTTTTCTGATTGGTCATGTTGACTCCGATTAGCCGAGAATTTCTTCGACGGTCTTGCCGCGCTTGGCAGCGATTTCCGACGGGCGGCTGATCTGTGACAAAGCGTCCAGAGTGGCGCGAACCACGTTGTACGGGTTGGTGGAACCGTGGCACTTGGCGGAAACGTTGGTGATGCCCATTACTTCGAACACCGCACGCATGGCGCCGCCCGCCTTGATACCATTACCTTCGGCGGCCGGCTGCATGAATACCCTGGTGCCGCCGTGTTTGCCGATTACCGTGTGATGCAGCGTGCCGTTCTTCAGCGGGATCTTCACCAGCTTGCGCCTGGCCTGCTCCATCGCCTTTTGCACCGCAACCGGTACTTCACGCGATTTGCCCTTGCCCATGCCAATGGAACCATCACCATCGCCAACCACGGTCAACGCAGCGAAACCGAGAATGCGACCACCCTTTACAACCTTGGTGACGCGGTTCACCGAGATCATTTTCTCGCGGAGGCCGTCGCCCTTGTCTTCCTGCTGATCGTTTCTTGCCATTTGTCGAATCCTTGATTAGAACGTGAGGCCGGCTTCGCGAGCCGCCTCGGCCAGCGCCTTGACGCGACCGTGGTACGCAAAACCCGAGCGGTCAAACGCGACGTTGGTTACACCAGCCGCCTTCGCCCGTTCGGCGATGCGCTTGCCAACAACCGCAGCGGCTTCCTTGTTGCTGCCGCTCTTGACCGCGCCGCGCACTTCCTTTTCGGCGGTCGACGCTGCTGCCAGCACTTTCGAGCCGGTCGCATCGATGATCTGCGCGTAGATGTGCGTGTTGGTACGGTGAATCGTCATGCGAACAGCCTTCAGACGAGCGATCGTGGCGCGCGTTTTCGCGGCACGACGCATGCGGGAAATTTTCTTTTCGATCATGATGGCCTCGCTTACTTCTTCTTCGTTTCTTTGAGCGTGATCTTCTCGTCGGAATAACGCACACCCTTGCCTTTGTACGGCTCGGGCGGACGATAACCGCGGACGATAGCCGCAACCTGACCGACCACCTGTTTGTCGACACCCTTGATCAGGATTTCGGTCGGAATCGGGGTCTCGCATTTCACGCCTTCGGGCATCGAGTGCACGATTGGGTGCGAGTAACCAAGGGTCAGGTTCAGCTTGCTGCCCTGCGCCGCGGCTTTGTAGCCCACGCCGACCAGGGTCAGCTTGCGCTCGAAGCCTTTTTCGACACCGGTAACCATGTTGGCAACCAGCGCACGCAGGGTGCCGGACATGGCATTGGCCTGCTTGCTCTCATTGGCAGCTTCAAACACCAGCGTGTCACCGTCTTTCTTGACGATAACATTGTGCGATGCCGCCTGCTTCAGCGTGCCGAGCGGGCCTTTGACCGTGATTTCGTTCGCGGCCAGCGTGATTTCCACTTTGGCCGGAACGGTGATGGGGAGCTTTCCTACGCGTGACATGTCTATTCGCTCCCTTACACCACGATGCAGAGCACTTCACCACCGATACCGGTAGCACGCGCCTTGCGATCGGTCATCACGCCCTTGGAGGTGGACACAATCGCCACACCCAGACCGTTCATGACGGGTTTGATTTCTTCGCGGCCACGGTACACGCGGAGCCCGGGGCGCGAAATGCGCTCGATCTTTTCGATCACCGGCTTGCCTGCGTAGTACTTGAGGCTCACATTCAATTCGTTCTTGCCTTCGATGGTGCGAATGGCGAAGTCTTCAATGTAGCCTTCGTCCTTCAGCACCTTTGCGATGGCCGACTTCACTTTCGAAGCGGGCATCGTCACGTCGACTTTTTCCGATTGCTGCGCATTACGAATGCGGGTCAGCATATCGGCGATCGGATCACTCATGCTCATAATTTGTCTCCGTTCGCTTTCCGGTTACCAGCTGGCTTTCACCATGCCCGGCACTTCGCCGCGCATCGCGATTTCACGCAATTTGTTACGGCCCAGGCCGAACTTGCTGTACACGCCACGCGGACGTCCGGTAATCGCACAGCGATTGCGCAGACGCGTCGGGTTGGCATTGCGCGGCAAGGCTTGAAGCTTCAGGCGGGCCTGATAGCGGTCTTCTTCCGGAATGCTCTGGTCGTTGATGGTTTTCAGGAGTTCGGCACGCTTGGCGGCGAATTTCTTCACCAGCTTTTCACGCTTGTCCTGACGATTGATGAGAGCGAGTTTTGCCATGTCGCCTAGCCTCGGAACGGGAATTTGAACGCGGCCAGCAAAGCCTTGGCTTCAGCGTCCGTTTTCGCGGTGGTGGTAATCGAGATATTCATGCCACGGATGGCGTCAATCTTGTCGTATTCGATTTCCGGGAAAATGATCTGCTCCTTGACGCCCATGTTGTAATTGCCACGGCCATCAAAGGAACGACCCGAGATACCGCGGAAGTCGCGCACGCGCGGCAGCGAAACGGTGATCAGGCGATCAAGGAATTCATACATGCGGTTTGAGCGAAGCGTAACCATGCAACCGATCGGATAACCGTCGCGAATCTTGAAGCCGGCGATCGATTTCTTCGACAGGGTGACGACCGGCTTCTGACCTGCGATCTTCTGCATGTCGCCGACGGCGTGTTCCATGATTTTCTTGTCGGCCACCGCTTCACCCACACCCATGTTCAGGGTGATCTTGGTGATGCGCGGCACTTGCATTGCGGACTTGTAGCCGAACTGCTTCATCAGCGCCGGCGCCACAACTTCTTTGTAATGTGTATGCAGTCGAGTCATGTTTACCCCTTATGCGTCCACGGCTTCGCCGTTGGACCGGAACACGCGCACTTTGCGCTTGTCGTCCAGGATCTTGAATCCGACGCGGTCCGCCTTGCTGGTGGCCGGATTGAAGAGCGCAATGTTGGAAACGTGAATTGACATTTCCTGCTCAACGATACCGCCGGTCGTACCCTTCATCGGGTTCGGCTTGGTGTGCTTCTTGACGCGGTTAACGCCTTCCACCACCGCACGATCGGACTCAGTCACTACGCGCAATACCGTGCCACGCTTGCCCTTGTCCTTGCCGGTGAGGACGACGACCTGGTCGCCTTTGCGAATCTTGCTCATCTCGGTCGCTCCTTACAATACTTCCGGTGCCAGCGACACGATCTTCATGAACTTCTCGTTACGCAATTCGCGCGTAACCGGTCCAAAGATACGGGTGCCGATTGGCTCCAGTTTCGCGTTCAAAAGCACGGCGGCGTTGCCGTCGAACTTGATCAACGAACCATCGTTACGGCGAACGCCCTTGGCGGTGCGAACCACCACCGCGTTGTAGACTTCGCCTTTTTTCACGCGGCCACGGGGCTGCGCGGACTTGATACTGACCTTGATGACATCACCGATGCCGGCGTAGCGACGCTTCGAGCCGCCAAGCACCTTGATACACATCACCGATCGCGCGCCAGTGTTATCGGCCACGTCGAGAATCGACTGCATCTGAATCATGTTTTTTATCTCCAACTTGTGCCGCAACCACCGATGTGGAAACAGCTAGTCTTGGATCCGTCTTATGTCGATCACTCCCAAGAAGAAATGATCAACAGGTTAGAAAACTGCTTTTTGTCCGGGCGCTTAACTTCGGCTTCGGCTGACGCCAGGACGATGCGTTTGCGATGATTTGCACAACGTTTTTAGCGTACTTTCAGCCAACGAAGCCATGGCTGAAGCAGCAAAGAGCGCGATTTTAACCCGATTTCCTGGACCGCCGCAAGCGTTATCTTTGATTATTCAGGGGTTTGTGTCCCTGGCAAGCGGACGTGGCCAAATGCCTGGTAAGGAAGCACTGCCACAAGCGCTCGCCGAAAGGTCGAAAAATCTCTTGTTTTTCAATTGGTTAATTGAAGCCGGCCAATGCGGCTGCGATGCTGCTGCATGGTCCCGCAGGCTCGGGACACCGGCTCTACTCGCCCGAACGTACTAGAGCACGCTGAACGGCAGCTACACCGCCATCATGCCGCCATCAACAGAAAGAATGTGCCCGGTTACGTAGCTGGCCGCACCGGAAGCAAGGAAGATCGCCGGCCCCATCAGATCCTCGTCCCCACCCAGGCGTCCCATCGGCGTCATTGCCGTTATCTGCTTGTCGATTAATTTCAGCACGCCCGCGCTCATCTTGGACGGGAAGAAGCCAGGCGCGAGCGCATTGACCCGGATGCCGTATTTTGCCCACTCCGCCGCCAGCGCCTTGGTGAAATTGATCAAGCCGCCCTTGCTGGCGTTGTAGGCAACCGTCTGCATCGCGCCCATCTGACCGCGAAAACCGGCGATCGAGGCGACATTGATGATGGCACCGCCTTTATTGGGGATCATGCTCTTGGCACCGACTTGCTGAGACACCAGGAACGCGCCAGTCAGGTTGGTTCCCAGCACCTTGTTCCAGGCATCCAGCGGATATTCTTCGGCGGGCGCCCCCCACGAGGCACCGGCATTGTTGATCAGGATATCTATCTTGCCGTACTGGGCCAGCACCGCATCCACCATCGGGGCGATGGTATCGGCCTTGGACAGGTCGCTAGCGAACACAAATACGTCGTAACCCTTGGCGGCGAGTTCCTTGCGCGCAAACTCCAGTTCGTCGGCCTTGCGCGCGGTCAACGCCAGCCTGGCCCCCATCGAGCCGAAGCCATGGGCAATCTGCAGCCCCAGGCCGCGCGACCCGCCGGTGATCAAGGCCACTTTACCGGTCAGGTCGAAAAGTTTTTGTTCGCTCATCACGATCTCCCATATAAGAATGTAATTCTGGCACGCATTCGCCGGCTCGGATCAGAAGCTGACTCGCTGCTGGCTGCGTTGGCCGGCGATTAGCC
>Ga0073899_10005918_pt1 | contig 10585 bp, 9 predicted proteins | sample KloWWTmetaKNB5Ph_FD_88975 | JGI IMG/M metagenome (GOLD analysis project Ga0073899, IMG submission 88975) | Active sludge microbial communities from Klosterneuburg, Austria, studying microevolution and ecology of nitrifiers - Klosterneuburg... | ecosystem: Engineered > WWTP > Aerobic digester >...
CCAACGCTGCCGGCGAGGCCAGCCGGTGCTGTACCAGATACGCTGCCAGTGGCGACTTCTCGGCAGTGGCGGCGTCCATTGCCTTGCGCGCCACCGCCTCATCCAGCGCGCCGTCCATGACCAAGCGCCGGGCGATGCCGGTGATACCCATCAGATTGGCGGCGGTTGCGGTATTCATCGTTGTCAGGCCCTTGTAGATCACGGTGACTTTAGCGCAAACAAAGGGGTTCGCGAACCCAGCTCAGGGTTGTCGGAGGGAGGTGATGACATCTTTGCAGCGGTAGAGCCAGTACTGGCCCAGTGGCGCGGCAGTCGCTATGTCTCTTGGAATCCAACTGCCAAACGTGCGGATCGGTTCGCGAAAAGGCAGGATCAGGAAATCCGGAGGCGCCGGGCTGCCAGGGGCGCAAGCCGCTTCTAGGCTGGCCGGGCTCAGCGTGCAGGCGACCGGCACACCTTGCCCCTGGATACGCTGTTGGCAGGCGTACGTTTCGTTCATCAATGGCGTCATGCGGATAATTCTTGCCACGGCCTCCGTGACTGTGCCTCGATTGAAGGCAAGTCCGGACAGTTGCTGCGGGTCGTAATAGTCCGAGCGCCGCAGCACCGACCATGTGCCGAGCAGGCTCATGTTGTCCCAGTACACCGTGGCGTCTTCGGGAATATCCACGTCAAAGAGATCCGGCGAGTTGGCGTGGGCATCCAGTGCGCGCCGCGTCGGCGCACGGATGTCCCAGCGCAGGCCGGCCAGCACGCAGGCGGGCAGCAGGAGGCCCACCAACAACAGGGCGCGCAGTGGCCGGGAAGCCCGGTTCCAGAGCCAAAGTCCCGCCAACGGCAGCCCCAGTGCGACCAAGGGATAAGCGAACAGGCGCTTGTCGAGCGCGTACAGATCCAACTGGCTTCCGGATTGCCTGAAATTCAGCCACTCGTTACTGACGTACTGGAGGGCAAGCAGGGTGATTCCGAGAGCGAACAGTGCGCCCATCAGGGTGCGGGCACGTGGCTGCAGGCGATCGGTCAATCGAGGCCAGACGAGCAACAGCGCAGCGAACGGCAGCCAGACGCCTTCTGGACCCATCCAGACCAGCAGGCCAGTCAGGCCAAGCAGTAGCGCCTGCGGGAAATCGTGCTTGGACAGCGCCTGTTGAAGCAACAAGGCCATGGAGGCCATCGCCAACCAATGCACCAGCCAGTGGACGCGCCACAGCTGCAGGGCGATTGGCAATTCAAGGTGAAGGCCATCAACTAGGATCAGGCTGGCACCGATGCCCAGGGCCAGCCCGAGTAGCGCGGCAAGGCACCAGCGGCCGAAACTTGGGTCGAGTCGCCGCCAAGCACAGCCCAGAAGGAGCGCGTCGAAAGCTAGGATTGCGTAATCCTGCCGCGCCCAGCCGGTCACGAACAGCTGCCCGTTGATCGCCCGCAATTGTGCGAGCCACTCGGTGTCAAGGGGCCGCAACAGGCCGTCAAATGGGGCAATGGCGACGGTCGCAGCCACCAAGATCGGCACGCCCATCCACAGCAGATGCAGCCAGCGGCGGTCCTGCAGAACCAGCCAGGGCCAGAGAATCAGGCAGGCGGCAATCGTTGGCAGCGGGTGCAACATCCCGGCAACAAGCAGGCACGTCAGCGCCCAGCCGAAGCGCCTGCGAGCCAGCAGGCCAACGGCAAGCAGGCACAGGCCCTCGGCAAGCGGACGGGGGGTCAGGAATGGTTCGGCGTAGCTGAAAATGATGGCGCGACCGTAGAACGTCGGCAGCGTCAGGACGCCGATCCAGGCCCAATAGCCTTGCCGCTTGGGCAGCAATGCGCGCAGGCAGGCCCAACTGCAGGCGGCAAACACCAGCAACCCCGCAAGCCCACCCCAGAAAAACAGTGCAACCGGATCAATCCACGCAAGCAGCTGGCCGGTAATCCAAGGAAACAAGGTATAGCGCGCCTGGCTGCCATGCACGAAAAACAGATCGTCGTGGAACAAGCCAGGCTGGTGCTGCACCAGCGCCTGCCCGAAATACAGCATGGCATCGTGGTCGATGCCCCAGTTGCGGTGGATCAGCAGCAACATCGTGATGCCCAGCGTGGTGCCGGCAAGCGTCGTCAAGAGGCGGGAGGGGGCCGTCATCGGGACAATGTTCGCGGCCTGGCGTCAAGATCCTGCATTACCTGCGCACAGGAATACAGCCAGTAACTGACCGCCGGTTTCCCAGTGGCTGGGTCGATGAAGTCCCAGTGGCCTTCCGATTGCTGGGGTTGGCGATAGGGCAGGACCATGTAGTCAGGCCTGCGTGTTGGGCCGGGCTGGCAGGCGTTGCGCATGGCGTCGTCATCCAGTTGGCAGCGTTCGCGTTGCGCCTGCGGCTGCCCCTGGCAGAACAGGTCTTCCTGGATAATCGGCAAGATACGGTCCAGATGCTGGCGTGCTTCCGGAAAGGTTGCGCGATTGAAGACCACGCCTGCAATCTGGCGAGTGCTGAAGTATTCGGCGCGATGCAGACCCATCCAGACGGTGGGGTAAATGTCATTCGGCCAGAAGACTTGTGCCTGCCGGGGAATTTCGGGACCGAACAGGGCTGCAGTCATGTGGCCACTTTCAACCAGCCGTGCCATCGGAGGGCGCCAATCCCAGCGATCGATGCCGAGAGCTGTCAGCGGGAGCAGAGCGCCCAGCAGCAGAACCATACGCAGTTTCACGCTGCTGCGCTCCCAGAGGGTGATCCCAAGCAAGGGCAAGCCCAGCGCAAGCAGGGGGAAGGCCAGCAAGCGCCGGTCGATCGCATACAGCTCGAGGCGGTAGTGGGCCATCCGGAATGGCAACCATTCATTGGCGACGTAGATCGCAAGCAGCGCCAGCATGCCCAAGACGCACACGACACCGATCACCTGTTGGATCCTGCTTGGCTGGCCCCCGAACAGGCGAGGCCAGAAGGCGTACAGCAGTGCTAGCGGAATCCAGACCCATGCGGGCCCCTGAACCAACAGAACTGCGAGCCCTAGGCAAAACGCGCGGGGAAGAGTGCTTGATTGAATGTCCCGGTAAAGCAGAGCCGCGATACTGGCCATCGCCAGCAAATGTGCAAGCCAGTGCGCGCGCCACAGCTGCAGGGCTGTCGGCAGAACCAGATGCAGGCCATCGGCAAGGATCAGGGTGGCAAGCAGCCCGAGCGCCAGGCCGGCAAGCCCCGCCGTGCACCAGCCGGACATGGGCTGCGGCAGGGTTTTCCGGGCGAGGGCAAGGATCACCACATCGAAGGCCAGTGCGTTGAAATCCTGCACGTGCCACGATGTCAGGAACAGTTGTCCAGTGAATTCCTGAACGACGGCCAGCCACTGCGGATCGAAGCTCTGGAACAGGCTGGAAAAGGGCGGGACCCCAACCCAGGCCAGTGCTGCCACCGGCAGACTCAGCCACAGCGCGTGCAACCAGCGGCGGTCCTGCGCGATCAGCCAAGGCCAAGCGACAAGGCAGGCCCCCAGCGCCTGCAGGGGGTGCAGAAGCCCTGCCGTCAGCATGCACAGTCCGGTCGCCAGCAGACGTCGCCTCGTCAACAGCCCTACACCCAACAGACAAAACGCCTCGGCCAGTGGTCGCGAGGTCAGAAATGGCTCGCCGTAGCTGAAGATCCGGATCACGGCATAAGACGACGGCAGGCAAAGCACGCCAAGCAGCGCCCAGTAACGCTGCTGTGGCGGTAACAGGCTACGAAGGAAGAACCACCCGGCGCCGGCAAATGCCAACAGACTGATCAGAGAACCGGTCAGGAAGATCGTCGCAGGAGACGCCCAGTCGAACAGGCGGCTGACCAGCCACGGCAACAGGGTGTAGCTGCCTTGGCTGCCGTGGGCAAAGAACAGATCCTGACTGAAGATCACGGGCCAGCGGTCCTTCAGCGCGATCGCCAGATACAGCGCGGCATCGTGGTTGATGCCTACGTAGCGGCGCAGGTACAGCAGCATGGCTGCCGCGAGCATTCCGCCGGCGACGAGGTTGATGGCACCTCTACTTTCGCGTTCTACGATCATGAGGTGGTTGTTGGTTCGGTTGGCTCGCCCTTGGGACCTGCCTTGTCAGTGAAGTTGATCCGCTCCGCCTCCACGACCAGAGGCAAGTTCCTGACCTGGGTCTGGATCGCGCCGATGTATTCGCCGAGCAGGCCCAGGAAAAACATCTGCACCGCACCGAAAAAGAAGATCCCGATCAGGACCGGAGCGGTTCCCATCTGGAACTGATTCCAGTACAGCAATTTGGCAAGCAGGTAAGCAAAAGCCACCAGCAGGCTGATGCACGCCAAGGCAAAGCCCAGCATCGTCATCAGTCGCAACGGCACCTTGGAATGCTTGGTAATGCCAAGCATTGCCAGGTCGTAGAGGGTGTAGAAATTCTGACTGGTAACGCCGCCAGAGCGACGTGGCTTGACGAATGGTACGGTTGCAACCGGGAAACCGATCTCGCTAATCAATCCGCGAGCATAGGGGTAGGGATCCTTGATCCTTCGAAGAACGTCTAGGACAGCGCGGTCGTACAGGCCGGCACCCGTGGCATTGTCGACGAGAGGTACGTCTGAAATGCGACTGATCGTCCGATAATAGGCCTTGCGAATGAAGCTCATGGCAGAGGATTCGGTGCTTTCTGGCTTTACCGTCATTACCGACTTGTAGCCTTGTTCCCATTTGCGAATAAGTTCCGGAATCAGCTCGGGAGGATCCTGCAGGTCCCCTGCGAGCACGACGGCGGCGTCACCATTCGCTTGCAGCAGCGCGTGGTACGGCGAGCGAATGTGGCCAAAATTGCGGGTGTTGATGATGACCTTCAGCCTCGGGTCGCGTGCGGCGCGCTCGCGCAGCAGAGCGGCGGTCCGATCCTGCGAACAGTTGTCGATGCAGATGTGCTCGTAATCGTACGGCAGCGACGCCATGACTGCGGCCACCCGTTCACAAAGGGCGACCACGTTGGCTTCTTCGTTGAACATCGGAGTAACGACGCTGATGAGCTTGGTCATGGGCGGAAGACGAACCGGCGGTTCAGGAGGTAAGACAGGATTGCCGAGGGCAGGATCAGGATCAATGCACTCTGCCATTCGGGCACGCCGAAATGAAGGAAGATCCCGACACAGGCCGTACCGAAGACATACATGACCGCATAGACGGACACGAAGTGGGGCAGCTTCCCGCTGCCGCGGCTACGGAATACCAAATGGCCAGTGCTCTTGAAGTTGAACAGGACTCCGAGCACGGTGGAAATCGCCCCAGCCAGGGCGTAGTGCATACCCAGCCAGAGGCAGCCCACAAAGACTCCGTAGCCGAAGGCAGTGTTCAATCCCCCCACGAGCAAGAAGCGGATGAAGCGTGCGCTCGGACGGATGCGGGCCGTAAGGCGTGTGCCGACGCGACTGACAAGGCGGCTGGTAGTGTCGATAAATGCCATTGTGGGTGATGATGGATTTGGGAGGCACATGCCTGAATATCGCTGTCAGTCAGACTGCGAAGTGGGTTCCGGTGAGAGTAGCAATTGAAAGCAGGTCGCATGCTTGCCCGCGGTCGTGATCTGCAGCTTGTTCGAGGTCACAGTCCGGAACCCGCAGGTTTCGGTCAGATGGGCGAGGGATTCTTCGGAGAAGAAATTGATGTGCTCGTGCCAGTGCTTTTTGCGTGTCAATGCGTTGACCGCCCCATCCAGCATGACATCCTCGAATGGTACCTCGAGGTACAGCAGACCACGGCCGCGCATGGCTTGGTGGAGATCGACGAGGGTCTTGTGCGGGTAGGGCACGTGCTCGATGACACTGCAGCAGGTAATCAGGTCGTAGCTGTGCAGCGCGACGTCTTCGCGTGAGACCCGTAACGTCCCCGGTAGCGTTGCCTTGTTGCTTATGTCGAAAATGTGCACTAACCCAGCCTCGCCGACAAATGGGGTGTTGTTCCCTGTGTCTCCGCCCCAGTCGAGTACGGTAGCGGGCGTGCCGATGTGCGGCCGCAGCCAGGCTTCGACCTGTGGTCGGTAGTCGATTCCGTCGTTGAGTTGCTTGTTTCGCATCCTGTACCCGGGCTCGTAAAGCTCGCGCAACTCGGTGTATGTCTCGCCACGGTAGTCTTTGTACAGATTGCCCATCTCATCGTCGTTGAAGCGTATGTCGAGAAACAGGTGCCCGCATTGGCGGCATTGCAGCGAGTTGCAGATCGAATAGGCATGACCTGGCTTGATCGTGTTCAGGCCCCAGGATGCATCGATCTCCACGGGCCTCCAATTGAACACACGATGGGCAATGAAGGGCATCAGGATGGCGGGTGAAGAATCAAGCGAACGACTGCCACAGCAGACGCACTGGCAGGCGATGCGGCTGGGGATGATCGTGGGTCGCGGAGATGGCATGGTCGGCTGCGTGGTCAGTGGTCGGCTGCGTGGTCGAGCAATGACGCAAGTTCTGCATTCAAGACGCAGTTGCATGCATCGATGGCGCTTGGGTTCCTTGCAACATAGGGCACGCTGAGCCAGGGCGAGGCGCATCCGGGCTGGATGACGATTCGTTGGCCGCGGCGTGCCTCGCAGAACGATACAACATCATCAAGCGTGAACGTTCCGCACGCGGGAGTCTCAAGATAGTCCGGATGCTCACCGGCGGCGAACGTGGTGAAAAGCCGGCGAACACAGCGTTCGGAAATCCAGGAGCGTGGCTCGTGAGGATGGGCGATCGACACTGTGTCCGAGTTCAGTGACTGCTCCAGTACCTGAACCCATCCGGTGGACTTGACCTTGAAGCTGCATGGGCCGACCACGGTGTAGATCTTCGGATAGAACAGGCGTGCGCCCAGTGATTGGAAGAATGTCAGGTTGTCCTGCTTGATGCGTTTGTATGCCGAATAGGACGGATTGACGATCAGTGAATCGTCGAATTCAACGACGCCGGATGAAAATGACGCGACCAGTCGAAGGTCGTGGCGCCTTGCAAGATCCATCACCAGCGACTGCTTGCGGGCCTCGTGTGCGCCCATGTCGGAGTAGTCGATGGATGCATCGATGATCGCTAGGCGTTCCGGAAGCCGTGGAGTTACGCCGTCCACTTGGTAGTCCGACAGCATTCTGCGAGTGATGATCACGGGTCTGATCCCCAGCTCGGCCAGGCCTTGGAGCAAGACCTTGCCCAGGCGTCCGGTGGCACCAAACACAAGTGCTGCATCAACCACTGGTGCGATCACAGGTTCGCCTTCAGTGCTGCGTATGCTGCCTCGATGTGTGGCGGCAATTCCGGGAACTGGTCGAAGATGGTGGGGCTGACGAATTTGCCGTCCCTGATCTTCGAGACCAGCCGAGGCGTACGGCCGCGTTCGGGGTCGATCTTGATCCGTACAAACCAGTGTCCTCCGGTCATGGACTGCCGGATGGCATCGATCCCGTCGTTCTCCTCAATGGACATGTAGCGATATCCGAAGGCTTGGCTCAAGGCCGCCCAATCGGGAAAGCCGAGCCATTCCGGGTCCGAACCGAAGTGGCGTCCCCCGAGGTGTGCATCCTGCGAGGTGCGGATCGAGTTGTAGCCGCCGTTGTCGAAGATGATAACCACGATGTTGCGGTCGATCCTGCGCAACGTGGCGAGTTCCTGGAGGTTGAACATCAGTGAACCATCGCCGGTCAGGCAGACGATCGTGCCAAAGCGACCGCTATCGGCGATACCCACCGTGGCGGGTATGTCCCAGCCAAGTTGTCCTGCATGGGGTGAGAGGTAGAACTCTTGTGCGCCTCGCAGCTGGGTGACATGCGAGAATGCGACGATGTCGAGCGAGATGCCGCCGACGAATCCAGTGTCATCGGGGGCCAGCAGGCCGAGGCGTTGACAAAACAAGTACGGATCAACGGCAGTGTTGGTCAAGTTGAGGTCGATTTCGAATTGTGTCGACAGCAGCGCTTCGATGCTGCGGCAGAACGTGGCCCAGCCAGCGTAGCGGTCCTGCTTGGCGAGCCGGCAGGCGAGGTTGGAAAAGTCGATGTTGCGGACCGATGTCGTCAATTGGGTCCAATCCGCTGCCTCCTGGATGTCCAGGCACGCATCGGCGTTGATGGTAAGGATGCGCTTGTTCCTGAAAAAGGATGAGCGGTCGAAGCCGGTGGCATCGATGTCGAGGCCGGAGCCAATCGCAACAAGTGCATCGGCCTCGGTCAGTATGCGGTTGGCGGCACGACGTCCAGTCGGTCCAAAGCAGCCAAGGTTCATTTGGCCCGCTGCTTTCAGCAAGTGGTTGGAGCCGACCGTGGTGATGAAGGGTAGTCTGGCATCCCGCAGGAATCGGCGATAGTCGTCGCAACGGAAGACCGATTCGCAGCCACGCCCCATCAGGAAAACCGGCCGCTCCACTTGTGCGAGGAAGGTCAGGAGGGCGTTGGTAACGTCATTGGTCGGCGCTGCGGGTAGGATGCGTGAGGGGGCTTGTGGCTCACCTGCTACCTGTGAGGCCTGAATATCCAGTGCGACATCAAGCCAGACGGGCCCTGGTCGCCCGGAACAAGCGAGGTCGACCAATTGGGTGACGACCTGCGAGATGTCGTCGTTCGCACTCAGGCAGTGGTAGTGCTTCACCACCGGCGTTGCCATGCCTTCGGTATCGCCATCCTGCGGGAAGTTGAAGCGTTGCCTGGGATAGTCCGTCTGGAAGGTCGAACGCTTTGCTCCTGAAATGAACAAGCAGGGCACCGAGTTGATGAAGCAACTGAACGCCGCCGAGATGGCATTCGCCGCGCCTGGCCCGATCGTTGCGAGGCACACCGCCGGCCTGTTCTCGACTCGGCCATGGGCCTCTGCAGCGAAACCGGCAGCCTGTTCGTGATGGAAGAATCGGGTCTGGAACCCCGACTGTCGCCCGGCCGCGTCCACGAGATACATGATCCCGCCACCTGGCACGGCGTAGCAATGCGTGATGCCTAGTTCGGCCAACATCTTGAAGATCGTGTCAGAGCAGTTCATGACGTAGCCAGGGCCTCAGGCTAGTGCGTCGCGGGTTACGGGGGTGTTCGCCTGGATGGCACGCGAAGCCTTGCGTCCCAGCACTTGGTCAAGGAATTTCGGCGCCAGCCCGAATCCCGGGCGCACGCTGCGCACGGCATCGTCGGTGATGGTGTCGCCGGCGGCGAGGTCCTTGACGAAGTACAGGGAGCGCCTGAACTGGACATTGCCGTGCTCGCTGGACTTGCGGCTGTAATCGATGTGTCCGAGTGACTCCCAGGCCGTACGTGCGCCCCGGCACAAGTCGGAAAGGCCTGCTGGTTCCAGAGAGAAACTGTCGTCGGGGCCACCGCCGTTCCGGTCGAGGGTGAAGTGCTTTTCGATGATCGAGGCACCCAATGCCACGCTGGCGATCGCGGTCGTGTTGTCCAAGGTATGGTCCGACAATCCCGTCACCAGTCCGAATCGGTTGATCATGTCCGGGATGGTGCGCAGGTTGTAATCGGCCGCGGGTGCAGGGTAACCGCTGACACAGTGCAGGACCGCCACTTCCTTGCAGCCGCCTTGGCGTGCAGTATCCACTGCTTCATGGATTTCTTCTGCGTCCGCCATGCCGGTGGAAATGATCATGGGTTTGCGGGTGGATGCGACGTACCTGATGAGTGGCAGGTCCACGGCTTCGAATGAGGCGATTTTGTAGGCAGGCGTTCCCAGATCTTCAAGCAAGTCCACCGCGGTCGTATCGAAGGGGGAACTGAAGATGCAGATACCTGCATTGCGGGCGTGCTCGAACAGCGGCCTGTGCCATTCCCATGGCATGTGTGCTTGCTTGTAAAGGTCGTGCAAGGTTTGGCCGTCCCACAGGCCGCCCTTGATCTAGAAGTCAGGCAGGTGGGAGTCCAGCGTGATGGTATCCGGCGTGTACGTTTGGATCTTGACTGCGTCGGCCCCAGCAAGCTTCGCTGCATCGATGATCCTTCGGGCCGTCGCGATGCTCCCGTTGTGGTTGGCCGACATTTCAGCGATGACATACGGCGGGGCGTCTGTCGCCACGCGACGCCCGGAAATGTTGATGAACGATTTAGCTGGCATGCCTAAATTCCGTCACGCAAAGGCATGGGCCAGATCAAGAATGACGCAGCCGGCCAGGATGTTGGAGTGCATGTGTCAGCACCAGCCCCGATTTCGATCCTCAAACCATACATCAATGCCAGCCACATGAAGTATGCGGTGCGCCGATACCTGCAAGTAATTCCCGGGATTTCACTCTTCATTGCCTGCGGCCTGCTGGGGCGAGGCTGGTGGGGAGGGGGGGTGATCAATCGCATCGCGGCAGTAGTGGAGGATCCCATCTGCCTCACGGATGAAGCGGAGTCCGGCGGCTTCGGCGATTCGCACGGATGCGCGGTTGTCGGTCTTGATTTCTGCGCGGAGCGACTCGGATATCGTGGCGATGAGCATGCGAACCATGGCTGTCCCGATACCTTTTCCGCGCATTGACGGGGAAACCGTCCATGATAGCAAGTAGCCAGGATCCTCGAAGTCCGAGCGCATGGTTCCGGCCGGAATGCCGTCAAGCTCCACGATGTAGAGCCTGCGATCCGGGTTTGCCAGGCTTTGCTCAAGCCAGCGCATATGTTCGTCGCTGGCAA
>Ga0073899_10005922_pt1 | contig 10579 bp, 7 predicted proteins | sample KloWWTmetaKNB5Ph_FD_88975 | JGI IMG/M metagenome (GOLD analysis project Ga0073899, IMG submission 88975) | Active sludge microbial communities from Klosterneuburg, Austria, studying microevolution and ecology of nitrifiers - Klosterneuburg... | ecosystem: Engineered > WWTP > Aerobic digester >...
AACTCTGGTGGCCCGAATTGCCCCAACCCATTATTTACCAGCATCAGGATGGCCGTGTCCCGTTCAACGATCAACAGATCGACGGCGCTATCACTTTGCATATCCGCAAAGTCGAACGCACCCAGCCAACCGTCGGTCGAATAGATCGTTTCCAAGGGCGAGAAGTTACCCTCCCCCTCGTTCGCGAACCATCCGATCGAGTTGGATTGCAGTACGATCAAGTCCAGATTCTGGTCTCCATTCAAGTCAACTACATGAAGTTCCCGCACATCGGGAACATCGCTTGCAATTTCGATGCCCGGTGCGAACTGGGCAGAAAGGGACGTTGCACAAGTAGTGAATAATAAGGTCGTAACAATGGCGGTCTTCATCGGGTAGGCTTTTGGGTTTCTTCTGTGACATGCTCCTGGCTTCGGTCGGCTGGACGGTTCTCGTCCGGCTTCTGCTGGGATCCGCGTTGAAAATACGTAGTTCCATTCGGAACGAGCTGGTACGATCGAGCATTCGGCGGTGCGCAATGCGTAATTGGATGGAATGCTCTATCCGGCGCACGACCATCACCACGAACCGTTCCTACCTGGAGGCCAACAGCACATACCGGCGCTACCTACCATCCTCTCGACCGAACCCACCACCCACTCGTTGGGGCTGGCGACGCGAGGTCGTTCAGCGGAGTTTTGGCATCGACAAGCACAGGACCACGACCAAACCCCACTCTTAAACACCCCCTGAACCATGAACCCGTTCGCCACCCTCCGCAACACCATCCTCATCTGCACGATACTGATCCACGGTGCCGTCTCTGCACAACAGATCCTCACCAACCAGGACCTGATCCAAATGGCCCAACTCGATATGGGTGAAGCCATCATCCTCAGCTCGATCGACAATTCGAACAATGACTTCGATGTCTCTACCCCGGCGTTGCTGCAAATGAAAGCGGCCGGACTCGGCGATGCTGTTCTCGCCAAAGTGATCCAAGCCGGAAGCAGCACCACACACAAGGTCGTCGACGCCAATGACCCACTTGCTCCCCATCGGCCGGGCATCTACTTCTTCGATGACAATGGTAACATGGTCGAATTGCTACCAAGCGTTACCTCCCAGAGCAAAACAAAAGGAGCGTTGGCCAATCGCCTATCCTATGGCATTGCAAAAGCGCGGGTAGTGTCCCGCGTATCTGGCCCAGCAGCGCGCGAGCAATTCACCGTACCCCAGGAATTCTACTTCTATTTCAATCAGCAGCTCTCCGCGTTCGATGATAACGCCATCGCCTTCTACGGATTCCAGCAGGCCATGAGCCCGAATGAGTTCCTGCTCGCGGAATTGGACGTGCAGGACGACGTGCGCGAGTTAGAGACCGGATCAGCGAACAACTACACGTCGGAAGCCGGTATCGATGAGAAGCACTCGCGGTCATTCGAGATCGAACGACTCGCCTCAGGCGTATTCAAGGTGACCGCCGCGAGTCTTCCTTCTGGACAATACTGCTTCGTGTACTCCGGCGCCGCGCCCTACGGTCATACCCAGCAAAAGGTGTACGACTTTGGGGTGCAGTAGAAGAACTAACACAATACATGAACGAGAACCTTACTAACGACCTAACAACGAACGACCATGAACCATCCAACTGTAAAGTCCGCAATACTGCAGACAACATCCCGAACAGCACCTTCGCAACACTGCACTCCAGGTGCGGGCCGGGCCAATATGACTCGGAGTAGCAATTCACGAACTAGCTCTTTAGCTGACTCTAGTACCTATACACTTCAGAAAGCGGAACTGTCCTCTCCAATGCGGTACTTGGTCTTCACCTTCATCTCACTCTTCCTTATACAAGGAACCACCGCACAGGTGATCACCCGACTTAGCGGTGGAACGTCATACTTCTACTACTTGCCACCACTGGGTACGGACAACCTCGCCGGCGTGGTTTCGGTAGCAGCACCGAATGACACCATCATCCTTCCAGGGGGGATCATCACACCTCACTATGGAATCTCCATAACCAAGCCATTGACCATCGTTGGTGCAGGAACCTTCCCATCTGGAACTCCGGTTACAGGCAGGACCGTTATCCCTTCCGCCAATCCCGGTTCGTTCGCTATCGATGCAACTGGATCGGGATCATCGTTCCATGGGATCTCTTTCGAGGACAATATCGGAGTCGGAGCTGGCACCACCAATATTTCATTCACAAGATGCGAGTTCAGCAGCATCTCATTGGCACCTAATCCCGGTACTGATCCGAACGGAGTTCAGTTCAAGCAATGCAACTTCCGCTTCGGCTTGGTGCTAGGTGAATCACAAAACGTTTCCGTTGATAATTGCATTATTCAAACGTCGGGTATCTCAATGTACTCGACGGCATCCAATATTTCCATTTCCCAATGCATATATCTCTTCCCCAATACAAACGCCTTGACTGGCGGTGCACCGAACGCCACGTGGATGAACAACATCTTCGTTCTCGAAAATACAAGCGCTGTGGACTTCAGCTTCGCCGGTACTGTTCAGTCTAATCTCTTCGCGCTTTCTGGCACGCCTGTACTAACCAATACAGGAACCGCTCTGTACACAGGCAATCAGGTTATCCCTCTGGGACCCTTGGGTGCATCAAATCCCAACTTCATGAACATCTCAAGTATCGACGCCTTCAACATGAACGTGGATGATTATCAACTCAAGCCGACCGGACAGGCCAATACAATGACAGGGGTCGGAGGCTACAAAGTGGGCATCTTCTCAGGCGCTCCAGGCAACCCTTGGAAGCCGAACGCGATCCCTTTCAATCCTCTTTGGGTCGACCTGTTACCCAGTGGCCTGAATCTCGGAACCACCAATGGCGGCACCGTCAATGTAACCATCCAGGGCGCTGCCCAGCAGAACTAAGTAGCTATGATACGCACCATTCACCTTTGGGTGTCCATGGCCTTGGCTCTGGTACTCCATGCCCAATCGCCCACCATTAGGGGCTATCAATACTGGTTTGACCAGTTCGACCAGAACGATGCGAACGCATTCTTCGAAGCGGTAGCACCGGCCACAACAGTGAACCTCAACAACGTACCACTCAATACGGAATCACTGTCTATTGGCAGCCACAACGTACACTTGCGTTTGAAGGACCAAGCTTCTGATGGTACCGTGCGGTGGAGCAGCGTGGTAACGCGCACCTTCAAAAAGTTCCATACAGGCCCGTGGGAGATCGTAGCGGTCCGCTACTGGGTAGGCACACCGATCAACGAGTTCGACCCCTTGGTCCGAACCAAGGTCTTCGATACACCAGAGCAACAGTTCGAACTTGAAGACGGTCCGCTCGACCTGTGTGGATACCCCACCGGTAACCAAACGCTTAAACTTCAGCTCAAGGACAACCATGGACAATGGAGTTCTATTGTTTCCAGAAGTGTGAATGTTACATCGGCCGGAACCCTAGGTCTACCGACCATTGCAGCATCTGCACCCAATGGTTTTTGCCCTGGAACGGTCGTAACGTTCACGGCCACACCACCGTCAGGCCCGAATATCGCTCTACCTGGAGCGTACACCTGGACCGTTCCGACCGGACCGGGTTGGAACCATGTGCCAAGTACAGGAAATACTATCATGGTGACGATAGGTAGTGCAGGTGGTACGGTAGAAGTGTTCTCGACCAACCATTGCGGCACAAGCTCCACAGCTTCTCTCCAAGTTGTTATCCCGACCACCCCGCAACAGCCAAGCGAGATCACGGGTCCGATACAGGCGTGCGCTGGTGAAACAGTAGAGTACGCGGTCACTGAGGTACCTGGCGTCACATACGATTGGGACATTACAGGTGGTTGGCCGGACGAGGGCGGACCCGGCAATACCATCACAACGACCATCGGGAATACGGATGCGATGATCACTGTTACACCGACGAATGCATGCGGAGTCGACGGTCCTGAGCGAACGGCGAACATTACGGTGTCGTCGCCTCCGGATGCTGGGGAAGATGCTTCGCTGGTGCTCTGTACCAATGCACCTCCATATCTCCTGCTGAATGCGCTGAATGGAACACCGGACCTCAATGGCTCATGGACGGGTCCATTCGGACCAGACACAGGGATCTTCATTCCAGGGTCCAGCCCAGAAGGCGAATACACATACACCGTAGTCGGAAACGGAGCTTGTGACGATGCAATAGCTACCGTGACCGTGAATGTGATGGATCTTGTTCTTGACGGGATCACAGGACCAAGCACAGTGGACGAACCGGGTACGGTTCTATTCACTGCGACGCCCACACTTGTTGATGCCGATTCGATCGTTTGGTCGATCCCCGATGGGTGGAGTTGGGCCGACAATGACCTCGACCCGTACGATGCGGAAGCCTATTTGGACTCGCCTGATGAAGCAGTCATTGACACCATCTGTGCGAAGGCATATGGTGGCGGGTGCATAGGCGACACCGAGTGCCTTGTTACGGAGTTGACCGTTGGGGTATCTCAAGTGAACAACGAAGGTGGCCGTTATTCGGTGTACCCCAACCCGAACAACGGGCACTTCATCATCACTATAGGTGGAACACCAACCAATGGAGCGCTGGTCGTAGTCGATGCGCTAGGACAACGGGTCCACCATCAACCTCTGGCCATTGGGAATAGAACTCTTCAATTGGACTTGGACCATCTTGCATCCGGCGTATACCACATCCGGATCCGTTCTGGAAGTGACATGCTGAACATCCCTGTGATGATCCAGCGGTAGCGCGCTGTCACTCTGGATCATCCACGAAAGCCCGTTTCGGCATATGCCGGGACGGGCTTTGTTCAGGCCAACAACAAGGGTAGATCGACCTCCACACGCGTGCCTTGTGGTAGGTCGATGTACCTGAATCCAGCCGTGCCCCCGTACTGCCTTTCGACAAGATCCAATCTGGCACGAGTGATCGCTGTGCCGAGTGAAGTCTTCTTCGTAGCCGTGTTCTGATCCTCCGCTGCAGGTTCTGTTGCCTTGGTCCCATTCCGCCCTATGCCATCGTCTTCGATGGTCCACACCAATTGGCCTTCGCGACGATCGACCCTCAGGGAAATATGACCCTTGCCTTCTTTACCGGACATGCCATGCCAGATCGCATTCTCAACGAAGGGTTGTACCACAAGAGGGGGTACCAGCACTTCTTCAGAGTCCAGGTTCGAAGCCACTTCGATGGAGAAGTCGAACTTGTTTTGCATGCGCATGCGTTCCAGTTCCATGTATCCCCGCAAGGCGTCCAGATCCTCTTTCAGAGATACTTCTGTGTGCCTACTGTTCTCAAGGACCGCTCGCATCACCCTTGCGAACTTTATCAGATAAGTGGACGCGCTATCCTGATCGTTCTCCTGAACGTATGCGTTGATCGAGTTCAGCGCATTGAAAATGAAGTGGGGATTCATCTGACTGCGTAACGCCTGCGTCTCAAGCTGGGCAGACTCCCGATCATGCCGCTCTCGGCGTCGCTTGCGGTCCGTGACGAACCAGAAACCTGATCCCGCAAGCAATACCAAACCGACCCCAGCGGAGGCCCACGCCAAGGTCCGGTTGCTCTTCGCTTCGAGCTGTGCGTTCCGACGCTCCAACTGCTCACGCCCGTACGCCTTGGCCATTTGCAAGCTATCATCACGAACCTCGTACAGGACTTGCTTCTTTTGAAGGGCCAATGCGAAGGCAGAGCCCCCGATCGAATCGGTCCATGACCTGGCCAGTTCCGACATGGCCAACGCCTTGCTCATGTCTCCTCGTTCTTTATTCGCTCGATAAAGTAGTATGGCCGCATTCCGTATCCCGTCCGGATCTGTCTTGGCACGTGCTTGGTCCAAGCCCCTCTGACCTTGGTCCATGGCCTCTGCCATGTTACCTTCTTGAAAGGCCAGTTCACCTAGTTCTACATATGGTGCCTCCACCATGCCTACAAGAGGCCCGTTCGCCAAGGAAAGCGCTTCGAAATATGCGGTCTTTGCATCCCCTAACCTGTCCGTGGCGAGGAATGCAGCGCCCATCTTATGGCGAATGCGTTGGCGCAGGAGTAGTTGGTCGCGGATGGTAAGCAAGCGTGGGGCTTTTCGTAAGGCGCTATTTTCTTCGGAAGTCCGTTCTCCATTCCGCTCGTCAGAGCGCGCTGGATCCACTCCCCGTTCCCACAATGTATCGCGCACCGTTCCGGAATACTCGAGACTATTCAGTAGTGCCATACCTGCCTCGAACGTGGACAATGCCTCGCGGTATTTCTTCTGCCTCACGTACAGATCACCGGCACGATCCAACAATTCACCTGTCCACAACGGATCGTTCTCCTTTTGGGCCTTGACCAGCGCATTCTGAAGCAGAATACTGCACTCCTCTAGCTCTCCCGTCAGGTCGTACGTATTTACCAGAAGATCGGTGGCTTGGAACATCATCGGGGAACGCGACTTCAAGGAGTCCAGTTCAAGGAACACGTCCTTCGCGAGATCAAAAGAACGGGGACTGCCCAACTCGAAATAGGCTTGAGCCAGTTTGAACTTGACACGAACCCGCTGGTCAGTGGACAAGTAGCGCTCCAGGGACAAGAGCCGTTGACCGATCCGGATGACCTGATCGATCGCTGCTGCGTTGCCCTCTTGGTCGAACTGCTCCCACAGCAGCCGCCACTCACAGTTGGGTGGCGGGTTAGCCCCCAATGTTTCAAGCGCAGCGCTATATATGGAATCCTTCGCAGCAGGTGTTGTCAGAAGGTCCGCTTGTTCGATCGCTCCCCGAACGAGATCCCGACAGTCCTCTCCACTCGTTGCAACCACACCCTCAGGCCTTTCCGTGCAACTCGCAAATGTGCATACGACCAAGAAAGCGCAAGCAACTGCACGAGCCATTCCTTCGCTATTTTGCACGGCAACGGTCATAACATGGTCCTGATCCATTCAATCTACCGATCCCGAGGCCGGGCATTGCGTGTAAATATCCGGCAAATCGAACATTGGACCGGATGAATAGAACGCGTTGGACCATATCCGTGCTCGCAACGACCTCGTTGATCTTCCTAGGTCTCTTCGTTTGGTCCATGATGAAGGCACGGAACGCCGTGCGCGCATTGGTCGCTGCGCGCGCTGAGCTTGTGATAGCGGATAGCCTTGCCCTTGAAGCGGAAGATGCCCAATGGTATGCGGAACGCGAGCGGGATAAGTCGGACGGTGTGCTGGAGGATCTGAAAAGACTTTTCCCCGAATTGGAACGAAAGACCGAGGAGATCTTGATCGAAAAGAACGTGGCCTTGGCCAATGCGGTGGAAGCACGCAAACAAGAGCGCGGTAAGCAGGTTGCTTTGGAAGGGGAACGCTCGGCACGCTTGGACGAAGAGGCGCAACGGAAGATCGCCGAGGCAAAGACGGATTCACTGACCCAGGCAAAACGGAAGACCGATAATCTTAATCTTCAACAACGGGCCAGTGTCCTCGCACAGAACAGCACCACCACGAAAGGACGACCTGAATTTCGTGCAATGATGGCCGTTCTTGCACTTTGGTCCATGGAGCGGTCCGGAGGCGATGTGAACAAGATCGAAGTCGTTCGTGCGTTGCAGGGTGCACTGGAAGAGCTTGAGCGACCGGACCCGGCTCGGGTGACCGGCTTCAAGCGCCCACCGCACCAACTTTCATCCATGGGAGAGGTACATCCGATCCTTGCCCTCGGTCATGACGGCATCCTGTACAGCGTGGACCGTAACACCATGCGAAAGAGCACGATACTGGACTTGAGTAAAGAAATAGAGCCATTAAGCGGGCGTTCGTTCCTGTCATCGGACAACAGCTCGACGATCCTCGTTGATCAACAAGGGAACCTTTCCGCGTATCGTATTCCGGACGGAGAGCTGATCGCGAAGTCGAACGCCAGTGGATCTTCGGCAGGGGTCCGGGCGGTAGTGAGCTGGCCGGGAATGAATACCATAGTGACCGGGGACGCCAAAGGCAATGTTCAACCCTGGCGCAAGGTGGGGAACAAGTTTGAACCCATGACCCCGCATAGGATGCCTGCTGCCGTGAAGGGTATGGTGTACGACGCTGGCACTGACCACGTGGTGATCGTCGCCGGTAAAGGGCCGGTGGTCATTTTGGACGAACAAGGCGCATTCGTGGAACTGCCTTTACCCGCCGGCCAACATGCGCGTTGCATCAGCACGGCCGGCAAGGGTTTCGTGGTCATTGGAACGGAGCAAGGAGCCGTGTTCCGAGTAGATCTGAAGAAGAGACAAGTGACCACCTTGGAACCAAGTGGCGGTCGCATGATCGAAACGATCACAGCGCGACAAGATCGGCTCGTTTATGTGAATGCGGTCAAGGAGTTGGTGGTGATCGAGGGGGTGGACAATGCCCCCAAGTTGCGTTTGGCTCTGGATGCCGTACCAAGCGCGCTCTTGCTCGGTCCGGATGACGAGCTTTACCTTGCCTACCACGATCGTATGGAACGTGCGTATTGCACAAGTCGATCCATGGCCAACAAAGCATGCGAACTGATCGGACGCACGTGGACAGTTGCGGAGTGGAAGGAGATCGGCGGCATTGGTACACCGGAGGACCCATGTGCAGGTTTCTGACCCTTCTGCTCTTCTGCTGTGTCTTTGACAACATGGCTCGCGCCCAGGACGGAACAGGGTGCGAAACGCTGTACCAAGAAGCCCTGCGCTTGTACAATGAAGCCGTATTGGATCTCGCTGACCGGTCCTTGGATAGCGTTTCGCAGGTATGCCTTAACGACCGGGACCAGATGGCACGTGTCCTCTTCCTTCGCGCGTTGATCGCAGCGCGGGTGGATTCCGTTGCCGCCATGCGCCGTGATGTGGAGTTGCTTTTCCGCAACGACCGGAACTACTTCCTCAAACCCTACGACCCATTGCTCATCGAGTTCCCGCAACCGCGAGATGCGGTATTCACCACCTATCAACAGTTGTTCGGAAGCCGTGAGGCGGGTCCTGGTCTGTTGCGCAAGGACCATGGCCGGTTCCGTGCCGGGTTCTTGGGGGGCGTGGTGACCCCACAATTGGAAGTAACCACGGATCGGACCGTGTTCGCGGAGGACGGTCCTTTCTCGCTTGACGCGACGGTGGGGTGGAATGCTGGCGCTATCGTCGAATACGAGGTCTTTCCGAATTGGGCCATCCGCGCAGGGGGCGGGATCACGCGGTTCGGATACGAGGCAACGAATAAAGCCCTACAGTATACCGAGGACCTCCAGTTCTATGATCTCAACATGAGCGTACGCAAATCCTTCTGGTTGAAACGTGCGAGTTGGGTGCCCTACCTCGTAGCTGGCGCAGGTCTTGGGATCCTGCAAACGGCAGATGCGAATGTGGATCGCAGTGGTGATGGTGTCCGCTTACTGGGATCGCTCAACTTGGACCGGACCAAGGAGCGGACGCAGCTCCAGTATCGCGGTATAGGAGGTGTTGGGGTCGCGTACAAGGTGGGGCACACAGTACTATCCGTGGAAGGACGGTACGAGTACGCCTTCGTGGACCACACCTTGGACGAAGCGCCCTACACGGAAAGTGAAATGCTCGTGCGCTACTATTACGTGGACAACGACCTGCGGATCTCCAATGTGACCGTGGCTTTGGGCATCCAATACATCATCCGCTACCATCGTCGCAATCGTTTCTACCCATGACGTTCGCGAAGGTCATAAGCTCATGCTCATTCGTGGTCCTGCTGTTCACAGCATGTACCAAAGAGCCCGTTATCGAGACCTTACCACTAACAGACTTCAAGGTCCATGACCTCGTACCTGTACGGGCCGTAGAGATCCCGAGCACAGGTGGCATGGCCCTGTTGTGCAAACGTTCCATCGATGACCCCGTTCTCGCACGTGCCGTCGTTCTCGATGCTCAGGGCGAATTGGTATCGCAGTTGGAGTTCGGGGGACTGCCCAGCACCGTGGAGAACATCACGTTCGGGCCCGAAACATGGTCCATTACCGATCTGGTCCCTCAGATGGATGGCACCTTCCTGCTGCTCGGTATTGGTCGGCAGACCGACCTTGCGGATCGACTGCACCTCTTGGTCCATCACGTGGATGCCAACGGAAGTCCATTGTCCACTCCGATCCGTCGGTATGTGACAGACCAAAGCGTCCTTGTTCGCGCGGATGATCTGGACCAACTCTATCGCACCACCGCGTTAGGGGCGATCCGTTCGACCGACCGGTTGGCAGTAACGGTTCGTTACGATCGCGGAGAAGAAGCATTCTACCGCAACTACCAGATCGGCCTCACGGGAGATGCAGGTAGTTACAGCAGCGCACCAGTGGAATTGGCATCCACCGACCACCTGTTGCACAACGTGATGGCCGACGGCGAAGGAGGAACGTACATCCTGCTGGATACCACGAACCCTAGCGGCCCCGACACTTATTTGCTGGTCAACCACATCACGTGGGGAGTGCAGAACATCACCGAAGTCGAGTCCAGCATTCTTCCCTTGCGCGCCGCAGTTCCCCTATCGGTGCAGCGGGCAGGGAACGAACTGGTCATCGCGGGCAATTATCAGACAGAAGCCGATGTGCGTCGGCCATTCTTTTGCCGATCAACATCCATTCAAGGACTCGA
>Ga0073899_10005924_pt1 | contig 10576 bp, 9 predicted proteins | sample KloWWTmetaKNB5Ph_FD_88975 | JGI IMG/M metagenome (GOLD analysis project Ga0073899, IMG submission 88975) | Active sludge microbial communities from Klosterneuburg, Austria, studying microevolution and ecology of nitrifiers - Klosterneuburg... | ecosystem: Engineered > WWTP > Aerobic digester >...
GACGTCGACGTCATGGACGCGACGCTGCACACCGACGAGCGGATGATGCAGCAGGTGTACGACCGGCGGCGCGTGCGCGTCGCCAAACCGGTGAAGTGATGGCAGCAGTATTCCAAAGTTTGGAATACGAGTGCCCGCGTGTTAGCGGGCACTCGTGCTGCATGCAGCGTGAACTTTGGCGGAGCGGACGGGGCTCGAACCCGCGACCCCCGGCGTGACAGGCCGGTATTCTAACCAACTGAACTACCGCTCCGTGCGGCCGACGGCTCTCGCATTGCTGCGCAAGTGCCGCCGAAACTTGGCGTCCCCTAGGGGATTCGAACCCCTGTAATCACCGTGAAAGGGTGGTGTCCTAGGCCTCTAGACGAAGGGGACAGATCTTTCGCCGACTTGAACTGCGCTGTGCGTTGGTGGAGGTAAGCGGGATCGAACCGCTGACCTCTTGCATGCCATGCAAGCGCTCTCCCAGCTGAGCTATACCCCCATGAGGTTTCGCAACCACGCCGTCCAAGCGAGAACGCGATTATAGCGAGACTTTGGGGGCCGCCTGCAAGCGGGCCATCACGACATCGCGCGGGAACAGCGCGAGCACCGCGTCGATCGACGGCGTCTGCGCGCGGCCGAACACGAGCACGCGCACCGCCATCGCGAGTTGCGGCATCTTCAGCGCGTGCGCGGCGATCGTCTCCTTGATCGCCAACGCGATCGCGGCCTTGCTCCATTCGCACGCTGCGAGCTTGTCATGCAGCGTCCCGAGCGCGGGCTGCACCGCGGGCACGACGTGTGCCCGCAACTCGTCGGCCGACGGATGCACGTCGCCGAGGTAGGGCGCGAGCCACTCGGCCAGCTCGACGAGTGTCGCGCAGCGGTCCTTGAACAGCGCGATCGCGGCCTGGACATCGAGCGCTGCAGGCACGGCCGTGCCGTGCTGCACCCAACGCTCGCGCAGCAGCGCGGCGAGCGCTTCGTCGGGCGTGGCCTTGATGTGCTGCGCATTGACCCAGCGCAGCTTGGCTTCGTCGAACTGCGCCGCGCTGCGGCCGAGGTGGTCGAGGCCGAACCACTGCACGAGCTGCTCGCGGCTGAAGATCTCGTCGTCGCCGTGGCTCCAGCCCAGGCGCGCGAGATAGTTGATGACGGCGTCGGCGAGAAAACCTTCCTCGCGGTACTGCGTCACCGGCTTGGCGCCGTGACGCTTGCTCATCTTCTCGCCCTGCTCGTTGAGCACCGTCGGCAGGTGCGCATAGACCGGCGGCTCGACGCCGAGCGCGCGGAAGATGTTGATCTGACGCGGCGTGTTGTTGACGTGGTCGTCGCCGCGGATCACGTGCGTGATCGCCATGTCGATATCGTCGACGACGACGCAGAAGTTGTAGGTCGGCGTGCCGTCGGGGCGCGCGATGACGAGGTCGTCGAGCTCGTCGTTGCTGATCTCGATATGGCCCTTGACCTTGTCGTCCCATCCAACCGCGCCGCCGATGGGGTTGCGAAAGCGGATCACGGGCTGCACGCCGGGGGGCACCGGCGGCAGCGTCTTGCCCGACTCGGGCCGCCACGTGCCGTCGTAGCGGGGCTTGATCTTGGCCGCCATCTGCCGCTCGCGCAATGCATCGAGTTCGGCCGGCTGCATGTAGCACGGATATGCGAGACCCCGATCGACGAGCTGCGCGACGACATCCATGTAGCGCGCCATGCGCTGCATCTGGTAATACGGACCCTCGTCGGGGTCGAGACCGAGCCAGCGCATGCTGTCGAGGATCACGTCGACGGCGGCCTGCGACGACCGCTCGACGTCGGTGTCCTCGATGCGCAGGATGAACACGCCGCCGTTGGCGCGCGCGAACGCCCACGGATAGAGCGCCGAGCGGATGTTGCCGAGGTGGATGAAGCCGGTCGGCGACGGCGCGAAGCGGGTGCGGATCTGCGTCATCGCGCCAGCGTCTCGAGCCCGACGCGCAGGTCGCCCTTCAGGTCCTCGACGTCCTCGAGCCCGACGGCGAGCCGGACCATGCCCTGCACGATGCCGGCCGACTGGCGCTGCTCCTCGGTCAGCCGCCCGTGCGACGTGCTCGCCGGATGCGTGATCGTCGTCTTGGTGTCGCCGAGGTTGGCCGTGATCGAGCAGATGCGCGTGTTGTCGATGACGTGGAACGCGGCGGCGCGCGCCGCGGCCGGCGTCTCGCCGCGCACGACGAACGACACGACGGCGCCGCCCACGCCGGACTGCTGCGCCATCGCGAGCGCGTGCTGCGGGTGCGATGCAAGGCCGGGGTAGTAGACGCGCGCGACCTGCGGCTGCGCCTCGAGCCAGGCCGCGAGCTGCGCCGCGCGCGCGCTCTGCTCGCGCATGCGTATCGACAGCGTCTCCAGGCCCTTGAGCACGATCCAGGCGTTGAACGGCGACAGCGACATGCCGACGCTGCGCATCAGCGGAACCAGCTTGCCATCGACGATGTCTTCGCTGCCGCAGACGGCGCCGGCGAGCACCCGGCCCTGGCCGTCGAGATACTTGGTGCCCGAGTGAATGACGAGGTCGGCGCCGTACTCGGCCGGTCGTTGCAGCGCCGGCGTGCAGAAGCAGTTGTCGACGGCGAGCAGCGCGCCGGCGCCGTGCGCCAGCTCGGCCAGTGCCCGGATGTCGCAGACCTCGGTCAGCGGGTTGCTCGGCGTCTCGGCGAACAGCAGCTTCGTCGTCGGGCGGATCGCCCGTTGCCACTCACCGACGTCGGTCTGCGACACGAAGCTGGTCTCGACGCCGAACTTCGCGAACTCGCTGCCGAGCAGCTTGATCGTCGCGCCGAACACGCTCTGCGAGCAGACGACGTGGTCGCCGGCCTTCAGCAGGCCGAGCACGATCAGCGCGATCGCGCTCATGCCCGACGATGTGGCGATGCAGGCCGGCAGGCCTTCGAGCGCGGCCAGGCGGCGCTCCATCATCATCACCGTCGGGTTGGTGAAGCGCGTGTAGACGAAGGCTTCTTCCTCGTTGGCGAAGCGCGCGGCGGCCGTCGCGGCGTCGGGGTGGACGAAGCTGCTGGTGAGGAACAGCGCCTCCGAGTTCTCACCCCAGGCGCTCGGCGGCAGGCCTTCGCGCACGGCGCGGGTGTCGAGGCGCGCATCAGCGGGCAGGTCGACGCGGGGAATCCTGCGATCGGTCACGGGAAGGCCCTCCGCGCTGCGCGCTGCGGGGTGAGCGCTTCGGGGCGGCCGCGCGCGCTCACGCGGACCCCTCCGTCGCGCCCTGCAGCGCCAGCCGCGAGCGCTGATCGTCGCTCTCATCGCCCTGCGTCGCGCGCTGCTTCGCGATGGCGTCGAAGTCGGCCGCCGTCACGTCGCCGGTGATGTAGCGGCCGTCGAAGCACGAGGCGTCGAAGCCGTCGAGCGCCGGGTTCAGCGCCTTGACGACGCGCTTCATCGCGTCGACGTCCTGGTAGATCAGCGCGTCGGCGCCGATGTACTCGCGGATCTGCTCGACGCTGCGGCCGTGCGCGATCAGCTCGTCCTTGGTCGGCATGTCGATGCCGTAGACGTTCGGGAAGCGCACCGGCGGCGCCGCCGACGCCATGTAGACCTTGCGCGCGCCGGCCTCGCGCGCCATCTGCACGATCTCCTTGCTCGTCGTGCCGCGCACGATGGAGTCGTCGACGAGAAGCACGTTGCGGCCCTTGAACTCGGAGGCGATCGCGTTGAGCTTCTGGCGCACCGACTTCTTGCGCATGCCCTGCCCCGGCATGATGAAGGTGCGGCCCACGTAGCGGTTCTTGACGAAGCCCTCGCGGTAGGGCTTGCCGATCTTCTGCGCGAGCTGCATCGCCGACGGGCGGCTCGACTCGGGGATCGGTATCACGACATCGATCTCCGACGGCGGCATCGTCGAGATGACGCGCTGCGCCAGCGTCTCGCCGAGGTTGAGCCGCGCCTGGTAGACCGAGACGCCGTCCATCACGGAATCGGGCCGCGCGAGGTAGACGTATTCGAAGATGCACGGGTTCAGGCTCGGCGCGTCGGCGCACTGGCGCGCGTGGACCCGGCCGTCGAGGTCGACGAAAATGGCTTCGCCCGGTGCCACGTCGCGCGTCACCCGATGGCCCGTGCCTTCGAGCGCGACGGTCTCGCTGGCGATCATCACTTCGCGGCCCTCTGCGCCCTCGCCCTCGCCCTCGGCCTCGCCGAAGCACAGCGGCCGGATGCCGTAGGGATCGCGGAACGCGAGCAGCCCGTGGCCGGCAATCAGCGCGACGACGGCGTAGGAGCCCTTCACGCGCTTGTGCACCGCGCCGACCGCGCGGAACACGTCGTCGGGCGCGAGCGGGGCGTCGCGCGCGGCGCGACCCAGCTCGTGCGCCAGCACGTTGATCAGCACCTCGGTGTCGCTGTCGGTGTTGATGTGGCGACGGTCGACGTCGATCAGCTCCTGGCGCAGCAGGTGTGCGTTCGTCAGGTTGCCGTTGTGCACGAGCACGATGCCGAACGGCGCATTGACGTAGAACGGTTGCGCCTCCTCTTCGCTGTAGGCGTTGCCCGCCGTCGGGTAGCGCACCTGGCCGAGCCCGACGCCGCCCGGCAGCGCGCGCATGTTGCGCGTGCGGAACACGTCGCGCACCATGCCGCGCGCCTTGTGCATGAAGCACTTCGTGCCCTGCATCGTGACGATGCCGGCGGCGTCCTGCCCGCGGTGCTGCAGCAGCAGCAGCGCGTCGTAGATCAACTGGTTGACGGGCGCCTTCGAGATGACGCCGACGATGCCGCACATGATGGAACTTCCTGTTTCAGGCCGCGGGCAGACGCTGTGCCACCGACGGCGGCAGCACCGGCTTCAACGCGTCGAGCATGCCATTGAGCCACAGCGCGCCCTGCGACGCCTTCCACGGCGCCGATTTCGCCAGCGGCGTGAGGGCGATCAACGTCGCCAGCACGAGCAGCAGCACGCCGCCACGCAGCACGCCGAACACGGCGCCCAGCCCGCGATCGACGAAACCCAACGGCGTCGCCTTGACGAGCAGCGAGACCAGCCGCGCCGCCAGACTCCACGCCAGCAGCACCGCGAAGAAGGCCAGCGCGAACGCCGCGCCGAGATTGAGCGCCGAGGACGGCGCGCCGACCGGCAGGTGCGGCGCGACCTGCGGCGCGAGCCATTGCGCGGCGAAATAGGCGACGACCCAGCCCGCCAGCGACAGCACTTCCAGCACGAATCCGCGCCACAACCCGACCAGCACCGAGACGGCCAGCAGCGCGAGCATCGCGATGTCGACCCAGCCCATGGCTACAACGGCACGATGGCCGTCGGCAGGCCGGCGGCCTTGACCTTGACCGCGGCCTTCTCGGCTTCGTCGCGCGACGCGTAGGGGCCGACGCGCACGCGGATGCGGCTGCCGGCCGGCGTGTCGAGCACCTGCGTGTAGGTCTTCAGGCCGAGCTTCTCGACCTTCTGGCGCACTTCGCGCGCGGCGGCGGCATCGGCGAAGGCGCCTACCTGTACGACGAAGCGACCGGAGGTCGCAGCGGGCTCGTCCTTCTTCGTCGCCGCGGCGGGCTTGGCCTCCTTGCCTTCGAGCAGCGTGCGCGCGCGAGCCGCATCGGCAGCCGCCGCGGCGGCCGGCGGCGGAGCCTTCTCGACCTTCGGCGGGGGCGCCGGCGGCGCCGGCTTGGCGACGACAGCGGCCGATGCGGGCGAAGCCGCGGGTGGAGCCTCGCTCGCCGTCGCTGCAGGCGCCGGTGCCTTTGCACCCTCGGTGGCGGCATCGGCGGGCGCGGGGCGCGCCGCGGGCGGCTGCGGCGCCGGCGCGGCGGTGCCGCGCGACGGCGGCAGCGCCAGCGGCGGCGCCTGGTCCTTGCGCGCGATTTCGATGGGAATGTCGACCGGAATCGGCCGCGGGCTGGTCTCGAACAGCAGCGGAAAGCCGATGACGCCGGCGCCGATCAGCACCGTCGCGCCAACCAGGCGCTGACGGGCGCGCGTGCGCAGCCGCTGCACGTCATCGACGGCGTCGTGCGACGAGTCGTCGCGAGCACGCTTGAAGTAGGACAGCAGACCCATGCGATGCCGGTTTCGGGGGCGGCGGTCGCGGCGCACTGCACGCCCGCACCGGTGGCTCGGCCCCGCGCTTTCAGTCCGGTTGCGGAGCGCTGCGCTGCGGCAGCCCGGCTTCGAGCACGCCACCCACGGTGTAGAAGGAGCCGAACACGACGATTCTATCAGCGGGGTCTGCGGCAGCGACCGCGGCGGCAAGCGCGGCTCGCGGGCTCGCATGGCAAGCAACGTTTGCCGAAGGGCCCTGGGCCGCCGGCGGCAACGCCGCGAACTGCGCTGCCAGCGCCTGCGCCGTCGCGGCGCGCGCGATCGGCAGGTCGCAGAAGTGCCAGTGGTCGACGAGCGGGCGCATCGTCGCGAGCATCGCGGGCGTGTCCTTGTCCTGCATCGCGCCGAACACGGCATGCGTGTGCGGGTAGAACCCCATCTGGTCGAGGTTGCGCGCCAGCGTCGCGACGGCGTGCGGGTTGTGCGCGACGTCGAGCACGATCGAGGGTTGCCCCGGCACGACCTGGAAGCGCCCCGGCAACTCGACGGTCGCGAAACCATTGCGCACAGCCTGCGCCGTGACCGGCAGGCGCTCGCGCAAGGCCTCGAAGGCGGCGAGCACACCCGCGGCGTTGAGCAGCTGGTTCGCGCCACGCAGCGCCGGATAGGCCAGCCCCGCGTAGCGCCTGCTGCGGCCTTGCCACGACCACTGCTGGCGATCGCCGCTGAACGAGAAGTCGCGGCCGACGAGCCACAGGTCCGCGCCGATCTTCGTTGCGTGGTCGACGACGCTCTTCGGCGGCAGCGGGTCGCTGACGATCGCCGGCCGGCCGGCGCGCAGGATGCCGCCCTTCTCGAAGCCGATCGATTCGCGGTCGGGGCCGAGGAAGGCCGTGTGGTCGATGTCGATGCTGGTGATGACGGCGCAGTCGGCGTCGATCACGTTGACGGCATCGAGCCGCCCGCCGAGCCCGACTTCGAGCACGGCAAGATCGAGCGCGGCCTGCGAGAGCAGGCGCAGGATCGCCAGCGTCGTGAACTCGAAGAAGGTCAGCGACACGTCGCCGCGCGCCGCCTCGACCGCCTCGAAGTGCGGCACCAGCGCGTCGGCCGCGACGATCTCTCCGCCGACGCGGCAGCGCTCCTCGAAGTGCACGAGGTGCGGCGAGGTGTAGACGCCGACGCGCCAGCCGGCGTGCGCGGCGATCGCCTCGAGCATCGCGCAGGTCGAACCCTTGCCGTTGGTGCCGCCGACGGTGACGACGGGGCAGGCAAAGGCAAGGCCGAGTCGTGCGCGCACTCGTTCGACGCGTTCGAGGCCGAGATCGATCGTCGCCGGATGAAGCCGCTCGCAATGCGCGAGCCAGTCGGATAGCGTCATCGATGCAGACGGCTGCAGTGCGCGGCAGCCGGCCCGTGCGGGCGCCGCCCGTCAGGCAACGGCGTCGGCACTCTGGCGCAACAGGATCGCGACGGCTCGCGCGACCGTCGAGCGCAGCTCGCGCCGGTCGACGATCATGTCGAGCGCGCCCTTCTGAAGCAGGAACTCGCTGCGCTGGAAGCCTTCGGGCAGCTTCTCGCGCACCGTGTTTTCGATCACGCGCGGGCCGGCGAAACCGATCAGCGCCTTCGGCTCGGCGATCACGATGTCGCCAAGGAAGGCGAAGCTCGCCGACACGCCGCCCATCGTCGGATCGGTCAGCACGCTCACATAGGGCAGCTTCGCCCTCGCGAGATGCGTCAGCGCGGCGTTCGTCTTGGCCATCTGCATCAGGCTCAGCAGCCCTTCCTGCATGCGCGCGCCGCCGGTGGCTGCGAAGCTGATGAAGGGAGTCTTCTGCTCGACGGCCGCCTCTACGCCGCGCACGAAGCGCTCGCCGACGACGGAGCCCATCGAACCGCCCATGAAGTCGAACTCGAAGCACGCGGCGACGACCGGGATCGTGTGCAGCGCGCCGCCCATCACGATGAGCGCGTCGGTCTCGCCCGTGTTCTCGAGCGCCTCCTTCAGGCGCTCGGGGTACTTCTTGCTGTCCTTGAACTTGAGCGCATCGACGGGCAGCACTTCCTGGCCGATCTCGTAGCGGCCCTCGGGGTCGAGGAATGCATCGAGCCGCTCGCGTGCGCCGATGCGGTGGTGGTGCGCGCACTTGGGGCAGACGTTGAGGTTCTGTTCGAGGTCCGTCTTGTAGAGCACCGTCTCGCAGGCCGGGCACTTGATCCACAGGCCCTCGGGCACCGTCCGGCGTTCGCTCGGATCGGTCTGCTGGATCTTCGGCGGCAGAAGTTTTTCGAGCCAGCTCATGTCGATCTCCGGTGAGTATCGTTCAGGCAGCGACGCCGGTGCGAATGCCGTCGAGCGCGATGCGCATTTCGGCGATGAAGGCGCCGGCGACGGCTGCGACCTCGGCGCGCGGCGCGGCTTCCAGCAATTGCACGAGGCGCGAGCCGATCACGACGGCATCGGCGACGGCGCCGACGGCGCGCGCCGTCGCCGCGTCGCGGATGCCGAAGCCGACACCGACGGGCACGCGCACCCGGGCGCGGATGCGCGGCAGCATCTGCGCCACGGCGGCCGTGTCGAGGTGGCCAGCCCCCGTCACGCCCTTCAGCGACACGTAGTAGACGTAGCCGCTCGCGATGCGGCCGACCTGCCGCATGCGCTCGTCGGTCGACGTCGGCGCGAGCAGAAAGATGGGGTCGAGCCCGTGCGCCTGCAGCGAGCGAGCGAAGGCCTCGCATTCCTCGGGCGGGTAGTCGACGACGAGCACGCCGTCGACGCCGGCATCGGTACAGGCCGAGACGAAGGCGCCGTCGCCGTGCCGCTGGTCGTAGCGCTCGACAGGGTTCGCGTAGCCCATCAGCACGACGGGCGTCTTCACGTCGCGCGCGCGGAAACCGCGCACCGCGGCGATCACCTCGGCCATGCCGATGCCGTGTGCGAGAGCGCGCTCCGAGGCCTTCTGGATCACCGGGCCGTCGGCCATCGGGTCGGAGAACGGCACGCCGAGCTCGATCACGTCGGCGCCGGCCGCGGCCATCGCGAGCATGATCTCGACCGTCGCGTCGGGGTACGGGTCGCCCGTTGTGATGTAGGGAATCAGCGCCTTGCGGCCCTGCGCCTTCAGCGTCGCGAACGTCGCGGCGATGCGGCTCATGACAATGCCTTCGCCAGTTGCGGCGCGGCGCCCGACAGCGCGGCCACCGTGTTGATGTCCTTGTCGCCGCGGCCCGAGAGGTTGACGAGGATGTGCTGGTCGGGGCGCAGCGTCGGCGCGAGCTTCATCGCGTAGGCGACGGCGTGCGACGACTCGAGCGCCGGGATGATGCCTTCCTTGCGGCACAGGTGGTGGAACGCGGTTAGCGCTTCGTCGTCGGTGATGGCGACGTATTCGGCGCGGCCGATGTCCTTGAGGTAGGCATGTTCCGGGCCGACGCCGGGGTAGTCGAGGCCGGCCGAGACCGAATGCGTCTCGATGACCTGGCCGTTCGCGTCCTGCAGCAGGTAGGTGCGGTTGCCGTGCAGCACGCCGGGCGATCCTGCGATCAGGCTGGCTGCATGCTTGCCGGTTGCGAGGCCCAGGCCGGCCGCCTCGACGCCGATCAGCCGCGTCGCCTCATGCGGGATGTACGGATAGAAAATGCCCATCGCGTTGCTGCCGCCGCCGACGCAGGCGATCACGGCGTCGGGCTGGCGGCCGATCATCGCGGGCATCTGCACCAGGCACTCGTCGCCGATCACGCGCTGGAAGTCGCGCACCATCGTCGGGTAGGGGTGCGGGCCGGCGACGGTGCCGATGATGTAGAACGTGTTCTCGACGTTCGTCACCCAGTCGCGCAATGCCTCGTTGAGCGCATCCTTGAGCGTCTTGCTGCCGCTCTCGACCGGTACGACGCGCGCGCCGAGCAGGTTCATGCGATAGACGTTGGGCGACTGGCGCTTGATGTCTTCGCTGCCCATGTAGACGATGCATTCGAGGCCGTAACGCGCGCAGATCGTCGCCGTGGCGACGCCGTGCTGGCCGGCGCCGGTCTCGGCGATCACGCGCGGTTTGCCCATCCGGCGCGCCAGCAGGGCCTGGCCGATCGTGTTGTTGATCTTGTGCGCGCCGGTGTGGTTGAGGTCTTCGCGCTTGAGGTGGATCTGCGCGCCGCCGAGTTCGCGACTGGTGCGAGCGGCGTGATAGATCGGGCTCGGCCGGCCGACGAAGTGGGCCAGCTCATGCTGGAACTCGGCGACGAACTCGGCGTCGCGCTGGTACTTCGCGTAGGCGGCCTTCAGCTCGTCGAGGGCGTGGACGAGCGTCTCGGCGACGAAGCTGCCGCCGTAGCGGCCGAAATGCCCGCTCGCGTCGGGCTGCTGATAACTGAACATGGAAAGCGGTGTTGGATGCTTCAGGCTTCGGCGTCCGCGATGCGCGCATCGGCTTCGCGGACGGCCTCGCAGAACCGGCGGATCGCCGCGGCATCCTTGACGCCCTTGGACGATTCCACGCCGGAACTCACGTCAACGGCCCAGGGCCGCACGCGGAGAATCCCTTCGATCACATTTTCGGC
>Ga0073899_10005928_pt1 | contig 10572 bp, 8 predicted proteins | sample KloWWTmetaKNB5Ph_FD_88975 | JGI IMG/M metagenome (GOLD analysis project Ga0073899, IMG submission 88975) | Active sludge microbial communities from Klosterneuburg, Austria, studying microevolution and ecology of nitrifiers - Klosterneuburg... | ecosystem: Engineered > WWTP > Aerobic digester >...
GAAATCTCATTCCATTCGCAGGACTTCGAACAACTGTCCGGGATAACACTTTGCTCAACAGGGGCGGGTTGCGGTTTCGCGGCCTGTTGTTTCATTATGAGTTGGAGTGTTCAGGAATGAATTTGAAATTGAAGTTTACGCCATTGATGGCGGCGACGATTGCCTCGGCAGCTTATGGCATGATGGTCACCGCACCATTGGCCCACGCAGCAAGACCGGGAACCGAATATGCGATGGCAGTGGTGCATTATGACGATTTGGAGCTGTCCAAAGAAAAGGACGTCGAACAGCTTTTGCGCCGCGTCAAACGTGCCGCGCGCAACGTATGCACACCCGGAGGTGTAGCAGTTCGCTATTCAGCAAAGGCCCAAAGGCAATGTTTCGATGCGACGCTGCGCAAGGCAATGATCGATGTCGAACGGCTGGTCGAACTTCCGATCACGCCTATTCTTGCCCGGGATAACGGCTGATTCAACCAAGCTTGCTGGCGGCGTTGCGACCCTGTCGCCGGATAAGACTTCCCCTGTCTGCGCAGCGCGGACAGGGGATTTTTTAACGTTGGGGTGCAACGCTTCGCATCGCGCCTGCATTCCGGCGCGTTTGTCAGGCAGGCGGTTTGTAGCGCAGCAGGCCTTCCTGCACGACCGAGGCGATCAAGGTGCCGTCGCGGGTGTAGATATAGCCGTGATTGATGCCGCGGCTGTTGCCGGTCCAGCCGCTGTCCATCACAAAGACGAACCAGTCATCGACGCGCACATCGTTGTGGAACCACATCGCATGGTCAAGGCTGGTCGAAAACAATCCCGGGGTGGTCCAGTTAAGCCCGTGCGGCAGCATCGATGACGATAGCAGGCCCATGTCCGAGGCATATGCCAGAAACGCGCGGTTCAACAAAGGATCGTCGCCGATCGAGCCACGCAGACGGAACCACTGATAATGCTGGGTCGCCTTTGCCTTGGGCGGCGGACGGAAGCTGCGCATTTCAAAGGGGCGCGGCCGGGCCATCTGGTGCAACAACCGGTCGTCCATATTCGGGCTGACAGCGACGAAGTCTGCAAAATCCCAGCACTCTTCAGGCGGCAGCAGGTCGGGCATCGGCACCTGATGGGTGAGGCCGGGGTCAGGCGTCTGGAAAGAAGCGGTCAGGTTGAAGATCACCTTGCCTTCCTGCCGAACGACAACGCGGCGGTTAGAAAAGCTGCGACCGTCAAAATCGCGATGCACGCGGAAATGCAGCGGCGCGGTCTCCTGTCCACCGCGCAGGAAATAGGCGTGCAACGAATGGATCTGCTTGTCGGGTTCGACCGTGCGCGCGGCTGCCATCAGCGATTGCGCGACAACCTGCCCACCGAAAATGCGCGCCCGGCTGGTGGCGGGAAGTGCCGGAAAGATGAACTCGTCGGGTGCTTCGTCGGGTATGAGGTCGAACAGGCGGCTGATGCTTTGCACCATTTCTTCGGCTGGTACCGAATCGAACAATGCCCGCGCCTGTTCCACGCGCGCCGCTACTTCAGGTTTGTGCATACGGTCAGTCATGACCGCATTGCCATTTTTGTGGCTTGAGAAATATGGCCGGATGCGGCCATTATTTCATCAATTCGACCTGTTCGAAATCGAGTTCGACCGGGGTCGCGCGACCGAAGATCGAAACCGAAACTTTGACACGGTTCTTGTCGAAATCCAGTTCCTCGACCACGCCATTGAAGCTGGCGAAGGGACCGTCCAAGACCTTGACCTGATCGCCAATTTCATAATCGACCGACACGCGCTTCTTGGGTGCCGCTGCCAGCTCTTCCTTGGTGTTCAGGATGCGGGCGGCTTCGGTTTCGGTGATCGGCTGCGGCTTGTTGTTCGCGCCGAGGAAACCCGTGACCTTGGGCGTGTTCTTGACGAGGTGATAGACATCGTCGTTCATGTTCAGCTTTGCCAGCACATAGCCAGGGAAGAATTTGCGCTCGGCCTTCACCTTTTTGCCACGGCGGACTTCGGTGACCTGCTCGGTCGGCACTTCGACAGCTTCGACCAGCGCGGAAAAGCCTTTGCGTTCGGCTTCGGCGACAATCTGGTCGCGAACCTTGTTTTCGAAACCCGAATAAGCGTGGATGATGTACCAGCGTGCCATGTCGTAAATCTTTCGCCTTCTTTGGCTTTCGGCCTGTTTGAATTTGGATGCGCTTATTGCGCGAAGCTAAGCAGCCCTTTGACTACCATGTTGAAGAAGGCGTCAACGCCCAGGAAGAATATGGCAAGGATGATCGTCATGATCAGCACCATGATGGCCGTTTGCGTGGTTTCCTGACGGGTCGGCCATACGACCTTGCCGATTTCGGCTTTCACCTGATTGATGAATTGGCCGGGTGTGGTCTTCGCCATGTTCCTGTTTCCTGTAGTCGCGCCCACCGGATAGCCGCCATCGCTCCCGGTTTCTGGTCGGGAGCGATATAGGTTCCGATTTCGGAAAGACCAGTCCTTTAGCGGTGATTTCGCGGAGTCGCAAGCGGGAAGCTGCCACCCAGCTGTTGCCGGGGGCGCCCGAAAATCCATTTGCAGGATTTGTGTCATCAAAGTGTCGCCGAATCATCGTCAAAATTTCACACAGCCCGACTAGCGGCGCCCCATCACACTCGTTGAATGGGGCAAAAACATGCAATTCGATACTCAAATATCCGGCCGCACTTTTCGTATGCGTAACCTGTTTCTGGCGGGCGCTGCCCTCTTGGCATCACCTGCACTGGCGCAGGAAGAAGTCGCCCCGGTCGATGAAAGCGGCGAGGGTATCCAGACTGCGCGTGAGATCGTGGTGCAGGGGCAGATCGGTTATCGCAACCGCGATGACGCTGCCGAGCCGATCCTTGTCTATGACGAGCAATATTTTCAGCGTTTCGAACCATTGACTGCGGGGGATGCGCTGAAGCGTGTGCCTTCGGTGACCTTCCTGTCAGACGTTATCGAAAGCGATGGCGCTCGTTTGCGCGGGCTGGAGCCGGGCTATACCCAGATCCTGATCAATGGCGAAAAGGTGCCCGGATCGAACGCCGACCGTTCCTTCTTCCTGGACCGCATCCCGGCCGAACTCATCAAGCAGGTAGAGATTGTCCGCTCTTCTTCGGCCCGCCGTACGGGCGATGCGGTTGCAGGTACGCTCAACATCGTGCTGCGCGACGGTTACCAGTTGGATGGCGGCTATGTGCGCGGCGGGGCGCTGTTCTTTGATGATGGCGAAATCAAACCCAGCTTTGGCGCTGTGTTCGGTGGTGCTCTCGGGCCGGGCCGCATCCTGCTCGGTGCGAATGTGCAGGGGCGTTACAACCCCAAGCTGAAATCGAGTTTTCGCTATGGCGACTCGCCGGAAAACAATCCGGACTATGCCACCGACGATTTCGACAATCGCGAAGATCAGACCGATACGCGCGACGGCACCGACTATGCCTTCAACGCCTCTTATGACATTGACGGCGAAACCACCGATTTCGAACTGGCGGGCTATTATGTCAAAACCGACCGGACCGAAACCGAGCGCTCGTTTGAATATGACCATCCGACCAATATCAACGGCCCGGTGCGCGGGACCCCGGCCGGCAATCTGCTGAGCGACAACGCAAATGTGAACGACATCGAACAGGAAAGCTACAGCCTGTCAGGCAAGCTGGCGCATGAATGGTCGCTGGGTGAAAGCAAGTTCAAGGTCGGCTATTCGCGTTTCGATGATGCCCAGGACGAAACCGAACATGAAATCGACTTTGACCGTGCGACGCCACGTTTCACTGGCGATGTCACCGCGCGCCGGATCACCGACAAGGAATTGTCGTTCAATCTTGAGCATGCTTTTGATCTGTCCGCAGGCGTCAAGTTGATCGTCGGCGGATTCATGCAAAACAAGGACCGCGACACCAGCATCGCCGAAGATCGCAACCGGTTCAATCTGACCGTAGCCGCGCACAGCTGGGATCAGTTTGCACGCAACCCGACCGAATTTGCCACCGCACCAGATCCACTGCTTCCCCCTCCGGGTGGGCTGAACGTCATCGAGGAAGACCGGTTGGACTTTTATGCCGAGGTCGAGGGCAAGGCGGGCAACCTGTCATTCCTCGCCGGGCTTCGTTACGAAAGCACAGACTTTTCGGTCAATGACCTGACCGTTGCTCCGGCGCTTGCCGAACAGTCGAATGACTATTCCTTCCTGTTGCCGTCGGCTTCACTGAAGGTCGAACTCGAAAATGGCGGCCGGATTACCGCTTCGGTCGCACGCACCAACCGGCGTCCGCGCCTCGACTTCCTGTCGCCTGCGCTGCTGGAGGCGGAGCTTGGCGATAATGATTTGCAGGGTAACCCGGCGCTGCGCCCCGAAACCGCATGGGGTGCTGATCTGGGTTATGAACATCGCATCGGCCGCACCGGCGTGGTCGGGGTCAATTTGTTCTACCGCAAGGTCAATGACCTTATCGAACTGGCCAACACAGGCGTCGAAGGTTCGGAAGGCCCGGGCACTTTCGTGCTGCAGCCGCAAAATGCAGGTGACGGCAAGGTCTATGGCATCGAGTTTGATCTTTCGACCAACCTCGGCTTCCTTGGCCTCGACAATACCGGCATCTTCGGCAATCTGTCATTGCTCGACAGCGAGATCCGCGATTTCGCCGGACAGCGTCGCTTCAACGGCCAATCCAAATATGTCTATAATTTCGGCGTGATTCAGGATCTGCCGAAACTGGGTGCCGCCTTTGGTGCGACCTATCGCAAACAGGGCGGCGCATTTGACCGGATTGTCGGGGAAGAAATCTTCACCTCTTATGGTGCCGATCTCGAACTGTTCATTGAGAAGCGCTTTGGCGAGAGCTTCACCATCCGCGCGGTCGGTTCGAACCTGTTGAATGGCAAAAAACGTGAAAAGTTCAACAAATTCACGACAATCACCGATCAGCTTGATCGCAGCTTTGATGAGTATGAGCTGGAAGCTGAAAAGGCGGGCCCTGTGTTTCAGATCATGGCACGCATGGCCTTTTGATCATGCGACTCTTTCCCCTTTTCATTGTCCTCTCCGCAGCCAGTTTGGCTGCAGCGCAGGACGAGGTTGAAATTCCCGTCGAGCAGTTGATGGCGACAGCGTTTCCAGCCAAATCTGTCACGGCCAAGGCCGAAACCACACCGGTCGGTACCGCCGATGATGCGGCGGACGATCCGGCTATCTGGCGGCATCCGACTAACCCGGCCAAAAGCCTGGTGGTCGGCACCGACAAGAAAGCGGGCATCCATGTCTATGACATGAGCGGCAAGGCAGTGGGCTTCACGCCCTCGCCTCGGCTCAACAATGTCGATTTGCGCGCCAATGTGCCGGTGAATGGAAGGCCGTCGGTGTTGGTCGTAGCCAGCGATCGACGGGATGAGGCTAATGCGGCGGCCGCATTGTTCACGCTCGATACCGACGCGCGCAAGCTGGTACCGCTTGCCAACCTGCCCGTCGGCCCCGGCGAAGCCTATGGTATGTGCCTATGGCAGCGCAAAAGTGATGGGCAGGTCTTTGCCTTTCTAGTGCTCAAGGATGGCCGCATCGATCAGGTTGAACTCAACCTTGCGGGCGCGACCCCCAGCGGCAAGGTGGTGCGGAGCATGAAGCTGGGCACGCAATCCGAAGGCTGTGTGGTCGATGACCGCACTGGATTGCTTTATGTGGCGGAGGAAGATGTCGGCCTGTGGCGCTTCGATGCCCGCCCTAACGGATCGACAAAGCCGAAAAGGCTGGGCCGCGCCGATGGCAAGCGGCTGGTGGCTGACGCGGAAGGGTTGGCTATTGCGCCGTCAGGCAAGAGCGGCGGCTATTTGCTCGCGTCGAGCCAGGGCGACTATGCCTATGTGCTCTACCGGTTGAAGGATGGCCGCTATATTGGGCGCTTCCGCATTGCTGACGGTAGCATTGACGGCGTGCAGGAAACCGATGGGCTGGAACTGGCACTCGGCGACTTCGGACCAGACTATCCAGGCGGGCTAATGGTTGTGCAGGATGGCGATAACGCGCCAGAGACGCAGAATTTCAAGTATGTCGCATGGGCTGATGTGCGGAAGGCGCTGAAGCTCAAATAGGCGGCGCTCAGCGCGCCATTACCCGCGACGGGTGCATGCCGTCGACATAGCCCATGAAAGGCGGATGTATAGAATAGCCGATCAGTTCGCGCGCGCGCTCGGGCAATGTGGCGGCGATTGCGGGCGGAACGGCAAGGCTCATATTCTCCAGCGTGCGCGTCCAGCCCGGGCAATATTGCGGGGTGATGATGAGGCGCGGCTGATTGGAGCGGTTCGCACCGCCGCGATGCCACAGCGTTCCTTTGGCGATCATCAGCGAGCCTGCGGGCATCACCGCCTTGACGGCATCGGGCCGCGCACCAGGATCTTCATCTTGGCTCTTTTCGGTTCGGTCTTTGAATGTCGAGAAAGTGTTACCGCCTTCTATCTGCTGCTCTGGCCAGAGATGGCTGCCGGGCAATATCTCGGTCGCACCATTTTCTTCGGTGGTTTCGTCGATCGTCCAGAAGGCGCTGAGGCCAAGCGACGCACGCGGGCGTGGCAGGCGGTAATGGCTGTCGTCATAATGCCAGGGCTGCACTGTTTCGCCGGGATGGATGTTGATCGCCAGACAGGCTGACAGCAAGCATTCACGCCCCAGTTCAGCCTCGGCAAAGGCGAGCACCAGCGGGTGGATGGCGAGGTCGGCAAAGAGCGGCGATTTGGCGAGCATCGCATAGACCCGGTTGGTTTTCAGCCCTTCGAAATCATTGCGACCGGCTAAATTCTGCTCAAGATGCGGCGTCAGCGCGGCGCTCAATTCCGCGACCTTTTCGGCAGAAAGTACCGATGGGAAAATCAGATAGCCGTCGCGGTCATAGTCCGCACGAAGCGCCACGAAGCGTGCGGGATCGGCTATCGACTCCTGCCAATTCTCTCTCTCCATGACTGCAGCCTAACGCGTCGCAGTCGCGTGGGGAAGGGGCAAGTGACGCACCTGTGCCCATGGCTGGCGGACAAGGAACAGCGCGACGATCGCCGCCAGCCCCCATGCCGCAATCGGCAGTCCGGCCCAGATGTTGCGGACAATGTCGCCATGTTCTTCTGCGTGTTCCGGATCAAAACCGAACTGCCCCAACAGCCAGTATGAAATCGCCAGCGCCGAGGCATTGCCCAGTTTCTGCATCAGATTGCCGGTCGCAAAAATGAACGCCGTCCGGTCGCGCCCGCAAATCTGCGCGTCGACCGGGGCATAGTCGGCGATCATCCCGAAGATGAAGATCAGCCCCATGAAGGCTCCGCCGAGGATCATTGTATAAATGGCGGAGGGCAGCAACTGCCCCGCGAGCGGCAATTGCATCCCGCCGATGAGCAGCAGGACGAGCGTCACGCACATCAGGATCATGCCCCTGGGCTTGCCCAACTTTCTGGCAGCCATCGTCCACAGCGGCGTGGTGATCGCGCCTCCGACAAAGGTCAGGAACAGCAGCAGCGAACCATGCTGGTCGAGCCGGAGATAAGCCTCCGCGAAGAAGATATAGGTCGACGCCATCGCGCCGAAGGCAAAGGCGTTGAGGAAGTGGACGACCATGATGAGGAGCAGCGAAGGCGACTGTAGCGATAGTTTCAGTTCGCGCCGCCAACCGAAACCGGGATCGACGATGACTGGCCGGGCAGGCACCTTGCGGTTGGCGAGCAGCGCCAGCGGCATGGCGATAGCGACCAGACTGACATAGGCGATGATCCGGCCCTGCAGGCTTATTTCGGGGAACAGAAACTGCGCAAGCGCGGGTGCCGCGAAAGCGACAACCAGAACGAACTTGGCGGTATATTCACGCGCGCCGAACAGCCGCGCGCTGACCTCTGACCGGCCATTGGACAGCGCCGATCCCCAGGCGAGATGGGCAACGTCGAACAGGCTGTAGCAGGAATAATAGAGCAGAAGCAGCGGCAGTAGCGCCCATAAATGCAGCCGGTCGCCAATCGTAACCAGCAATGCGAGGAGCAGAACTAGCGGAAGCGCAGCCTGCGCCATCCAGCGGCGATGTGGGGCCTCGCCCTTCGATTTGCGGTCGATCATTGTCCCGATCAATGGATCGACAATGCCGTCCCACAGCGTGCTGATCGAAAACATCAGCCCAACCAGCGCCACGGCCACGACGCCGCCTTCGCTGATATACGGCGGTAGGTAGATGGAGAGCGGCAGCCCCATAATCGCAATCGGGCCGACACTGGCGGAATAATAAGCGGCGGTTCTGCGGGTTATGCCCGCACCTTCGCCCTCGGCTGTTGCGCCGATGCCATCCTTCACGCCATTCTCCTCACACAGCGTTGTTTACATCCGTGTGAATAGGCTTGCGCGCAGGTTCAAGCGAAAAATAATGCCAAGGAAGAAATGGCAGGAGTTGGGGGACTCGAACCCACGACCCTCGGTTTTGGAGACCGATGCTCTACCAACTGAGCTAAACTCCTGCGGCTCCGCCGAAGCGAAGACCAGCGCCCTTAAAGCGATTCCCGATCAGATGCAATCATCGGATGCTAGAGAATTGAAATCGCGACACAGCATCGTCGTACGCAAAAGCAAAAGGGGCGGTCACACCGTTGCATGACCGCCCCTTTGCTCAAACCGGAACTTCCGGAACTAGAATTTCAGGCCGAGTTCCAGACCCCAGATGCGCGGCTCGTTGACGAAGCCGGTCAGGTTGTTGAAATCGATGCCGCCAACCGCAGATACATCATTGGTGATGTTGCGGACAAAGGCAGCGATGTCGACACGGTCGCTGCGATAACCCGCGCGCAGGCCGCCTTCGAGCATATGGTCGTCGTTAAACTCTTCCGAGGTGTAGAGGAAGAAGTTGACCTTCGAACGATAGGCCCAGTCGGTGAAGGCATAAAGCTCGCCATTGCCCATCGGAACGCCATAACCGGCGGTCCAGTTGGCAGACCATTTCGGGGCCTGGGGCAACTGGTTGCCGTCGATCGAGTAGATGCCCGGGCTGCCAGCACGCACCGGATCGGTGACAGTGCAGCCGCCACCGCAGCCGGTAATGAAGGCATTGGGATCGTCAATCTTGGCGCGGTTGTAGCTGAGGCCTGCGGTCAGCACGAGATTGTCGACCGGGCGGGTTTCGAATTCGGCTTCGAAGCCATAGCCGTCGACCTTGTCTGCGTTGATCAGCGTGGCAGCATTGCTGGTGCCCCCGACGGCGGTCAGCTGCGCGTCTTTCAGGTCATATTTGAAGATCGACAGGTTGAAGCGCGAACGGCCACCCAGATTGGCCTTCACGCCGCCTTCGAACGACAGGATGGTTTCCGAATCCGCGGTGCTGATGGCATCCTGCACCGTGGTGAAGACGAACAGCGCACGGCCCTGGATCGATGGCGCGCGATAGCCCTTGGCAACGCGGGCGTAGAGATTGATGTCGTCGGTCGCGGCATAGGTCGCGCTCAGATCCCAGGTCAGGTTGTCGTCCTTGACGCGGGCAAAACCGGTGCCGATCGCGCCGAAAAAGCCGGTACGACCGACATCGAGGCGGCGCTTGTCATTGTTGTAACGAACGCCTGCGGTCAGGGCGAGTTGCTCGCTTACTGGATAGGTCAGCGATCCGAAAACACCCCAGGCCTTGGAATTCTGTTGCTGCAGCGCGGTGACGCTGGCATTGGTGTCCTGCGGATTGTCATAGTTGAACGATGCAATGGCGAGATCTTCGTCAAAGTAGAAGACGCCTGCCTGCCACTTCAAGCCCTCGTCATTGTTCGAAGAAAGGCGGACTTCCTGCGTCACCTGATCCAGATCAGGCACATCGTCGCGCGACTGTGCGGGGAAAGGGATGAAGCCCGGGCCAGAGACGGGAAGGAAAGCTGCACCAAAGCCGCCGTCAATGTCGCCACGGCTGCGATATTTGCCCATCCACCATGCGGTGACGGAGGTCAGCGTTGCAGGGCCAAGATCCCATTCGAGCGTGCTCGAAATGCTGGCAAGCTTCAATCGCTGGAAGTTGATGCCGTCGGTCCAGACCTTGTCGCGTTCGAAATCGCTGCCGACGCCGCCAACACCGCTCAAATCGTTGCTGCCGGGGACAAACATATTGGCGTGGAAGACGCGGGCGGTGCCCTTGAAATCGCGATATTGACCCGCGACGCGGAGCTTGATGTCTTCGGTCGGTGCGAACTGTACCTGACCACGCAGGGCAATGTCGCTATAGCCTTCCAGGTCGTTCTTGCCGGGTTCGGCAATATTGTCGACCCAATCGCTGCGGCGCTGATACTGGCCCGAGAAGCGCGCTGACAGGCTGTCGCTCAACTGGCCACCGATGCCGGTTTCCAGCGCCAGCGAGTTGAAGCGGCCAAAGCTGCCCTTGAGATAGTTGGAGGTTGAATCGGGGCGGGCGCTTTCGAATTTGACGATGCCTGCGGGCGTGTTGCGGCCGAAGAGGGTACCTTGCGGGCCACGCAGCACTTCGACTCGCGCGACGTCAAATACGGGGAAGCCCTTGAGGATCGGGTTTTCGAGGACAACATCGTCATAGACAAGGCTGACCGGCTGTGAGGCGTTGAGGTCGAAATCGGTGTTGCCAA
>Ga0073899_10005930_pt1 | contig 10572 bp, 7 predicted proteins | sample KloWWTmetaKNB5Ph_FD_88975 | JGI IMG/M metagenome (GOLD analysis project Ga0073899, IMG submission 88975) | Active sludge microbial communities from Klosterneuburg, Austria, studying microevolution and ecology of nitrifiers - Klosterneuburg... | ecosystem: Engineered > WWTP > Aerobic digester >...
CGCACCGCCATCGGATCGACCGTCACATCGTGGGAAAGCACCACCGCCGTCCCCCGGCTCGGAGCCAGCAACGTTGCGAGAATGCGCAGCGTCGTCGTCTTCCCCGAACCGTTCGGCCCCAGGAGTCCGAAGACCTCCCCTCGCTCGATCGCCAGGTCGAGCGGCCGCAATGCTTCCCGCTCACCGAAGCTCTTCCCCACGCCACGCAGCTCCACCGCCGGACCAGCACCCTTCACACCCTCACAATCGGCATGGCCCGCACGCGCCACCAGCCTGCCGGGCCGTTTCCGGCAAACGCCAGAGGGTATCCCCTCCCGGCCGCTACTTTCCCCCGGCCGCCGGGCCTCCCGCCGAAACCACCACCAGCGGTTGCGCCTGCTTCGAGCGGAATGCCGATGCCGCGATCCCCATCGCCGAAGCACACGCCGCCACCACGAACGCCGTCCGGATGCCATCCACCAGCGCTCCATCAGGCAGGTCCGCCAGCCGCTCCGCCCCGAATCCCGCCGAGGCCGTGGCCACCCCCACAAGTATCGCGCTCGCCATTGCCAGCCCCGTCGCATTGCCGATGTTCCGCGCTGTCCCCACCGCCGCCGAAGCCGTCCCCAGCCGGTCCCGCGGCACGCTGCCCATGATCCCGGAGCTGTTTGGCGACATGAATATCGACGTGCCAATGCCGATCAGCGCCAGCCGCAACACGAGCAGCGGCACCGGCGTGCCCCCATCGATCGTCGCCATCAACAGCAGCCCAAGCGAGACCAGCGCGATCCCCAGCGTCGTCTGGTGCCGGAACCCGTAACGGTCCGAGACTCGCCCGCTCACCGGCGAAAGCAACAGCATCATGCTGGGCACCGTTGCCATCACCAGGCCCGTCTGCGCGGTGGAAAAGTCCTTCACCTCCTGGAGGTAGAACGGCAGCAGGAATGTCACCGCCGATTGCCCCGCGAAGCTCAGCGCCAGGCTCGATACCCCAACGGTGAACGCCTGCACCCGGAACAGCGAAAGCGCCACCACCGGGCTAACCGCCCGCGCCTCGATCCGGATGAACGCAACCAGCGCGCACACCGCCACAATCAGCAGCCCCACGATCACCGGCGAGCCCCACCCCCACGATTGCCCCCGGTTCACCGCCAGCAGCGCCGATGAGAGCGCCCCGAACAGCGCCACCGCCCCCGGGATATCCAGCCGCCGCGATGTCCCCGCCGGTAGCGGCTCCGAAGGCCGGATGAACAGGAACGCCAGCGTCATCGCGATCACCCCGATCGGAACGCGCAGGTAGAAGATCGACTGCCACCCGAACACCCCAAGCAGCACACCGCCCACGATCGGCCCCGACATCAGCCCCGCGCCGACCACCGATCCGGTCATCCCCAGCGCCTGCCCTCGCTCCTCCGGCGGGAACGCCTCGGTCACGATGGCGTTGCCGTTCGCCATCGCCATCGAAACCCCGATCGCCTGGAAGAACCGGAACGCGATGAGCTGCTCGATGTTCTGGGCAAAGCTCGCGATCGCCATCCCCACCGTGAAAATCACCCAGCCCGTGAGGTACACGCGTTTTCGCCCGTAAAGGTCGCCCACCCGTCCCGCTGTCAGCGTTATCCCCGTCACCACCAGGCTCGAAATCAGCGTCGCCCACACCACCGTGTCCGGCGAACGATCGAACTCCCGCGAAAGCGTCGGCAGCGCCACGTTCACGATGCTGAAGTCCATCGTCGCCATGAACGTGCCGAAACACACCGCGATCAGACAACGCCACTTGTATGCCACTGGGCCCCGATTATGGGCCCCCCCGCCGATCCGTGTCAGGTTGCCGGCACGCTCCAGTGCAACTCCCACACCCGCGTCCGCTCGCCCGTTCCCGGCAGATCCACCTCCTCCCGCCCGCTGAACGCAAATCCCTTCCCGGCCACCAGCTCCCGCACCACATTCGCCACCAGCACCTCGCCACCGCGCGCCATCGATGCGATGTGCCGCGCCGCCATCACCGGCCCCCCCAGGATCTCATCGCCCCCGGAGTTCGGCTCCCCTGCGCTGATCCCGGCCCGCACCCGCAATTCAACCGGCAGGCTCGCGCTCGCATCGGTCAGCTCCCGTTGCAGCTGGATAGCGCACCGCAAAGCCCCCTGCGCGCTCCCGAAGCGCGCCAGGAATCCGTCCCCCGTCGCCAGCACCTCCGCCCCGTGGTGATCGGCCAGCGCCTCCCGCGTGATCCGCTCGTGCTCACGCATCACCATCCGTCCCCGTTCGTCCCCCAGCTCCTGGATAATCCGCGTGTGCCCTTCGATGTCCGTGTAGAGGAGCGTGCGGAACTCCCCGGTATCCGGCAGCGGCGCGCTACCGCCCGGTTCTTCCATATCCAGGAATTGGCCGATAGCCTGCACAATCTCCTCGGGCGCATCGGCCAGGAAGTGCATCGCGCGCCCCGGGAACGATGCCATGCCAGCATCCGGCAGCGATGCCGCCAGCCGCCGCGCGTTCGCCGCCGATGAGCCTCCCGCATCGCGGCGGTACGCCACCATCACGGGACACCGGACCTCCGGGATGAGTCCCGAAATATCCTCTTCCAGGTACCCGCGCATGATCGCCTCGTGGATCTCCCGGGTCGAACCTTCCCGCATGATCCGGGCCATCCGGTGAGCCGTCGCCGCGTGCTCCCAGCCGGTCACGATCGCGTGCGCCGCTGCCTCGCAGAAGAGCGGCCAGTCCGTCTTGCTCAACTGCCGCAGCGCCTCAAAACGCCGCGTCCGGATATCTCGCGCGTGCCCGATCGCCGCCCAAAGCACCAGCCGGCTCACCCGTTCCGGATATCGCGCCGCAAACGCAATCGCCGCCGGCCCGGCCTGCACCGGCGCAATCAGGCCGAACCGGGTCACCCCCGCCCGGTCGGCCACCGCCCTCAGGTCCTCCACCATCGAATCCAGCGTGTACGTCTGCCCCACCGCCGATGACAACCCGCACCCCCGCGTGTCGTAGCGCGTCAGCCTGAAGTGCTGCAACAGCCCCGTGTACCACGCATTGAAGTCCGCATCCTCCCACTCCATCTGGATGTGGGTGAAGGGCATCGTCGGCATCTGGATGACCGCTGGCCCGCTCCCCAGCGACCAGAACGCAACGCTCGCCCCATCGGCCGTCAACGCGTACTGGATCCGTGGCTCCATGGGTCCCGATTCTACCCGCCCACCCAAATTCCGGCGGGATCGGCCCCGCAACACTGTAATTTTTACGAAGTTCAACACATCGTGATGTAACTTCGGGGAAAACCCCCTTGCATCCTGTCCTTAGCGGATGCTAAAACTAATGCGGGCCGCGCTGGATGCTGTGTCCGCTCCACACTTCCACCGGCCCTTTTTCTTTGCCCTTCGCCTGGTGGCCCTTGCCACCACTCCTCCGTACACTGTCCCTCGGTATGAAGAAGCTCCTCCTCCGCCTGGTCCTCGTTTCCACCCTCTCCATCGCCGCCCTTGCCGCGGCCGCGCCCGCCCTGGCCGAGGATGGCCATGGCGCACCCGCCTCTGCCGGCAGTGAGAACGATGTGGTCCCCGCCGCCCTCTGGTCGCTCGCCGGTGTCGCCGCCGGCGCGGTTGTCCTGGGTGCCCTTTACTTCTTCAAACGCGGCATCGGCGGCTTCCCCGAAAATCCATCCTGGGTCGCCCCCATCTCCATTACGCGATCACGCGATCTCCCCGGCGATGGCGACTCCCATGGCCACGGCGATTCCCACGGGGGCCACGCGCCCGCCCACTGAGCCCCACCCCCGGGAGGCCCGCAGTGGCCAAAAGGCTCCACCTCGCCGAACACGACCCCGCCTGGCCCACCCGCTTCCTGGCCGAATCCGCGCGCATCCGTGCCGCCTGCCCCCTAACCCTCCGCTCCATCCAGCACGTTGGCAGCACCGCCGTGCCCGGCCTTCCCGCCAAACCCATCATCGATATGCTCGCCTTTGTCCCTGCCTTCCAGGACGGCGAAGCGTTCATCGAGCCGCTCCGTTCCCTCGGCTATGACTATGGCGGCCAGGCCGGCATCCCCGGCCGCCGCTACTTCGATATGGCCAACCCCGTCCCCGGCGAACTCGACCTCTTCCACCTTCACCTCTACCCCGAAGGCCATCCCGATGCCGCCCGCCTGCTCGCCTTTCGCGATCACCTCCGCAACAGTCCGTCTTCCCGCGATGCTTATGCCGCCGCCAAGCGCGAGCTCATCCGCCAGCACCCCGGCGATATCCTTCTCTATACCGGCGGCAAGACCGCCGCCATCCGCCCCATCTACCGCGCCATGGCCGGCCGCCCCGAGCCTCGCGTCCAGGTCGCGCCCCACGACCCTGCCTGGCCGAGCGCCTTCGAAGAGGCCGCGTCAGCTCTCCGCCAGGCACTCGGTGATGGCATCCTCGGCGCCGAACATATCGGTAGCACCGCCGTTCCCGGCCTCCCCGCCAAACCCGTCATCGACATCATGCTCGTGGTCGAGGACTTCGATGCCGCGCGCCCGCTCGTTCGCCGCATCGAAGAGCTCGGCTACTGGTATTGCGGCGAAAACGGCATCCCCCGCCGCCACTACTTCATCCGCGAAGACGAGTCCGGCGATGTCACCCACCACCTCCACGTGCTCGAAGACACCAGCCTCGAAGCCCGCAAACACCGCCTCTTCCGTGACCGTCTGCGCGCCAGCCCCGCTGACCGCGACGCCTACGGCGAGCTGAAGCTCCGTCTTGCCGCCGCCCACGGCCAGGACCGGGCCGCCTATCAGGAGGGAAAGACGGCCCTCATCGAACGCATCCTCCGCGATGCCGGCTGGCAGGGCGAAGTGCCCTCCGCCGAGCGCCGGCCCCGCTAGCTACGGTTCCCGCGATGCATCCAGGTCCACGCTCTGCGTTGCCGCGTTCGCGCCGATAAGCGCATCCCGCATCTGCGCCGCCAGGTCAGCCATCCCCCCCGGCGAATACGGCACGAAGATCGTGTTCGCCCGCGATGACGCCCCGATCTCCTTCACCGTGTCGTAGTGCTGCGTCATCAGTACCAGCTGCATAATGCTCTCCGGCGTCGTCCCCGAAATGCTCTGCGCGAACTGGTCCACGGATTCCCTCAGCCCATCGATGATCGCACGCCGCTGGTTCGCGATGCCCTGCCCCTGGAGCGCCTTGCTCTCCGCCTCCGCCTCGGCCGCCTTCACCTTCAGGATCTTGTCCGCTTCGCCGCGTTCCTGCGCCGCCTCGCGCAGCCGCTTCGCCGCGTTGATCTCATTCATCGATTCCTTCACCTTCTTATCCGGATCGATGTCCGTCACCAGCGCCTGCACGATCTGGTAGCCGAACTCGCCCATCTCGCCCGCCAGTTCGTTCTTCACCGCCATCGCGACCTCGTCCTTCCGCTCGAACACGTCGTTCAGCTCCATCTTCGGCACCCGCGCCCTCACCGTGTCGAATACGTACGCGGTGATCTGCACCGTCGGCTGGTCCAGCCGGTAAAACGCGTCGTATACCCGCTCCGAAATGACCATGTACTGCACCGCAACCACCGTATGCACGAAGACGTTGTCCAGCGTCTTCGTCTCCACGCTCACATCCAGCTGCTGCACCCGCAGGTTGATCCGTCCCGCCACCCGGTCGATGATCGGCACCTTGAAATTCAGGCCCGAACGGGCCACCCGCTGGAACTTCCCGAAGCGCTCGATCAATGCCGCCGTCTGCTGCTCCACCGTGAAGAACGCCGAGAACAACACGATCAGCGCCAGCACCGCAAGGAACCCGATAACGATAAGACCAGTCATCCTAATGCCCCTTTTCCGCCCGGGATTCCCCGGGGCCGCAGGGCGCCAGTATAGCCGTCCTGCATGCCCGCCGGGCTGCGCCCGCGCCTGCCTCGCCATCCGCCGCCTATAATCCTTTCCGTGGCCGATGACCCGATCGTCAACTTCGGCGCCACAGCCTCGGCTGAGCGGGAAGCCCTCGATTTCCCGCCGGTTCCCGATGCCTTCCGCCAGCGCGCCGAACGCTGGAAGCGCGAGCTGCTCGATGTCACCCGGCGCAATCGCGCCATCAACCACCGCCCCACCCGTGCCACCCTTACGGTTCCCGCACTCCCCGCCGATCTCTGGGATACCCTCCTCGCGGCCGAAGGCGGCATCTCCCTCACGCCGCGCAACTTCGCACCCGATGCCGCCCGCCCATCCGAGGATGAACGCTCCACCGCGGCCTTCGCCTCCGCTGCCCGCCTGATCGAACGTGCCCGCCTCGCCGACCGCGAACAGGGCATCCAGGTGCTCTTCGCCGCCCTCGGCTGGCTCAGCTGGCGCGATAACGAAGGCCACCAGCTCCGCTCCCCCCTCGTGCTCATCCCCGTCGATCTCACCCTCAACCGCCAGCAGCGCGAACTCTTCCTCCAGGCCGCAGCCGATGATCCCCCGGAGGTCAACCCCTCGCTCGCCTACCTGCTCCTCGCCCAGTACGGCATCCGCCTCCCCGTCCTCGAAGATGCGGAAGGCGAGCCGCTCACCGCTTCCCTCGCGCTCTACCTCGATGCCGTCCGCAAAGCCGTCGCGAACCAGGATGGCTGGCTCGTCGAAGAAGACGGCCCGGTGGTCGATCTCTTCGCCTTCGCCAAGCTTGCCATGGTCGAAGAAGTCGATCGTTCGCTGCACCGGCTGGCCGTCCACCCCCTGCTCAACGCCATAGCCAGCGGCGAACCTCCCGCCATCCCCGAAACCCCCGGTGAGGGCTCCCTGCCTGGCACCGATGCCAGCTACCCCCCGGGCTCACTCCGCCTTGTCGTCGATGCCGATGCCTACCAGCTCCAGGCAGTCGGTATGGCCGCGTCCGGCCAGAGCTTCGTCATCGAAGGTCCCCCCGGTACCGGCAAGAGCCAGACCATCACCAACATCACCGCTGAACTCCTCGCCCAGGGCAAGCGCATCCTTTTCGTCGCCGAAAAACGGGTTGCCCGCGAAGTCGTCCTCGAAAACCTGGCCAAGGCCGGCCTCGCCGAAGCCTGCCTCCACCTGGCCGCCAACGCCGGCGCCAGCAACCGCGCCGATGCCAAGGCCATGGTCATCAAAGAGATCATCGATACCCTCGACGCCGGCTCCCCGCTCCCGCCCCCGGATGCTGCCCTTCCCCAGCGCTACGGCGAGATCCGCCAGCGCCTCAACGCCTACGCCGCTGCCATCTCCCGCCCCCTCGGCGAGGGAGGCTGGACCTCCGCCTACGATGTCATCGGCACCGCCGCACTCCTCGCCCCCTCCAGCCGCGAAATCGCCGATGTTCCGCCCCTCGATGGGCTCAGCCGTTTCTGGCTCGACGATGTCATCGATGAAGCCCGCGCGCTCGATGCCTTCAAGCCACCCGAACTCGCCCTCATGGGCGGTCCGTGGTCGTCCCTCCGCTGGACCTCCTGCGATGCCGCCAGCCAAAGCCGCCTGCGCTCCGCCCTCGAAGAGCTCGCCTCTACCGCCTCCCGGCTCTCCGGCGCCGCCGCTTCCGTCCTCGGTCCCGCCATGCCCGGCCCGGCATCGCTCAACCTCGATGCCGTCACCGCGCTCGCCGGACGCCTCGATGGCGTGGCCGCCTACCGGCGCAAGGCAGGCTCTCCCTTCCGATTTGTGAACCCCGGCTTCTATGGCGCCCGCGGAAACCGCAAACGCTTCCTCGCCGATGGCTACCTCGAAAACCACCACGAAGCCGCCAGCGCCAGCGCCCTCCGCGAAATCGAGGCTGCCACCCGCACGGCCCTCGCCACCGCCGCCGATGCCTTCGGCGATGCCGCGCCGCTTGCCGCACCCGCCGCCGAACTCTCCGCATGGGCCGAGAGCCTCCTCAGCGGGATCGACCACCTGCCCAGCGTCACAGAAATCGCCGCCGTGCTCGCAAGGCTCGAACCCCTCGGCATGCGCCCCGCCTCCGTTCACCTCCTCGCCGATCCCACCACGCACGGGCGGCTCGAGCCGGCCACGCGCGCCTCCATCTTCGCCTCCTGGTCGCGCGATGCCATCCATGGCGATCTCGCCATCACCCCGGAACAGCACCAGCGCCTGGTCGAATCCTTTGCCCGCATCGATGCCGAGATGATCGGCTGGTCGCGCGCGGCCACCCTGGCCGAAGTCCGATCCCGCCGCCCCCGCAGCGCCAACAGTGCCGCCATGGCCCCCCTCGTGAAATACGCCCGCGCAAAACGCCGCCCCGCACTCCGCTCCATGCTCGGCACCGCCCGCGAAGCCATCCAGACCCTCAAACCCGCCCTCTTCATGAGCCCGCTGGCCGCCGCCCAGTACCTCTGCCACGGCGATGGCCGCACCTACCGCTTCGATGCCGTTATCGTCGATGAAGCCAGCATGATTCCTACGCCCGACATGGTCGTCGCGCTCTCCCTCGCCCCCCAGGCCATCATCGTCGGCGATTCCCGCCAAATGCCACCGACCAACTTCTTCAACAAGGAGATCGGCCTCGCCGCGGAAGAGGATGCCACCGATGAAGTCACCTTCGAGAGCATCCTCGATGAAGCCGCTCCCATCCTCCCATCCACCATGCTCCGCGCCCACTACCGCTCCCGCGATGAATCGCTCATCGCCTTCTCCAACGTCCACTTCTACGATGGCCGCCTCATCGCCTTCCCCGATGCCTGGGGCAACCGGCCCGAGTCCGGCGTTCGCTTCGAGCTCGTCCCGGATGCTGTCTACGGCCGCGGCGGCACCCGCGCCAACCCCGCCGAGGCCCTCCGCGCCATCGAAGTCCTTCGCGCCGAACTCCAGGCATCCAACGCCCAGAAACAGGTGGCCATCACCGCGATGTCCCTCGCCCAGCAGCAGGAAGTCATCGAACAGCTCGAACGCGCCGCCGCCAGCGATGAAGCCATCCGCCTCTGGCTCGATTCAGGCGGCCTCGTCCGCAACCTCGAAACCGTCCAGGGCGATGAATCCGACGTCATGATCCTCAGCGTTGGCTACGGCAAGGACGCCGAAGGCCGCATGATCCTCAACTTCGGCCCCCTCGGCCAGGAAAAGGGCGAGCGCCGACTCAATGTGGCCATTACCCGAGCCAAGTGGAAAACCGTACTCGTCTCCTCCATCCGCGCCACCGATATCGATCCCGCCCGCACCTCTTCCACCGGCACCCTCCGCCTGCGCGACTACCTCGATTACGCCGAACGCGGCCCCTCCTCCCTGCCCGCCACCGCCGTCACCGCCGCATCGCCCCCTCGCTCACTCGAGCAGGCAATCCGCCAGGCCCTCGAAGCGCAGGGCCTCAAGTGCGTCACCCAGGTTGGCGATGGCGGCTACCGCGTCGATATTGCCATCCGCCACCCGGAAGACGCGGAACGCTTCGTGCTCGCCGTCGAATGCGATGGCCCCACCTACTTCAACGCCCCCGCCTGCCGCGATCGCGACCTCGGCCATGCCGGCGTCCTCAAACGCATGGGCTGGCAGGTCCACCGCGTGCTCGCCCCCGCCTGGTACCGCAACCCCGAAGCCGAACTCCAGCGCATCCTCGACCACTACCGCGCCGCCATCTCGTGATCGCCTCCCCGCTTCGATCCACCAATCGCGCGCCCTTCCTCTGACGCCCTCCGCACCTGCCGCCGGCCAGCCAGCACTTCGGCCTTCGCTTCGCTAAAGTGATCGCATGACTCGCACCGTCCTCGCGGCCGACTTTGGCGGCACCCACCTCCGCGCCGCCATCGTCTCCGGGGAAGGCCACATCCTTTTTCGGGACGATCACCCCACCCCGGCCGAGAGCACGCCCCAGGCCATCATCGCCCAGGTTGTCGAACTCCTTGCTGGCACCGCCGCCGCCTCCGGCGAAGCACCTGCCGCCGCCTGCATCGCCACCGCGGGCCTCATCAACGCCGAACAGGGCCGCGTAATCCTTGCGCCCAATATCCCCGGCTTCCGCAACCTTGTCCTCACCGCCCCGGTTGCCGAACGCCTCGGCATCCCCGCCTACATCGAAAACGACGCCAGCGCGGCCGCCCTCGGCGAGTTCCGTTTCGGCGCCGGCCGGGGCGCACGCCACCTCCTCCACGCCACCATCGGCACCGGCATCGGCGGCGGCATCGTCATCGACAAGCGCCTCTACCGGGGCGCCAGCGGCCTCGCCGGAGAAATCGGCCACATCATCCTCGATCCCGCCGGCCCCCGTTGTAACTGCGGCTCCCGCGGCTGCCTCGAAGCCATGGTCAGCGGGGTCGCACTTGCCGAACGTGCCCGCCGCATCCTCCAGCAGGGCAAGTCCCCCATCCTCGCCGCGATTGTCTCTGGCGAGCCCCCTGCGGCTACCCACCTCGCCGCCGCCGCCGCCCGGGGCGATACCCTCTGCGAAGCCGAGATCCGAAACGCCGGCCACCTCCTCGGGCTCGGTCTCGGCAGCCTCGTCAACGTGCTCAATCCCGATTGCGTCACCCTCAGCGGCGGCCTGCTCGCCATCGGCGAAATGCTCCTTGCCCCCGCCCGCGAAGCCTTCTTCTCCCTCGCCTATGGCCCCGCCTCCGGTACCCGCCTCCTCCTCAGCGAGCTGGGCGACGATGCCGGCATTCTTGGCGCCGCGGCAGTCGCTTTCGAATACCTCGAACGCTGAATGGACCCCGCTAC
>Ga0073899_10005931_pt1 | contig 10572 bp, 7 predicted proteins | sample KloWWTmetaKNB5Ph_FD_88975 | JGI IMG/M metagenome (GOLD analysis project Ga0073899, IMG submission 88975) | Active sludge microbial communities from Klosterneuburg, Austria, studying microevolution and ecology of nitrifiers - Klosterneuburg... | ecosystem: Engineered > WWTP > Aerobic digester >...
AAATAGGCGTGATTTCATGACGTCCTTTCTGACGTGTCTTGATTTATGAGTTCGCGAAACTGCCGCTGCGCTATGTAATCAAGTAATCACGGGTCGTCGCCCAAGTTTGGCTGTTGACCGCGACGCCATTGTTGGTGGCCGTGGATGGCAGGCTGTAATTGGCGCTGACAGGTGGCGTAGCTCCAGGTGGACTCGATCCCGGCAAAATCCATCTGGCAATCGCCACAACCCCCCCGGGTGATACTCGAAACCGCATTCGATACTTTCTATTCACCAACCAACTAATCGTACAGGAGGTATGGTGCAGAAAGATATAGGGGGCCAGTCCTCGCGGCGTGCGCGTTCAACGTACGCTAAAGTTGCGAGGACGGTTTCCTGTTCATCGGTGGTGCGCTGATTGCCTCTGCACTGGCATGTCTCGCGCGTCACCCTTCGAGACGTTTACGCCGATGTTCGGCGGCTGGTGCCGAAAGGTGATCGGCAGTTTGCCTTCGCTTTGAAGTACACGAATTCCCGGGATCGCTTTTTTCGAGCCGCGCTGGTAGAGAACACCGCGTGGACTGCGCTTCGCTTGGCGGGCCAGCGGTTGATACGCAGGCTATCGACAAGTTGTTCGATGCAGACTAAGGGTTAACGCGGCACACGCGTTGACTGCGTCAAAGTGTCTCGTTGCACTATAGCGAAAACCTTGCATCACTGTCGGTTTGCGCACCGTTAGAATTCGCGAGCGGTGAGGAGGTCCGACGTGTTGGCAAGGAACACCGCCAAATTCAAGGAGAATTTATGCGACGAGTTATGGCAATTTTGGGGTGTTCAGTCACAGCGCTTTTCGCGTCTGGTGTCAGTGCACAGAACATTTCGATAGCAACCGGTGGCACCGGCGGCGTGTACTACCCACTTGGTGGTGGCATGGCGGCGGCCTTGTCCAAATTTGTGCCCGGCATGCAGGCCACAGCAGAGGTCACCGGCGGCTCCGTCGACAACCTTAAACTGATTGGTAGCGGCAAGCCGTACATCGGTTTTTCGATGGCTGATGCGAGCCTTGACGCGCTCAAGGGCGATGACAAATTCAAGGGCAATCCGGTCCCGCTGCGCACGTTGATGGTGTTGTATCCAAACCGCATGCACGTGGTTACCGTCGAGGGTCGGGGTATCAACACGATGGCGGACCTCAAAGGCAAGCGCGTGTCCACCGGTTCACCGGGCAGCGCTACCGAGGTCATGGCGTTTCGCGTGATCGAAGCGGCAGGTCTCGACAAGGACCGCGACATGAAACGCGAGCGACTTGGCGTTGCCGAATCGGTCAATGCTGTGAAGGACGGCAAGATCGACGCGTTCTTCTGGGTGGGTGGCTTGCCAACGGCGTCTGTGACCGATCTTGCCAATACTCCGAATACCAAGGTCAAACTGGTCGACCACGCCAACCTGGTTCCGGTCATGAACAAGAAGTACGGCAATCTCTATGTTGAGGACACCATCCCGAAGGCTGTTTATCGGGGCATGGATACGGACAACAAGCAGGCCACGGTGATGAACATTCTCGTTACGCACCAAAGCATGGACGACACCACCGCCTACAACATTGTCAAGACGATCTTCGACAAACGCACTGATCTGATTGCTGTTCACAAGGAAGCTGAAAACTTCAAACTTGAGACGCAGAAGAGCACGGCCACGCCGATTCCCTACCACCCGGGTGCAGTGAAGTACTTCGCCGAAAAGGGCGTCAAAGTCAACTGACGCCTGTGAGCACCTACGGCTACCGCGCCTGTCGCGGCCAGCCGGCTGCTGACAATTTTGATGCGCGTCAGACGCATATGCAGAGAATGTACTGAATCGGGAAAGCGCGGGCGTCATGGGTGAAGCTAATGGCAATGGGACGCCCGCACCAGCGGTCGTAAGCGATGAGGCTTTGCGCAAAGCAGAGCTCTATGTTGAGGAGGAAGAGGGCGCGGCTAATCGCATCAAAGGCTGGTTAGGCGCGTTTCTGACCATCGTCGCGGTGGTGATGTCGCTGTTTCATCTCTACACCGCGTATGCGATTGTGCCGACACAGACGCTGCGGCCGGTGCACGTTGCGTTCGTGTTGTTCCTGACCTTTCTCATGTTTCCGGTGGCCGCGCGGTTTCGCCACCGCATCATGTGGTGGGACTGGATCGCGGCGCTGCTCGCCATCGTCATCGTCGTTTATCTGATTCAGGGTGGCGACGACTTCACGGATCGCAATACTGCACCGAATACTCTGGACATTGTGTTCGGCGTTTCGCTCGTTGTGCTCGTACTGGAAGCGATGCGTCGCACGACGGGCTGGGTCATGCCAATCGTCACCTCGGCGTTCATCGTGTACGCGCTGACGGGCCCCTACTTGCCTGCACCATGGACGCACAAGGGCTACGAAGTCGGTCGCCTGATTGGTGTGATGTACATGACGCTGGAAGGAATCTTCGGCGTCGCGGTGGATGTTTCTTCTTCGTTGATCATCCTGTTCACGATTTTCGGCGCATTTCTGCAGTACTCCGGCGCGGGCAAGTTCTACATTGACTTTTCGTTTGCTGCGATGGGCGGCAAATCCACCGGTGCCGGACGCACCGTGGTGCTCGCATCCTTTCTTCTCGGAGGTCCGTCTGTCTCTGGCAAAACAACGACCGTCACCCTCGGTGCGGTGGCCTACCCGATGCTTGCCAAGGCCGGTTATGAAAAGAATGCAGCGGGAGGGCTGCTGGCTGCGGGCGGTTTAGGGGCCATCATTTCGCCGCCAGTGCTTGGCGCCGCTGCGTTCCTGATTGCCGAGTTCCTGAAGATTTCGTATCTTGATGTGCTGCTCATGGCGTGCATCCCGACGTTGCTGTTCTATCTCGCACTGTTCCTGATGGTCGAGATCGACGCTCGCAAGTACGGCATGGGCAAGACTGTAATCGACAAGGCGGACACGGTGTGGAACCTCACCCGAAAGTACTGGTTTCACTTCCTGTCGCTGGTGTCCATCATCTTCTTCATGATGTGGGGCTTCTCGCCAGTGCTGTCGGTGTTCTGGGCGACCGTGGTTTCGTTCTTTACGAGCTTTCTGCGTCGCGACACTGCGCTGATTTCGTATGATGTTTTCACCGGTGCCGCGCGGCGCATGTCGGGATTGTTTGGCTCGCCGCTGATCAAGGCGCTCGAAGGCGGCTCGGTGGGCGTACTCAACGTCGCCGCCACCTGTGCCGGTGCCGGCATCATCGTCGGTGTCGTCACGCTGACCGGGCTCGGCCTCAAGTTCAGCTCCATCGTGATCGACTACGCGGGCGGATCACTGTTGCTGACCGCTGTCTATACGTCGCTGGTCGTGTGGATCGTCGGGCTCGCGGTGCCGGTGACAGCGTCGTACATCATATGCGCAGTGATTGCGGCACCGGCGTTGATCAAACTCGGGGTGCCTGACTTCGCCGCGCACATGTTCATCTTTTATTACGCCGTATTGTCGGAAGTGTCGCCACCGACCGCGTTGTCGCCGTTTGCCGCCGCCGCGATCACCGGCGGCGATCCCTACAAGACGACGCTGCAATGCTGGAAGTACACGGTGCCGGCGTTTCTGGTGCCGTTCATGTTTGTGCTTGACCCGAGCGGGCAGGGTCTGCTGTTGATGGGCTCAACCAAGGCGCTGGCGGCTGCCAACTGGTGGTCTATCGCTGAAGTCACGCTGACCGCTGCGGTGGGTATCGCCGCACTTGCAGGAGGTTTTCAGGGCTGGGCGCTGATCCGCACCAACCTCATTGAGCGCACGATGCTGATCGTCGCTGGATTTGCGCTGGTCTATCCATCGGTGACGACTGACGTGATCGGCTTCGGTCTGGCAGTCATCGTCATGGTGATGCAGGTGCTGCGTCGGCGTGCGGGATTGTCGCCTGCACCCTGAACAGCAAGACTGCGATTGACCTTGCAATGGATGACGCACCGATCCCGTACCTGCAGCGCATCCGCGAGTACTACCTGGCGCTCGGTTATGGCGCGCCGTACGAGTGGGCACACTACGTCGATGTGCCCTTTCATGTGCTCGACAAACCAGTCGACGAATGCCGCATCGCGCTCATCACCACCGCCGCGCTATATCAGCCGGACAAGGGCGATCAGGGGCCGGGCGCACCGTACAACGCCGGCGCCAAGTTCTACACCGTCTATTCCGGCGACGCCGCGCGGGACCATGACCTGCGCATATCGCACGTCGCCATTGACCGCGACCACACCACCGCAGAGGATCCCGGCAGCTACTTCCCTTTGCCCGCGCTTCGCAACAGCACATCCGACGGTCGTATCGGCTCAGTCGCCGCACGATTTCACGGCGCGCCGACGAATCGCAGCCAGCGCGTTACCCTGGACATCGATTGCCCAGAAATTGTGGCCCGCTGCAAGGCCGACGGCGTTGATGCGGCGGTCCTCGTTCCCAATTGCCCGGTGTGTCATCAGACGGTAAGCCTCGCTGCACGCACGCTGGAGGAAAACGGCATCGCGACCATCATCATGGGTTGCGCGCAAGACATCGTCGAGTACGTCGGTGTGCCGCGTTTGCTGTTCTCGGATTTTCCGCTGGGCAATGCCGCAGGGCGCCCGAACGACAAGGCGTCGCAGGCGTTCACGCTTGAGCTCGCGCTGCGCCTGCTTGAGGATGCGGAGGCGCCGCGCACGACGGTGCGATCTCCGCTCGCGTGGAACGGACGCCCTGACTGGAAGCTTGACTACAGCAACGTTGCGCGACTGACCGCCGACGAAATTGCCCGACGGCGAGCCGCGTTTGATGCGGGCAGGGAACAGGCAAAGCACATTCGTGAAGCATCAACGCCTTCCGACTGAAGACGAGTCACCGCGCACGCTCGGACAGAAAACGACGCAACGCACAGGTGGATGCCACCTGTGCGTTGCGCTTTTTGGGCTTACTTGACGAAGTTCGCCTGAACCTGTGCGGTCGCGTTGACGTTCAAAATACAGATCGGCGAATTTCCGGTACAGGCGCCGGTCCAGTTGACGAAACGGAACCCAGCTTCCGGCGCTGCCGAGAGGCTGAGCACCGTACCCGGCGCAACCGTGGCGCTGCACGTCTTGCCGCAATTGATGGCACCGTTGCTGCTGGTGACCGCCCCCTTGCCGCTGCCGAGCTTCACGGTCAAAGTCACTCCGGTCGTCGGCGGAGTCACAACAGCCGGTGGCGTGACCGGCACGTTCGGCGTCGTCACATCACCATCGCGCACGAACAGGCTGAGCATCGTGGTCTTGTTGCTGTAGGCGTGCTGCAGGCCAGTGTTGAAGTTGAAGACAAAAGCGTCTCGGTCACCGTAGATGAGGCGTGGCTTGGGCAGATCCCCGCCCCAGTACAGATCGTTGCCGAGGTTGATAAACGGGCCGTAATTGCGCACATACGGCGTACCGCCTGCACCAAATCCAATATCGAGCGCGTTCGGCGACTCGGCGCTGCAGACATTGGAGTCAAGCTCACCGGGCGCGCCGCATGCGCCGCGGTTGCCCAGCGTGGAATAGTGCAGGTGCGCCATTTCGTTGGTGATGGACCCGGCGTACGCCGAGCCCGGGGCGCTCATCCAGTAGCCGATGTCGCTGCCGCCGTTGTACATGCCGAAGCCATCAAGGCCCGCGCCGAGCAGATCGAAACTGACGCCATTGACCGGACCGGTCTTGGGCAGACGCCAGCCGGTGAGCGTGGTGCCACGCACGGTGTCGCGATATTGAAGGTTGGCCGCCAGCGCCTGTGCTTCCTTGTAAATCATGCGCCCGGTCGCGTTGTAGGCGGACGTCTTCGCGTAGTTCGCGTCCTGCAGCCAGGTGACGTTGAGCACCGTGTCGTAGATCAGGCCGCTGCCGCGGTCGATGAGTTCAGCCGAAGCAGAAGCAGTCAGGCCAATCGCGGTAATGGCTGCAAGCAGGCAGCGTTTGGATTTTGAAAACAGCGGGGAGACGCGCATCGTGGTTCCTGTGAGGTCGTGGAGTTTTGTCGGAGGGCATTTCGGCCCGTTCGTCGACAGAGGCGACAACTCGTCAGAAAATACTTGCCACACCAGAAAATTCTGCGCCACTGCCTGGGAACCCGTTATTCGGCGGCGGATCGCCAGCGGATATCTTGTCGTCAAATCTTCGATTTCGCTCTGCTTCGCCGAGGCGATGAATCGTGAGCGAAAGGACAACGACGTCAGTACAGCTTTTTTGCGCAAGCCCTGATTTGGTATGGGCCAAGAACGCATTTGCCTGATTTGTCGACGTTACTCACAAATCGGCGTACAGCCCATATAGAAAGCTGCTTCCAGCACAGAGTTGTACTAACTATGCAGGAAGGCTAGCCCGTGTCCACCATCGCCGGATTCGAATATTTTGCGTTGCGGGCGCCGCTATGTGGGCACGGCGCGCCCGCCTATTCGTCCTTCTTCCGGCCTATTAAATCTTTAGCACCGTGAGTCGGATCATGTAGTTGCCCGGAGCAGTTCCGGCGGGTGCGATGGAGGCAGTGCCAGCAACAGGACTGATTGCAACGACAACGGGTGAAGCGCCCGTTACCACCAGAGTTCTTCCGTGAAGCCATGTGCTTGCGGCCATGGCACCGGTAACTGAGTTTGAGTCCAGAACCAGCGACCCGGCATTCGGCCCGGTATAGATGCCGACCGAGCCTGCCGAGCTCAGGCTCATTTCATAGTCCAGCACGTAGGTGCCAGTTGCGCCAAAGGTGAACACCGTGCCTCCGGCGCCAGCGGACGCGACGATGGACGAGGGAACGCTGTTGAAGGCTTGTGTGTCGATCGTAAAGGCCGATCCGGGCGGGACGAAATCGTTTGGAACCTGAATGGTGCGGACAAACTGTGCGGCACCTGTGCCGGTCATCGCGCTGGTGATTGATCCATTCGCGATCGTCACGGGTACGTTGGTCAAACCGGAACCGTTGCCGTGAATGATTCCGGTGAGGTAGGTGTCGGTCTGGCTGGTGCCGATGCGGATGACGTTGGATTGACCGGCAAGCCCCGCGTTGCCGATGTCGATGTTGAAGTTGCCGGAGGTATGGTTGCTGCCTGCACCAGCACCGATGCCGATATTGTTGCTGCTGCTGCCAACGACGTTGGCGAGCGCGGCCCCGCCGACGGCGGTGTTGAAGTTGCCGGTCGTGAGCTGCTGCAGCGCATTGGCACCCATGGCAACGTTGTTGCCGCCGGTCGTGTTGGACTGCATCGCTACGTAGCCGCTGACGGTGTTCTGCCCGCCGCTGGAGTTCGTGGCGAGCGCGAGCGCACCGGTGGCGGTGTTCTGCCCGCCCGACGTGCTGGCGGCAAGGGCCGTGTTGCCGACGCCCGTGTTGTTGCCGCCGGTCATGCTGAAGTTGCCAGCAAGGCTCCCGGCGAAGAAATTGGCGCTGCCGAAGCTATGCAGCAAGCGGTTCCCGCTCTGTTTGATCACCCCCTGGATGCCGATGGAATCAGTCGCCGGGAGGTTCAGGGTCCCGACGATGGAGATCGTGTTCGCAGAAAAACTGCCGCTGGCGTCGCGCTTCACAAGCGTGCTGGTGGACATCGCGCTGGTTGCGGCGTTGGCAAGGTTGGCCCCCGCTGCGACGTTCGCCGCCGTCACGCCACCGACCTGCGCCACGACCGTAGCCGACTGCGGTCCAGTTACGTCACCGGCTAGCGTGCTGCTTCCGCTCGCTCCGGTTCCGAGCTGGCCATTGCTGTCGATCACTACCGGCAGTGCGTCATTGACTGCGGGCGTGACGCCGCGGACACCGGCAATGAAGGCGCGGGTTTGGCTGGTGCCGAGGCGAATCGTGGCAGCCTCGCCCGCTACCCCCGCGTTGCCGATGTCAATGTTGAAATCACCCGTGGTGAGCGCGCCGCCAGCGCCGGTACCAAGGGCGATGTTGTAGCTGCCGCTGGTGTTGCCGATAAGTGCGAAGTAGCCACTGGCCGTGTTGGAGTTGCCGCTGGTGACATTGCCCAGCGCATTGGCGCCAGTGATCGTGTTCGAGCTGCCGGTGACCGTGAAGTTGCCGGAATCTACGCCAATGAAGGTGTTGGCGAAACCCGCGTTGTGGATGAACCGGCTGCCGCCTTTCATGATGTTGCCCGCTGTCGCGGTGGACGGATCGGTAAGTACGATGTTGCCGTCGGGCGCGAGCGATTCGGCCATGACCGCGCGCAGGGCATACGGGCTCGCAGCGAGCGGTTGCCGGGGTGACATTTCGGGATCCGCGCCGGACGTAACGCCGAGGTAGTACTGCGCGTCGAACGGCAGCGTGAGCGCCGCGCTGGTACCGAGCAGGACGTTGAAGACGCCGTTGCTCACAGTGACCATTTGCGTCTCGGTGTGCAGCGGTGAGCCGAGCGTTGGCACGTTGTAGATGTTGAACACCATCTGCAAGCTCGCGCTGTTGATCGGTGCACCGCTGGGGCTGGTTAGAAAGCCCTGATAGTTGAGTTTGTGCGGAATTTGCGCCTGTGCGATGGCGCAGCAAAAGAGAGCGGCGGCTGCGAGAGCCGACACGATGCGTGATTTCATGATTTCCCCGGGATTCTTATTGCTGTTGGTTGGCGCGGTTCACGTTACAGGGGATTGCGCGGCATAGCGAGCTGTATCGGTGTGATTGTCATGCAGTGAAGCGCTATCGTGGAACTCACTGCGGGTGGGTCGCGGACCAGTTGATGGACTCGCTTGTCAGGGCTGCTATCCCTTGATTTAGCCGCGCTGAGGTGTATCTGCGGCGATGGCCAACATGAAGGTCACCGCTTAGCGACTTTTCGGTGAAAGCCTTTATGCATAGGGGCTACGCCGCGAACTAGGCGATTTTCGATTTTCGTCAAAAAAGCGAGCCAAGCCCACATCAAATAAGGCTTTCAGCGAAAAGCTGTTAGATCACGCAAGCACTCGCGCAGCGAACGGGCAAGCGAGAGCGGAGCGCCTCTACGGCGCGAAATTACCGCCGCATTGGGTGTTCAGGTAACTACGAATCGTGGCCCAGGTTTGGCCGTTGGTGGCGATGCCGTTGGTCACTGCCGTTCCCGTCAGGCCGAACATCGCACGCAGCAGCAGAACACCATCGGTCGCAGCATTGACGTTGGCACCGCCGTCGAGCTTTAACGCTGCGAGGTGTACGAACGGGGCGATCTGCTCCCATGTCGTGCGCGGTGCGCCGCTGACGGTTGCGCCGGTAGTGACGGCAGTGCCGGTGAGCCCGAGCATGGCGCGCAGCAGCATGAGTCCATCAGTGGTCGCCGAGATCGTCTGGTTGCCGTCGATATCGATCACACAGCCTTGCGTCACGCCGATCACGCTGTACCAGAAGCCGGAGTTCAGCACATGGCCGGTGCTGGTGATCCGCGCGGTGGTCACTGCGTCACCGATGGATGAGGAGAGTTTGTAAGAGGTCGACGCCATGTCGCCAACGCCGTTGTTGATGACGCTCGACGGCATCGCGTAGTTGGCACTGGTGGGGCTTTGACCCCAGATCGCGGTCGGTGCAACCAGCGCAAGCACCAGCGCCAGGACCGCCAGCGCGCTTCGTCCAACCTGAATCATCATTTTTATTCCCCTTGCGTCGCATACTACAGGACACGCGATCAGCCCCGACGGCTGCAAATGCAATTAAAGTCATCGCGCATGGAATAAAACGAACTCCCGCCGTGTTTACTGTTGGCGATCCCGCGATTTTCTTTCTGGAGATACCGATGATTCAATTCAAAACCCCGATTTCCCTGTTGTTGTCCGGCCTGATGTTTGTTGCTGGCGCCGCGATGGCGGCACCCGCGACCGTTGTCGACGGCGTACTCGTCGGTGCCAAAAGCATGACGCTCTACGTGTTCGACAAGGACACTGCGGATAGCGGCAAGAGTGTGTGCAACGGACCCTGCGCCACCAACTGGCCGCCTCTGATGGCCGCCGCCGCCGACAAGCCCGAGGGCGCATGGACGATCATCACGCGCGATGACGGCACCAAGCAGTTCGCGTACAAAGGCAAGCCGGTTTACTACTGGATCAAGGACACCAAGGCCGGTGACAAGACGGGCGACGGCATGGGCGGCAACTGGCACGTCGCCAAGCCTTAAGCTGACATCAGGCCGAAGTCGCGCGCATGGGCGTAGAGCAGGCGCTGCCGCACATTCCGCGTATGCGGCGGTACGCGCGCCTGCTCACGGGCAACCGCGAGCGCGCCGACGATCTCGTACAGGACACGCTGGAACGGGTCTGTCACAAGTGGCCGCTGTGGCGGCCGCAGGCGCAGGCACACGCTCAGGCTCAGGCGGGCGAGGGTTCGGGGTTGCGCGGATGGCTGCTCACGATGATGCACAACGTCTTCGTTAATCAGGTGCGCAGTGCGCCGACACTGGCTGCACTCGACGAACTAACCGAAGAACCAGCCTTTGACCCGTTTGCGCACACGGCCGAACGACTCGATTTGCAGGCGGCGCTCGCGCAATTGAGCCCCGGCCTGCGCGAAGTGATCCTGCTGGTCTGTGTCGAGGAATGCGCTTATGCCGAAGCGGCGCAAATTCTTGGCGTGCCAACCGGTACCGTCATGTCGCGGCTGTCGCGTGCGCGCGAACGGCTGCGTGAGCT
>Ga0073899_10005933_pt1 | contig 10570 bp, 8 predicted proteins | sample KloWWTmetaKNB5Ph_FD_88975 | JGI IMG/M metagenome (GOLD analysis project Ga0073899, IMG submission 88975) | Active sludge microbial communities from Klosterneuburg, Austria, studying microevolution and ecology of nitrifiers - Klosterneuburg... | ecosystem: Engineered > WWTP > Aerobic digester >...
GCCTCCCTTGAGAATCAACAGGCAGGAGTTCGACCTGGGCGCCCTCATGAGCACCGAGCCATTCCACGGGATCGAGCACGGCGTGATGCTCGATCGCACTGGTCAGCACTCGCACTCGTCGCGGGTCTTCGGCTCGCCGGGCCCAATAGATCCCCTTGATCGCCAAGTTGTCTGCCTCGGTGCCACCTGAGGTGAACACGACGTCACCTGGACGGGCACCGATCCCCGCAGCGACTTGTTCACGTGACTCTTCGACCACGCGGCGGGCATCACGACCAGCCGCGTGCAACGAGGACGCGTTACCGACAAGCGGCAACAGACGAGTCATCGCCTCAACCGCCGCGGGTGACATCGGAGTCGTGGCGGCGTGGTCAAGATAGATTCGGGAACCCATAACGGGCCTAGGTTACGGCGCTTGGCCTCATCAGCGTGGTTCGAGGGTCGCGATCACTGCCTGGTGGTCTGTGCCCGCGATGGGCACAGTGGTCGACTTGACGCACGAGAAGGTGTCATCGATCAGCACGTGATCAATCCTGACGACCGCAATTGGAAACCTCGCGGGGACAGGGCCGTAGCCTGGTTGGGGCCAGGTGGGTTGCCAGCCAACCCCGCAGGCGTCTGCGGTGCCCCTAAATCCTTCGGCTTCAAACCGCTGGTACTCCGCATGGTCAGAGGTGGCGTAGAGGTTCCCGGCCACGATGGTGGGGCCTTGAGTCTTGGCCAGCGCGGATTCATCCCTCATCGACTCAAGATCTCGCTGCCAGATGCCAACGTCGCTGCTAGGCGAGGAGGTGTTTCCCACTACTAAGAAGAACTTGGGCTCAGCCTTGATCTTCATGACCCAGCCAGAGTTGCTCACGTTCAGCGGTCGCGCGTCCTTGATTTTGAACCGCGACCACACCACCGTGCCGCCAAGCCCCTCAACGGGCTCGCCAACCCGATAGGGGTAGTTCGAGGAAGCCGCTTGGCTAGCTGCGGTGGAGGCAGCGTTGGGGGTCATCTCTTCAAAGACGATCACGTCAGCGCGATTGAATTGCGCTGCCGTCATGATCGCGTTGAGATCAGCGTGACCAGACATGAGATTGGTCGTGATGACTGTGATCCGTGCCAGCCCCGAGGGCGGTTTGTCAGCCGAGTACAGCGGCCATTGCTGCCAGGCCGCGAGCCCACCCACCGCTAGCGCAAACGCGAGCACCACCGAGGCCAGTCGCCGCGGGTAGCCCAGCACCAAGGCGAGTAGCAACAGCGCTGAAATTACCGCCGCAATAAAGCCTGCAGGAGTCAGGAACGTGAGTAGTACGAGGTACCTGTTGCCGCTGTAGTGGTTCGCGATCCGCGCGCCGACAAAGGTTGCCGCGACCGCCAGTGAGGCTAAGCCAGCAATTTAGAATGGCAACCGGGCACGATTCACGGCTCACAACTTACTTTGTTCAAGCGCACCGGCGACTACCTGAGGATCACGGCAGCACGAATGTCGCGATAACCCCACGGTGATCGGACTCCGCCAGATGCAAAGTCTTGAACCCCGAACACCCAGCACCGTTAGTCACCATGATGTGGTCAATGGGCAGCACGGTCCCCGGCGCCCACGCTGGCAGGTGCTTGGTCCCGGGCCTGGGCCATGTCGGCTGCCAGCCGGCACCGCAGGCATCCGCCGCATCGATCAACCCCGCGTCCAACACTTCCCGAAACGCCCGATGATCGATCGTGGCGTTGAAGTCTCCGGCGACCACGACGGTGTCGCCTGCTGCCTTCGCCTCCGACACGGCAGCGACGACCTCACGGAAGCCTTGGCGCCAGAGTTTGATGCCGTAAAGCGGAGGGGTCGTGTGCACGCCCACCAGCGTGATCCCCTGACCCGTTCCACCTTCGCCCAAACGCATCGACCACCCACCGTTGGTCACGTTGACCTTCTGCACGCCCTCAAGGGGTTCACGCGCAAAGACCATGGTGCCGCGCACGGAGGCTTCGGGCTCCCCGGCTCGATATGGCAGGGACTTGGAGATGCCGCTGTGATCGAGGTCCACCAACAACGACGGGGTCACCTCTTGCAGCACGAGTACGTCGACCTGCTCCTTGGCAACCAGGCCCATCAGGTCTTTGGCTGGTGTGGAGCCCACGCTTGCATTGGCGCTCATCACTCGCAGGGACCTGCCAGATGTGGCGCCATCGTCCCTGAAATAGAGCGGCCCAAGCCGCCCAGCCATCGCCAGCGCCGCCAGCAAGCAGACCCCGACTGCTGCTAGCGCACCCCAACGCCTGGGGCCACGCGATCCTCGCGCCAGCAGGCTCATCACCACCATGCCGAGCAGTGCCACTGGCAGCGAGTAAGCGGCGAAACTGGCCGCGATGATGATCGCCCCATTCAACTGTGAGGTTGGCGAATCGTTGGTGAACTCGACCCCGACTCCGAGCAATGCACCCAAAGTCAGCATCAGCCCGACTGCCCAGCCAAGAAGCTTCCAGATTCTCACCAGGCCACCCTGCACGGCCGACGCGTGGTTTGGGCGCGCACACGGGTATCTGCACCAAAAAACCACAAACACCGGATCGACTGGCGACCCGGTGTTTGTGATGAACCAGCTAATTAGCCCTTGCGAGCCACGATCGCTTCGGTGGCTGCGGGCAGCACGGCGTGCAGGTCGCCGACGATGCCGAGGTCGACGAGTTCAAAGAGGGGCGCCTCTTCGTCCTTGTTCACAGCAACGATCGTCTTGGACGTCTGCATGCCTGCGCGGTGCTGGATGGCACCGGAGATGCCTGCGGCGACGTACAACTGCGGCGACACGGTCTTGCCGGTCTGACCGACCTGGTAGGCGTGAGGCACCCAACCGGAGTCGACGGCCGCACGGGAAGCGCCAACAGCAGCACCGAGGGAGTCAGCGAACTTCTCCACTGGCTCGAAGTTGCCGCCGGTGCCACGACCACCTGAAACCACGATGGCGGCCTCAGTCAACTCGGGGCGACCCGAGGCCACACGAGGCTGCGAAGCAACGATGCGAGCCTTGCGAGCCGAGTCAGAGATCGTGGGCACGAAGTCCTCACGAGCCCCGGCGCCAGCAGTCTCCTCAGGAGCAGCCGCGTTGGGCTTCACCGTGATAATCGGGGTGCCCTTGGTGACCTTGGCTTGCACGGTGTAGTTGCCAGCAAAGACGCTCTGGGTGGTCACCGGACCAGCCTGTACGTCGACTGCGTCGGTGATCACACCGCTTTGCAGTTTGATTGCCAACCGGCCAGCCACCTCTTTGCCTTCGGCGCTTGAGGTGATCAAGACGGCCCCGGCACCGGCCTTCTGAGCCAACTGCGCCAGAACTTCAGCCTTGGGAGCCACGAGGTAGCCCTTCACGGCAGCGTCGTCAACGACGTAGACCTTGTCGGCACCGAACTTGGTGAGCGACTCAGTAGCGGCGCCAACCTGGTCAGCAGTGCCAATGAAGACAGCCGAGGGTGATCCCAGGCGCTTGGCGATTGCGAGGAGTTCGAAAGCCGGCTTGCGCACGGCACCGTCGACGTGGTCGACGAGAACGAGGATTTCAGTCATGTGCATAACCCCTTAGATGAACTTCTTGCCAGCGAGGAAGTTGACCAGTGCCTGCGCACCGGAACCACCCTCATCGGTCACGATTTCGCCAGCGGTGCGCGCTGGGCGAGCGGTGGTCTCCACCACGGCAGTCCACGCGGCGCCCAGGCCGACCTCGGAGGCGTCAACGCCCAGGTCGCTCAGCGACCAGTTTTCAACAGGCTTCTTCTTCGCAGCCATGATGCCCTTGAAGGACGGGTAGCGAGCCTCACCGGATTGGTCGGTCACGCTGAGTACCAGCGGCGCGGTTGCACCGATGATCTCGGTCGCAACGTCACCATCGCGCTTGATGCGGAACTCGGCGCCTTGGCTTTCGACGACGGAAGCGAAGGTGACCTGAGGCAGGTCGAGAAGTTCAGCCAGCATCGCGGGAACGACGCTCATGGCGCCGTCAGTCGAGGCCATGCCCGTGACAACAACATCGGCTCCACCGATCTTGTTGACGGCTGCGGCCAACACCTTGGCGGTGGCGATGGCATCCGAACCAGCGATGGCTTCATCGCTGACGTGCACGCCACTGTCGGCGCCCATCTGGAGCGCCTTGCGCACCGCGTCAGCGGCCTTTTCGGGGCCAACACACAAGGCGACAACCTCGGCGTCTTCGTTCTTTTCTTTCAGTTGCAGCGACTGCTCAACGGCGTACTCATCAAGCTCGGAGAGCAGACCGTCAACGTTGACGCGGTCAACGGTGTTGTCTGCTTCGAACTTTTGGTCGGCGGTTGCGTCGGTCACGTGCTTCACACAAACGACAATTTTCATCTCAGGTTTATCCAGATCTGGGCCTCGCGGCCCTTGTGGCTAGAAGTGAGTCAAACCGAGGTTACCTGGGCAACGGCGCCCTCGGCATCCACTGTGACGGTGGGGTGGGTCACACGTTAGTTAACCCGTGGGTAACTTTGGGGTTAGCCCCCGACAAACTCGGCTTTCCCAGGTCCGTTTTGCACAAACGAGGTCATTCCGATCGTGCGGTCTTGGGTGGCGAAGAGCGCCGCGAATTGCTGGCGTTCAATCTCAAGCCCAGTCTGCAAGTCAGTCTCGCTGCCTCGATCGATGGCCTCTTTGGCCGCACGCAAGGCAAAGGTCGCCGCCTGCGCGAATTGCCCCGCCCACGCCTGAGCTGCGGCGTAGACCTCTGTCGCAGGCACAACTTTGTCGACCAACCCAATCGCTAGCGCCTCATCAGCGTTGACGAACCGCCCGGTGAAGATGATGTCCTTGGCCTTGCTTGGCCCCACGAGCCGGGTCAACCGCTGCGTGCCACCAGCGCCAGGGATGATGCCCAGCAAGATTTCGGGTTGACCCAGCACCGCGTTGTCCGCGGCTATGCGGATGTCGGCACACAGTGCGAGTTCGCAGCCGCCACCGAGGGCGTAGCCGGTAACGGCAGCGACCACTGGCTTGGGGATCGCGGCCACAGCAGAGAAGGCACTGGTCAAAGCACTCGAGTGCTTGACCATGTCGGTGTAGGACATGTCGGCCATCTCTTTGATGTCGGCGCCGGCTGCGAACACTCGCTCGCCGCCGTACACAATCACGGCCTTAACGTCGTCACGCTCGGTCGCCTCTTTGGCGCAGGCACGAATTTCTTCTTGAACGACGGAGTTCAGCGCGTTCATCTTCGGCCGGTCCAACCGCATGGTGGCCACGCCACCCTCGACCTCGAGATTGACGAACTCACCCATGCGATTTCCCTTCGTTGGTTGATGAGTCCAAACCTAGTCGGCATCGGGACTTCGCAGTGCCTGAGGTCGCGGTAGCGCACAGCTGACCAAGCTGACTGTCGCTTGGTCAAGAGTTTCCACATCGCCAATGCGTGATTCCCTCGGACGAAATGACCGATTTCTCGGTATTGACTGTGTTCCGTCTCTTTTGTTAGGTTTTCGCTATGACTAAGTTGGGGGACTCAGGGTTGAATCGTCGTACGTTGATGCGGGGGGCGGCGTGGGCTGCGCCGGTGGTGGCATTGAGTGCCCCTGCCCCGGCACTTGCAGTGTCCATGCCGTGCACGCCGCCGACGATCCCCACCACCGCGTCGAGTTGGACCCTCAGCCAGACCTGTACCAATGGCGGAGCCGCCTTGGGATGGAACGGCACTCAGTTCTACATGCTCAGGGACGGAGCGCCATATACCACTTGCACCGTCACCTCGACCACCACCCTCTCGCTGGTCGCCGGTCAGCAATACGTCCTCTCCGCGCAGGTCCAAACCGCGCCTGGCTATGGCGCGAACGGCTGCGGCGACAACCCCCCAACACAAAACGCCAGTTTCGACATCCTGCTCGGCACCACGACGATCTGGCAGGGATACACCCAAGATGCCCAGGCCGCGGCCGCCGGAGTCACCCCCGTGCAGATTGAGCCCATCTGGGACTGCCCCGGGAGTTTTGAAAACGGTGGCTACCCGGTCTCCCAATGGGGTGACGGGACTACCGTGGGTCAGTGGTACACCCTGACCTCCATCCCCTACACGGCCACGACCACTGGTTCAGTCACGCTGACCTTCCAATTCACGATGGAAGATACGTTTAGCGGCGACAACAACGACGACTGGCGCGTCCAGGTCCCGGTCTTCTCCTCCTGCCTGAAGTAGCAGGTTAGGTCGCAGCCGACCTTCCTGCCCGGACCATTGGTCTGAGTCGAGTCGACCTCCGCGCAATTTCGAGCACAGCGTCATACGCTGCGGGCGCTCTAGCAACCGCTTCGTATGACCTGCGTACTCAGGAGCAGGGCTAGGCGAACCCAGCGTTAGAAGGTGATGCCACGCGCAGCGAACCGGGCCTTGACTACGTCAGCGAAGGCTTGCCCATCACGGGTCAAAGCCGATGCGTATGTTGCCTGAGCAGCTGCGGAGAAACTCGTCTTGGGGTCGAAGTTGAACTGAGCCGCAATCAACGTGGTGTCCCAGTCTCGTGCGGACTTGCCCATTGCTTCGTAGTCGCCGCGGATCTCCCACAGGCCTTGAGCCCAAATCTGGCCGTCGTAGTGCACTTCGCCCTTGCGAGTAGCAACCGTCAGGTTGGTGTCGAAGCGCCGAATGCAGTGGGGCGCCACGGTGTAGGAAGAAGCATCCCAATCCATCGGGCAGGCGCGCTCGGCCCTGACCGGCCAGCCGTACTGCGCAGCCGCGTCAAGCCCAACTGAGACCGCGAGGTAGTCACCGAAAGCCTCGCCAATCGAGCCGGCATCAAGGCTGCCGCCATAACCAGGCACCTGGCTTTGGTGCACCGCGTGACCGTATTCGTGGACGATGACTTCGGCGTCTTCAGCGTCGTCAACCCCCCCCTTGCCCAAACGAATGCGGTAGGGCTTGTCGGTCTGATAGGAGTTGTCTCCGCCGTACTGATCGACCTTGACGATGAACTGCTGTTTGACGATCCCGGGGTACGTCGTGCCGAAGCCCAACGACTGCAAGTACTCCTGAGCCTGGTTAACCCAGAAGTAGCCCATCACCTGCTCGAACTGGTCTTGGTGACGGTTGTAGTTGAAGGTGTTAGTCGATGAAAAGGCCGGGGTGCCAGTGGCTGACTGGACCTGCACCCATGAGCCCTTCAGGTATCCCGAGCCATCCAGGTTGCGCATCGGAACCGTCGCGTATTCACTCGCAGGCACCGCGCTCGCAGAGTCCTTGCGATCGCTCAGCGATTGGTCGCCCGATGACTGGATCGGGTTGACCATAAACACGCTCGCCGAACCTGTGGTGGTGCCGGGCACCGCTTTGGTGGCAGCGGTGGGCGCTGCCATGGCCAGCGTGAGGAGCCCAGCTGCTGTGGCCGCAGCAGCGGCAGAGCGAGTCAGAACAGAGCGAGTCAACATGGTGACCTCCGGAAGTGATTGAGGCCCAACCCTAGGGGCGATCGCGTCAATCGTCACCCACCTGCGTGGATGGGGATCGCGCCAGGCTTGATGCAGCACAATGGGGCGAGTGACCCCAGGAGAGTGGACCGCCCAAGGCGAGAGCGTGCCGGTGTGGCCCGGGCGTGGTTGGCCCTTAGGGGCGACCTGGAGTGAGGAATCCACGAACTTCGCGGTTTACGCGCCCGAGGCAACCCAGGTGTGGGTGTGCTTTTTCTATGACACCCCCGACGGTGATCTGGAGAGTCAGCACCTGCTCACTGAGCACACCTTGGGTGTTTGGCACGGAGCAGTTCCAGAGGTTCCCGTCGGCCAGCGCTACGGGATTCGTGCCGATGGCCCCTGGGAGCCCCGGTTGGGCTTTCGCTTCAACCCGGCCAAGTTGCTGATCGATCCCTACGCCCAAGCCGTCAGTGGCGACGTCACACCAAACCCGGCCGTTTTTGGTTATGACTTGGACTCCCCTGCCGAGGCTCAACGGCGCAACGAGACCGATTCGGCGCAGTACATGCCTAAATCCGTGGTCGTTCGCAACGACTTCGACTGGGGTGACGACGCGCCAATCCGCCGCAAGTGGCGAGACACGGTGATCTACGAACTGCATGTCAAAGGGTTCACAGAACTGCACGATCGCATTCCCCCCGAACTTCGGGGGACGTACGCCGGCCTGGGACATCCCACGACCGTGGAGTACCTGCGCGACCTAGGCATCACGGCTGTTGAACTCCTCCCGGTGCACCAGTTCGTCACCGAACCTGCACTGGCCCAACGTGGGCTGACCAACTTTTGGGGATACAACTCCATCGGCTACTTCGCTCCACACGGCGCCTACTCGGCTAGCGGTGACGCAGGCACGCAGGTGGCGGAGTTCAAGCAGATGGTCAAGAACTTTCATGCTGCTGGCATCGAGGTCATCCTCGACGTGGTCTACAACCACACCGCTGAGGCCGGGGTGCTTGGTCCGACACTCTCATTTCGGGGACTCGACGATCGCGGCTTCTACCAGCGCGTGCGCGAAGACAATGCGCAATTCGACATCTCCGAACCCGATACCTACTGGGACGTGACCGGCTGCGGCAACACCGTTGCTGCCTATCGCCCCAGCCCGCTGCGCCTGATCTTGGACTCCTTGCGCTACTGGGTCAGCGAGATGCACGTTGATGGATTCCGGTTCGACCTGATGTCAGCCATCGCGCGCACCGGCCACGAAGTCGACATGCGCGGCCACCTGCTCACCACCATCGGACAAGACCCGATCCTGCGGCACGTGAAACTCATCGCCGAACCTTGGGATGCCTCCATCGACGGCTACCGAGTCGGTGAGTTCCCTCCCCCGTGGGTGGAGTGGAATGACCAATTCCGCGACACCATGCGCGACTTTTGGCGGGCACAGACGTCCGGCGTGCGCACTGTGGCTACCCGGTTGGCCGGCTCATCAGATCTTTACCTCGACGACGGCCGCTCGCCCTACAACTCAGTCAACTTCGTCACCGCCCATGACGGGTTCACGTTGCGCGACTTGGTGTCCTACAACGACAAACACAACGAGGCCAACGGCGAAGACAACCGCGACGGCACCGACAACAACCGATCTTGGAACTGTGGCGTCGAAGGGCCGACGGAGGATCGCGCCATCAACGCCTTGCGCAAGCGCCAGGCCGCGAACCTGATCGTCAGCCTGTGCCTGTCGAACGGCGTGCCGATGCTGGTGGCCGGTGACGAACGCGGACGCACCCAAGGCGGCAACAACAACGCCTACGCCCAAGACAACGAGACTTCCTGGGTGGATTGGCGAGCCGAGGACGCCTGGCTTGACGTCTACGAACTCACCAAGAAGGCACTGCGGATTCGTCGCGACCATCCAGCACTGCGCCAACGGCACTGGTTCGAAGGCCGACCCACCATCGTCGGAGGCCCCAAAGACCTCGCCTGGATCCACCCCGCTGGACGCGAAATGACGCCGGAGGATTGGCAAGACGACGGGCTAGCAGTGGTGGGGATGTTCGTCTCAGGAGATCCACTGCGCTCACCGGGTCCTCGAGGTGAGCAGTTGCGCGACTCCTCATTCCTGCTGTGGCTCAATGGGTCGGGCAACGACGTCGACGTGTCTTTGCCCGATAACCCCTGGGTGCGCGATGGACGCGTGGTCTTGTCCACCGATCCAGGTGTCGCAGAAGAGACTCCGATGGTCGGCGGCCGGCGTTTCGTCCTCGCTGCGCGGTCCCTGGTTCTGATGCAGCACGACTGAGGTCGTTGTGAGGGGTGCGTTGTACGCCGTACTCTCGCCAGCGTGAGCGACTACCCAACCTTCAGCAACTACATCGGCGGCCAACCCGGAGTCGGCACCGGCCCTGAGCAGACAGTGATCAATCCCGCGACCGGGGAAACGATTTGGACCTACCTTGCCGATGAGCCAGCGGCCGTCGAGGCGGCCCTTGACGCGGCGCACGCGGCCTTCCCGGAATGGTCTGGAGCGACGCCGGGCGATCGGTCTGGCGCGTTGCTCAAGCTCGGCGCTGAACTGGAGGCAATCGCCGACGAACTCGCGGCAACCGAGACTGCACAGGCAGGCAAGCCGATCCGGCTCTCCACGGAGTTTGATGTGCCGGGCTCGATCGACAACGTGCTGTTCTTTGCCGGGGCCGCGCGTCGCCTTGATGGCCACGCTTCTGGGGAGTACTCCGGTGATCACACCTCCTCGATCCGGCGCGAAGCGCTCGGCGTGGTGGGTTCGATCGCACCGTGGAACTACCCGCTGCAGATGGCCGTGTGGAAGGTGCTGCCCGCGATCGCTGCTGGCAACACCATCGTGTTGAAGGCTGCCGAGAACACTCCCCTGACCACCTTGATGCTGGCCGAAGCCTGCACCCGGGCAGGCATCCCTGCCGGGGTGGTCAACGTGGTCAACGGCCCGGGCCCCCTCACCGGTCAAGCACTGGTGGCCAGCCCCCGCATCGCGATGACTTCCTTCACAGGCTCGACTGCCGTCGGACGTCATATCGCCGGGCTGGCAGCGGTGAACGGCACTCGCCTACACCTCGAACTTGGCGGCAAGGCTCCCTTTGTGGTCTTCGTCGACGCCGACATCGAAGCCGCCGCCCGTGGAGCCGTTGCGGCCTCGCTGATCAACACCGGCCA
>Ga0073899_10005938_pt1 | contig 10567 bp, 10 predicted proteins | sample KloWWTmetaKNB5Ph_FD_88975 | JGI IMG/M metagenome (GOLD analysis project Ga0073899, IMG submission 88975) | Active sludge microbial communities from Klosterneuburg, Austria, studying microevolution and ecology of nitrifiers - Klosterneuburg... | ecosystem: Engineered > WWTP > Aerobic digester >...
AAGTACGCCAAACAGATCACAGACATCACCACCGATTGCGGCCTGTGGTTAGCATTGGACCAAGACATCAGTGCCTACCGTTCGCCACAGGACCTACTCATGATCGATGTGGTGAAGGTGCAGTTCAAGACCACCAAGAACCTGATCACCGCAGCACGTGAGCAACGGGAATTGGTGCGCACCTACTTCGATAGACCCATGGCCTGGGCCGACCCCGAATTGCGTCGGAAGATCGGTGAAAGCGGCTTGGAGTATGGCGACCTCCGTTTCCGAAATCTGGATGTACTGCCCTTCCCATTCACGAACATCAGGGCGTTCTATACCACCGCCTTTGATGGCCTGTACGTGCTGCGCGATACCGTGATCGGGAAACCGGTGCTGATCCACCAGAACAACACCTCCACCGTTTCTGGCGAATTGGAGCATGCACACGTGGAGTTCAACTTGAACGATCCAGCTCTGGTCGGCTATTTGTTCAGCAAGGGTCTCGTGGAACACTCGTTCGCCCACTTCAAGGAGATGCCGGAATTGCTTGACCACGAATTGGACCTGTTACTCGCGAATGCGAGCTTGAAGTTGAAGGAGCCGGTGGAGTTGACGGATCTTTCTGACAGCAAGAAGAAGGGTCTGATCCATACCCTCCAGTCCAAAGGTGTGCTGGGCGAGGACTATTTCGAATTGGAGGAGGTGAAACGCGCACTGCAACGTGACGAGGCCATCGATACGAAAGGAGAAGCCGCCATTCGCGACCATTTGATCCATCCCGTGAAAGATCAGGACCCACAGGTCCGGACCATCATTTGGCAATTGATCGCGAACATCTTCGGGGTGAATGAACTGGTGCGCTATACCTTCAACAAGCCCGATTTCTACCATCGGTACAAGACCTGGCCCGATCATTATCAACGTTGGATCATTACGGAGTTACAGGAGAATCACGGTATTTTCAGGAAACTCACCGCATAGCCCATGGATACTTTGCTCACACTCGGGATCGCCTTCATAGCAGGCATCTTCTTCTATTACATGGACCTCAACAAGGGGCGGAGATGGAACACGCGTTGGTACGACCTGACGCACCAGCACAAAAGTCCAAGCCTGCTGGAGAAAGGTCTGATCCATTTGCAGCCGTTCCAACAGAAGTTGGTGATGGCGATCGTGATCGCAGGTCTTTTCACGGCGGTGGCCATTGCAGTTGGTGGCGCACATGCCTTGCTGGACCTGATCACGGGAGGAATTGCCGTGGTCGGTCTCTTGCTTGGTTTCTATGCCGCGGTTTTCCTCTTCAAAGGCAAACGTTGGAATATGGAGCCGGTTCGGGAGGTGCTGAACAAGGTGGATCGCATCGAGGCCGAAGCGCATGGAGAGAAGCACGACATACCTTCTAGGAAGGATGCCGAGCCTGCTAAGCCTACCCGCAGCGCGAATCCCCTGGATCAACACGAACAGAAGGCACCCGAACCCGGTGACGACAGACCGGACTGGCGAGCAGGCATCAAGAAATTCACGGACAAGTGATGGCGTTGGTTCGATCAATTGCTCGGTTCCGGAACGGGACATTCGTGAAGTCGACCCGATGGGGCGGCCTTGCGACTCCCGATGAAAAGTGGTTCAAAACTCCATCCGTGGTTCGCTGATGCAGCAGGAACAAGATGACGATAAAGGCCAATTGTATTGGCTGGTATACCACGTTCGAAAAGGTGTTGCGCGACGGCTTGGCGCATGGGTGAAGCGGAGGCCCGTACTAGCGATCACGGTCTTTCTGGTCCTGTTGTACGCGTTGTTCATCCTTCGTTCCGTGTATCAGCCCTTGGCGCTGGAGGTGCGCAAGTATTTCTTCTGGATCCTGATGGCGGTACTGGTGGTCTGGGTAGTGCGAAAGGTGTTCAGAAGAAGTCTGCTGTGGAAGAAGGTGATGGGTGCCTTGGTGAGTTTGCTGCTCATGATCGCTGTTGCATGGTTCCTACCACGCGTTGTGCAGTACGGCTCACAATACGTCTACTACAGCGAGTTGAACAAGGTACAGGTGGATCAACTTCCAGTGACAGGGCATGAGCGCATCCAACCGATCAGTTCCATTCACACCCTGACAGAACAGGAGGCGCTTTCAGAGACCGAGGATGCCACGCAACCGCGCTTCATCCGCACGATGGACGGGTCCTATGCGTACACCACGGCGATCGGTCCGTCCCAAGCGTACAAGGTGCAGCAGTTCACCAAGGACATGTACGAGGTGATCCATATTCCCGGCGAATTGCCTTCACCGAACTTCTCGGCAGCATTTCGCAGCGTGGTCGATTTCGAAGTGGGTGAATTCCTCCTCTTCAGCAAGAACACGCATACCGCCGTGGTGAAACGCTTCGACCCCTGGCAATTCCTGACCTTGGAACCCGCAGATCCGATCTATCTCCAGAACGAAGGTGGTGAATGGGTGCAGGTGGTGCCCTTGATCCGTTGGGTCGGTCTCGTATTCCCACGGCCCGTATTCGGCGGGGTGATGGTGATTGAGCAGTATGGACCAGATGACCGATACGTGAAGCGCCTCTTCCTTGGAAAGGGAACCTTCATTCCGGCGGAGCGCATTGCCGAACAGTCCTTCTTGCGCGGTCAGGACGTGATGCCGCGAGAAGTGACCCGTTATATCGCCGAGAGCTTTCGTTTCCGCCGGGGCTTCATGGCCCCGATGCCGGGGTACCACGAGGGCGATATCCGGGTTCCGCAACTTCCGGAAGGACAAGATCCCCAACCGTTCGTGGTCTATTCGGAAATGAATGGCACACCGGGAAAGCTCTACAACTACTTCGGTCTGGAACCCTTCGAGGAAGCGAAGAAAGGGCTGAGTGTGAGCCTCTTCATTCCAGGTGATGGCATGAATGAGGTCTTCTTCATCGATCACACCACCAGCGGTGAAGCCTTCCTCGGGAGCAGCGCCGTTAGCGCCAAGATCATCGAAAGCCGGAAAGAGTATGATTGGTCGCACAGCTACCCGGCCGAAACCCGCCCGTACATCCGTCAGGTTGCGGGGCGCGATCGGTTGTTCTGGCTGAGCACCATCGTTACCCGCGCCGGCGATGGTCGCGGTCGCTTCATTGGTGGCAGTGTTCCAGAGATCACCATTACCGATGCGATACATGGAAAGGTGACATGGGTCCCTCCGACCGCAGTGGGAAAGCCTGACCAATGGATGGATGCCGTGACTTTGGAAATGCAGCCTTTCTGGAACCATGAGAGATAGGGTCCATCCGCTTGATCTACTACGTCATTGAGCGCATGCGGTGGTCGTTCATCGCTTACCGGGCCACGGACCCGCATTTATCATCTCTTTTTCACCCCTAAATACCATGGAGCTTGATCCGGCTCGACCTATGCCAAGGATCGACCTGGTACTCTTCACCGGTGGCGGTGTGCGCTTTTCGGATCGATCCGAGGTGGGTCTTCGTGCAGGTGTCGGTTTGCTTGCAACAACCGTCGTTCCAGTCTACGGCACGGCCCGGGAGCACACACTTTCTTTGGTGTACGGCTATTTGCTCAAAGGCCGTTTGCCCGGCTTCACCAAGCGAAGACAATGGAAGCGGCAGGTTCGCCATACACCGCTCATCCAGGTCGGTGAGCGTATCGGTCCCGATCGGGTCATTCCGAACGATACGCACACCACGTTGTTGGTTTCCAGGAAAACGATCTATCTTCGCACCCCGTTTCTGGGAAAATAGCCTCTAAAACCACAACGACCGTGGCATCGACGACCTACACCACCAGCATGGCCAATGCGGCCACCGTGCAGCAAGATTGGCTGCTCGTAGACGCTGAAAATCAGACACTTGGACGATTTGCCAGTCGAGTAGCGATGCTCGTTCGCGGCAAACACAAGACCACGTTCACCCCGCACGTGAATTGCGGCGATCACGTGATCGTGATCAATGCCGACAAGATCCGATTGACCGGGACCAAGATGGCCGATAAGGAGTACCAGCGTTACAGCATGTACCCCGGAGGCCAGACCCGTGAGCGTGCCGTGAACCTGATGGCGCGAAAGCCGGAAGCCATGGTGGAGCTCGCCGTACGCGGTATGCTCCCGAAGAATCGCTTGGGCCGCCGCCTGTTCAATAACCTACACGTTGTGGCCGGGACCGCGCACAAGCACGAAGCCCAGAAGCCACGTTCGTTCGACCTTAATACGATCAAGTAAGATGGAAGCCATCAATAGCCTCGGCCGCCGTAAGACCGCCATCGCCCGGGTCGTCCTCACCGAGGGCAAAGGAGCGATCACCGTGAATGGCCGCGAGGGCCATGAGTACTTCCCGATCACCATGCAGCAATTCAAGCTGCAGCAGCCGTTCAAGCTCACCGATACGGTGGGTAAGTACGATGTGACCGTTACCGTAGGTGGCGGGGGCATCACGGGTCAGGTCGATGCCGTGCGCTTGGGTATCTCCCGTGCATTGGTGAAGATCGATGCGGATCACAAACCGAAACTCAAGGCCGAAGAACTCATGACCCGTGACCCACGAAGCGTGGAACGGAAGAAGTTCGGACGCAAGAAAGCGCGTAAGCGTTTCCAATTCAGCAAGCGTTAAGGTCCCAACGCTTGTTCAGGATCCAATCCCGCTGGACTCTCGGCCGAAAGGCAGAGGCTACCAGCGGGATGCCTGTATCAACGGGAACAAGGAAAGTGAACTAAACAAGGAATCATGGCTCGTCTCGAATTCAAGCAATTGTTGGATGCTGGTGTACACTTCGGTCACCTGAAGCGCAAGTGGAACCCCAACATGGCCCCTTACATCTTCGACGAGAAGAAGGGGATCCACATCATCGACCTGAACAAGACCGCAGTGAAGCTGGAAGAAGCAGCTGCGGCCATGAAGAGCATCGCCCGTAGTGGTAAGAAGGTGCTTTTCGTCGCCACCAAGAAGCAAGCGAAGGACATCGTTACCGAAAAGGTGAAGACCACCGGGATGCCCTACGTTACCGAGCGTTGGAGCGGTGGTATGCTCACCAACTTCGGCACCATTCGCCGGACCATCAAGAAGATGACCACCATCGATCGCATGAAGACCGATGGCACCTTCGAGAACATGAGCAAACGCGAACGTCTCCAAGTGAGCCGCCAACGTGAGAAGATGGAGAAGAACCTCGGGTCCATCGCCGATCTTACGCGCCTTCCGAGTGCCTTGTTCATCGTGGACATCGTGAAGGAGCATATCGCTGTGGCCGAGGCCCGCAAGCTCAACATCCCGACCTTCGCCATGGTCGATACCAACAGCGACCCAAGCAAGGTGGATTTCCCGATCCCTGCCAACGACGATGCCACCAAGAGCATTGAGCTGATCGTGGACGTGATGATCGCGGCGATCAACGAAGGCATGGAAGAGCGGAAGAACGACAAGACCGCTGTGGACGAGGCCGCCGAGGAGGGCGCTGAGGTCGAAGTAGAAGCCAATGATGTCAGTGAAGCCAGCGAGGCCAGTGAGGAGACCGCTGCCACGGACGAGAAGGCGTGATCGAATTTCATCCGGATCCTGCTGAGCTACCGCGACGCAGCTATCCAAATCCCTTAAAAACCATGAGCACAATGGCTATTACCGCTGCCGATGTGAACAAGCTGCGCCAGATCACTGGTGCAGGCATGATGGATTGCAAGAAGGCCCTTACCGAGGCCAATTGCGACTTCGATGCCGCCATCGACATACTGCGTAAACAAGGTCAGAAAGTGGCTGCCAAGCGCGCTGATCGTGATGCCACCGAAGGGCTGGTGATCGCGAAGACCAGTGCCGATGGCACGCACGGTGTATTGGTCTGCGTGAACTGTGAGACCGACTTCGTTGCCAAGAACGGTGACTTCGCCGCAATGGCCGAGAAGATGGCTGCGATCGCCTTGGAAAAAGGCCTCGCTACCGTTGAAGCCATGAAGGCTGCTGCCTACGATAGCAATGGCATGTCCGTCGCTGAGAAACTGATCGAACAGACCGGTGTGATCGGTGAGAAGATCGACATCACCGCCTGCGCCGAGGTGAAGGCACCTTTCGTTTACGCTTACAACCACCCCGGTAATAAGGTGGCGAGCATCGTGGGCCTCAACAAGGCCGGTTTCGAGACCGCAGCCAAGGACGTGGCCATGCAGGTCGCTGCCATGGGACCGGTCGCCCTGAACAAGGAGAGCGTTCCACAGAGCGTGATCGACAAGGAATTGGAGATCGGCAAGGAACTCGCCATCCAGGAAGGAAAGCCCGCCGAAATGGCCGAGAAGATAGCCGCAGGTCGCCTCAACAAGTTCTTCAAGGAGAGCACCTTGCTCGCTCAGGAGTTCATCAAGGACAACAAACTCTCGGTGGAACAATACCTCAAGGCACTGGACAAGGACCTCACCGCAACGGACTTCAAGCGGCATTCACTCACCGTCTGATCCCACATGACACCCTGAATGGAACGGCCCCTTTGCGAAAAGGGGCCGTTCCTCCATTCAGACCATTCCATCGGCACGAAGCCATCCCGACGACATCCTTACTTTTCGACCCGCATAACGATCACCCATGGCTCAACCGTACAAACGCATCCTCCTGAAACTGTCCGGCGAAAGCCTGATGGGCAACCAAGCATACGGGATCGACAGCGAACGCCTCAGCCTATACGCCGAAGAGATCATCGCCATCGCCAAGGGTGGTGTGGAAGTGGCCGTGGTGATCGGTGGGGGCAACATCTACCGCGGCATGCAGGCAGAAGGCAGCGGTATTGATCGGGTACAAGGCGATCACATGGGTATGTTGGCCACGGTGATCAACAGCCTCGCCTTGCAGAGCGCCTTGGAAGCGAAGGGACACAAGACCCGGCTGCTCAGCGCCATCAAAATGGAACAGATCGCAGAACCCTTCATCCGCCGCCGTGCTGTGCGCCACTTGGAGAAAGGGCGCATCGTGATCTTCGGTGCCGGTACCGGGAACCCATACTTCACAACGGATACCGCCGCAAGCCTCCGCGCCATCGAGATCGAGGCCGATGTGATCCTCAAAGGCACCCGTGTGGATGGCATCTATACCGCAGACCCAGAGAAGGATAAGAACGCCGTGAAGTACGAGCGCATCACCTTTGCCGAGGTATACGAGAAAGGGCTCAATGTGATGGACATGACCGCCTTTACGCTCTGCAAGGAGAACAACCTGCCCATCATCGTCTTCGACATGAACAAGCCGGGGAACCTCGGGCGCTTGTTGAAAGGAGAGCAGGTGGGAACCTTGGTGGAGCTCTGAGGTAGCGTCTTCAGTTCCTCCTAGCCACTACTTTTGCGGACGCTGGCCGATGCCATGCACTGAACGCCTAGATCATGATCGATACTGCAGACACCTTGAAGCAGTGCGAAGAGCACATGCACAAAGCCGTTGAACACTTGGACAGTGAACTCCAGAAGATCCGTGCCGGAGCAGCCACGCCGAGCATGCTCGATAGCGTTCGTGTGGACTATTACGGCCAAATGGTACCGTTGTCCCAGGTGGCTTCCGTGAATATTGGTGATGCACGCACACTCTTTGTGAAGCCTTGGGAGAAGAAACTCATCGATGTCATCGAAAAGGCCATCATCGGAGCCAACCTCGGATTCAATCCCAGCAACAATGGCGAAAGCGTGATCATCCACGTACCGATGCTCACGGAGGATCGCCGGAAAGCCCTTTCCAAGAGTGCGCACGCCGAGGGAGAACACGCCAGAGTAGGCATCCGCAGCAGCCGTCAAAAGGCCATGGATGCGATCAAGGCCGCGAAGAAGGATGGCCTCCCTGAAGATGCCGCCAAGGGTCTCGAAAGTGACGTGGAGAAACTCACGGGGTCCTACAACAAGAAGGTGGATGCCCTGATCGATGCCAAGGAGAAGGACATCATGAAGGTCTAAGCCCACACCGGGCTGCCCTCACTGCAATTCCTGCACATCTCGATGCTGCTGCGCGATCGCAGTAAGGAACGCCTGAAGTCATTGTAGGCTTCACTGTGCCACGATTCCCTGAAGCTATGCGTGCGCAGATCACCTAGCACGTGGTGGGCATCCTTGTCGAAGCAACACGGCACTACACGACCGTCCCAGGTGATCACGCAGCTGTGCCACATCTTCCAACAGTTGTCCTCTAGCTTGTTCTTCACTTCCCAGATCCCATTGGACGTGCGACGGTACCGCGCATACTTGTCCTGCGTAGGGATCAACGGGTGATCGTCCTTCGGGTCGTAGATCTGTGCGGTCTTCAGCCAAAGCTCGTCCACGCCCAATTCTTTTGCCAGCTTTCGAGCTTCTGGGATCTGGTGCTCGTTCGGCTTCACAACGAGGAATTGGAACACAACGTGCGGCGTTCGGCTCTTCAAACGTCGCTTCCATTCCACGATGCGCTTGGTGCCTTCGATCACCTTCGCCAATTCTCCTTCATGCCGATAGGATGCATACGTTTCCTGCGTGGTGCCATCCAAGGAGATGATCAAGCGTGACAATCCACTGCGCACTGTTGCCTCTGCCTTGGCATCATCCAGGAAATGGGCGTTCGTGCTGGTGGCCGTGTAGAGGTCCTTCTCATGCGCGTATCGCACCATGTCCAAGAACCCAGGGTTGATGTACGGTTCTCCTTGGAAGTAGAAGGTCAGCGCCCAAAGGTCCGGTGCCAATTCATCGATCACGCGGGTAAAAAGATCCTGCTTCAAGTTCCCAGTAGGCCGTGTGAAGTTCCGCAGACCGCTGGGGCATTCCGGACAACGCAGGTTGCACGCCGTGGTCGGTTCGAAACTGATGCTGAATGGCATGCCGCCGATGTGCGGTCGCTTGCTGCGCTTGGCACGTTGGAAGCTCGTCCAGAGCCCGGCCGCGTTGCGCAACCTGCGTGGGGTTGCTTTGGTCGCCCATTCATAGGCATCACGGCTGCGGGCGAGCATGCGTGCAAGGTACGAGGGTGGCTGGGTCGGTCTCCGGATCGGTCGCCTCCGTGGTGTTTGCGACCTGGCAAGGCATTGGTCCAAGGTCCGTCGTGCCCTGTTACTTTCGGTCGCTGTCACCGTCCTACCCAGCGAGCACCATTCCGATGTACCGCCAAATCTTGAGGATCTGTCTCTTCTTACTTCCCCAATGCGCTGATGCGCAATGGGCCATACATGGGCGTGTGGTGGACGAAGCAACAAAGGAGCCGCTCGCCTTCGTTCACGTGCTGGCTGCCGATGCACGCGAAGGTGCGACTTCCGATATCGACGGTCGATTCCACGTGCAGGTGCCCGAAGTGATGACCCATATCCGTTTCAGTTACGTCGGGTATGCGCCGCAGGAGATGGTCGTCTCGGGCCCAGGGTCGTACGTGATCACCATGCGACGGACAGCCGTGGAACTCGTGTCAGTGGAAGTCTTCCCTACGGAGAACCCAGCGCATCGCATCATCGATCGTGCGCGTGCGAACCGAAAGGTGAACGATGGAATGCGGGAACGTAGCTATCGGTATACCAGCTATAGCAAGACCATCTTCACGGCCGAAGTGGACAGTACGTTACGCACCGACAGTGCGAAATTCGCGGCCTTGAGCGAGGACGGTAAGGAAACGCTCGACTTCCTTGACAAGCAATACCTCTTCCTGATGGAAAGCGTCACGAAGAAGAGTTTCATTCCTCCTGCTGCGGAAAAGGAGGAGGTGCTCGCCATGCGCGTAAGTGGATTGAAGGACCCCTCTTTGCTCGCGTTGGCTGCACAAACGAAGACATTCAGCGTGTATGACCAACAGATCGGCCTTTCGCAAAAATTGTATCTGGGTCCGTTAGCCTCGGGCAGTACGAACAAGTACCTCTTCCTTTTGGAAGACACCCTCTACCAAGGGCAGGACAGCGTGTTCGTGATCAGCTATCGCCCGCGAAGTCGGACCAATTTCAATGGTTTGACAGGGCTGTTGTACATCAATACGAACGGTTATGCCGTGCAGAATGTAACGGCGGAAGCTGCGGAGAAGGACGAAGGCCTCAGCATTCGGTTCCAACAGTTGCACGAAAAGGTCCAAGGCAAAGCTTGGTTCCCAACGCAACTCAATGCGTTCATCTATTTGGACAATGTGTCGATCGGTATCGGCAAACCCTATGGTGTCGCACGCACGTACTTGAAGGAGATCGAGATCGATGTACCCATTGAGCGAGGGGAGGTACGCGGCCCCGAAGTGGTGATGGACCAAATGAGTACGCGGCAGACCGAGGAATTCTGGAACGCACTGCGCGTGGATCCACTGGATGAAAAGTCCCTAAGGACCTATCACGTGATCGACAGTCTTGGTGCTGAAGTGAACCTCGATGCCAAGTTGAAGTGGTTCTCCGCCCTCACCACCGGCAAGTTTCCGCTCGGTCCTGTGGATGTGTTGTTGGACAAATTGCTGCGCTACAACGGATACGAGGGACTGCGGCCGGGTATGGGTCTGGCGACCAACGACAAGGTCACGCGCTACGCGTCATTGGGTGGCTATTTCGGCTATGGTTTCAAGGACGAGGACTGGAAGTATGGCGGCTTTCTTACAGTGGAACCGTGGTATGGCCGCGACATCGCCTTGAAGTTGTTCCATGAAGTGGATGTCGTGGAGTCAGG
>Ga0073899_10005939_pt1 | contig 10565 bp, 8 predicted proteins | sample KloWWTmetaKNB5Ph_FD_88975 | JGI IMG/M metagenome (GOLD analysis project Ga0073899, IMG submission 88975) | Active sludge microbial communities from Klosterneuburg, Austria, studying microevolution and ecology of nitrifiers - Klosterneuburg... | ecosystem: Engineered > WWTP > Aerobic digester >...
CCTCAGCTCTTCGGGCGCTTGACGCCGTACTTGGAGCGCTTGCGGTTACGGTTGGCTTTGTTGGTGCTGCTCGGACCGATGGCGCCAGAGGCGTCGAGGGTACCGCGCACCACGTGATAACGAACGCCCGGGAGGTCCTTCACGCGGCCGCCGCGGATCAGCACAACGCTGTGCTCTTGAAGGTTGTGCCCTTCGCCGGGAATGTAGGAAGTGACTTCCATCCCGTTCGTCAGGCGCACGCGGCAGACCTTGCGCAGCGCCGAGTTCGGCTTCTTCGGCGTGGTGGTGTAGACGCGAGTGCACACGCCACGCTTCTGCGGGCACGAGCGCAACGCCGGAGATGCGGTCTTGACCTTCACCAGGTCGCGACCTTTGCGAATGAGCTGCTGAATCGTGGGCATTTCTGATCTGTCCGAAGGGGGGCCCGGCTTTCGGGGGAACGGGAGGGTAGCCGTGGCGCCTTTTCTGTCAAGGCTTTCGAAAAGCCCTGAACGCGCGCGTACCTACTTCTTCGCCTTCTTGCGCAGGATCTCGGCGCCACGTGCGTAGGCGGGGTTGTCCGGGTGCTGCTTGGCCAGCTGCTCGTACAGCTCGGCTGCCTTGGCGAATTCGTTCGAGGCCACGGCGTCGGCGGCCTTGCGCTCGAGCGTGACCTCGCCCTTGGCCAGCGGTGGGGCGCTGGCGCTGGGCGCGGGCTCGGCGCTCTTCACCGCCTCGGGCTTGGAGCTCGGCTCGGGCGGGGCGGCGCTCCCCGCCGGATCGGGGGGCGCGGCGCTCGCGGTGGACGGAGCGCTGGGCCCGCTACCCTGTGGCGCCGCGCTGGCGGGAGGTGCGGCGGAAGGATCCGCAGACGCCCCGGGTGCGCCGCTGGCGGACGACGCTGGCGTTGCGCTCGACGACTCGCCCGGCGCGCGCTTGCGCGCCGGCGGATCGCTGAACACGATGATGAACGCGATCAAGCCGAACGGCAGCATGATGAACATGAGCTTGCGGGGGAAGGGCATCGCCGTCCACATCGCGAGCGGACCCTTGGCGGGCTGAGCGGGCTGCTGCGTGCCCCACGCTTGTTGCGGGTAGCCTGCACCTGGGTACTGCTGCTGGCCGTATTGCCCCGAAGCGTCGGGGCCGAACTGCTGAGGGTACTGACCCGACGCGCCCGCGGTGCCCGGCATGCCGTACGAGCCGGACTGGCCCCCGACGCCCAAACCGCCGGGCTGCTGTGCGCCGTACGCGCCGGGCTGCTGTGCGCCGTACGCGCCCGCTTGCTGTGCGCCGTACGCGCCCGCTTGCTGTGCGCCGTACGCGCCTGCTTGCTGTGCGCCGTACGCGCCCGCTTGCTGGGCGCCGTACGCGCCCGCTTGCTGGGCGCCGTACGCGCCCGCTTGCTGGGCGCCGTATGCGCCGGGCTGCTGTGCGCCGTATGCGCCGGCCTGCTGCGCGCCGTACGCGCCGGCCTGCTGGGCGCCGTATGCGCCCGCTTGCTGTGCGCCGTACGCGCTGGCCTGCTGGGCGCCGTATGCGGCCGCCTGCTGGGCGTCATAGCCGCCGGGTGGCTGCGCGCCGTACGCGCCCGGTTGCTGCCCGCGGCCCTGCGGGGGTTGCGTCTGCCCGAAGGGGTCGGGGGCCCACGGCGAGCTCTGGCCCGCGCCCGCCGCGCCCTCTTGCGGCAGCGCGCGCTGCCCGGCTTCCGCCAGGAACTCTTCGAGCGGGCGGACGACGGTGGCGCTCTCTTTGGACTGAGGCACCGAGGGCGGCTCGGGTCGCTCGGGCTTCGCGGCGGGCGCCGGTGCTTGCGCTGGCGGGGGCTGCGCCGCGGGAGCCGCGCCGCGCGCCATCTGATTGATTGCGTCCGAGGTTGGTGGCGGAGGCGCCATGCCCAGCATGGTGCGCTTGGGCGAGCCCGCGGCAGGTTGGGGCGCGGGCTTGGGCGGCTCGACATCGGTGGGCGCGAGCACACGCGTGCGCTCTTCGCTCATCGCCTCTTCGTCGTCCGCGGTGGCCGCCGAAGGCGCGCTGACCATGGCGGCCGCCGTTGCAGGAGAGTGAATGGCGGTCGGGGGCTCGGACGAAGGCCCCACGGGAGCCTGCTGCGGCGGCTGGGTCTTGTCGCTGAAGCCCTCCGGCATGGGCTGGTACTGGGTGGGCGAGTCGCCCTCGTCGTAGTCGCTGGCCCCAGGTGTGAAGGCGGGCGCGGGCGCCGGCGCAGCGGCGATCACCTCGGACGGAGGTCGCACGGGCTTGGAGGTTGCGCGAGGCGATGACGTTTGCGGACGTGACGCCAGCGGCGGAGGGCCCGGGCGCGCAGGTGGGGCGCCGGGGCGCGACGGCCCCGCGCGCGGAGGGCCCGCGGTGGGAGGTCGCGGCGACGCGCCCGCCGAGCTGGGCATCTTCGGCCGAGGCGGCGGCACGCTCGGACGCGGGCGCCCCGCCGGGGCAGCGCTTGGGGCCGGGCGCTGGACCGGAGCGGTGCCGGCTGCGGGGCGCGCAGCCGGAGCCGCCGGCGCGCGCGGCGCGGCGCTCGCTTGCGGGCGTGCGACGGGGGCGGATCCGGGCCGCGCAGCGGGAGCCGCGCTGGCCTGTGGCTTCGCCACGGGGCCCGGCGCGGCGGGTGCGCCGGCCGCCTCGACCTGCAGGACGGCCGACCCCAGGTTGATGGTGGCGGGCGCGCTCACCGGCTTCCAGTCGGTGCCGACCGTCGCGGAACCAAGCTGCACCATGGAGCCGGCCGCGCATGCCACGAACAACGTGGTCCCGTCGAAGTAGAGGTAGGCGTGGACGGCGCTGAGCCCCGGCGCAGAGACCTTCCAGCCGCCGTCGCTGCCGACACTGAAGGCGTCCACGGGCGTGCCGGCCGTGAGGTCGACCTGAGCCCGGTCGCTGGAGCCTCCGCTCAGCTTGATTCTGAGATTAGCCGTGGCCACGATGGTTCGAGTCGGTTCCGCGTCGCCGCGCTGCATCGTATATCACGGCCGGCAATTCCACACCGTGCTCGCGCAGCTGCTCTTCGCAGTGGGGGATGTTTCCGGTGGGCCCGAACTCGCTGACGATCTCGCCGCTCGGCCCCATGCCGTGATACTGGCGCGCGAAGATGTCCTGCATCTGGTACTTCCCAGTGTCTGCGTCGAAGCCCAAAACCTCGGTGATGTGCGTGGTTTTGCGGGAGCCGTCTTGCAGGCGCGCCACCTGCACGATCATGTTGATGCCGGACCCCAGCTGAGCGCGCATCGCCGCCAGCGGCATGTCGATGTCGCTCATCATGCACATCGTCTCGAGGCGGGTCATGGTGTCGCGCGGATAGGTGGCGTGGCAAGTTCCCATGCAACCGCCGTGACCGCTGGTCATGGCCTGCACGATGTCCAGGGCCTCGCCGCCGCGGATTTCGCCGATCACCACCCGGTCGGGACGCATGCGCAGCGTGGCCTTGAACAAGTCGCGAATCGTCACCGCGCCACGCCCTTTCGGGTCCGCGGCCCGGGCCTCGAGCTGCACCACGTGGGTCTTCTGCAGCTGCACTTCCTTCGAATCTTCGATCACCACGATGCGCTCGCCATCCGGGATGAACGAAGACAGCGCGTTGAGCATGCTCGTCTTCCCGCTGCCGGTGCCGCCCGCGATGATCACGTTGAGCTTGGCCTCGACCATCACCTTCAGCGTGTCGGCCGCGTCCTGACCCATCGAGCCGAACCGGATCAGGCGCTCGACCGTCAGCGTCTCTTTGAAGAACCGCCGAATGGCGATGAACGGCCCACCGGGCCCCGCCGGCGGAATGATCGCCTGAAGGCGCGAGCCGTCGGGCATGCGCCCTTCCAGGATGGGGCGCGTCTCGTCCACGAACTTGCCGGCGAACTGTGCGGCGGTGCGCAGCGCGGCAATCAGCGCCTCGGTGTTCTCGAAGCGGGCGTTGGTCAGCTCCAGCTTGCCGCCCTTCTCGATGAACACCTGGTTCGGCCCGTTGATCATCACCTCGCTGACCTTGGGGTCGTCGAGGAAAGGGCGCACCGGCGCGAAGAACTCGAGCAGCGCTTCTTCGAAGACTTCTTGGGGGATCACGGCACTTCTTTGAGCAACGAGCCGCGCGCCTCTTCGGCGTGTGCGCCCGTGGGTTCTAGCTTCAGGTATTCACGAAAGTGTTGGTCGGCGCCAACCGGGTCGTTCTCGCCGTCCCGCAGCAGAACGCCCATGGCGTAGTGGGCCCCGGCGTGCTTGGGCTTCGCGGCCAGCACCCGCTCTAGGTGGTCGCGGGCCATGTCCAGGCGCCCCACGGCGGCGTACAGCGTCCCCACCAGGAAGCGGAGCGCGTGCTTCTCGGGGTACTTGGTCAGCTCTTCTTCACCGAGCTGGATGGCCGTGCGATAGCGCCCGCTCACCACGTACACGCGCATCAGGATGGGGAGCACGTCGTCGGGCTTGGCCCCCGCGTCCAGCGCCGCGGTCAGGTACTGCGAGGCTCGGGTGTAGTCCCCCACCCGCGCGAACAGCTTGCCACGCTCGAACAGCTTTTCTTTGGTCTGTTCGGCGCGGACCGTCCGCTCGGCCTCGCGCACCTTGTCGCCACGCGAGGCTGCGCAGGCACTGGGTGCCAGCGCGAGGCCCATGACGACGATGCCCGTGACGCGGTTCATGGCTACTTCTTCTGCCGGGTCTGGTCGCCGTACTTGATGCGCAGCTTGCGCTCGAGCAGCGACAGGAACTCGACGTATTCGCCCTCTTTGCCCTGCAAGAAGGCGAGCAGCACGCGCACCTCTTTCTGGGCGGTCTCGAAGCGCCGCGTCGAGAGCGAGTGCTCGAGTCGGACGCGATGCGTGCGGAAGTCTTCGGCCACGTCTGCCCGCAGCTTGGTGGCCAGCGTGCCCGAGAGCTTGGCGCGGGCCGCGTCGCCCGCCACCTGGAAACACACCGCCGCCTCTTCGTAGAGCGGAACGGCCTGCACGCCGTCGGGCACGTAGAACGGCCGGCGCTCTTGCTTCGATGCAGCCTTGGTGAAGAGCTCCACGGCCTTGGCCTGGGCGGCCTCGCGGGCCGACTGCGGGCACTGGGTGATGGGCGGCCCCCAGAGCTCGGGGATCTCTTGCGGGGCTCGCCCCACGCCGTCGTTGGGGTCGTCTTGGAAGATGATGTACAGCGCCAGCGGCATCACGATCAGCGCCAAGAGCAGGGTGAGCGGGCTGGTCTTCTGCTCGGGCTTCTGCTGGGCCCCGTCGGCGCCCGCGACCTCGATCACGGTGGCGACGATCTGGGTGTAACCCACTCCCAGCACCGAACCCGGGACGATCTGCGTGCGGGTGAAGGGGCTGCCGTTGATGGTGGGCGGAGGCTGGAACGAGCGCGCGTCGGCGAAGATACCTGCCGGGGTCAGCTGGATGGCCACGTGCTCGACGCCCGCCTGGTCCATCCCCAGCCGGATCTCGCAGTGGGCCCCGCTTCCGATCATCGCGCGATCGGACTCGATGCGCAGCTCTTCGGTGCGGCCGTCGGGGTGGCGAATGTCGAACTTGAGCGCTTGCATCAGGTTTCACCGCCGGAAGCAGCGAGCTTGAGGAACATGGGACCCAGGATCAGAGCGATGATGCAGAGCAAGAGCAGGGCCAGCGGGCCGATCATCTGCACGCCGGCCTTGGCGGCGGCCTGCTCGGCCCGCACCGAGCGCCGCATGCGCGACATGCCGGCCTGGATCTGCAGCACGTCGGCCAGCGGGTTGCCCTTCTCTTCCGCCTGGACCACCGAGTTGACGAACTCTTGGACGGTCTCGATGGGGGCGCGCTCGGCGAAGCCGAGCAGCGCCTGCTTGCGGGTCCGCCCGATGCCCAGCTCTTGCAGCATGCGGCTGAACTCTTCGATCAGCGCGTCGTCGGGGTCGCTGGACTTCTCGACCACCTGGCGGACCGCACCGGGGAAGTCCTTGCCGGCGCTCATCGCCAGGGCGAGCAGGTCGACGGCATAGGGCAGGTTCCGGTTGATCTGCTTCATGCGCAGGGTGGCGGCGCTCGACACTTGCAGGTAAGGCAGCGCGCCGCCCAGCGGGGCGACGATGATCAGCATCACCACGCCCATCCCGGTCAACCACCCGGCGATCACCCCGAACACCACGCCGCCGATGAACGAAAGGATGCTCAGCCCGACGTACTCTTCGGCGGTGATCCCCAGGAAGTCACCGGCCAGCGAGAGCTGCTTGTCGAGCGACTTGCGTTGATCGTCGGTCAAGATCCCGCTGACGCGGACGCCAAGCCAGCGAACCAGCGGCTCGATCGACCGCCACTGCTCGTTCTTCTCGAGCGCGCGCAAGCGTTTCAGACCGCGCATGCCCAGCCGGCTGGCCACCCGCGACGGCGCGCTGGCGACGGCGTAGACCGCGATGGCCGCCGCGGCTGCCAGCAGCACGATCACCAGGTAGCGGATCTCGAGGTAGCTGATTCTCATATGTCCACCGACAGGACCTTGCGCGCCAAGAGGATGGACACCAGCCACGAGAGGCCGGCGACGCCGGCGATGGCCCAGCCGGCCACCGGCTTCTTCAGCGGGTCGTAGAAGCCCGGCTCCATGGTCGAGAGCACCACGGCGAAGATGAACGGAAACGCGCCCAGCACCCAGAGCTGGGCCTTGCCCTCGGCGGTCTTGGTCTTCACCACGCCTTCCAGGCGGATCATCTCGCGCATGGTGTTGGCGGTGGTGTCCAAGATGCGCGGCAGGTCACCGCCGAGCTGGCGACCGATCAGCACGGCCGACAGCGCGGTGTCGAGCTGGCGGCTGTTGATCCGACCGCCCATGTTAAGCAGGGCCTGGTCCAGCGTGCTGCCGACCTTCATCTCCTTCACGCACAGCTCGATCTCTTCGCGAATCGGCGAGGGCAAGAGCGGCTGCACGCTGATGAACGAGTTGCCGACGCTGGGCGTGGCCTTCAGCGAGTTGGCGAGCGCCGTCAAGAAGCCGTCGATCTGGTCCTCGATGCGTTCCACCCGCTGCTTGCGCAGCTGCTCGATGTAGCGCGACGGCGCGATCGAGATGATCAGGATCAAGATCCACCAGTACGGGTCGAGGCCGATTCCGACGTGCAGCGCCAGCACCACCACGCTGGCCACGATCTGCCCGATGGCGATGTGCTGGCCCGGTGTCCAGATGAACATCAACCGCAGCTTGCGCTCCAGCGACGCGCAATAGCGCTGCCAGTAGCGCATCACCGGCCCCTGGGTGTCTGCCAGGGCGGCCCAGGCACCGATCAAGAGGCCGATGAAGACCGAGAGCAGGCCGGCCCATTTGAGCAGGCTGTTCACCAGCTCGGGACTGATGGTCACAGGTAGGGCCCTCCTGCCGGGATCAGGCCCTTGACGATGAACTCGTTCAAGAAGCTGGGCAGATACCCGGTCGCCTTGTAGTCCCCCAGCACCTCGCCCTTGGGGCCGGTGCCGGTGCGCACGAACGCATAGATGGGGATGATCTCGAAGTTCAGCTCGTCATCGAGCCCCACCACCTCGGAGACCGCGCTCACCTTGCGGGTGCCGTCCGAGAACCGCGACTGCTGCACCACCAGGTGAATGCTGGCTGCGATCTGCTCGCGTACCGCCCGAGACGGCAGATCGATGCCGGCCATCAGGCACAGGGTCTCGATGCGCTTCAGCGCCTCGGCGGGCGAGTTGGCGTGGGTGGTGGTGAGCGAGCCGTCGTGGCCGGTGTTCATGGCCTGCAGCATGTCCAGCGCCTCGCCGCCACGACACTCGCCGACCACCACGCGATCGGGACGCATGCGCATGGCGTTCTTCAACAGGTCGCGGATCGAGTACTCCCCTTTGCCTTCCATGTTCGCTGGCCGGGTTTCCAGCGACACCACGTGGGGCTGCGCCAGCTGAAGCTCGGCGGCATCTTCGATGGTGACGATGCGCTCGTCGTCGGGGATGGCAGCCGACAAGATGTTGAGCAACGTGGTCTTTCCGCTGCCGGTGCCGCCCGAGATGATGATGTTCTTCTTGCTCACCACGGCGCGGGTCAAGAAGCGGCCCATCTGCGGGCTGATGGCCTTGTAGCCGTAGAGCTTGTCCAGCGTCAGCGGCACCTTGGCAAACTTGCGGATCGTGATGGCCGACCCGCGAAGCGCGATGGGCTTGATCACCGCGTTCACGCGCGAACCGTCCTTCAGGCGGGCGTCGACCAGCGGCGACGACTCGTCGATGCGCCGGCCGAGCGGAGTGACGATGCGCTCGATCACCGCGCGCACGCGCTCGTCGTCGGTGAAGCGCTGCTCGGACAGCACGATCTTGCCGTTACGCTCGATGTAGATGGTGTCGGGGTCGACCACCATGATTTCCGAGACGGAGGGATCGGACAGCAGGTGCTCGAGGAGGCCCAGCCCCAGCGCTTCGTCGGCCAGCTCGCCGACCAGGCGATCGCGCTCCACGGTCTGCGGAATGCGAACGCCCATCAGCTCGACGATGCGACGCAGTGCCGAGATGACCTTGGGGCGCATCGACGGGTCGTCGAGCTGGTTGGCCTTGATGGCAGCCAGGTCGAGGTGCTCGAGCAGCTGGCGATGGATCTCGCGGCGCAGCTCGTTGACCGCCTCTTGCTCGGGGGTGCGCTTGCGGCGCCCGCCGGTGGTGGTGGCGCCGGCGTGGCCGGTGGTGGCGCCGGCGTGGCCAGCGGTGGCACCGCCCACCCCTTGGGTGGTGGCAGCGCCGGGGCGATGGGTGGTGTCCGCGAACGCCGGCGCCGGCGGCGGGCGCGACGGCCCTCCCCGCGCATCCATGCCCGGCTGCGGCGGCTGCGGATGCTGCGGCGCGCTGGGGTGGTGGTGCGCGGGCTGCGAGGGGAACGGCGGCCGCGCGGGGGGCGGCGGGGGCCCGGGCAGCTGCGATGGCCCAGGCATCTGCGGCATCCCGGCCGCGGGGCGGTTCATCGGCGGCGGCATCTGCGACCCGCCCCGCACCGTGCCGTCGGCCAGATCGTCGCGGGGCGGCGCGCCGGCGCTCTGGAAGGTGAGCGTGTGGTCGCCCACCACGATCGGCGTGCCGAAGGGCACCCACACGCTGGTCTTTCGCAAGAGCTGGTCGCCCGCCAGCGTGCCGTTGGTCGAGCGATCTTCGACCCGCACGGCCTGGCCACTGAACTCGACCACCGCGTGCTGTCGCGAGATCAGGTCGCTCTTGATGCGCAGCCCGCACTCGGGATCGCGCCCGATGGACAAGAGCCCGTTCGCGCGGAGCTGAATCGTGCGCTTGCCCCCCGACTGCGACTCGATGACGACCAAGACGTTCATGACCCGACGCTCAGCCAGACGGCTCCGGGGCCTGCCCCGGGGAAGTCCGGGGCTACTTGTGCACCTTGCGCCACTGTTGGGGGCGCTTGTTGTAGGCGTTCACCGCCTCGATGTCCCCGGAGTACTCCTCGAACTGACTGAGCGCGCCATTGACGATCTCGATGGCAGGCTTCGGCACCGACTCGACGGCGGTGGGGATGATGAACAGGGCGCCCTCGACGTCTTCCGCCGAGTCGCGGTGCGAGCCGAACAGCACGCCGAGCACCGGGATCTCGCTCAAGATGGGCAAGCCGCGGATGTCGTGGCGGCGGTTGGTCGAGCGGATGCCCGACAGCACCAGCGACTGCCCGAGCTTGAGCCGCACCAAGGTCTTGAGCTTCGAGACGTTGCGGCCGGGCAGGTTGGTCGACTCGACCGGTGGGGTCAGGTCCGAGACGTCGGCGTCGACCTGGATCTCGAGCTCCCCCGTCTGCTCGTCGAGCCGCGGCAGAACCTCGACCTTGGTGCCGAAGGTGATCTCTTTGATGTTGGCGCTGAGGCCGGAAGAAATCGGGAAGTTCTGCTCGCCGCCGGCCTCCCACATGGCCTTGGTGCCGTTGACGGTGATCACCGTGGACTGCTTGAGCACCTTGGCCCAGCCGCGGCGCGACGCGATGTCCAGCGCCGGCAGGGGTTGGCTGACCACCGAGGCTTCGGCCGTGGTGGTGGTCCCCGCCAAGAAGTCGTAGGTGAATTGGCTCTCGACCACGCCGGGGCCGCCGATGCGTGAGGGCCAGTCGACGCCCACCGCATAGCCCGAGGTCTTGTCGTAGCGGATGAAGAAGAAGTCGAGCCGGATGTTGACCTTGCGGTCGGCCACGCCGCCGCCGCCGGCCACCACCAGCGACTCGACCTGCCCGGGGTAGAGCGCGGCGATCTTCTCGATGCGCTTGGCGTCACCCTCGCTGGCCACGCCGCCCTCGATGAAGAACCGCGCACCCACCCGGCGCACGCGCACGCCGGGCATCTCCCCCAGAAGCTGGGTCAGCTCGCGGCGGACCGCGTCGGGCGACCGCGCGAAGACGTTGATCACCCAGGTGACGGTCGAGTCGTCCTTGTTGATCAAGAGCAGGGTCGTGGTCCCCGGCTTCTTTCCGGCGACCACGAACTTGGCGTTGTCGGTGGTGAGCTTGACCTCGACCACGCCCTTGACGCCCTCGGAATAGTTCTTCACCCCGGCAGCCGGAATGGTCTTGTTCTCGCCCACCACCAGGGTGAGCTCGTTCTGCCCTTCGGCGTCGGGCGAGCCGCTGGTGCCCTCGTCTTGAGCCCAGGTGGGCCC
>Ga0073899_10005941_pt1 | contig 10563 bp, 11 predicted proteins | sample KloWWTmetaKNB5Ph_FD_88975 | JGI IMG/M metagenome (GOLD analysis project Ga0073899, IMG submission 88975) | Active sludge microbial communities from Klosterneuburg, Austria, studying microevolution and ecology of nitrifiers - Klosterneuburg... | ecosystem: Engineered > WWTP > Aerobic digester >...
CTTCGCGGTGGTCACGCGCGAAATGGTGGATTCGTGCAGGCCCAGCTCGTCGGCGATCTCGCGCAGCACCAGCGGCTTCATCGCGATCTCTCCATGGGTGAAAAAGCCCTTCTGGCGCTCCACGATGGCCTGAGAAACCCGCTGGATGGTGTCGAAGCGCTGCAGGATGTTCTTGACGAACCAGCGCGCCTCCTGCAACCGGGCGGACAGCGTGGCGCCCGCCCCGCCGTCGTCCGGACCGCCGCGCTGGCTGCGGTGCTGGCGCAGCACCTGGGCGTACATGTCGTTGATGCGCAGCTTGGGCATCACGTCCGGATTGAGCACCACACGCCAGCCGCGGCCGGACTTCTGCACGATCACGTCCGGCACCACGATGTTGGCCTCAGCCCGCACAAAACGCCGCCCCGGCTTGGGCTCCAGCGCCACGATGAGCGTCTGCGCCTCGCGGATGCCGTCCTCATCCGCGGCGGTGACCGACACCAGCCGCCGCATGTCCCGCCGCGCCAGCAGGTCGAGGTGTCCGCTGCAGATGCGCAGCGCCACTTCCCGCGCGGGGCTGGCGGGCAGGTCGCGCAGCTGCAGCCGCAGGCATTCACCCAGATCGCGGGCCCCCACACCCGCTGGCTCCAGGTTCTGCAGCCAGCCCAGGGCACAGCGCAGCCGGTCGAGCAGCTCCTCGCGCAGGGCCAGCGCCTCGGACGTGAGCACCGCCGCTGCGGGCCCCTCCTGCTCCGGAGCCACGGCAGCAGGAAGCCAGGCGGGGTGCTGTTCGTCGTCCGGGAGGGGGTCGAGGCTGGATGTCGCCAATGCGGCCACCGGCTCCAGGCCCTCCAGGCCCAGCGCCAGGCGTTCAGCCACGTCCTCCAGGCTGTCGGCCAGGTAACCGTCCTCGTTGAGCGAGTCGATCAATGCCTCGACCAGCAGGACATCTTCCGGAGGCAGCCGCATGCCCAGGAGCTGTTCACGCAGGTGCTCGGTCAGGCTGGGCGCAATGGTGTTGCGCTCGCCCCATTCGCCGTCCTGGTCATCCGGCAAGGGCCCTTTAGGGCCAGCCGCATCGGCAAAGCCGTCAAAATCGTCTCCGTCGGAACTGTCCCATTCGTTGCGGGCATCGGCACCAAAGTCGAGCTGGTCCATGCCGGCCGGATCGACCTCCGGTGTGGCGGCCACCTCGCCCTGCGCCTCAGACCCCTCCCAGCCGTCCTCCTGGGTGCCGGCAGTGGCGGCTGGACGATCGGGTGGCGCGGCCGGCTCCGGCAGACCCGGCTCTTCGTCGGCCTCCAGGAAGGGGTTCTGCTCGAGCATCTGCTCGACTTCCTGGTGCAACTCCAGCGTGGACAGCTGCAGCAGGCGGATCGACTGCTGCAGTTGCGGCGTCAGCGCCAGGTGTTGGGACAGGCGGACCTGCAGAGAGGGTTTCATGGCATCGACCGATCTGGAGGCGGTTCCACAGCAAGGCAGGCCTGACTCACATGCGGAAGTGTTCGCCCAGGTACACCTTGCGCACCTGGGGGTTGTCGACGATTTCGGTGGGCGTGCCTTCGGACAGGACCCGCCCTTCACTGATGATGTAGGCGCGGTCGCAGATGCCCAGGGTCTCACGCACGTTGTGGTCGGTGATCAGTACGCCGATGCCGCGTGCCTTGAGAAAACCGATGATGCGCTGGATCTCGATCACCGCGATCGGATCCACCCCGGCAAAGGGCTCGTCGAGCAGGATGAAACGGGGCTGCGTGGCCAGCGCACGGGCAATCTCCACGCGCCGACGCTCACCGCCGGAGAGCGCCGGTGCCGGGCTGCTGCGCAACTTCTCGATGGACAGGTCGGCCAGCAGGGCGCCGAGCATCCGGTCGATGCGCTCGGCCGGAAAGGCTTTGCCGCGCTCGTCCTGCTGCAACTCCAGCACCGCCCGGATGTTTTCCTCCACCGTCAGGCGTCGGAAAATCGAAGCCTCCTGCGGCAGGTAGGACAACCCGAGCCGGGCACGCTGGTGAATGGGCAGCGTCTGCACCGACGCCCCGTCGATGTGGATTTCGCCCGCATCGGCACGCACCAGTCCGACCAGCATGTAGAAGCTGGTGGTCTTGCCGGCACCGTTGGGGCCGAGCAGGCCAACCACCTCGCCGCTGCGCACAGACAGGTGCACGTCCTTGACGACCTGCCGTGCCCCGTAGCGCTTCTGCAGCCCCTGGGCATCCAGGCGGCTGGCACGCACCGGCGCAGGGCCCGTCACATGCCCACCGCCTGTCGCGAAAGGCTCCGCCGGCTTCATCGAGCGGCTCCAGCTGGAGGAGCGGAAGCCGCCGAGGCCGCCGCCGCGGCCGGTCGGGGCGCCACGCTGCCGCGGACCCGGGTGCCCGCAGCAGTCCCCGCCCCGCCGGACTGCACCTCGAAGACATCGCGGTTGTGGTCATAGATGATCAGCTCACCGCTGATCTGGTCGGCCACCACCGCGCCACGCAGCAACCGCAGCTGGGCCTTTTCCAGGAAGCGCACCGTCTGGGCTGCGCCGTCGTATTCCACCCGCCGGGCCTGCCCCTCGATCCACTCATCGACACCGTCGCGCTTTTGCCGGAAGGTCACCAGCGCACCGCCGCTCCCCCCGTCGGCCAGCGCGAGCCGACCGTTGGCGACATCGCGCAGCTCCACCTCGGCGGCCTGGATGCGCAGGCTCCCCTGCGTCAGCTCCACCCCGCCCGTGAGCCACTGGATGCGGCGCTTGCCGTCGATGCGCAGCTGCCCGGCATCAAACTGCAGCGGCTGGCTGCTGTCGGCACGCTCTGCCTGAACCTGCACGGCCATCAGGGCCAGCAACAGGACCCACCACCGGCTGATTCGCCTTGGACACAGTTCAACGGAAGTGAAGCAGTTCACGGGCAGGAGGGGTTGTCAGGGTCATGAAGGCATAAATATTGCTTTCATTGTAGCCCTGTGTGGCCCTCTCGGCCAGCCCCATCGACAGCCTGTTGACGCTTCGCACGATGGCCATGCTGCATCGGCAGCGGCGACTGCCTTCACCCGCGAAAATCGCAGGACCTTCAGCCCTTGCGAACCTGCGCAATCAACTGATCGGTGAGCTGCAGCGCACGGCCATGGCTGACCGTCTCGGGCACATTGTCACCTCCCGCCAGCGAAGGGGAGGTGTAGAAGCGGCCGTGCACGCCCAGCGCAGGCACACCGTCGATCTTGTAGCGCTCCACCAGCTGACGGGCCTGCACCACCTTGTTCTGCACGCTGAAGGAGCTGTACAGCTCGGTGAACTTGGCCTTGTCCACCCCTTGCTGCACCAGGAAATCCGTCATGGCCTCGGCGCTGAACAGCCGCGTGCGCTGGCCGTGGATGGCATTGAAGATCTTGCGCTGCATCGCCTCGACCTGGCCCAGGGCTTCGAGCGAGAAGTAGCTGCGCTGAAACACCTCGGCAGCCATCAGGAAATTGACCGGCACGCGGCGAAAGGCCACGTCGGCCGGCAGCTTCTTGGCCCAGCTCTCCAGCGCAGGCTCGAAGGCAGCGCAATGCGGACAGGCGTAGGAGAAGAACTCCAGCACCTCGACCTTGCCGCTGGGCGCCGACACCGGCACCGGCTGTGCCAGCCTGACGTAGTGCCGCCCTTCCTGAAAGCCGCCCTGTGCCTGAGCCGTCGGCACCGCCCAAGCCGCCGAACCCAGCACCGTCGCCACACCCGCCTGGGCCATGAACTCACGTCGATCCATCTCGAACCTGTCCTTCCATGCCGCGGCCAGAGCAGCCGCTATCGATTGACACGCACCAGCGCGGCGTCCGGGTAACCGGCGTCCGCCGCCTGCTGCTTGACCTTCTCCGCATCTTCGCGCACCTCGTAGGGTCCGAGGCGCACACGGTACATGACCCGTCCGGCCTGCTCGCGTTCCGTCACCCTGGCGCCCAGACCGGTGAGCGCCAGACGTGCGCGCAGTTGTTCGGCCTCCTCGCTGCGCGCATAGGCCGCCACCTGCACGAAGTAGGTGAACGGATCAGCCCCCGGTTTGGCCGACACGTCGCTGGCCGAACGGCCTGCGGGCGGCGCCGAAGCCCCGCGCACAGGCGGCATGGGCGGCAGCGGCTGCGACGCAGCAGGCAGCGGAGGCGGAAAAGCCGGCGCGGAGGCCCCGACTCCGCCGCCCGGCCCCCCCAGGGGTCCGACCGGACCCGAAGCGCCCGGTCGCGGCGGTGGACGCTGACCCAGAGGGGCATTCGGATCCCAGTGGCGGTTGCGTTCCGCCTCGGCGGCATCCTGCTCCGCGGTGCGCTGCGGCACCTTGTCCACGAAGGGCACCGGCACCTTGCTGATGTACAGCGCCACACCCAGCGCCAGCGCCAGGCCCAGCAGCACGCCCAACACCATGCCCAGCGCAAAACCACCCCGCTGGGCCGTGTTCCTGGAGGCCATCGTCATCGCCTTCGCTCCTCGCCCAACCGGGGGCTGTCCATCACGGCGCGGCCGCGTCACATCTTGCGCGGCGCACCCACACCCAGCAGCGCCAGCGCGTTGCGCAGCACCTGGGCGGTGGCCGCCAGCAGCGCCATGCGTGCGCGCATCAAGGCGACATCGTCCACCAGGAAACGCTCTGCCGCGTACCAGCTGTGGAAGGCCGCAGCCAGGTCGCGCAGGTAGAACGCCACGTCGTGCGGGGCCAGGTCGCGCGCCGCATCGGCCAGCATGTCCGGGTAGTGCGCCAGCCGGTGCATCAGCGCCAGCTCGGTGGGGGCCACCAGGCCGGAAACGTCGGCCTGCGCCAACGTGGCGAGCTCACCGCCCCGCTCGGACACATAGGTGTCCAGCACCGAACAGATGCGCGCATGGGCGTACTGCACGTAGAACACCGGGTTCTCGTCGTTCTGCTTCAAGGCCAGATCGACGTCGAAGGTGAACTCGGTGTCGGCCTTGCGGCTGATCAGGAAGAAGCGCACCGCATCCCGGCTGGTCCACTCGATCAGGTCACGCAGCGTCACGTAGCTGCCGGCGCGTTTGCTGATCTTGACCTCGGCGCCGTCGCGCACCACCCGCACCATGGTGTTGAGCACATAGTCCGGGTAGCCCTGCGGGATGCCGACGCCCGCGGCCTGCAGGCCGGCGCGCACCCGGGCGATGGTGCCGTGGTGATCGGTGCCCTGGCAGTTGATCACCTTGCCGTAGCCGCGCTCCCACTTGGCGATGTGGTACGCCACATCCGGCACGAAGTAGGTGAACGAGCCATCGGACTTGCGCATCACGCGGTCCTTGTCGTCACCGTAATCGGTGGAACGCAGCCACAGGGCGCCTTCGTGCTCGTAGGTCTTGCCGGCATCGACCAGCCGCTGCACGGTCTGCTCGACGCGGCCGGAGGTGTAGAGGCTGGATTCGAGGTAGTAGCTGTCGAACTGCACGCCGAAGGCCTGCAGGTCCAGGTCCTGCTCGTGGCGCAGGTAGGCCACCGCGAACTGGCGGATGCCGTCCAGATCTTCCGGATCGCCGCTGGCGGTGAACGTGCGGTCGTCGGACTGGACGGTTTTCTTCGCCAGGAAGTCGGCGGCGATGTCGGCGATGTAGTCGCCGTTGTAGGCGCTCTCCGGCCAGCCGTCGTCACCGGGCTTGAGACCCTGGATGCGACACTGCGTCGAGGTCGCCAGCGTGGCGATCTGCACGCCGGCGTCGTTGTAATAGAACTCGCGCAGGACCTCGAAGCCCTGCGTCTCGAACAGGTGGCAGAGGCTGTCGCCCAGCGCACCCTGGCGGGCATGGCCGACGTGCAACGGCCCGGTCGGGTTGGCGGAGACGAACTCCACCATCAGCTTCCGGCCATTGGCCGCCCGGCGGCCAAAACCTTCGCCCCCACCCAGCACCTCACCCACCACCGCCTGCTTGGCCGCACTCTGCAGGCGCAGGTTGATGAAGTCGGGGCCGGCGATCTCCAGCGCCGCCACCCAGCGCTGCACCGCCGGCTGGCGTTGCAGGGCCTCGATCAGGGCCTGCGCCAGCTCGCGCGGGTTCTTCTTCAACGGGCGGGCGAGCTGCATCGCCAGGGTGCAGGCGAGGTCACCATGGCTTGCCTGTTTGGGGGTTTCAAAGGCCGGCAGCAGCGTGGTGCCGGGGGCCAGCTCACCCAGGGCCTGGCTCAGGGCGATCAGCAGTTCTTCTTTCGCGCGAATCATTCGGGCATTCTACGGTTGGGGGTGGCCGGGTCGATTCCACATGCCCCGGGCGGTAGGCCGGCACGAAACCAGCGACCGGGCGACGGCCTTCAGGCACCACCCGGCGATTCCCGGCAGCATGGCCGCTACGATGGCGTCATGTTCGACTCCACCGTTCCCGTGCTGCCCGAGCGCATCGGCAAGTACCGCATCGTGCGCCGCCTGGGTGAGGGCACCACCGCCGAGGTCTTCCTCGGCCATGACGAATTCCACGACCGCCCGGTGGCCGTCAAGCGGGTGCGTGCCGCCGCGCTGGCCGACAGCGTGGATGGCCACGTCTTCGCGCGCTTCTTTGCGTCCGAAGCCGCACTGGCCGGGCGACTGCACCACCCCAACGTGGTTCAGATCTACGACGCGGTACCCGACCCGATCGCACCCTACGTGGTGATGGAGTACGTGCCCGGCACCACCCTGCGAGCCTGGTGCCAACCGGGACACCAACTGGGGCTGGAGCAGATCGTCGAAGTGGGCTTCAAGTGTGCGATGGCGCTCGGATACTGCTACCGCCAGGGGTTGGTGCACCGCGACGTCAAGCCGGCCAACATCCTGACCATCGACACCAGCGGCACCGTCACCGACGTCAAGGTCACCGACTTCGGCAGCGCCCTCAATCTCACGTCCGATGCCACCCAGGTGCACCGGGTGGGCTCGCTGGCCTACATGTCGCCAGAGCAGCTCGACGGCAGCGAGCTGGACGCGCGGGCCGACATCTACTCCCTGGGCGCGGTGCTGTACCACCTGATTGCCGGGCGGGCCCCTTTCGAGGCGTCCAACCAGGCCAGCCTGATGCACCAGATCTGCCACACCGACGCGCCCAGCCTGGTCGGCCAGCGCAGCGGCGTCACCGAGGCGCTGGACCGGGTGGTGCAACGCTGCCTGGCCAAGCGCGCCGACCACCGCTACCCGAGCTGGGAAGCGCTGGGCGAAGCGCTGTCGCAGCTGATCGCGCTGCACCACGTCCCTCGCGGCGCGCTGCAGGGCGTGCTGGACTCGGAGCGCTTCACGCTGCTGCGGCAGTTGGAGTTCTTCACCCAGTTCGGCGACGTGGCGCTGTGGGAGGTGGTGCACCGGGCACGCTGGCAGCGCTTTCCGGTGGGGCATAAGCTCTACACCCGCGGCGACGAGGGGCGCAGCTTCCACATCATTGCCGCCGGTGCGGCGGAGGCGTACCGGGACGGGCGACGGGTGGCGCAGCTGGGCTCCGGCACCTCGGTCGGCGAGATGGCCTACCTGGCCCCAAGCCCGGAACTGCGCCAGCACAGCACCGACGTGGTGGTGACCGAAAAGGCCACCACCATCTCCTTCACCCCCGAGGCGCTCGCCCGACTGAGCCCGAGCTGCCGCCACCTCTTCGATGAGGCCTTCATCCGCGTGCTGGTGCGCCGTCTGCACGCGGCACATGAAGCGCTGGCGCATCCCCGTCGCATCCTCTGACTCGGCCTGTCGTGCGGCATCAGCAGGCTGCCGGCAGGAAGGCCTGCGGCGTGTACACCACATGCCGGGCCGCCGCGTTGAGTCTGGGCGATGTTCGATTGCAGCGGTGCGCACCGCGCGGTTGAATGCGTGCGGCGGGAGAACGGGAACTCAGACCCGCCGCGCCCCGACATCCCCGTCATCCTTCCCACCGGAGTCCAACATGAAGTCACTGCTCGCCGCCGTTGCCCTGGCCCTGTTCGGCCTGACCTCCACCGCCCACGCCGCGGACGCTGCCGCCTGTGAAGCCAAGGCGCTGGACAAGAACGGCAAGGCCCTGGCCGGCGCCGCCAAGTCCAGCTTCATGAAGAAGTGCCAGGCCGAAGCCGGCGGCTCCAGCTGCGAAGCCAAGGCGGTGGACAAAAACGGCAAGGCCCTGGCGGGCGCCGCCAAGAACAGCTTCATGAAGAAGTGCCAGGCCGAGGCCAAGGCCCAGTAAGCCGGCGCCCCCCCCCGCCCGACCCCTGGTCCGACGGGCTGCATCACTTCCAGGGCGCTGCGGCCTATCATTCCGTCATGAGTGCTTCCTACCTCTGGATCAAGGCCCTGCACATCGTCTTCGTGGCGAGCTGGTTTGCAGGGCTGTTCTACCTGCCGCGCATCTTTGTCAACCTGGCCATGGTGCCGGCCGACAGCGTGGCGGAACGCGACCGCCTGCTGCTGATGGGCCGCAAGCTGGCCCGCTTTGCCACCGGCCTGATGCTGATCGCCCTGGCCAGCGGGCTGTGGCTCTGGCTGGGAGTGGGCATCGGCCTGGGGCCCGGCAACGGCTGGATGCACGCCAAACTGACACTGGTGCTGGGCGTACTGGCTTTCCACCACGTCAATGGGCGTATGCTGAGCCGCTTCGAGCGAGGCGAGAACCGCCGCAGCCACACCTGGTTCCGGGTCTACAACGAGGTGTCCGTGCTGCTGTTTGCCGGCATCGTGGTGCTGGTGACGGTCAAACCCTTCTGAGCGACCGTCCATCGGCCGAGCCGTACCGCCGACAGGTCGCATGCCCTCGCACCGCCTTGCCCATTCACGCTCCTCCGCCGCGCCGCTGGCGTGGATCTGGGTGGGCCTGATCGTTTATGCCAGCCTGCACCCCTTCAGCGGCTGGCGCTGGATGGCACTCGGGTCGGCCACGCAGGTCCTGCAACTGCTCTGGCTGCCCACCCCCCACTCCTCGCGCTTCGACCTCTGGTCGAACTTCCTGGGCTACCTGCCACTGGGGCTGCTGATCTCGATCGCCGCGCAGCGCAACGGCCGCACGGCCACCTCGGCGCTGGTCCGGGCTCTGACCGCCGGGGTGATTCTGTCCCTGCTGATGGAGTTGCTGCAGCACCTGTTGCCGATGCGGGCCCCGTCGCGCATCGACTGGGCCCTCAACAGCGCGGGCACGGCCGTCGGTGCGCTGGCGGCCGCGGGCATGTCGCGCCTGGGGTGGCTGGTCGCCTGGCAGAGCCTGCGCGATCGCTGGCTGGTGCCGCATGGCGCCGCGGGGCTGCTGCTGCTGCTGTCCTGGCCGGTGGGCCTGCTGTTCCCGCCGCCGCTGCCCTTTGCCCAGGGGCAGATCCTGCTGCGCCTGGCCCAGTGGCTCGACGAACTGCTGGCGGACACCGCCTTCCAGGGCTGGGGGCTGTGGCCGGATGCACAGGGACGGCTGGCACCGGGGCTGGAGCTGCTGACCATTGCGCTGGGCCTGCTTGCCCCCTGCCTGGTGGGGTACGTGATGACCCGCCGCCTCTGGCAGCGGTTGGTGCTGCTGGTGGGGGCCCTGCTCATCGGCCTGAGTGCCACCACCTTGTCGACGGCGCTGAATTTCGGCCCGGAACATGCGCTCACCTGGGTGACCCCGGTGCTGCAACCCGCCATCTGGGTGGCCCTGGTGCTGGGCAGCGTGCTGGCGCTGCTGCCCCATCGTCTGGTGGCTGCACTGGGGCTGGTGGCGTTGACCTCCTTGATCGCCCTGGTGAACCAGATCGGCACCGACCCGTACTTCGCCCAGAGCCTGCAGGGCTGGGAACAGGGCCGATTCATCCGCTTCCACGGACTGGCCCAGTGGGTGGGCTGGTTCTGGCCACTGGGCGCGCTGGCCTTCCTGACGGCGCGCAGCATCGCCCCCCCGACCGGCGATGGGCCACGGGGCAGCAGCTCCCCCCAGTGGCGCTGATCCTGTGGCGCTGATCCTGGCCCCGACTTCTACAATCCCTCCATGAGCTATTTCGAGCGGCACATCTTTTTCTGCCTGAACCAGCGCGACAACGGTCAGGCCTGCTGCGCCGACCATGCCGCGCAGGAGGCCTTCGATCACTGCAAGGCCCAGGTCAAGGCGGCCGGACTGGCCGGGGGCGCCGGCAAGGTGCGGGTCAACAAGGCCGGCTGTCTGGACCGCTGCACCGGCGGTCCGGTGGCGGTGGTCTACCCGGAGGCGGTCTGGTACACCTTCGTGGACCGTTCGGACATCGACGAAATCGTCGAGTCGCACTTGAAGCAGGGCCGCCCGGTCGAGCGCCTGATGCTGGCGCCGGACGTGGGCCGTTGAACTCCATCGCCTTGGCATCCCGATGAATGCACACACCCAGCGGCTGATCCTCAACGGGCCAGCCGGACCGATCGATTGCGCCCTGGATCTGCCCCCCAGCGGGGTCGGCCCCGCAGGTCTGGCGGTGCTGTCGCACCCGCACCCGCTGTTTGGCGGCACGATGGACAACAAGGTGGTGCAGACCATGGTGCGGGCCCTGCTGCAACTGGGCTTCCGGGTGCTGCGGCACAACTTCCGCGGTGTGGGCGGCACGGCCGGCAGCCACGACGAAGGTCGCGGCGAGACCGAGGACCTGCTGGCGGTGATCGCGGCCCAACGCCAGGTGGGTGAGCGTCTGGTGCTGGGAGGCTTCTCCTTCGGTGCCTACGTCACCA
>Ga0073899_10005942_pt1 | contig 10562 bp, 9 predicted proteins | sample KloWWTmetaKNB5Ph_FD_88975 | JGI IMG/M metagenome (GOLD analysis project Ga0073899, IMG submission 88975) | Active sludge microbial communities from Klosterneuburg, Austria, studying microevolution and ecology of nitrifiers - Klosterneuburg... | ecosystem: Engineered > WWTP > Aerobic digester >...
AGGTGGGTCTACTTAGGTCTCGTAAAATGTCTTTGATAACATGGCGCCCTTGTATTTTCGATGAGATTAACCCTCTGACGTTTTCCATGACAAATACAGGCGGCCTGTAATCAACCAGAATCTGCAGGTACTCTTTGTAAAGAAAATGTCGTGGGTCACCCTCAAAATCAGGATTGCCCCTCATTCGGGATCTGCCAGCTTTTGAGTAAGCCTGACACGGTGGGCCTCCAACGAGCACCCATTTCTTATGCTCGTTGAGTGCCTCAGTAATTCTTCGCCCTACATTTTCGTGGGGTTGCTTGCCCAACTCACACAGCCAGGCAGTACGCTTTGCATGGGAGGCTGCTTCAGCATGGCGGCTGTACAATTGTTCTAAAGTAATCGCTCCTTCAAGATATTTGTAATAATCACCTGGGACGGCACCGGCCAAAAATTCTCTGTAGAAATGGCGTAGCTGAAGTGTGCAATGCGCAGACAGATCTTTTTCGATTGAGAGAGTTGTTTTAAAAGCGTAACGATCGGAACTCTCTGGATGGCGCAGGGATGCAAATCCTTCGCCCAGACCACCGGGGCCGGCAAACAAATCTATAACAGGATAAGAAATCTTGTCTTTCACCAGTGAATACCTACAAAAATTTTTCTTGTATAGTTACAATCGTTTAAGAAGCCCTGATTCCTGCGCACCTCATCAATTTATGGTGATTTCATTTCACGCTGGATCGCGAACTCAGATGGTTCGCCGACAATATGGTTTTGCAGCCGCAATAGACTTATATTTTTCGTAACAGATCTGAAGCCTGTTGAATTCTAAAGGGAAGAATCAGTATGGATTTGTTCTGTAATGGTGCGCCCTGGCAGCATATCATTTTGCAATCCAGGTTTGGTTTTTATCCCGGCAAGCTGGCTGACAAACTGTAAGAGTGAGGCGTAGTGTAGTATAGCACACGAAGCATATATCAATACCTTGGTGTGTCGATAGTGTGTCTTACTTGGTTGAAATTTAAGCATAAGGTCAGTGACCGTTGAACTTGTTGACTTCATGATGGAGTATCGCCTGTAGGTCGACGTAGGAGTGCGATAGGCAACGGCTGCGCGTATACGGCTCGGACGCTTCACCGCAGCGTCCGAGCCGGCTGGTTGTGAGACTGCCTGCTCTCGCCGTTCACCACCGTCGCTGCAAAGCGAGTGGCACAGAACAGGTCTAACTTGGTCAAGGCCGGCGTTTGGGTAGGTGGCTGTGCTTGCCGGCCGCTCCCGTCTCCACCCCCCTGCTGCACGGCTGCCAGCGGCGCCAGGCCGCCGCCTGCTCTCCATTGTAAACCAAAATCAGCCTCCCATGCTGCTCCAGATCATCCGTTTGCACCGCCCGCACTGTTCTATCGCAGCCTCACACTGTTATATTCTGTTATTGCCCTGCTGCATTACGCTTTCGCACCGTCGCGTCGCGCACGCTCACTCTTTTGTTGCTGTCTCACACGATTCCATTGTGTGCTCGCCCTGCCGCGTCGCGCCTCCGCACAATTGCGTCGCGTCCTGACACTGTTTCGTCGTGCGCGCGCCCTGTCGCGTTGCGCGGCCGCATGAGTGCGTCACTGCCTGACATTGTTCCGTCGCGGGGCCACACCATTACGTCGCACGCGTCCGCAAAAGCATGGCAAAGTTCCGCAAACGCGTCGTGAATTTCACTTTCACGCGCGCTGCAGCAATGTTTGTGATTGCGCCAGCTTCATAAAGGACGGCTAGTAGTCTGTCAACCAAGCAGCTTGGGTTTGGCTGATGGAAAGGAAACACAGATCAACGCTGATAGACCCAAATAGACGCAGATGCCTGGCTGCTTTGCTCTTATCTGCGCTTATCCGATTTATCTGTGCCTATCTGCGTCCGCTTGCTATTGCTCCCCCCAAAGTTTTATGCTTGACGGTCCACTAATAGTCTGTCCACCAAGAAGCTTTGGTTTGGCGCATTGAAAAGGAACACAGATAAGCGCCGATAACCTCAGATAGACGCAGATGCTTTGCCGCAGCGCTACTTTGCGCTTATCTGCGCGTATCCGATCACATGCGCATTACAGTACGCTCTCCGTTTTGATGCGCCGCGTGTTTTTGCATTGCGCCGTGATTTGATTGACAATCCACATAGCGTGCAACCGCTGGTCTTCACCAGCCATTTATTGACAAGGAAAAGACTATGATAGACGCCGTTGTCGCATCAAAAGAGCATGTCGCTCGTCCCCCCGCCCCCTGGCAAGATGTGCCGTGGGAGAAGTGGAACGACTGGCGCTGGCAGTTGAGCAACCGTCTCAACACGGTCGAGGAGTTTGGCCGTTTTATGCGCCTGACCGAGGACGAAATTATCGGCCTCTCGGCGCCGGATCATTTCCGCGTCGATGTGACGCCTTACTTTGCCAGCCTGATGGATCCGGACGATCCAAAGTGCCCCGTGCGCTTGCAGATCATGCCGACCGCGGCCGAACTGGCGCCCTTCATCGCCGAGATGGAAGACTCGCTGAGCGAGGACGCACACTCTCCCGTACCGGGACTGGTGCACCGCTACCCCGACCGCGTGCTGATGCTGGTGACGACGCTGTGCGCCAGCTATTGCCGCTACTGCACACGCAGCCGCATCGTCGGCGACCCGACCGCCACCTTCAGCCGCGCCGCGCACGACGCGCAGATCGACTACATCGCGCGCACGCCACAGGTGCGCGACGTGCTGCTCTCCGGCGGCGATCCGCTGACGATCCCGCAGAAGGTGCTCGAAGACATCCTGCGCCGGCTGCGCGCCATCCCGCACGTCGAGATCATCCGCATCGGCTCGCGCGTGCCGGTTTTCCTGCCGCAGCGCATCACGCCCGACCTGGTGGAGATGCTGCGCCAGTTTCATCCGCTGTGGATGAACGTGCACTTCAACCACCCCAAGGAGATCACGCCGGACGCATCCGCGGCGCTGGCGCGGCTGGCCGACGCCGGCATCCCGCTCGGCTGCCAGAGCGTGCTGCTGGCCGGCGTCAACGACTGCCCCAATGTGATGAAAGAGCTGGTGCACAAGCTGGTGATCAACCGCGTGCGCCCCTACTACGTCTACCAGTGTGACCTGGTGCACGGCGCCGGCCACTTCCGCACGCCGGTCGCCACGGGGCTGGAGATCATGGAGGCGCTGCGCGGCCACACCTCCGGCTACGCGGTGCCGACTTATGTGATCGATGCGCCGGGCGGCGGCGGCAAAATTCCGGTGATGCCCAACTATGTGATCAGCCAGTCGGCCGCGCGCGTGGTGGTGCGCAACTATGAAGGCTACATGAGCGCCTACACCCAGCCCGATGAATACACGCGTCACGACCCGTCAACCTGCCCCGCGTGCCAGCGCCGCGCCGGCGAGAGCGACTTGCAGGCGGGCGTCAGTGGTCTGCTCTCCGGCCAGAGCCTGGCGATCAAGCCGGAAGGCTTCGAGGAGACGCATCAGCGGCTGACGAAGATCGAGTGGAATGAGGTTGAGAGAGAATAAGAGAATAAGAGAATAAGAGAATAAGAGATTAGGAGATTAAGAGATTGATGAATCCAGCCAATCTCTCAATCTCTTAATCCCCCAATCTCCTAATCTCCCATTCTCCAATTTTTTTATTCAGAAAGGTGCTCTATTTATGCGCGTAGCGCTGCTGGCAAATCTCAAAAAGAATGCTCCGACGTGGGAAGGCATGTCGCCGGATCAATGGGATGATCTGGATTCGGAGAAAACGATCGAAGCGATCATGACGGCGCTGCGCTCGCGCGGACACGAAGTCACCTTTCTGGAAGGAAACATTGAGCTGGTCGATAATGTGCGCAAGCTGGCGCCGGACATCTGCTTCAACATCTGCGAGGGGCACTTTGGCGACGCGCGCGAAGCGCAGGTCCCCGCCATCCTGGAGATGCTGCGCATTCCCTACACCGGCTCGCGTGTGATGACGCTGGCGCTGGCGCTCGACAAACCGATGACCAAGCGCGTGCTCACCTATCACGACCTGCCCACGCCGGCTTTTCAGGTCTTCGAGCGGATGGGTGAGCCGCTCGACCCGTCGCTGGAATTTCCGCTCTTTGTCAAACCCAGCCGGGAGGGCACGGGCATGGGCGTCGGCCCAGAGTCGGTGGTGCAGGACGAAGCGCAACTGCGTCGTCAACTGGAACGCATTTTTGCGCGCTACGATCAGCCGGCGCTGGCCGAACGCTTTATCGAGGGTCGCGAAGTGACGATGGGCATTGTCGGCAACCTGGTTTCGCCCACTGCGCGCCGGATGCCGGAGGACGAGAACGCACCGCGCATCTTCAAGGGGCTGCACATCTTCCCCGCGCTGGAAGTGGACATGGGCAAGTACCCGAGCGAGGAGGCCGGCATCTACACTAACCGCATCAAGGTCGAGCTGGCCGAGGATTTTCACTACCTCTGCCCCGCGCCGCTGCCGGAGTCCCTGATAGAAGACCTGCGCTGGTACACGGCCGCGGTCTTTCGCGTCACCGGCTGTCTGGATGTGGCGCGCGTCGACTTCCGTCTCGACATGCACGACAACAACAAGCCCTACATCCTCGAAGTCAACCCGCTGCCGGGGCTGAATCCCGGCTACTCAGACCTATGCATCGAAGCCACGGCCGCGGGCTGGACCTACGAAGGGCTGATCAACCGCATCCTGGACGAGGCCGCCGGGCGGTATGGGCTGGAGCAGGGGTGAGTGGACAGAAGGACGCACCGCAAGTTGTGCGCTCAACGGCGTGGCTTGAATGAGGTAAGATTCGCTCGTAGTAAAGAAAGATCGTCATCTGTCTGAAGATGGCACGAAAAAGAGATCGAACCCTTGTTGACGCAATCCTTCCACCAAGGTTCGATCTCCCGTCCAAAGACCACCACCGAGGGCCAGGGTAAGCGCCACATGAATCGTATCGTTGACATCAATTGAAGCACAGAGTTGCTGCGCTTCCACCACAAATTTTGGGCTAATACGCCACCATCTCTTCCGCCGACATTGTTTGGCCGCGCGCACGCGGCATCGGCTGTGGTTGGATCGAGGTGGCCGCGCGCCGCGTGGATCTGCGCGTCGAGTTTCTGGCGGCGCCGCTGACCGACAGTTGAAAAAGCCCTGACGAACTCTCATCCTGCCTACACTGCTGCCAATGCCTGTTCCAGATCCGCGATCAGATCCTCCGGATGCTCCACGCCGATCGAAAGCCGCACCATGTTGGCGGTGATGCCCATTTCGATGCGCTCCTCCGGATCGACATCGGAATGGGTCATGCTGGCAGGGTGTTCGGCCAGCGACTCGGTGCCGCCCAGGCTCACGGCCAGGCGAAAGAGTTGCAGCGCATTCAGGAAGCGGAAGGCTTCGCCCTCGCCGCCCACCAATTCAAAGCTAATCATGCTGCCGGGCGCCACACATTGCCGGCGGTAGAGCGCATGTTCGGGAGAATCCGGCGACAGGTGGCCGAGGTAATGGACGCACTCAATTTTAGGGTGATCCGCCAGAAAATCGGCGACATAGCGCGCGTTTTTCATCTGCGAAGTCATGCGCAGTTTGAGCGTCTCCAGGCTGCGCAGCAACATCCAGCCGGTCATTGGACTCGCCATCGTGCCCAGGATGGTGCGAAAGCCCTTGATCTGATTGACAAGGGACTTCGAGCCCAACGCGACGCCGGCGATCAAGTCGCTGTGGCCGCCAATATATTTGGTGGCGGAATAGATGACAATGTCGGCGCCGTGCTGGAGCGGATGTTGCCAGAGCGGGCCGAGAAACGTATTATCGACGGCCAACACGACCTGCTTATCGGGCTGTGACAAGCGACGCGCCAGCTCCGCGCACGCGGCGATGTCCACGAGCGCGTTGGTGGGATTGGCCGGTGTTTCGATGTAGATCATGTGGACATGCTGGCGAACGGCGCTATCCATAACCGCCCGCTCAAATGCCGCCGCGCCGCCGTTGGCTAATACGCCCACAGGACGAATGCCAAAACGCGGCAAAATGTGCTTGAGCAAATAATCGGTGCCGCCATAGACCGGTTCACTGAAGAGGATGACATCGCCCGGCGTCAGAAAAGTCAGCAGCGTTGTGCTGATCGCGGCCATCCCGCTTTCGAAGACAGCGGCGGCGGCGGCGCCATCCCACAAAGTCAGGCGATCCTCCAATATTTCCAGGTCAGGATTGTTGAGCCGGCTGTAGATCAGCCCCATCTCTTCGCCAGGGTCTTCTTTGCGCAGCCCGTACGCCAACTCGAAAAAGGCTTTGCCTTCCTCCGCGGTATTAAAGACAAAAGTTGAGGTCAAAAACAGCGGCGGCTTGATTGCGCCTTGCGAAAGTTCAGGCCGGTAGCCATACCCCATCATCAGGCTTTCGGGGTGGAGCGGTTTGTCGCCGATGGTGCGGCTGTGGGAATCGTGTTTCGTAGTGCTCATGTGCTTGTCTCCGTTGACAGATGAATTTTTCTCTATTATAGCCTATATCACATCGAAAGGCGGTCGATCCGACGCTGCGGCGACCGTAACGCCTATCCCGGCCAGCGTGCTCAAGTCCGCGGTGACATACTGGGCGACGCCGCCCGCGTTGAGAATATCGGCCTGTGTGCGCAGCGAGCGGGCGGCGTCGCGGTCGATGCCCATCACCCAATGCCCGCTCGCGCCGAGGGTGACGGCGAGTGCGCGGCCGATGCCGTCCGCCGCGCCAGTCACCAGTGCGTAAGGAGGATCACCGCCCACAGGCAAATCAATCCTTGGAGATTGTCGCCGCATAACGAAAGCATCGACAAGAGGCGCCAGGTTGCGCCCGCCCCACTGCGCCAGCCGGTTGGCGCGTCCGATGGTGGCGTCGGCGCGCGTGTGCAGGATCGTTTCCTCGATGGCCGCGGCAACCCTCTCCGCCGTCGGGAAGCGCGCCCAGCCCAACGCGGCAGGATCGGCGCCGCTCTTCTCATGCATAGCGGTGCGCACCGCGCCGGGATGGATCAATTGTGCAGTCACGCCGGCGCCCTCAGCCGCCAGCTCGGCGCGCCAGTTGCGCACAAAGCCGTCGAGCGCGGCCTTGGTGGCAGTGTAGACGGCGTAGCGCGGACCGGGCAGGTCGGCCGCCACCGAACTGATATAGACGAAGCGCCCTTGGATGCGCCGCACCAGCGGATAGAGCGCGTGCGTCAATGCGATGGGCGCCCACAAATTGAGGTTGACCAATTCAGCAATACTTGCCTCCGTCTGCGCGGCAACATCCCCAACATAGCCGACGCCCGCGTTGTGGATGACCAGATCGAGGGCCGAAATTGCGTGGCTCTGCAGCCAATCGACCATCTGTTAATGGGCGTCAGGGCGGGTCAGATCGACGCGGCAATAGGTTCGTCCTGTGAAGAGAGCGGGATCCAGCGTCTCAAGCGGACGGCGTCTCACAAGGAGAACATCGCTGCCGTGTCGTCGATAGCGACGCGCCAATGCCAGCCCCAGCCCATCTGTGGCGCCGGTAATCAGTACTGTATGCATGAGGAGACCGTTCAAACTTGCATAAATTGACAGCGAGGAGCATTTCCGGTAAGGTAGCATAACCGGCGAATAGAATCATAACAGAGGATTTCCGCAATGAAAATTGCCTTATTAGGTGCAACTGGACGTACAGGCCGCCATATTTTGCATGCTGCACTGCTGGAAGGGCAGCAAGTCTCGGTGCTGGTGCGCAACCCGGCCAAACTGACGCCAGACCGCGACCAGGTGACGATCTTCCTGGGCGACGCGCTCGATGCGGAAATGGTGGCGTACAGTATGCGCGAGTGCGATGTCGTCGGCAGCGCGCTGGGGCTGGCCGACAATGTGGAGCCAGACGCACTCTCGCTCGCCACCGCCAACATCGTCAACGCCATGCAGCAGAACGGCATCCAGCGGCTGGTCGTCGTCGCCGGGGCCGGCATTCTGCAAGATCGCCAGGGCGAGCGCCTGCGCATGGAGGCGCCTGATTTCAACCCCGCCTACTCACCCTACGCAGTCGAACATCGGCGCGTCTATGACTGCCTGCGCCAGTCGCAGTTGGATTGGACGCTGGTCTGTCCCGGCGTGATGCATGACGAGTCCTCCAGCGGCGCGCTGCGCGTTGAGGTTGATCACCTGCCTACGCCCGCGGCTAAAGTCACTTATGCGGATGTCGGCCATTTTGTCTATCAATTGCTGGCAACACCAGAATATCAGCGCCAGCGCATCGGTGTCGCCGGGCAGGTCGGTCTTGCCCAGTAAACCAGCATGGCTGGATAAATAATATGCCAACTCATTTTACAGGACGCGCGGACGAAATTCTGGCGCTCGACACGTTGATCAAGTTGAGCCGCGCCGCCAATTCGCTGCTGGCGCGCATCGCCCATCACAACACGCACCCCGATCTTACCGTCAGCCAGTTTGGCACGCTGGAGGCGCTCTATCACCTGGGCACGATGTCACAAAGCGGCATTTGCGACAAGCTGCTCAAGAGCGGCGGCAACACCACCCTGGTGATCGACAATCTGGAAAAGCGTGACCTGGTGCGGCGCAAGCGCGATCCGAACGATCGCCGCGTGGTTATGGTGGAGTTGACTGACGACGGGCTTGAGTTGATCCGTTCGATCTTTCCGCGCCACGCAGCAGTCGTCGCCGAAGAAATGTCGATCCTCTCCCCAGAAGAGCGGCGCCAGCTTGGCGAGCTATGCAAGAAGCTGGGCAAGGGCAGATCGGCAAGCGCGAGCAACAGCACGGAGTAGGCGCTTCAAGAGTTTCAGTAGTTCACGATTTTGCCTCACACGGAGGCGCAAAGAGCACAAAGTTGAAGATGGTTTCCTTCGCGTTCTTTGCGGCCTCGCGTGAGATTCGTGAAGTACTGAGTTTGGAGAACCCTCAGTAGTAAAAGACCCTGCAACGGCCATGATCACCGCTGCAGGGTTTGTTATCACTTCCCCAACGCCGTCGTATACTCCACACCGGAAAACTGAACCTCGTCGGGCAGGATCATGACGAGGTCGGCGGCGATGCCGGCGCGGAAGAAGGACTCAGGCGCCAGGATGTTGCCAGCCGTGGTCGCGGCGTCACCCGGTGCGATCAGGCTGGCGCGCACAAAGAAGTGGGCGAAAATGCCCGTCGCAATGATGGTCAGGTAGAGTATGCCTGCCACTCTGGCATAGCGTTGCGGTGAGACTGCGGTCGTATGGGTTGTCATCTGAAATTCTCCTTTCAGGAAATGTTTTGAAAAGCTGCTCGTTTTGACGCAGAGGCGCGGAGATGCAGAGAAAGCGCAGAGAACTGCTTGCCAGAAGGCGCTTTGCTTTTCCTCCGCGTGCCTCTCCGCGCCTCTGCGTCAAGATAATTTCCCTTGTCAAGCTGTCTCTCGCTGCTGCGCTGCTTCGCTTGCGCCGTTGTGCGCCACCAGGATGACGACGTTGCCCTTCTTGTGCCCGTTATCGACGTAGCGATGCGCCTCGGCGACTTCTTCGAGCGGATAGCAGCGGTCGATCACCGGTTTCAGCTCGCCCGTTTCCATCAACGGTTTGAGGAAGCGCAGGTCTGCGATCTTCTCGTTGGCCGGCCGCAGCCCGGAGGCGGCGAACTTTGCCTTCCGGCTGCCGAACTTGGAGGTCCAGAGCATTTGCAGCAGGATGGGCAGCCCCAGCACCGTCGAGAGATAGCGCCCGTGCTCGGTCAGCGCACCTTTGCAGCGGGAGAACGAGCTTTTGCCGACCGCATCGAAGATCACATCGTAGCGCTGGCCGCTTTGCGTGAAATCCTCCTGCGTGTAATCGATCACGCGGTCGGCGCCCAGGCCGCGCACCAGTTCCACATTGGCGATGCTGCACACGCCGGTGACTTCGGCCCCAAAGTGGCGGGCAAGCTGCACCGCCGCGCTCCCCACGCTGCCGGACGCGCCGTTGATCAGAATCTTCTGGCCGGGGCGAATTTCTCCCTGATCGCGCAGGAAGTGCAGCGCCGTGGTCGCGCCATCGAGCAGGGAGGCGGCTTCGGCGTCAGTCAGATTGGCCGGCTTGAGCAGCAGCGGCTCGCTCTCCGGCAGCGCGATGTACTCGGCATAGCAGCCGCCGCCGATGTCGGTGGCGCCAAAGACCTGGTCGCCGGGTTTAAAGTGCTTCACCGCCTCGCCAACCGCTTCCACTACGCCGGCCAGCTCCGTGCCTGGAATGGCGACCTTGGGGCGCGTCAGCCCGATGAACAACCGGCCATACAGGGGGGCGCCCTGGCGCATCATGCCGTGCGCCGCGGTGACGGTGGTGGCGTTGATGCGCACCAGCACTTCGTTCGCCTTGGGCGTGGGTTTGGCGACTTCCTGAAGCTGAAGGACATCGGGGGATCCGTAGGCTGTCGCAACAATGGCTTTCATCTCTTTTCTCCTTGTTATTTCGCACATGTCGATGTGTGTAAGTAAGTTCACGGAAGCTGTTTGAAAAGCTCAACCACGAAGTCGCTAAGGGCACAAAGAAGCACGAAGATGGCCGCAGCGGAGACGCCTGGGTGGGTAGTTCTTTGTGCCACGGTAACTGTTCAGCGTAGTTTCCATAGGCCACGGATTTGACGGATTTGACGGAAAAAGCCGGATG
>Ga0073899_10005943_pt1 | contig 10562 bp, 13 predicted proteins | sample KloWWTmetaKNB5Ph_FD_88975 | JGI IMG/M metagenome (GOLD analysis project Ga0073899, IMG submission 88975) | Active sludge microbial communities from Klosterneuburg, Austria, studying microevolution and ecology of nitrifiers - Klosterneuburg... | ecosystem: Engineered > WWTP > Aerobic digester >...
ACGTAGACGTAAACGTAGACGTAAACGTAGACGTAGACGTAAACGTAGACGTAAACGTAGACGTAGACGTGAACGTAAACGTTGACGATATACACACGCACGGCCAATACCCTCTGGGCAGAGGCAAAAAATGAACACACCCAAACCCATCAACCCGTTTTTGATTTTGTGCGCAAGCGGAATGCTTGTGCTGAGCGCGTGCGGAGGCGGGGCGGTCAGCGTGCCCACCGCGCCGCCTCCTGCCACGCCGGCGGTCATCACGGTTGTGGTGGTGGCGACGGCTGCGCCTGTTGCCGCAACCAGCGTGGCTCTGCCCAGCGTCACGCCGCAAGCGCCAAACACGCCCGCGCCACCCCCAACGATGACGGCCCCGCCGCCGCCTGCGCCAACATCCACCCCAAAACCCGCGGCCACCGCCACGCCCAAGCCACCCACACCCAAACCGCCCACGCCCACACCCGCGCCCTCGGTGAACCTTTCAATCAGCCCGGGGGCCATCTACAAAGGCGAACAAGCCAAGCTGAGCTGGCAGACAAAAAATGTGGAGGACGTGTGGCTGGACAACGCCAGCGTACCGCCTTCAAGTGATCAGATGGTTAGCCCAAATGCCACAAAAGAGTACAAGCTGACCGTGAAATATGCCGATGGCAGCCAGAAGGATTTTGCCAAAACCCTGATTGTGAAACCCAACGAATATAAAGCCGACATCAGCGCGGATAACGAGATTTTGAATTTGTGGTTTGCGCCTGCGCCCAAAAAGGTGTGCACAGTTGTGCGCTGGTCTGTCAGCGGCAAAGGCGCGGGTGCCGCGCTGGTTGATGGGTCAATCACCGGCGGCGGCCTGAACATCAGCCTAAAGCCGCCCGCGAAGGGGCTGCCCATTCTTTTCCTGCCAAACCGCGAGGTGTGTTTTACCGCGACCGACGCCGTGACTTACAAGATTCACGCCATTTTTGCTGATGGCGTTACGCGAGACGACCAGGTTAAGGTGACCATTGTCAACGAGCCGCTGGTCATCAAAATCACACCCATCATCAAGCCGTAAGGAGTTCAGAATGCAGAAGTTAGAAAGTGTCTTTCTGACTTCTGCATTCAGGCTAGTTTTCGCAGCGGCGAACATCAGCGGGCGTGGGCAGCCCTTGCAGTTGCGGCAGGGTGACCGAGTGGGCGGCCACGCAGTTGGCGATGGCGCACGCCCGCGCCACATCCGCATGTTTTTCCAAAGTGATGAAGAACGTGGCGGCAAACACATCGCCCGCGCCGGTCGGATCCACCTCAACCACCTGCGGGGCAGGAACTGTGATGGATTTCCCATCTGCAAAAGCGATGCACCCGCGCGGGCCAACGGTAACCACCAGCAGGCGCGTTTTTTGCGCCCAGCGATGCAGCACATCCCAGTCTCCGGCCACATCCTCAATGCTGGTCACCACCGCGTTGGCGCGTTTAAGAAACACGTCGGCGTCGGCCCATTGGTCTGGGTGTTGGGTCACGCGGCCCTGCGCATCCCAGCGGCGCATCCAGCCTTGCGGGGTAAGCCCCACAAACGCGCTGGCCGGGAGTTTTTTTAGCAAATCTACGCTGATTTCGTTGCACACGGGCGCTAAATGCGCGATGCGGCTTTTTGCCAGGTCTGACGTGAGGTGGCTGGCGTTGAGCACAACCGGGCTGGGGCGCGTCACCTGGGTGCGGTGGCCGTTCGCATAAATATTTTCAAACTCGGTGGTGGTTGGCGATTCCACCCGATGCACATCAATGCCCGGATACGCCGAAACATCAAATGACGGGCTGGCGGCGGTGAGCACGGCCACGCGCGGCAAAAATGCTTTGGCCGTGAGCGAGGAATACATCACCGTGCCGCCGGGTGTGCGGCTGCCATCGCGCCATACGTCTTCGGTCACATGCCCAATTGCAAGATAGTCGTACATCTTTAAGAATGAAAAATGCAGAATGCTGAATTCAGAATTCGGAAATAAAACGGGTCTTGCGCGTTCTTATTTCCGAATTCCAACTGGACTAATGATGAAATAAATCAAAGGTTTTGGCGTAGGGGCGAGGCATGCCTCGCCCCTACCACGCCATTCCCCGCGTTAAAGGAAGTTTTTGCGTAAATCCAGTTCCAATTTCCGCATTCTGCATTCAAATCTGAATTCTATTTGTGCAGCTTGATTTGCACGCGGCGGCTGGAGCCTTCGCCCATGCTCTCGGTGTATACCTTTTCGTTGTCGCGCAAGGCGATGTGTACCAGGCGGCGCTCGGCGGCGCTCATCGGCTCCAGCGTCACTGGGCGGCCGGTGTCTACCACCTGCTCGGCCATGCGCACGGCCATTTGCTGAATGCGCTGCTCGCGCTTGGCCTTGTAGCCGTTGGCATCCAACGAAATGCGAGTGCTGTCTTTGGTCTGATGCGACCACATGCTCTGAATCACCGTTTGCAGCGCGTTCAGCCCTTCCATGTGATGATCGAGCAGTATGTCAACGTCATCCCCCACGATGTCAACCACAATCGTCTCGTGGTCGTGCTCATCGCGCGGGGGCATAAGCTGGGCGGTGGCGCTGGCTTCAAAGCCCATGCGATCCACCACGCCTTGAGTGAGTTCCTGCGCCAGAGCCAGCGTGTCTGCAACCGGGCCAGCCTCATCGGCTTCATCGGTTTCATCGGCGGCGGGCGCGTTGGCGGCTTCATCCGCCAAAACATCGGCCTCATCGGCCACGGCTTTTTCGGCGGGTTTGGCGCGGGGCGGCTCTGTTTTTGCGGGCGATGAGGTCACCGGCGCGGCTTTGGGCGCGGCTTCGACGGGTTTTGCAACCGGCGCGGCGGCCTCAATTTCTGTGATGGGTGTGAGCCGGACTTTGGCCTGGCGCGCGCCAAATCCCAGCACGCCTCTGGCGCCTTCGTCCAGAATTTCAATTTTCACTTCGGCGCGCAACAATTTCAGTTGGGCCAGCCCCTGGCTGATGGCGTTCTCAAGATCGGATGCGGTTGCTTCAATTGCTGCCATTGTGTTCCTCTAAAATGTAACGTGTACTGTGTAGTCTATACGTTTTTTGTTCATGCGTTTGCAATCACGGGCTTTAATAGGCCAAACGGAATACACCTTACACTTTACACGTTATTTATCTTTCTTCTCGTCGGGTTTGGCGGTGTTGAACCGCGCCGTGTTGCTGCCGCGGGCGCGAGACTTGGGCGGGGCGGGGCGTTCAACGTCAATCACCGCTTTAGAGGCTGAATCGCCGGACTTTGCGTTCAAGCTGGGCAGGCCATATTGGGCGCGCGCAGATTCCAGCCGCGGCTTCATGATGTAATACTGCGCCACCTGAATCAGGTTGCTCACCAGCCAGTAAATGCCCAGCCCGGCGGGCGCGCTAAGCATGAAGAAGCCGAACATGAGCGGCATCATCATTTGCATCATCTGGTTGGTCTGCTTGGTCTGCGCGTCCGTGGCGGGCGGCGTCATCAGCTTGTTAGAGAACCAGGTGGTTGCCACAACCAAAATGGGGATGATGAACAACTTGTCTGGCTGGCCCAGATCCATCCCCAAAAAGTTGGAGTTGATGGGCACCAGCGAGGACAGGTTGGGGATGAAGCTATACACATGCTTGCCCAGGTTCAGCAGGTTAAACGGCGTTACGCCCAGCGTGCGGGTGATGGCCTGATACAAGCCGATGAAGATGGGCAGCTGGATGAACATGAGCAGACACCCGGAGAGCGGGTTGTAGCCCAGCTTGCGCATTTCTTCTTGCAGCTTTTGCGGCTCATTTTTGTATTTGTCCTGAATTTCCTTCATCTTCGGCTGCATCGCCGCCATTTTCATAGAGCTGACCTGCTGCTGAATGGTGAGCGGCAGCGTGGAGACTTTGATGATGACCGTGAGGACAATCACGGCCAGCACATAGCTGCCCAGCACTCCATACAGCACCAGAAGCGCGTTCGTAAACGGATTAACGACCACAAGGTCAAAAATATCGCCCATGCTTTTCCTTGAAATTCAATTCCGAAAATGCGTTTTGCGTAGTTTCGTAATTCGTAATTTGTAACTCGTAATTGTCTATTTCCCCGGAGTGGCTTGCGGGAAGGCAAACTTGTTCGCCAGGTTTTGCGTGTCCACGTTCACTGCCTGAACCTTCACCGCCCCATCCAAAGGCACAACCAGCAGTGTGTTGCCCACCAGCGCAGGGGTGGAGAACAGGCGTCGCCCAATGCCTTCGTTCTTCTTGGCGGCTTTGTAATCTGTGGCCTGGTTTGCGTCCAGCCCATACACAATCGTGTCGCCGCTCACCACGTAAATGGTTGTTCCACTCAGCACTGGTTTGGCGTGGATGGCGCCCTGCGTCTGGAATGTCCACTTCACGCTGCCATCGGCGGCGTTCAACGCGTAAAACCGGCCTTTGGCGTCGCCAAAGTAAACCACATTATTTTCCACCAGCGACGAGCTATACACCCAGCCATCCACCGGCGTCTTCCACTTCAATTTGCCGGTTTTGGCGTCCAGCGCAAAAAACAGGTTGTCGAAGGAGCCAAAGAACAGTGTGCCATTGCTGATGGAAGGCTGGCTCACGATGGGCGCGGCGGCCTCGGTGTAGCGCCACAACTCTTTGCCGGTGGCGGCATCCAGCGCATACATGTTGTGATCCAGCGAGCCTTGATAGACCACGCCATCGGCCACCAGCGGGCGGCTCCACAATTTGTTTTGCGCGGTAAATGTCCACACCGTTTTGGGCTGGCCGCCGTCCAGGTTGGATGGGTCCAGCACATACAGCGTGTGGTCGCCGTTGGCGGCGTAAAGCAGCTTGCCATCGGTCACAACGCCATCCGCAAATTCTTTGCCGGGGTTGCCGTCTTTGCCCGCCGCAAACCGCCACACTTCTGCACCGGTTTGCTGGTTGATGGCGTACAGGTGGTTGTCGTATGCGCCGCCAGAGGGGCTGGTGGCCCCGCCAACGATCACCACATCGCCAAATTTAAGCGGCTGGCCCGCAAAGTTGAGTGTGTTGACGGCCTGCGCCGGGAAGCGCCACGCTTCGGCGTTGGTCGTCACATCAAACTTATACACCTGGCTGCCGCTGGCAAGATAGCCGTTGTTGCCATCTATCATGAGGCCGGGGAACGAGGTTGGCTGCGGTTCGCCGCCGCCTCCGCAGGCAGTGAGCAAAAACGCCCCCGCCAGCCCGGCTGCGATCAATTTTTTTGAAATTTGAAACATTGCGAATTCAGAATTCAGAACGCGGAACTCAGAATTTTTGGCTTCTGAATTCCGAATTTTCTAAGGCACGGGGTCATACCCGCCTTTTGCAAATGGCTGGCAGCGCAACAAGCGCTTAAGGCCCAGCCAGGCGCCTTTTAATACGCCATATTTACGGATGGCGAGCAGGGAATACTCGCTGCAAGTGGGGTAAAAACGGCAAGAGGGCGGCAAATATGGCGAGATGGCCTTTTGATAAAACCGGATCAGCCCAATGGCGGCCCGGCGCGGAAAAGGCGCAAATTCAAGCTGGGTGGCCCGCGGCTCGTCTGCCATTGCTGTTTTAACTTTTTTCACCGCAGAGGTGCAAACGCGCGGAGAGGTTTTTGCAAATATCTCAGCGCCTCGGCGCCCATGCGTAAAAGGTTTTTCAAGAAATTATCTGACAATTTCTGAGCAACTTTTGCAGATCATCGCGCACGCTTTGCATTTTTACACCCGGCTCAGAAATGGCCGGGCGGGCAATCACCACAATCTCGCTTCCGTTTTGCAAAGAATCGGCGAGAGTTCGCATCGCCTCGCGCATCATTCTGCGCGCCCGGTTACGCTGAACAGCCCCGCCGATTCGTTTTGTTGTGATGTAGCCTGCGCGCGCCTGCGCCGGGTCGCCCCCGCGCAGCGTGTTGACGCCGCAAAATTTGCCCTGCCGGTATGCGCCGCGCTCTTTGATGCGCTGAAAATCAGCGGTTTTGCGGATGCGCCCCAACACGCCGGCGATTTTCTTACTTGCTCCCCTCTGTGCCGCGCTTGCTCTTCGCGGGCGAGTACTTCGCGTTCCAGTCCAGCTTCTTCACGTGGTTGTTGGATGTCACGGCCAAAATTTTGCGGCCCACCGCGCGGCGGCGTGAAAGCACTTTGCGCCCGCCCTTGGTGGACATTCGCTCCAGAAAGCCGTGCACGCGCACGCGGCGGCGCACACGGGGTTGATATGTTCTCTTTGTTGCCATGTCTTGTTCTCTCGCTCCAGTTTATTGCTAATACTTCGCGCGCCTCGCCATCTTCATGTTTACATATTCCGATGAGGTGACGCGAAATTATTTCCTTTATTCCAAAAGCGTGACATTATACCGCACGGTTGTCTGCGGCGTTCTGGTTGCTGGTTTCCTTAACATGAAATCCAGCCCTCTCCATCCGGTTCGCGGATAATATGAAAACAATGTCAAAGCCGTATGTTGTCGGCGTCATATCAGACTCGCATATCCCCCATCGCCTCAAGGCCATGCCCCAATCCGTTTTTCGCTGGCTGGATGGCTCTGATCTTGTTTTGCACGCCGGGGATATTGAAGACCCGCGCGTCCTGGATCAACTAAGCGCCATCGCCCCCACACTGGCCGTGCGCGGAAACGTGCACTGGCAAACCGCCACCGGCGTCACCGATCAAGACTTGCCGCTTTCGCGCCTCATCAAAATTCAGGCGCACGGGCGCGAGCGGGTTATTTGGATGTCGCACGGGCACCTTAATTTTGGTTTTTTGTTGATGGACAAAATGCTGCTCAAAGGCTTGTCTGGCAACATTGGGCGCATCAACACGCGCATCATCCCGCGGTTGGCCAGGGCGCGGCCAAAAGAGGCGGAGGTGGTTGTGTTTGGGCATTCGCATTACCCAATGGCAAAGGTGATTGACGGCGCGCTTTTCTTTAACCCCGGCGCGGTCGTTGGCGCGTCAAACCTAAAAATCAAACCCAGCATGGGGCGGCTGCTTTTTCATGAAGATGGGCGAATTGAACCGATGTGGAACGAAGTCTGAAAAGCGCGCCCATGCTTGCATCTTGCGCGTTACGCGCTATATTTGTATTACGGAGGCAGGATGAAAACAATTGAAATTCGCAGACACAGCCTGAGGGAAAAGCCCGACGATCACTTGAACCAGGCCGGCGTGGCGCTGGCGCGGCGCGCGGGCGACCGGATGGGCGAGTTCAATCTGGTGATTACGTCCTCGCTGCCCCGCGCCTACGAAACCGCCATCGCCATGGGCTACGCCGTGAATGAGCAATCACCGGCGCTGAGCACAATGGGCGCCATCGGCAAAAAATACGATGAATGGGCAAGTTTCGAGGACATCGCAAAACTCATCAAGAAAAACAAAAACGCCGCCAAATACGCCGAGAAACAGGCAAAATTGTGGCGCAAATGGCTGGCGGGTCTTAAGGATGGCAACCGGGCGCTCGTCGTCTCGCACGGCGGGGTGATTGAGTTTGGGTTGCTGGGCTGCTTGCCCAAAGCCGATGCCACCGAATGGGGCGCGCTGCTGGGGTGTTGCGAGGGCGTGCGGCTTTATTTGGACAAAGGCAAATGGCACACGCCGCAGATATTGCGTATAACCGCAGACAAATAAGTCGGAGGCGGCCGCGAACACCGAGCTGGCATTCGCGCAAACCCGCTACATTTACTTAAGTTACTTAACAAGAGGCAAACCATGCGCAAACCGATTCTCTTTTTGGCGATGTTGATGGCGCTCGCGGCGTTCACGCTGGCGGCTGTTCCGGCGCGGGCGGGCGTGTATGTGGTGCAGGGTGATGAGACCCTGGACGAAATCGCGGCGCGGTTCAAAGTGACACTTGCGCAGATTCAAAAGTGGAACCCGCGCACAAAAGACTGGAGCGCGGTGAAAGACGGGCAGCAAATTGACATGCCCGATTCATATTTTGCCTCCCAGGCGGTCACACCCGACCCGAAGCTGACGCCCGGCAAAATAATTTTTGTCAGCATTGCCAAACAAAAAATGACCGTGTATCAAGATGGCGTGTTGCTCAAAACCTTCAAGGCCAGCACCGGCGAGATTGCCAAACCCACCAAAATTGGCAACTTTCGCATCAAAACAAAAATGGATTCCGCCTGGTCAAAATCGTGGAAGCTGACCATGCCGATGTGGCTGGGCATCTATGACATTTACGTGAGCGAGAACGGCATCCACGCCCTGCCCATTAACACCGCTGGGCGCAAAATGTGGGCCGGGCTGATTGGGCGCCGCGTGTCATACGGCTGCGTTGTCCTCAACGACCCCGACGCCAAATGGCTGTATGCCTTCGCCGATCTCGGCACGCCGGTCATTATTCGTAATTGAAACAATGCCCATTTTTCTCTCTCCCCACCTGGATGACATTGCGCTTTCGTGCGGCGGCCGCGTGAAGCGCATGACCGCGCAAGGGCGCGAGGTGGTCATTGCCACATTGTGCACGGCAGATGCGCCCACGAACCGGCCATTGTCTGCGGCGGCGCAGCGTGTGCACAAAGAATGGCAACTGGGAGACCAGCCCTACGCCGCCCGCCGCGCAGAAGACCAGCGGGCTTGCGCCGCGTTGGGCGCAAAAGCCATCCACCTGAATTTGCTGGACGCGATTTACCGTTTTGATGAAGCGGGCCAGCCGCTATACACCGATCAATTTATTGGCGTGCAGCCCCATCCGTATGATGTGGCGCGCCAATTGCCCGCGCTAAAAGCCGCGCTGCACGCGTTTTTGGCGGCGCGCCTGCGCGAGCTGGTGTATGCGCCAATGGCCGTGGGCGGGCACGTGGATCACACCCTCACCCGCGCGGCGGCAGAGGCGGTTGTGCCCGCCGCCCGCCTGCGCTATTACGAAGATTACCCGTATGCCGGCTGGACATCGGCGCGGATGAAACCCGCTTACACGCTGGATAAAAAATCCGCTGGGTTGCGCCCGCATCGCCTGCGCCTGACCGAAGATGAGATCGCGGCGCGGGTGAGCGCCATCGCCTGTTATGCCTCGCAAATGGCCGCCCTGTTTGGCAGCGCCGCCGCCATGCCCCCCGCCGTGAGACAATACATTTCTAGTGTTAAAGGTGAACGATATTGGCGGCAGTAGCGCCAGAATTTTTGTCCGGTTTGTGTGTGCGTGTGTGTTTTGTTTGATGGTGATCCCGGCGGGCATAGCGCTGGGACAAAATGCAAACCCGCCTGCTGCGCCATCTCCCACGCCCGACCCCGATGAGCCGAAGGTTGAGGTGGTAGCCACGCCCATGCCCCGCGCCACCAGCGCTGCAAAAATTGCCGACCCAGCCACGCGCTGGGCGAGCGTGGGCGAGACCCTGCGCAGCATAGCCCTGCAAACCGGGTTTAGTTTGCAAGACCTGGCCAAAAGCAACCGCATGGTGCGGGCCGATGGGTTGATTTACGGGCAAAAGATTCAACTTCCAAAATCCTCCGGGCGGGCGATGCTGGTCTATCGCGTTCAACCCGGCGATACGCTTTCGATGATTGCGGCCCGGTTCAATCTCTCGCCGTACGCCATCCGCCGCGCGAACACGCTGGCCTGCGCAGACTGCCTGTATGCCCGCCAATTGATTCGCGTGCCGCAAGATGTTCAATCTTCAAGCGGGCATGGTGTTTCCGCGCCCAGCACGCTCACCGCCATCACCAGCGCGCCGCAACCCTTTGCGGCCATAGATATTTCTCCGGCGCGGCCCCATGCGGGTGATGTGGTCGTGGTGCGCGTCACAACCACCATGCCGCTGTCTAACGTGACTGGCACATTTGCCAATCGCCCCTTGCGGTTTGTGCCAGCGGCCAACGCAAACGGGCGCAGCTTTATCGCGCTCAGCGGCGTTGGCGTGCTGGATGACCCAGGCACCCGCGAGGTGAGTGTGCGCACGTTCACATCCTCATCCACGCCCGAAGAAGTGCGCGGAAAATTTGAGCTTCCGGCTTATTCGTATGGCTACGAGACCGTGACCGTGAGCAAGAAGCTGCTTAATTTGCTGGACTCTAATGTGAACCAGAAAGAGCTGGATGATTTCGCCAAAATTTACAGCCAGTGGAGTTCCGGGCAGTTTTGGAGCGGGCCATTTAGCCTGCCCATTACCAGCACGCGCATCACCTCGTATTTTGGGGCGCGGCGCAGTTACAACGCGGGTTTGCTGTTTGGGTATCACAGCGGGATGGATGTGAGCGCGAGCGTGGGTACATCCGTCCGGGCGATGGCCGCCGGGCGGGTGGTGGCCGTGCAGCCCTTCCCCGTGCGCGGCAACGTCATCGTCATTGACCACGGGCGCGGGGTGATGACCACGTATTGCCATCTTTCGCAATGGAAAGTGAACGTGGGTGATTTTGTAAAAAAGGGCGATGTGATCGCCTTGAGCGGAAATACGGGTCGGTCAGAAGGCCCTCACTTGCATTTTGAGCTTGCCGTTGGGGGTGTAACCGTTGACCCACGCGAGTGGTTGAGCAAAACGCTGCCGTGAGGCAAAGTGCAAAGTGCAAAGTGCAAAGTGCAAAGTGCAAAGTGCAAAGTGCAAAGTGCAAAGTGCAAAGTGCAAAGTGCAAAGTGCAAAGTGCAAAGTGCAAAGTGCAAAGTGCAAAGTGCAA
>Ga0073899_10005946_pt1 | contig 10557 bp, 5 predicted proteins | sample KloWWTmetaKNB5Ph_FD_88975 | JGI IMG/M metagenome (GOLD analysis project Ga0073899, IMG submission 88975) | Active sludge microbial communities from Klosterneuburg, Austria, studying microevolution and ecology of nitrifiers - Klosterneuburg... | ecosystem: Engineered > WWTP > Aerobic digester >...
AGTATGGATATCACTAGCCCTGCCTTTAGTAATGACGAATACATACCCGAAACCTATGCCCGTAAGGGCGATAATATGAGCCCGCCGCTCGAATTTGCTAACGTGCCGCATGGCACGGCAAGTTTGGCGCTCGTGTGCCACGACCCAGACGCTCCTGGCGCAGAAGGCTGGACGCACTGGGTAGTATGGAATATTCCACCAGACGCCGGTGGCTTTGAGCAGGGTGAAATACCAGACGGTGCCGTGCAGGGTACGACGGACCGGAACGAAAACAAATGGGGTGGCCCGTTGCCGCCAAGCGGTACGCACCGGTACATTTTTTACCTGTACGCGCTAAATACTGAGCTTGATTTGCCAAACACTACCACACGCAATGACCTTGAGCATGCCATGCAGGGGCACGTGCTGGAAACAGCAACCCTAACTGGGCTTTTTAGCGCGTAACTATTGGCATTAAGTATTGACACATTGAAATGTTTCGATATATAATGAATATATGAATGACGATTCAGTAGTAGTATTTAAGGCACTTGCCGATGAAGTGCGCCTAGGCTTAGTCCGCAAAGTCGCCGCAAGCGATGAACCGCGACTAACGTGCGACATTATAAATGCGTGCACGGAACTTTCGGCATTGTCACAGCCAACTATTAGTCACCACATTAGTAAGCTGGTTGCCGCTGGGGTGCTGACAGAAGAAAAGCACGCCAAGCAAAAAAGCTACACCCTCAATACTGACCGCCTGCGAGCGGCCGGCATTGACCCTACTAAGATTTAGTAAACGAAATAATTTGAATAAAGGAGTCACTATGAGCAACGTAGTCATTTTAACTGGTAGCGCACGACCAAATAGCGCCAGCACACAGGTAGCAAAATTAGTTGAGGCCGAGCTGAAAAAGCGTGACGGCGTAACGGCGGAGATTGTTGAAGTAGCAGATTTGAACCTGCCATTTTACAACGCGCCAACGCCACCAAGTGCCGAAGGATACCAAATTACCGACGCGAATGTGCAGGCATGGAGCGATAAAGTTACCAACGCCAGCGCTGTGGTGTGGGTAATGCCAGAGTACAACCACTCACTAAGCGGTATCCAAAAGAACGCCATTGACTGGTTGTTTACAGAATGGAGCGACAAGCCGCTCGCGATTGTCGCCTATGGCTGGTACGCTGGCGCTAATGTATTGGAAGCGGTTAAGCTGCCGCTGAAGGTTGTTGAACCAGATGTGCGCGCAACCGTTGGCCTTGGTTTTACCCAGCAGTTAAACATTGATGGTACGGCTGGTGACCAAAGCGCGATTGATGACGCGCTAGCCCCAGTGATTGATGAACTGCTTGCTCCAGCCCTTGAAGCGAGCGAAGAAGTTGCTGCAACCGCCGCTTAATTTTTTGCTGTCTATTTACCCAATCTCCCCGGCAACCCCTACGCCTGGGGAGATTTTTTTGGTTGTTACATGGCAATAGGGTGACATTATTCACCATTGTAGTTACCGGCACGCCCTATACTGGATGATACGGAGGTTACTATTATGATGGAGCAACAAAAAATCATTCCTAATTTATGGTTTGATGGCACAGCCGAAGAAGCGGCGCATTTTTATACCGAAATTTTTCCTGATGGCCGCATTGTCTCGAGTAGCCGGTACCCTAACACGACGGAAGAGGGACTGGCTGATTTTCAAAAAGACCTGGCTGGAAAGGTGTTAACCGTTGAGTTTGAGTTGGCTGACTGCATGTTTGTTGGCATAAATGCCGGGCCAGAGTTTAAGGCCACACCGGCCAACAGCTTCATGGTGAACTTTGATCCAAGCCGCAACCCGCAGGCGCGCGAGCACTTGGAAGAACTGTGGGGTAAGCTTTTGGACGGCGGTGAAGCGCTGATGGCGCTGGAGCGATACTCATTTAGCGACTATTACGGCTGGGTAAAAGATAAGTACGGCTTTAGTTGGCAATTGATTTTAACCGACCCTAACGGTGAACCGCGGCCCTTTATTGTGCCGGCGTTTATGTTTGGGAGTGTGGTGCAAAACCGGGCAGCTGAAGCAATCGACTACTACTTGCAGGTATTTAAAGACGCAAAAATGGGCACGATGGCAAAATACGAAGCCCAAGTTGGGCCAGCAACGCCTGGTAGCGTGATGTTTGCCGACTTTATGCTGCAAAACCAGTGGTTTGTGGCTATGGATTCTGGTGGCGAGCAAGACTTTACGTTTACGGAAGCGGTATCGTTTGTAGTGAACTGTGCCGACCAAGCGGAGATAGACTATTTTTGGGAAAAGTTATCGCATTACCCGGAAAACGAGCAGTGCGGCTGGTGTAAGGATAAGTTTGGAGTGAGTTGGCAGATAGTGCCTGAAAACATGGAAGAGCTTATGCAAAAGCCCAATGCCTTTGCTACATTAATGCAGCAAAAAAAGATCGTGGTTGCAGACTATTAGCGCCAGCTCAATGACCGTGTCGCACCGTGCAGTGATAGCCGACGGTCCAGAGAAGCAATCGCTTACGGACGGGCGCTGCACGGTAAAAGTCCGTAGGTTAGGATTAGTATAATAGGCCACGGTAGGCGTTCTCTATGTACACTGACGTGTGGATACAAAGTGGGTCAATGCCTAGTGGCTGATGGTTCGGCCACCATTAGTTATCCGCTACACCACAAGGATGGCATTGTGCGGGCAACGCGTGAAGACGCGGTGCACGAGACGCGCCAGAATTTGACGGCACGACAACCGAATAGTACCACGTCTTGGCATTATCAATGTGTAACAGCATCTATTCGTGACGCAGTGCATCGATAGGGTTGATGCGCTCTGCTCGCCGTGCTGGTATATAAACTACCGCGAGGCCAACGATAATCATGAACGCGAACACGCCCAGGACTAGCCACCACGGATGCACAAACAGCGCAAAGCCTTCTTCTACACCACGGCCTTTTGCTAACAGGTTCATTGCAATTGTGACGAGGCCACCCAGCGTGAATGATCCAAATAAACCAAGGATCGTTCCAACCAGCGACAGAAGGAGTGCTTCGAGCATGAATAATATGCGCATGTCTACGGCCCTAGCGCCTAGCGCTACCATGAGCCCGATCTCTTTCGTACGCTCAAGTAGTGAGATTGTGAGTGTGTTGAACATTCCGATGATGGCAATAAACATGCCGATTGCCCCGAATCCAACAAGGATTAGGTTGAAGTATTGGAATATGATATTAATTTGTGTAAGGGTGTCAACCGGAGAGGCGGTCTCGAGTCCAAAGCTTTCGATTTGCGTACGGACTTTGGGTACGTTATCGACTTGGTTGGCCCCAACTTTTAGCTGCGTGAGTGATGGTGCGCCAAGCGACCTGAATAGTGAGTAGTCCACGAAGGCTTCCGCGCCAGACCCTGAGTCGACGACACCTGCAATCACAAAGTCCTGAGTATGCAGGCCTGTCTTGCCGTTAATTTTTCCTAGTGGGATAGAAAGGGTGAGTGTGGTGCCGATGACGTCCTTTGCTTTGTTTGATAGGCCGACCGATTCAAGAGCTGCCGTGTTGAGCAACACCGAGGCCTTCTTGTTCGATTCGCTGAGGTGCGACCCCGCAATTAGATTCAGATAGGTGAGTGACTCATAGCCGTCATCTATACCATAGACGATAGCATCAGACTCGCTGTTGCTGATCTTGTAACCACCCGGGTAGTAGTATGCCCTGCCAATTGACTCGACGTCACCGATTGCTTTGATTCGCTCTGTAGTAATGTCGTCGAGGGTGATTATTTTGGAATTTGGCGTTACGACATCGATTGTTTTGATTGACTGGTTGCCGATGACCTGGCTTGTGACGAGAGCTTGTAGCCCAATGCCAAACGACAGTAAAAAGTAAATTGAACCGATACCGATTGATATGCCGAATATAGTCAGACCTGAACGCAGTTTCTTATTTGTCAGGTTGCGGAATGCGATTGACAATAGGATGCTGGTTTTGACGGTTGGAGCGCTTTTGGAGCGGATTTTCATGAATGTTGACCTCCCATTAAGCGGTCCATGCGGGCTTGCGTTTCTTTTAGCATACTTTTTATTGTCTTTGGAATGTCATTAGTTTCGATTTGTGTGATATTGCCGTCTTGGACATGAATAAGATGGTGTGCAATGTGGAGGTATTCCATATTGTGAGTCACTAGGATGACAGTTTTATCACTTACTTCTTGCAATTCCACTAGCAGGTTAATAATCATATCACCATTTCGGCTGTCGAGGTTGCCGGTCGGTTCATCGGCAATAATGACTGCAGAATCGTTAATAATTGCTCGCGCCATAGCAATACGCTGCTGCTCACCACCACTAAGCAAAACTGGTGATTTTGCTGCATGACCCACCATGTCGACGCGCTCAAGTGCGAGTTTGGCCATGGCATTTGCATTCACTTTGCTAATGCCCAGAAAGTATTGGGGTAGTGAAACGTTTTCGAGCACAGACAAGCTTTTGACCCAATAGTTCGATTGGTAGACGATGCCAAGCTCGGTTGCCCTAAAGTGTGCTAGTTCGTCCTGGTTTTGAGCATATACGTCTGCGCCTTTGTAGAGCAGCGTACCTGCTGTTGGTTGCTGGAGGCCCGAAAGGACATTGAGTAGGCTAGATTTACCGCTTCCAGACGGTCCATATATCACGGTAATTTTACCTAAAGGAACAGTAATATTTGTCGGCGCGATGGCAGTAATTCGCTCATCTCCAGAGGTAAACTCAAGTGAAATGTTTTGGCCAGAGAAGAGTGGCTGAGTGGTAGAACGGGTCATATGCCGAATATTGCCTTTAATGCACTAAATACGATAGTAAGAGCACTGTCTGACGCGCGCCCAATGATGGCCGTTTGGGTTTCACCGGTCCCTTCATTTTGCGCATTATCGCTCGAAACTGGCTGTACGCTGTAGACGCGCGATGTTGGCAGGTCGGATATGATAACAATGTGCTCGGTGGTGAGTTGAGTGTCCTGTGCTGTTTTACTATTGAATGTTTGTGCGTCTGAGCCTTCTGTGTAGGCAAGTTGGCTGGTTGGGGGCTCATCGGTTTGCCATGACACGACAATCTGCCCGCGCGCTTCAGAACCGGAGCCGCGTATAGAAGACTCAACAGTAGTATTACTGATCTGCGGCGGCCTGGTGTCGAGTGCCGTGCGGAAGCTTTGCCTGTCAGACGTTGCGACATTACCAGATGTATCCCTGCTTTGTGCAATAAGTGTGTATTGACTATCGTCGCGAAGATTACGGATTATTATAGTGTGCTCGGTGACTTGTTTGGCATCATTTACTTCTACTGGACTTCCGTTGATAAGCGCGTAGTTTACTGAGCTTGATGACGGAACGTTAGTTGTCCAGGTGACACTTTGGGTGCTGGTTGGCTCGCCATCGATTGGCTGGAAACGTAGGTTTGCAATACGAGGCCGTTGGGGGGTTGTGAATGATGATATCTGGCCACGGTACTCAGTACCTTCTTTGTCGATAGTGCTAATCATGTAGTAATACTTTGTTCCGTCTGATAATTCTGGAAGTAGAACATCGTAGAGGGATTCGGCTTCAGATGTATTGATCTCCTTTAGCCCACCGAATGACTCGCTTGTGCCGTAATATATCTTGGCTTTCGTGGCGCCCCTTGTGGTAAACGACACTGAGGCACTACTGAGGTTAATATCGTAGACAGAGACTTCTTTGGTGACTGGGGCCGGTGCTGTCGTAAAGGTGGCTTCCTGGCTTATTCCCGTGTTGCCATCCTCGTCAGTCCATTTGACCTTGTAGTAATAGGTAGTACCAGGCGCGAGATTATCTAGGGCTATCGTATGAGCAGATACTTGGCTAGAATTGCCTACTTCGGACGCAGCATAGCTACCACTTGCGGTGCCGATGGATACCTTAGAGTCGCTTGCACGGTCGGTGCTCCAGTTAATTGTCGCGTGTTTTGTCGTAATGTCACTAACCGACGGACCGCTTACGATAGTGGCAGGATTTGTGAATTTTCCGGTTGGGAATTCTTGCACCATACTGCCGGATGCTCCGCAGTTGTTGGTGTTGTCACAGGCGGCTACTTGGTAGTAGTAGTTTTGTTGCGACAAACCTGCGTCGATGTAGGTAGTGCTAGTGCTTGTCCCGACCATCGAAAAATCTGTTCCATTGGTTGAGCGGTATATTTTGTATGACGATACGCTGCCGGTGAGTGGCTGGTCCCATGTGAGAGCAAGCCGCCAGTTGTTTGTGTTTTTTATCGATACGTCAACAATATCGCTATTGAGTGGCATACCTGGTGCTGTGGTATTGGCAGTGAATGTCACAGTGGCAAAGCTGGCGTAGTTTATGTTGCCAGATTCGTCACGAGCCGCGACGTAGAGCGTGTTGACGCCTGGCTGCGTTGCGTAGGGGCCGACAGTTAGCTCAGTTGATCCGGCGGCTGTGTAGTTGCAGGTAGTAGAGGATGGGGCTGTATTGACAGTGTAGCAGTAGACGATATTTGTGACGTTGCCGACATATGTCACAGGCTCGTCCCAGTTGAATCCAAATGAGTTTGTCGTATTACTTGGCGGTAGGGCGACAAGGTTGGTTGGTTCACTTGGAGCACCACTCGTATTAATCTTTAGGGTGGCAGTTGCATAGGTCGTAGTGTAGTTGCCTGCATGGTCCCAGGTGCGGAAGTACACTGTATTAATGCCATCTACCAGGTTTGCGTAGTCGGGCGTTTCAAGTGTTTGGTACACGCCATCATTAGCTAGCAGGTCGCTCATGTCGCCGTTACCATTGTGCGCGTCACCATACCACTGGCCATCTGTGCCAATGCGGTACTGTAAGCCTGCGATACCGGAATGGGCGTCTTGTGCTGCATTCACGCCGCTACCAGGCCAGCTCATTTCGACCGCCTTTGTATTGATAAAGCCTGAAGGCGCGGTGATAAAGCCAGGGTTTGATGGAGTGGTGTTGTCAAATTTAAAGTTAAATTGTTCAGAGCTGTTTATGATGTTACCTGCGCCATCAATCGCGCGAAGCGTGAGGTAATATGTGTCATTGCTTGTGGCAAGGGCGGACCCTAAGTAGCCAGGTGTTGCTAAGTCAATTTCGGGTGTGGGAACAATAAATTCACAATGGCCGCCTGTTTGTTTGGGGCTATTACCAAGCAGTCCTTTGGATGTTGCGGGGTCGGCAGAGGCGTCCGTGCCGAGGTATACACAGTAGCCATATGTACCGGCGCCAGCATCGGTTGCAGCGTCCCATGTAAAGTATGGTGAGCTACCATTTGTCCAGCTACCGCTCGTGATTGCAGCCCCACCGTTTGCTTTGTAGGCACTAATGTTCTGCGCGTTTGACGATGGATCACTTGTGTCAGAAGTCGCCTCTGCGCTGACGCCATCAATACTCGTTCGCTCTACACCATTACTGCTTAGTACAGCTTGCCATAACATACCCCTGAACGTCACTGGGAAACTAGCAAAGTTGTCGGTAATTATCTGTGTTGTATTTGCCATCGCGGTTGATGTAGATTCAGCCCAGCCTATGCCGTCCCAGTATAGCCAGCTTTCGCCTTCGTTGTTTGATAGCCGATAGGTTATTGTGCCACCGCCTGGTGCCTGCGTGTGGCTAAGGGTATCCCAGTGCTCAACTCCGTTTTTGCGAACGCTTGCAGTGGGCGAGATTGTTTGCGGTTCGGTTGAGTACGGTGTCGTTGTAAATGATGTTCGTGCTACACTGCTAAGTCGTATTTCATCTAGTGAACCAACAAAACGTGACTGAGGTTTTCCCTGTTCGCGACCACCATAGCCGGCACCGATGAGCAGATCTTTGCTATTTGTCGCAACGGTTACCGCACGATTAAGCGAGCCCGTTAGGGCGCCATCTACATATAACTTAAGAGTTGATCCATCATAGCTCGCAGCGACATGGTGCCAGTTGGTGTCAAAACTGGTTAATGAACTTTGCAGGAATGCGTTATTACCCCATGACCACACGGTTGCATCGGCGTTAGTAGTAAGCCCGGTGCCTGCGTAGAGCTTGCCCTTGTAGGAGCTGAATGATTCAATCTCTTCGACTGTGCCACCCCAGCCGCTATTTATGCCGCTACCACCTATCTTTGCCCACGCTGTGCCGTCCCATTGCCACACCTCGCCATCACCAGTAGAGTTACCGAGCCCAGCGTATAATTTACCGTTGTAGGTTGTGATCGTTTTTAGTTTTTCATACGTGCCGACCGTCCAGCTGTCATTAACGCCGTCACCGCCAATATTTGTCCATGTCGTACCATCCCAGCACCACAACGCTGCGCTACCGGTGACATTGCCTAGCCCCACGCACAACTGATTGTCGTAGATGGTCATTGTCTCAACAGAGTAACTACTTGCCCAGCTGCCGCTCAGTCCGTCGCCACCTATCTTTGCCCACGCTGTGCCGTCCCATTGCCACACCTCGCCATCACTAGCGCTCCGTCCGAGCCCTACAGCAAGGTTACCCCCATAAATACCCATAGCGTAGATGTTTTCGACATAATTAGTCCAACCGCTATTTATACTGTCACCGCCAATTTTTATCCACGAAGTACCGTCGTAGCGCCATACTTCGCCGTCTGCACTACCGGCGCCTAGCCCTGCATATAAGTAATCATTGTCTGCCGCCAAGGAGCTTACCTCGCCGTAGTGGCTTGCGCTAAATGGCCAGCTGTCGTTGAGACCGCCACCAGCTACTTTTGTCCAGGTTGTGCCATCCCACGACCACACTTCACCATCGTTGATTGTAGCTGCGGCAGTAGAGCCCAGTCCAACGTATAGTTTACCTTTGTAGCTGGCCATGCTTAGGACGGACTCGTAGGTGTTGGGTGTCCAGCTGCTATTAATGCCTTGGCCGCCAATGATACTCCACTTGCTGCCGTTATATTGCCAGACTGTTGCACCGCCGGCCAGGCCACTCATTCCAGCATATAAATGATCGCCATAGGGTTGCATGACCTGTACGGCACTATAGCCGTAGAAACCCCAGCTTTTATTAATATGGTCTCCGCCGATAATATTCCACGTTGTACCGTCCCATGTATATACCCAGCCTGACCCTGCGGTGTCGTAGGTGCCTGAAAGTAGGTGAGTGCCGTCCCACAACAAAGCATTAACAGAGTCACCCCACGCACTAGCCCAGCTGTTGTTGACCGCATCGCCACCGATTTTAACCCACGAAGTACCATCATAGCGCCATACTTCACCGTCACCATTACTCGTGCCAAGCCCGGCGTATAGATTGCTGCCATCGTGGGCAAATGCGGTTACTTGCTCATAAGTACTTGTTGGCCAGCTACCACTTACGCTGTCGCCACCAATCTTGGTCCAGCTTGTGCCATTCCAGGACCACACCTCAGCATCGCCCGCCGTATCGCCAAGGCCAGCATACAATGTGCCGCCGAAATAGCGCAGGGAGCGGACGGTTTCGATCGTGGCATCCCAGCTTCCGTTCAGGCTGTCGCCACCAATCTTGGTCCAGCTTGTGCCATTCCAGGACCACACCTCTGAGTCACCTGCGGTGACGCCCATTCCGGCATATAGGTTTGTGCCGTCATTAGTTAGGCCGGCGGTAACCTCATAATTTGTCGTCCAGCCGCCGTTCAGGCTGTCGCCACCAATCTTGGTCCAGCTTGTGCCATTCCAGGCCCACACCTCAGCGTCATTAGCGCCCGTACCGGTTCCTGCGTATAAGATTCCGTTTAGGTAATCAAGTGACCATGCGTACTCGACGTAGTTAGTCCAGCCGCCGTTCATGCTGTCGCCACCAATCTTAGTCCATGAGGTGCCATCATAACGCCATACCTCGCCATCAGCAGTGCTTGCCCCTAACCCTGCATACAGATTTGTGCCATCCGTTGTCAGTGAGTAGACTCCTTCGTACGTTAAAGCTGCCCAACTATCATTGACAGACTGCGGCCCACCACCGACGAGGCTCCAGCTCGTGCCATTCCATGCCCATACCTCTGCATCACCAACAGTATTACCTATCGCTGCATAGGTTGTTAAGCCTACTTTTACCATTGCATTGACTGATAGTTTGCCGTTGCTGTCCCATCCTCCGTTGATATCACCACCGGCAATTTGCGACCATGTGGTTGCGGTTTGATCTTCTAGTTCGTACGTTAGTTTGCCGGTTTCGTTATCGTAGTAGAGTTGATAACTGCCTTTGTCGACAATTTGATGGCGCTTGCTTTGGTCGGTGTTATTGAAGGGAATATCAAACTTGGTCCAGGCTTCGATTGTGTGCTGTTGGCCAAGGTTTAGCGAAGGGGACTGGGGTGCGCGTATGTAGCCTGTATCGCCATTGAGCGAGGCTGCAGTGTTGAGGTTGCCCGTGACAAAACTACCATCGTGCAGCGTAGCGGCATTGTTGTTGGCGGAGCTGTCGCTTATGTTGGTGCCACCGGTTTCGTCTAAGTGATATAGCGCCTGCGTGTTGCCGTCTCCAGTATAGTTCTGCGCTTTCAGCTGGGCGATACCACCTGCAATTTCGACACCACTGCTGTAGGTATAGTCTGACGGTGTCGTGAAAGTCCAATCATCTAATAAGTCCGGTGCGGCCAGAGCGGTTA
>Ga0073899_10005947_pt1 | contig 10557 bp, 8 predicted proteins | sample KloWWTmetaKNB5Ph_FD_88975 | JGI IMG/M metagenome (GOLD analysis project Ga0073899, IMG submission 88975) | Active sludge microbial communities from Klosterneuburg, Austria, studying microevolution and ecology of nitrifiers - Klosterneuburg... | ecosystem: Engineered > WWTP > Aerobic digester >...
AGCTGCTCATAAGCTTGCGATATTGCCTGCAAAATGGCATCCGGCAGGGTTGCATCGAGCACCCAGGCACGGATTGTTTTACCTGCGGTCGTCAGCGCATTGATATCGTCGACATCCAAATCATTCAAGATTTGATTGATCCGTTCAACCAATCCATTGGCAATCAGAAATTCCCGGTAAGCTTTAGTCGTGGTGGCAAAGCCTGTCGGCACATTGACACCTGCCTGTGAAAGGTGGCTGATCATTTCACCCAACGATGCGTTTTTACCGCCCACGCGATCTACATCGTGCATCGTCAATTGATCAAACCAGGCGATATATTCAGTCATAGAAAACTCCTATCAATAAATCCGATGATACCTTATACGTTTTTTAACAGAGGACAATGTCCGGAAATTGCATGGCGGCATGATAAATCATCTAGGTAATCGGATGCCTGCCGCAAATACTCCAAGAACGTCTGCGCTACAATCGACAATTGCTTGCCGGATGGGTACGCAAAGTACCAATGCCGTTCAATTGGAAATCCTTCAACATCGAGTATCTCAAGCTGCCCCATCGGCGCATCAAGTGCCAGGGTATGCCGAGACAAGACGGCGATACCCAATCTACCGACAATAGCCTGCTTAATCGCCTCATTGCTGCCTAATTCCATGCGGACTTTCAATTTATGGCCATGTTCTAAAAAAAAACGCTCTGTCGCCATTCTCGTTCCAGAGCCCGGTTCACGCATGATAAAGGGCTCATCGCAGATGCGCTTGATGCTGATCTTTTTTTCGCGAGACAATGGATGATCGGCGGATGCCAGCACAACCAACGGGTTGTCCAAAAATACTTCTGCTACGGCATCAACAGCATCCGGAACTTGCCCCAAGATATATAGATCGTCTTGATTACTGCTTAATCTTTCCAGAACACGCTCGCGATTCGTCACTATCAGTGCAACGTCTATGCCGGGGTATTCCTGGCAAAACATGCCCAATAAACGTGGCGTAAAATATTTCGCGGTAGTGACCACCGCAAGCCGCAATTTTCCTGATTTCAGGCCTTTCATATCCGATGCGATCATTTCAAAACGGGAAAAATGTTCAAAAATACCCAGGCAGGTTTGATATAGCTCTTTTCCTGCATCGGTCAGATAGATTTTTTTACCGATTTGTTCAAACAAAGGTAGTCCAATCTCATCCGTCAGTTTCTTGATTTGCATCGATACCGTCGGCTGCGTCAAGAATAACTCTTCGGCTGCGCGAGTAAAGCTTTTCAAGCGAGCAATCGCTTCAAAAACTTCAAGTTGCCGCAACGTGCTGTGACGCATGAGTCTCTCCTTTTATTAGCTGCCAATAAAAAATCTATCATAGATAAAAATCTATCTCAACAATAGAAACATTTGATTGTTATTTATGATTCAAAAATTCTACTATATTTTCACCCGCTGATGTCTACTTCCTAACTAAAGTTTATAGCGTGGGTTTTTCAATAACTTGGAGAAAATTATGGCTTCAGAAACCATGAAAGAAGGTAAAGAACGTTACAAATCCGGCGTCATTCCGTACAAAAAAATGGGTTACTGGGAACCTAGCTATGTACCCAAAGACACGGATGTCATCGCGCTGTTTCGCATCACGCCTCAACCGGGGGTAGATCATGAAGAAGCAGCGGCAGCTGTTGCAGGTGAGTCTTCTACGGCGACATGGACCGTGGTATGGACTGATCGGCTAACTGCGTGTGAACTCTATCGTGCCAAAGCATACAAGTCTGAGCTTGTTCCCAATACAGGTCCGGGCACTAAAAACGAAGCGCAATACTTTGCCTATATCGCCTATGATATTGATCTATTTGAAGAAGGTTCGATCGCAAACTTAACCGCTTCCATTATCGGCAATGTATTTGGTTTCAAAGCGGTCAAAGCCCTGCGTCTGGAAGACATGCGCATTCCCGTTGCTTACCTCAAGACCTTCCAAGGTCCTGCAACCGGTATCGTGGTAGAACGCGAACGTTTAGATAAATTTGGCCGTCCGCTGCTTGGCGCCACGACCAAACCAAAGCTGGGTCTTTCTGGACGCAACTACGGTCGCGTTGTATACGAAGGGCTTAAAGGCGGCCTGGATTTCATGAAAGACGATGAGAACATTAACTCACAACCTTTTATGCACTGGCGTGATCGTTTCCTGTATTGCATGGAAGCAGTGAATAAAGCATCTGCGGCCACGGGTGAAGTCAAAGGGCATTATCTGAATGTGACGGCCGGCACGATGGAAGACATGTATGAAAGAGCGGAGTTTGCAAAATCTCTGGGGTCAGTCATTGTCATGATCGATCTGGTGATTGGCTACACTGCGATACAGTCGATGGCAAAATGGGCACGCAGAAACGACATGATATTGCATCTGCATCGTGCGGGTAATTCGACCTATTCACGCCAAAAAAATCACGGCATGAATTTCCGTGTGATTTGTAAATGGATGCGTATGGCGGGTGTCGATCATATTCATGCAGGCACCGTTGTGGGCAAGCTCGAAGGTGATCCGCTGATGATCAAGGGCTTTTACGACACCTTGCGCGATACACGCACTGAAAAAAATCTTGAACATGGATTATTCTTTGACCAAGACTGGGCTTCTCTCAATAAAGTAATGCCAGTTGCTTCAGGCGGTATTCATGCGGGTCAAATGCATCAACTGATTGATTATCTCGGCGAAGATGTGATATTGCAGTTCGGGGGCGGCACCATTGGACACCCTCAAGGCATTCAGGCAGGTGCAACCGCTAATCGTGTAGCTCTCGAAGCGATGATCATGGCTCGAAATGAAGGCCGGGATTACGTCAAAGAAGGTCCGCAAATTCTTGCCGATGCTGCCAAGTGGTGTACGCCGCTCAAACAAGCATTGGAAACGTGGAAAGATATCACCTTTAACTACGATTCTACGGATACCGCTGACTTTGTGCCATCCGCAACTGCGAACGTTTAATCATTTTAGGAGAAACAGTCATGATGACCAATCCGGGTAACATACTCACACAGGGGCAGTTTTCTTTCCTGCCTCCATTAACCGACAAGCAAATTTCAACGCAACTCAAATATGCGTTAAAAAATGGCTGGGCAATCGGAATTGAATATACGGATGACCCGCATCCACGTAACACGTACTGGGAAATGTTTGGCAATCCAATGTTTGACTTGAAAGATCCGGCAGGAATTTTGATGGAAATTAATAGCTGCCGCAAAACCTTTCCAAATCACTATATCCGTGTGACTGCGTTTAACTCGACACGCGGCGTTGAGAGCCCAACAATGTCATATATTGTCAACCGGCCGGAGAAAGAACCGGGTTTTGGTTTAGTACGTCAAGAAGGTGCGGGGAGGAGTATTAGTTATACCATTTACTCCTATGCAACCGACAAACCAGAAGCTGAACGCTACTAGCAGCAAGCAATCTCTCTCTTCCTTAAGAAGAGAGAGATTGTTAACAACGCAAACGCAGTCGCTTAATAAGTTTTTTGCATTTAACAAAGGGTTCTAATTATTAAATTAATACAATAGATATATGCTGCCAGTATCTATCCTATAGAGATGATCAAACATGTCTAAACAAACTAAAAACTTAACATCGACTCAAGATACATCGATTGATCTGGATGCAGAGTTCCAAGCATCTAATATCCAGGAAGTGCTGGATAAACTAGATCGGGAGTTGATTGGTTTAATCCCTGTGAAAACTCGCATACGTGAAACCGCAGCATTGTTGCTGGTCGATCGCGTTCGCAAACAATTAGGATTATCTGCAGGCGCACCTAGTTTACACATGTGTTTTACTGGGAATCCTGGTACAGGAAAAACGACAGTAGCCCTGCGCATGGCAGAAATCTTACACCGCCTGGGCTATGTGCGTGAAGGGCATCTGGTTTCGGTAACTCGAGATGACTTGGTCGGTCAATATATTGGACATACCGCACCAAAAACAAAAGAAGTCATTAAAAAAGCAATGGGGGGGGTTCTTTTCATCGATGAGGCCTATTACCTTTATAAACCAGAGAACGAACGTGATTATGGTGCGGAATCAATAGAAATTCTGCTGCAAACGATGGAAAACAACCGCGAAGACTTGGTTGTTATTCTGGCAGGTTATAAAGATCGCATGGATAAATTCTTTCATAGCAATCCCGGCATGCGCTCGCGCATAGCGAACCATATCGACTTTCCGGATTATGGTCCTGATGAATTAGTTGCGATCGCCAAATTAATGTTAGAAAGTCAGAATTACTGTTTCAGTGCAGCCGGAGAAGAAGCATTCGGGAAATATATCCGCCTGCGTATGAAGTCGGAGCATTTTGCTAATGCGCGCTCGGTTCGTAACGCGCTTGATCGTGCTCGACTGCGCCAAGCAAATCGATTATTTTCCGGAACAAAGAAATCATTGTCCAAAACTGATCTCATCACATTAGAAGCGGAAGATATTCTAGCCAGTCGTGTTTTTCTTGAAAGCACATCGGATAATGAACCCAATTTAAAAAATAAAAAATAAAAATTTAAAACATATTTTTAATAGCGATGGAAACGCTGACTCTACCCTGGAGAATTTTCCCTAAAAAGATTGAAGCGGCTTGTTATAACCGCGGGCGGCTTGCGCTGCTGCGATTAGGCTATCCACTGCGAGTTATATTACAGCAGCATCGTGGATTAGAAGTCATTCTAGACAGTACCATGTGGTTATGTGTTGATAGCAATACAGAGGATCAGCCCATCTTGGCATGGCGCGAGTTTCAGATTCGTGGGCGACGTAATTTACACCTACCTGTTTCTTGTGAATTGTGGCTTTACCATAGCTGTGCAGGTCTTATCATGGGGTCAGCTCTGGATGATTTGGATCAGGCACTTGAAAAAATTATGCATTAAGCTAATTCTTTCACACCCCTAAATTTCAGAGGATAAAAATGCCACTTGTAGATATGCGCGACATGTTGAATCATGCTTACCAAAATAACTACGCCATCGGTGGTTTTGGGCTGGTAAGCCTGGACTTCTTGGAAGCTATTATCATGACAGCCGAATTCTGTCGTTCACCAGTTATTCTCAATCTTTCTGAGCCGCTCTTCCACCAACATGATTTCGGCCTGATCATGCCAGCTGTTGAACGAGCCGCACATCACGCCAAAGTGCCGGTTGCTATCCACTTTGATCATGCAAAAGCGCATGAATCCATTGTCCAAGCGATTAATCTGGGTTGCAACAGTGTCATGTTGGATGTTTCTTCAGAAACATTCCCAGTCAATATCACCCAAACCAGCCGGGTCACAGAAATAGCTCATGCATGCGGCACAGCAATTGAGGGGATACTTGGTTTTATAGGCGGAGTGGAGGGAGAAAATGCAATCAATAATTTAGGAGATGTCGTCTATACTTCCTTTGAAGAAGCTAAAGTGTATGTTGAACGTACCAAAATTGATTTTCTTGCAGTTTCCGTTGGCACAATGCATGGCCGCCAACCCAATCGCAGCACTAAATTAGACTTCAAACGTCTGAAACGTATTAACGATGAACTCGGCATTCCACTGGTGCTGCATGGCGGAAGTGGATTAGTTGAAGAGCAGTACCATAAGTTGATTTTAAATGGCATTGCTAAAATTAACTGCTACACGGAGCTTTCCGATATCGCTGCCGCAGTAATTCGTTCCAATGCCCAAACAAGCAACAAAAAAGGCTATATTGAATCGTTGCACGGTGTTAAAGAAAGCCTCCATGAACAAATCAAATTGTATATGCATCTCTGGGGATCAGCGGGTCGCGCAGCGGAAGTTTTGATTCAGTGCCGCCCTTGGCAGTGTGTAGAACAAATCATTATTTGTAATGTTGAGAGCCGTTATCTGCAGCAATTTGATACCTTGACTGAACAGGCACGTAAAACATTAGCGACAATTCCTGGCGTGCGCCAGATTTTCTCAAGTTGGGCATTATCAGAGCCGGGTCAATACCGCCTTTGTTGGCGTATACAACTGGCACATGCGGAAGTTATTAACAGTTACCAATCTCATCCGCACTATAATGCTTTCTACAGTCAAATATCACACTCAATTGACTCTAAAAAAATCAATATTACTTTTATCTCGACTTTATCCAATTGGAACCATCAGCTGAAGGAGTCTGTCAATGCATAGCCTATCCTTAAGCTCCGCAGCAGCAGAGCTAAAAGCAGCTATTGCAGCATGCTCTACAATGTAACACCAGGTTTGTATCAGCAAAGTGACCAGATAAATTAAGCTTCATTGAGCGACAGACCTTCATCCCTGTCTTTTTGTACCACTCTGCTTGTTAGTGAGAAAGCTGTTCTGGTCCAAAGTGCGCTACGGAATCGGTCCTTACCCAACCACATCAGGCAAACTTTGTCAGATTGATTACCGCCAAGAATCTGATAGGCCTCATCATCTTCACCGACGTAGAAACCCACATGACCTTTTCCACTTGCCAGTGATTCCCGCCAGAACACCATTACTGTGCCGAGGCAAGGCGTAGTGCTATTCCCAAATTTTCCCATTGCCGCGCACCCAGTGGATTCCCCGGCAGTACCTCTTGCTGCGATGTCGCTCCAACACAATGGGCAACAAATAGCCCACACCATGGGATGTCATCACCGGCATAGTTGATATCAAGATCCTTCGTCCAGTACTTCCTTCGCGTCCATCAAGTGCTTGGCTTCTTCGAACCAGGGAAGGAGTGATTCAATGGCCGATGGGACATCCTTGAAAAGTGCTGCCGTGGTTTGCGGACCAACAATACCATCCACTTCACATTTGGAATTGTTTGACTGCGGCAATGGTGTTGCGCCCCAAATACCATCGATCCCACCCGACTCGAGCCCTTGGCTCTTCAGCGCTTGTTGAATCGGTCTGACTGCTTCGCTTCCCATAGTGACCTCCCTGTCAATTCATGATGATTATGAACTTGATCTGATTCAGAGGACGATCAGATATTGGGATTATGCAGTATTATTCTCTATTGCTGATATTTCCTTATCGATTAATCAACTCAGACAAATGCTTCAATAATTCATCCTCTTTATAAGGCTTGCCGAGGAATATATTGACGCCCAGATCTTTGGCAATTTTCCGGTGCTTATCTGCGGTACGCGATGAGATGATGATGATCGGAATCTTTTTAGTGATTGGATTAGCACGTACTTGCTTGATCAATTCAAAGCCATTCATTTTAGGCATTTCCAAGTCAACCAACATGGCATCCGGGATGTTGTCCTTCAGTATTTGAACGGCCTCTACTCCATTTTTTGCAATCAACACATCACAGCCTTCACGCTCCAGCAAACGGCAGGTAACCTTGCGCACGGTTAATGAGTCATCAACCACCATGACTGTAGGTGCCGTGATGGATCGCTTGGCAGGAGTGGCGCCTAGTTCTGAAGCCGGCGTGCTGAAGATTTTTTGTGCATCCGCACGTTGGATCAATTTCACCGGATTCAGGATTAAAATCACTTCACCGTCGCCCATGATGGTGACGCCTTCCACGCCTGGCGCATGCGCCAGTTGTGAATCGATGTTTTTAACCACCACTTCCGTATCCCCGATCAGCTCATCGATATGAATGGCCAGATACTGCGTGCCGCTGTGCAAAAACAGCACATGGCTATGCTTAGTAATATCAGGCACATGATCGAGCTCGCCCAATAAATGCGATAGATGAGCGAATAGATATTTTTTCCCATTAAACTCAATCCGATGATCCTGATAGATTTTTTTCAACATCTCAGGATCGAATTCGCGCTGATGCTCGACGATGAAGGTCGGTATCGCATAAGTTTGTTTGGCCGCCCGCACCATCATGGTTTGTGTCACTGCCAGACTGAGCGGCAGGTAAATATTGAAAGTTGTTCCCTGATTGGGAACAGAATTCACATGGATGCGACCACCCAGCATCGAAATTTCATTCTTGACGATATCCAGGCCTATCCCGCGACCGGCGATTCCGGTGATGGAGTCGGTGGTGGATAAACCTTGCATGAAAATCAATGACATGATTTTGTCATCTTCGAGTGTTTCATCACCTTGAATCAGGCCAAGCCGCTGTGCTTCTTCACGAATGCGCGACAAATTCAAACCACGACCGTCATCACTGAGGGTAATGTTCACTTCGTTACCTTCCTGACGCAACTGTATGGTGATTTGTCCAGTTTCAGGTTTTCCTGCCTGCAATCTCTGCGCCGGTTCTTCGATGCCATGCGCAATCGCGTTACGCAGCAAATGCTCCAGTGGCGGATTAATTTTCTCCAATACGCTGCGGTCAATCTCGACGTCGCCCCCCTGAATATCCAGATTGGCTTTTTTTCCCAAATCTTCAGCTACCTGGCGCGCAATGCGATAATAACGTTCGCCATAATTACTGAAAGGTATCGTACGGATTTGCAGCAAGGATTGCTGCAATTGGCGATTGATCACTGATTGCTGATTCACCGCTTCTTCAGCCGCTGTGTGCGTTGCCCGCATGCTCTTTTGTACCGAAATAATGTCATCGACACTCTCAGCCATCAGACGCGTCAACTCTTGGAAACGAGAGAATCGATCAAATTCGAGGGGATCAAATGTCTGCTCTGCCTCCTGTTGTTGCGCAAGATGCGACTGCATTTGCGTTTCCGCCTGAATTTCCACTTCGCGCAATTGATCATGCAAGCGGTGCGTGCTTTCAGCGAGATCCTGCAGAGATTGCTTGAAGCTGTTGAGCTGCGCTTCAATTTTTGAACGCTGGATACTGGCTTCACCGGCATCATTCACCAGTCTATCGATCAAATCGGAATTGATGCGCAGAATGGTTTTTGATTGCAGCAATTCGGTTTTATCAGATGCGGCTGCCGCATCGGCAGCCGGGCTGACAGCCGTGGTTTGCTGGATTGCAGCAGACACTGCTTCCGCAGCTTGCAATTGCTCAATCTTGCCACTGATTACATCAAATTCATTCTCCAACTGATCCAGTGCGGCGTCGGTAATATTGCGCTCGCTAAAAGCGGTTTCCACGTGACTTTCCATCGCATGGACCAATTCACCCAATTGCATAGCCCCTACCATACGGGCGCTGCCTTTCAAAGTATGCAGCAACCGCAGCAATGCGCGATGAATATCATCATCTTGCGGCAAGATGCGCCATGCACGCAATTTGCTGCCAATTTGAGGAATGATGTCCTGCGTTTCTTCCAGGAAAACAGGAAGTACCTCATGGCTGACCGAATCGACCACAGCAGAAACGGCTTGTTGTAGCGGCTGCGCAGTTTCCGTTTCCGTCGGTGAAAAATCAAGGCGCGTGGTTTCTGTAGCTTCTGGCGCCAGTGCAGTATCAATCGTGATAGGGGTAATCTGATCACTTCCAGCTGCTGTTGAATCAATCAGGGATATTTCAATATCTTTGTCATTCAGAAGATCTTTTGCCAGACGCATCAACTCATCGGCATTCACCCTGGCAGTGCCCTGCTCTCGCAATTGCTGGCACCACTGACTGTAGTCCTGACAGGTGCGTGTAATTAAACGGATGATTGGATCGGTAACCGGTCGTTTTTCGTTCAAGCAACGATTCAGCACCTGTTCCAGCCCCCAGGCCACTTCCCCCATCTCCGTCAATTTAACCATGCGGCCACTGCCTTTCAGCGTATGGAATCCACGTCGCAGGCTCGTAAGTGATTCATGATCGAACGGATCAATCTGGCATTTTTGGGCATCATTGGCAATGCCTATCAGCACTTCTTCGGCCTCTTCCAGGAAAATGGCAAGCAACTCAGGGTCGATGTGCCCACTGGGCTGCGCGCTGGCAATGCCTATTGATGCGATGTCTGTCTCAACCACCTCAACTTGCGCTGCTTTGCCGGCTTGCGGTGTTGTCGCTTGCGTGGATTGAGGCGTTTTTTCAGGGGTCGCACTGATCTCAAACAACATAATGGCTTCATCAATGATTTGCTGGCCATCCGGTTGCCCGCTGCGATATCCTTCAATATAAAAGCCCAAACTACTCAGTCCATCAACGAGCAGGATTTGCTCAGCCTCTTCGATTTCATGACCGGGTTCCAGCAACTTCTCCGCCAGATGCTGACATAGATTCAATAACGTATTGGCGCGTTGCAGATCAAGCATGACCAAAGCGCCAGAAACCTGTTTGAACAAGAGGGACAGGGTGGATAGTTCCGAACGCTCGGCAGGCTCAAAGAAGAATCTATCCAGAATGCTCTCAATCTGAGACAGATTGGTCAGCATTTCCTGCACAACATGGGTCACCAGTTCCTTTTCTTGTGTTTTGCTTGCAATCTCGTTCAGATTCGGAGCACAAGGCAATTCCGTAGCATTCTCGTTATCTTCGGTAACACTGTGCAAGCGGGAAGAAAGGATATCAATCTGATTCGGCAAATCCGGCGACAGTTTGTTGAAATCATCAACGATGCTTTCTATCAGCAACAAGGCTGTAGCCATTTCCATGGCCAGCTCTTCGCTCAAACTTTGCGGATGGGCACGCAGGTAAGTAACCGTTTCACTGATGACATCGATTAGCTTCCCCAGAGGAACACAGGGAGTTTG
>Ga0073899_10005949_pt1 | contig 10554 bp, 11 predicted proteins | sample KloWWTmetaKNB5Ph_FD_88975 | JGI IMG/M metagenome (GOLD analysis project Ga0073899, IMG submission 88975) | Active sludge microbial communities from Klosterneuburg, Austria, studying microevolution and ecology of nitrifiers - Klosterneuburg... | ecosystem: Engineered > WWTP > Aerobic digester >...
ACTTCTACGCCGACCCGCTGTGGACCGGCCAGCGCACCGCGATCGTCTCGCTGTTCCTGCTGTGCGCCGGCGCCGGCCAGGCGATCGCGATCGAGCAGGGGCAGAGCACGCGCCGCTTCGCGCGCCGCTGGCTCCAGGTCGCCGGCTGCGCCGTTCTGGTGTCGATCGGCTCGTGGTGGATGTTCCCGTCGCGCTGGATCTCGTTCGGCGTGCTGCACGGCATCGCCGTGATGCTGATCCTGCTGAGGCTGACGGCCGGCTGGGGCCGTTGGCTGTGGCCGCTGGGACTCGTCGCGCTCGTGCTGCCGCAGGTCGTCGCGCATCCGTACTTCGACACGCGCTGGATGAACTGGGTCGGCCTCGTCACGCGCAAGCCGGCGACGGAAGACTATGTGCCGCTGCTGCCGTGGCTCGGCGTGATGTGGTGGGGCCTGGCCGGCGGCCGCTGGCTGCTGCTGCGGCGCCGCGACCGGCTCGCCGCGCCGCTCCCGCCCGCGCTGCGGCCGCTGGCCGCGCTCGGGCGCTGGCCGCTCAGTTTCTACATGCTGCACCAGCCGGTGCTGATCGGCCTCGTGGCGGCATACGTCGCGCTGCGCGGCGCCGCCTGACGGAAAGCACGACGATGGCACTGCAGACCCTGTTCGGATTCCACGCCGTCACCGTGCGGCTGAAGACGGCGCCCGCCTCGGTGCGCGAGGTCCACATCGACGCGGCACGGCGCGACGCGCGCATGCGCCAGTTCGTCGAGCGCGCGCGCGGCGCCGGCGCGCGCATCATCGAGAGCGACGACGCGCGCCTGGCGCAGCTCTGCGGCTCGGGCCGCCACCAGGGCGTCGTCGCGCGCGTCGAGCCGGTCGCGCGCTCGACCTCGCTCGACGACACGCTCGATGCCGTGGCCGGCGCGCCGCTCGTGCTGGTGCTCGACGGCGTCACCGATCCGCACAACCTCGGCGCCTGCCTGCGCGTCGCCGACGGCGCCGGCGCGCACGCCGTCGTCGCGCCGAAGGACCACGCCGTCGGCATCAACGCCACGGTGGCCAAGGTGGCGAGCGGCGCCGCCGAGACGGTGCCGTACTTCATGGTGACCAACCTCGCGCGCACGCTCGGCGAGCTGAAGGAGCGCGACATCGTCGTCGTCGGCACTTCCGACGCGGCGCCGCAGTCGCTCTACGGCGCCGACCTGCGCGGCCCCGTCGCGCTGGTGCTCGGCGCCGAGGGCCACGGGCTGCGGCAGCTGACGGCGCGGCACTGCGACCTGCTCGTGCGCCTGCCGATGAAGGGCGCCGTCGAGAGCCTCAACGTCTCGGTCGCCGCCGGCGTCTGCCTCTACGAAGCGCTGCGCCAGCGCGGCGGCTGAGCGCCGCGCGCCGCACCGGTCGCGACGACCTGCACGGCCGCCGCGCCCGGCCGCGGTCCGGCCGAAGCGCAGGGTGGCTTCATCGGCGTGTCATGCGAGAGGCGCACAGTGGCGCCGTCGCTGCTGCACGAGTGCCGCCATGAATACCGAGATCCCTTCTGCCCGCGCCGCCGAATCGCGCTTCTGGATGACGCGCGCCCGCGCCGTCGTCGGCGCCACCGTCGCCGGCGCCGAAGAGTGGCCGCACGCCGTCGCGGGCGCCAGCCGCTGGGGCGTGCGCGAGACGGCGCGGCGCATCGAGGAGTCGGCGCAGCGCCAGGGGCTCGTCGTGTTCGCGCGCATCGAGCAGGCGCAGCCCGGCATCGAGCAGCCGGGCCGGCTCGTCATCGTGATCGAGTCGTCGCAGGGCGGCACACCGGTCGTGATGCGCGGCGAAGGTAGTGACGGCCAGGCCGACGTGCCGCTCAGCCTCGTCGTGCGGCCGGCGCAGGGCGGTGCGAGCGAAGTCCTGATCGCCTCGGGGCGCGACTATGCCGACGGCTGGCGTGCGTTGCCGGGCGAGATCGTTGCCGATCTCGCGGCGCTGCCCGCACTCGTCGCCGACGCGCTGCAGTAGCCGGGTTCGTTCACGCCAGCCCCAGCGCGCCGAGCGCCGCGCCGGCGGCGATCATCCAGATCGGACTCAGCCGCGTGCGCGCCATGATCGCGACGGTGGCGACGACGAGGGCCATGGCTGCGAGACTGCCGCGCGACGGCTCGGCGAGCACCCAGCCGGTGGCCAGCAGCAGGCCGAGCGAGAGCGGCGCCATGCCGGCGTGGAAGGCGCGCACGAAACGGTGCTCGCGGCGCGCCGCGCCCCAGCGCGCCGCGGCGATCGCCAGCGTCGTGCTCGGCAGCAGGATGCCCGCCATCGCCGCCAGCGCGCCGGGCAGGCCGGCGACGTTCCAACCCAGCACGGCGACGAACAGGATGTTCGGGCCCGGTGCCGCCTGCGCCAGAGCGACCGAAGCGGTGAACTGCGCATCGGTGAGCCAGCCCCGGTCGCCGACGAGGTAGCGGTTCATCTCGGGCGCCATCGTGATCGCGCCGCCGACGGCGAGCAGCGACAGCACCAGGAAGTGCGCGAACAGGCCGAGCCAGTCACTCCACACAAGTGCCACGGCTGCGCTCACCGCCGCCCCAGTCGCCACCACGCCGCCGCGACGGCCGCCATGCCCAGCCCGCCGACCACCCACCACATCGGCCAGCGCAGCAGGCCCACCGCGACGAAGGCCGCCGCGCCGACCAGCGCCGAGGCGTGGCGCCCGAGCGGGTTGCCGCGCAGTGTCGGCCACAGCCTGAGCGCCGTCGCGATCACGAGGCCGGCGGCGACGGCGCCCATGCCGCGCAGCGCGCCGGCGACCCGCGGCAGGTGCGCGAACTCGCCATAGAGCGCCGCCAGCGCGAGGACGATGATGCCCGGCACCGTGAGCAGCCCGGCCAGCGCAGCGAGCGCGCCGCGCAGGCCGAAGTGGCGGTCGCCGAACATCAGCGCGAGGTTGACGATGTTGGGTCCCGGCAGCACCTGCGCCAGCGCCAGCATCTCGACGAACTGCTCGCGCGTCATCCAGCGCTCGCGCTCGACGAGCTCGTGCTGCGCCACCGGCAGCACGCCGCCGAAGCCCTGCAGGCTCATGCGGTTGAAGACGGCGAACAGCTCGCGCGGCGAGCGCGGCGAGCGCGGCGCGCCGGTATCGACGGCGGCGGCTTCAGCCATGGCCGGCGCGCTGCATGCGCCGCGTCGCCCACACGCTGAGCGCGACCGCGACGGCGAGCCAGCCCAGGCCCACCCACGACAGCGGCCGGTACGCTTCGGGCGCGCCGCCGCCCGCCGCGACGATCATGCCGCCGCCGGCCGCGCCGATCGCCTGGCCGACGTAGATCGCCGACGTGTTCAGCGCGAGCAGTGCGGGCGCGAGGCGCGGCGCGGCGAGCCCGAGCCGGGCCTGCTGCGCCGAGTTCGACGCGAAGCAGCCGAGTCCCCACGGCACGAGCACGACGGCGAGCGCCCACGGCGTCGCCGCCAGCGGCCATGCCAGCAGCGACACGCCCATCAGCGCCAGCAGCACCGTCACGGCGCGCGCCGTGCCGACGCGGTCGATCTGGCGCGACAGCAGCACGTTGCCGACGAGGCCGAACGCGCCGAACCACGCGAACAGCAGGCTGGTCTCGGCCGCGTCGGCGCCGATCACCTGCCGGCAGTAGGGCGCGAAGTAGGAGAAGACGCTGAACTGTCCGGCAGCCGACAGCGCCGTGACGAGCACGACGGCCATCAGCGCCGGGTGCGTGAACAGCTCGCCCCAGCCGCGCAGGTCGGGCGACGGCGGGCGCAGGCCGTCGGGAAGCGTGCGCCACACGCCGAGCGCCGCCGCCGCCGCCAGCAGCGCGACGAGGCCGAACGCCCAGCGCCAGCCGAAGGCCTCGCCGATCCAGCTGTGCAGCGGCAGGCCGAGCACCGACGCCAGCGACCAGCCGAGGAACACGAAAGTGATCGCGCTGCCGCGCGCCTCGGGCGGCGCGAGGCGGCCGATCGCCGCCGCCGCCTGCGGCGTGAACACGGCCGCGCCCAGCACGCCGAGCGCGCGCAGCGGCGTCAGCACGGCATAGCTGGTCGTCAGCGCGGCGAGCGCGTGGCCGATCGCGAACCAGGCGAGCGCGAAAGTCAGCAGCCGGCGCCGGTCCCAGCCGCCGACGACGGCGGCGAGCACCGGCGCCGCGATGCCCATCGTCACCGCCGCGATCGTGATCAGCTGGCCGCCGAGCGCGACGCTGACGCCGAGCGAGCGCGTCAGGTCGACGAGCGAACCGGGCACGACCATCACGCCGCAGCCGATCGCGAAGTTGCCGGCCAGCAACGACCAGCGCGACGCCGCCAGCCGCCCGGCCGCTGCGGCCGGGTCGGTCAACGCAGCACCTTCAGCGCTTCCGGGTTGACGATGTTGGTCGGGTTCTTGTTGACGTAGGCGACGACGTTCTGGAACGCCGCGCCGAAGAGCATCTCGTAGCTGTCCTGCTCGACGTAGCCGATGTGCGGCGTGCACACGGCGTTCTCCAGCCGCAGCAGCGTCGAGCCGGCGAGGATCGGCTCGCTCTCGTAGACGTCGATCGCCGCCATGCCCGGGCGGCCGCGGTTCAGCGCCGCGACGAGCGCGCCTTCCTCGAGCAGCTCGGCGCGCGACGTGTTGACGATCAGCGCCGTCGGCTTCATGCGCGCGAGGTCGTCGGCACGGACGATGCCGCGCGTCTCGTGGTTCAGGCGCAGGTGCAGCGACAGCACGTCGGCGGCCTCGAAGAAGGCCTCGCGCGACGGCGCCTCGACGTGGCCGTCGGCGCGCGCCTTCTCGCGGGAGGCCGCGCTGCCCCACACCGTGACGTGCATGCCGAAGGCGCGGCCGTAGCCGGCGACGAGCTGGCCGATCCGGCCGTAGCCCCAGACGCCGAGCGTGCGCCCCTTGAGCACCGTGCCGAGGCCGAAGTTGGGCGGCATCGACGCCGCCTTCAGGCCCGACTGCTGCCAGGCGCCGTGCTTGAGGCTCGCGATGTAGTGCGGCAGGCGGCGCGTCGCTGCCATGATCAGCGCCCAGGTCAGCTCGGCCGCCGCGACCGGCGAGCCGACGCCTTCGGCGACGGCGATGCCCAGCCGCGTGCAGGTCTCGACGTCGATGTGCGGGCCGACGGGGCCGGTCTGTGCGATCAGCTTGAGCTTGGGCAGCTTCTCGAGCAGCTGCTTGGGAAACTGCGTGCGTTCGCGGATCGGCACCAGCACCTCGGCGTCGCGCAGCCGCACCGACAGCTGGCCGATGCCCTTGACGGTGTTGGTGAAGACCTTGGCGTTGAGGTGCTGCAGCAGCGACGCGCACTTGAGCTTGCGCACCGCGTCCTGGTAGTCGTCGAGGATGATGATGTTCACGTCGGCTCGGGGCGTCCTCTGGGCCCCGGCATTGTGCACGCGGCGCGCAGCCGGCGTAGCATGCCGGCCGGATCCCTCTCACCCTCAGGAGTCGTTGCCATGTCGATCTCGATGCACACGCTGAGCGTGCCCGTCTACGCACGCATGCTCGCCGGCCTGTCGGTCTGGCTCGACAAGGCGGCCGAGCACGCGCAGGCGCGCAAGTTCGACCCGGCGGTGCTGCTCGCGGCACGGCTCTATCCCGACATGCTGCCGCTCGCCAAGCAGGTGCAGATCGCCTGCGATGCGGCCAAGTTCGGCGTCGCGCGGCTGGCCGGCGTCGACGCGCCGAAGTTCGACGACACCGAGACGACGATCGACGAGCTGAAGGCGCGCATCGCGCGGACGATCGAATGGATCGAGAGCGTGCCGGCGGCGCGTTTCGACGGCCGCGAAGACGCACCGGTCAGCGTGCCGGTGCGCAGCCGCGATCCGCTGCAGTACACGGCGCTCGGCTACCTGCAGCAGCACGCGCTGCCGAACTTCTTCTTCCACGTGACGACGGCCTACGCGCTGCTGCGCCACAACGGCGTCGAGCTGGGCAAGGCCGACTACCTCGGCCGCTGAGTCAGAGCGGCGCGAACCACCCCGTCAGTGCCGAATCGGGGAACACGTCGTCGAGCTGGCGGTGCAGCGCGCGGCGGTGCGCCGCGGCGTACGCGTCCTGCGGCGACAGCGCGTCGAGCAGTTCGACGTGCAGTTCGAGCAGGTCGGCCGGCTCGATGGCCTGGCGGATGCGGCGGCGCAGGCGCGCGCCGGTGCTGCCTTCGAGCGGCGACGCCGCATCGAGGTAGACGCGCTTCATCGCGACGAAGACGCGGCGCGCCGCGATGCGCATCGCGCGTTCCTGCGGCAGGCCGCAGTCGAGCGCGGCCAGCGGCACGGCGATCGGCGCGTAGGCCGCTGCGGCGGCGGCTTGCAGGTGCTGTGTCATCGAATGCTCCCCCGATCCTTGTGAACTCATTTTCGGCCGCCGCGGCGCTTACAAAAGGTCGAACAACGGGGCCTCGGTGGTACAGATGCTCGCCGCCGGTTACGCTTGGCGACCATGAGTGAACCATTGCGCATCGGGCGCTGGCTGCGCCGCCTCGTCGTCGTGCTCGGGCTGATGCTGGCCGTGGCCGCCGCGGCGGTCGCCCTGTACGCGCAGCGCGTGCTGCCGCGCGGCGCCGGCGCGATCGCGCTGCCCGGGCCGCAGGCCGAACTGCGCATCGAGCGCGACGAACACGGCGTGCCGACGATCCGCGCCGCGTCGCTCGACGACGCCATGTTCGGCCTCGGCTTCGCGCACGCGCAGGACCGGCTGTGGCAGCTCGAGACGCACCGCCGCATCGGCGCCGGCCGGCTCGCCGAGGCCTTCGGCCCGGGCGCGCTCGACAACGACCGCTTCCTGCGCGCGCTCGGCGTGCGCCGCGCCGCGGCCGCGCAGTGGGCGCAGGTCGACGGCGAGACGCGCAGCGCGCTGCTTGCCTACACCGCCGGCATCAACGCCTTCGTCGAGCGCGAGATGAAGGCGCGGCCGCCCGAGTTCGTGCTGCTCGGCCTGCACCCCGAGCCCTGGGACCCGGTCGACAGTCTGGCGTGGGCGATCATGATGGCGTGGGATCTGGGCGGCAACTGGGGCAGCGAGCTGCTGCGGCTGCAACTCGCGGCGAAGCTGCCCACGGCGCGCATCAACGAACTGCTGCCCCCGTACCCCGGCGAGCGGCCGCTCGTCAGCGCCGACTACGCGGCGCTGCTGCGCGACTGGCAGGTCGCCGGCCACGCGCTCGACGGCCGCGCGCTCGCATCGCTCGAGCGCGCTGCGCCGCCGTCGGGCGTCGAAGGCGCTGGCTCGAACAACTGGGTGCTCGCCGGCTCGCGCAGCGCGACCGGCCGGCCGCTGCTCGCCAACGACCCGCACCTGAAGCTGAGCGCGCCGGCGCTGTGGTACTTCGCGCGCATCGAGATGCCCGGGCTGAAGGTCGCCGGCGCGACGCTGCCCGGCCTGCCCGGCGTCGTGCTGGGCCAGAACGAACACATCGCCTGGGGCTACACCAACACCAACCCCGACGTGCAGGACCTCTACCTCGAACGCATCGACCCGGCGGACCCGGCGCGCTACCGCACGCCCGAAGGCAGCGCGCCCTTCGAGACTGCCGAAGAGACGATCCGCGTCAAGGGCCAGCCCGACGTGAAGCTGACGACGCGCCGCACCCGCCACGGCCCGGTGATCTCGGACGCCGGCGTGGGGCAGGGCGTGTTCGGCGCCGGCGGGCCGCTGCTGGCGATGCGCTGGACGGCGCTCGAAGGCGGGCCCGGCACGCTCGAGGCGTCGCTCGCGATGCAGCGCGCGCGCAGCGTCGACGAGTTCGTCGCCGCGTCGGCGCGCCACGTCGCGCCGATGCAGAACATGGTCGTCGCCGACCGCGCCGGGCGCATCGGCTTCGTCGCCGCCGGCCGCGTGCCGCTGCGCCGCGCCGACAACGAGCTGAAGGGCCAGTTCCCGGCGCCGGGCTGGGACGCGCGCTACGACTGGGCCGGCCACATCGACGCCGCGGCGACGCCGCGCGAGCTCGACCCGCCGCGCGGCTGGATCGCGACGTCCAACCAGCGCATCCACGGCGACACCTACCCGCACTACCTGACGAGCGAGTGGGCGCCGCCCTATCGCCAGCAGCGCATCGAGCAGCTGCTCGGGGCGCGGACCCAGCACACGCTCGATGACCTGGCCGCGATGCACGCCGACGTGAAGTCGCTCGCGACGCAGCGCCTGCTGCCGCACGCGCGGCGCGCGCAGTCGACGCATCGACTCGCCGTCGCCGCGCAGCAGCGCCTCGCGGCCTTCGACGGCACGATGGCCGCCGACGACGCCGCACCGCTCGTCTTCTATGCCTGGGTGCGCCAGCTCGCGGCCGGCGTGTTCGCCGACGAAGTGGGCGCGCCGCTCTACGAACGCTCGCTCGGCAGCCGCAGTTTCCGCGACGCGCTCGAAGGCGTGCTCGAGCGAGACGACGCCTGGTGGTGCGACGACAAGGCGACGCCCGAGTCCGAGAGCTGCGCCGCGCAGTCGGGCGCGGCGCTGACGCGCGCGCTCGACGAGCTGGCGGCGCGCCACGGCGAAGACATCGGCCGCTGGCGCTGGGGCGATGCGCACGTCGCGCGCTCGGAGCACCGGCCGTTCAGCCGCGTCGGCGCGCTGGCCGGCCTGTTCGAGCTGCGCACGCCGGTCGGCGGCGACACGTACACCGTCAACGTGTCGCGCGTGGGCTTGCGGCCCGACGCGCGCACCGGCGAGCTCTATATCGACGAACACGGCCCGTCGATGCGTGCGCTGTACGACGTGGCCGACCCGGCGCAGTCGCGCTACATGCACTCGACGGGGCAGTCGGGCCTGGTGCATTCGCCGCTCTATCGCAGCTTCGTCGCGCGCTGGGCCCAGGTGGAGTACCTGCCGCTGTGGGGCGGCGCGGCGGTCGATACGCTGGTGCTGACGCCGGCGCCTCAGGCGCCGTAGTCGAGGAAGTCGAGCTCCTCGCTGCTGAAGCCGGCCGCCGATCGCGCCGCGCGGTTGAACGGCGGGCGCAGCCGCGGCGCCTCGTGGCGCCTGGTCAGCAGCGCGTAGTGCGCGACCGGGTCGAGCCCCTGCTGCGCGCACAGCCAGCGGTACCAGCGGTTGCCGATCGCGACGTGGCCGATCTCGTCGTGCAGGATCACGCCGAGGATCTCGACAGCGCGCGCGTCGCCGGCGCGGCCGAGCTTGGCCTGCAGCGGCGGCGTCGCGTCGAGGCCGCGCGCCTCGAGCGTGCGCGGCACCAGCGCCATGCGCGCCACGACGTCGTGGCGCGTGCGCAGCGTCATCGACCACAGGCCGTCGTGCGCGTCGAAGTCGCCGTAGGCGTGGCCCAGCGTCGCCAGGTGCTCCGTGAGCAGCCCGTAGTGCAGCGCCTCCTCGCCGGCGACGCGCAGCCAGTCGCGGTAGTAGTCGGCGGGCATGCCGGGAAAGCGCCAAACGGCGTCGAGCGCGAGGTTGATCGCGTTGAACTCGATGTGCGCGATCGAATGCAGCAGCGCGGCGCGGCCCTCGGGCGTGAACGGCGAGCGGCGCGGCACGGCCGTGGCCGGCACGAGGCGCGGCCGCGCGGGGCGGCCGGGCAGGCCGGGCGGCTCGGCGAAGGTCTCGGCCGTGTCGATCGCCGTGGCCGGCGCGAGCGATGCGAACAGCTCGCGGGCTGCCGCGGCCTTGGCCGCCGGGTCGGCGAGGGCCAAGACCTCGAGAGCGCGGCGTCGCGGGCTCATCCCTAGAATTCTGCACTTTCGATCTGCGAGGTTCTGCGATGGCGATCTACCGGCTCGGCGAGCACGCGCCCCAGTTGGCGCAAGGCGCATGGGTCGCGCCCAGCGCGACTCTGATCGGCCGCGTCGAGCTCGGCGCCGAGGCCAGCGTGTGGTGGGGCAGCGTGATTCGCGCCGACAACGACCCGATCGTGATCGGCGCGCGCTGCAACATCCAGGACGGTGCCGTGCTGCACACCGACCCCGGCGTGCCGATGCGGCTGGGCGAAGGCGTCTCGGTCGGCCACCAGGCGATGCTGCACGGCTGCATCGTCGGCGACGGCGCGCTGATCGGCATCCAGGCCGTCGTGCTCAACGGCGCGAAGATCGGCCGCGACTGCCTCGTCGGCGCCGGCGCGCTCGTCACCGAAGGCAAGGAGTTCCCCGACGGCGCGCTGATCGTCGGCTCGCCGGCGAAGGTGGTGCGCATGCTGACGCCCGAGCAGATCGCCGGGCTGCGCGCCATCGCGCAGGGCTATGTCGACAATGCGCGGCGCTATGCGGCGGGGCTGAAGCAGGTCGGGTGAGCGAGGTTCAGTGGCATCCCCAGGCGCCCGCCCTCTGCTGCTAGAGTCGAGGCAGGTAAGCATATTTGTGGGTCATCGACATGCGAACGACACTCGATCTCCCTGACGACATCGTCCGGCGCGCCAAGATCGAAGCCGTCGAGCGGGGTTCGACGCTGCGCCAACTGGTGATCGATGCCTTGCAGCGCGAGATGGCCGGCACCGAGCGCCCGCGCAAGCGCCTCGTGCGGCCACCGATCAAGCTCGCCGCGGACGCACCGCTGCGCCGGTTGAGCCAATCGCCCCACAAGAGTTCAGTTACAAGGATCAAACCCGCAGTCAAACCGGCTGGCGCGCGTGGATCAAGCGGCATCACTGGTCGCCCATCC
>Ga0073899_10005951_pt1 | contig 10553 bp, 10 predicted proteins | sample KloWWTmetaKNB5Ph_FD_88975 | JGI IMG/M metagenome (GOLD analysis project Ga0073899, IMG submission 88975) | Active sludge microbial communities from Klosterneuburg, Austria, studying microevolution and ecology of nitrifiers - Klosterneuburg... | ecosystem: Engineered > WWTP > Aerobic digester >...
AAGCTCAACGACTGGCTCGCCGACCCGGAGACCAAGAAGCTCTCGGCGCTGCGCCTCGCGTCGAAGCTCCACTTCAAGGTCATGCAGGTGTTCCCCTTCACCAAGCACACGGGCAAGCTCGCGCGCCTGGCGATGAACCTCGTGCTCCTGCGGGCCGGGTACCCCCCGGCGATCATCCACGCCACCGAGCGCCAGCGCTACTACGAGTCGCTCCGCGGCCCGAGCCTCACGCTCCACAACCTCATGCTCGACGCGCTCGACAACTCCATCAGCAGCGCGATCAAGTACTTCACCGAGACCCGCAGCGGTCGCCGCGCCCTCGCGTAGCTCAGCCGAGCTTCTCCAGCAGCCGCCTCGGGATCGCCTTGCCCGTGAGCGCGAGGCGCTGCCCCGACTGCTCCACCACCACCGCGACCTGCTCCATCGCGCGGAAGACGGCGTAGCGGCCGACGCCCTCCCAGCGCTGCTCGACCTCACCCGACGGCGCGATCACGCAGGCGCCCTGCTCGACGGGGCGCAGCACCGTGCCGCCCCGCGGGACCTCCGTCCCCGGCCAGCCCATCGCCTCGAGCGCGTCGTCGGCGCGGAGCACGTACGCCGACTCGCCCTCGCGGGGGAAGGCGAGCCAGCGGTCCTTGCCACGCTCAGGGGCCGAGTAGAGCCGCATCGCGGCGCTCCCGTCGCGCGTGAGGCAGAGCTCGCCCGCGAGCCAGTACTCGTCGCCCATGTAGAGCAGCACGTCGCCCACGCGGTGCTCGCCCGCCGCGGGGGACTGCGGGCGGCGGTTCTTCGCCGGGCCCTGCTCCTCGCGGGGGGTTTCGCGTCGGCCGCGCGCGCGTCGCCACCGGGCCGCGGCCGCCGCGGCGCCCGCGCCCATCGCCACCAGGAGGCCGATCGAAATGGGGTCCATGTCCTACGATCCGCCGAGGGCGAGGTGGAGCGCCCTCGCGTGGGAGGTGAGCCGCCCGTCGGGGACGGCCAGCGCGGAGATCACCGCCGCGGCGGTGGCGCCAGCGTCGCGCACACGCGCCGCGTTGTCGAGCGTGACGCCGCCGATCGCCACCAGGGGGACGCCGCGCTCCCGGCAGCGCCGGGCCGCCTCCGCCAGCGCCGCGAGGCCCGTCACCGGCGACGCGTCGCGCTTGGTCGACGTCGCGAACACCGGCCCGAAGGCCACGTAGTCGGCCCCGGTCGCGAGGCCCGCGTCGAGCTCGTCGGGCCTGTGCGTCGAGCGGCCTGTCCCCAGCGCCGGGGCGAAGCGGCGGACGTCGGCCACCGGGAGGTCGTCGCCCCCGACGTGGACCCCGGTCGCGCCGGCGAGGAGCGCCAGGTCGGGGCGGTCGTTGACGTAGAAGGGAACCCCCGCGCGCGCGCAGAGGGGCGCCAGCGCGCGCGCGGCGGCCAGCGCCTCCCGCGCGCCGGCGGACTTCGCGCGTAGCTGGAGGGCCGCGAGGGAGCCCGCCGCGAGGACGCGCTCGGCGAAGGAGGCGACGTCGCGGCCGGCGAGGACGTCGAGGTCGAGGATCGCGTAGAGGCCGGGGCGCATCGGGGGGCTCCACCTCGCATCGCGTCCGAGCGCCGCCCTTGTCAAGCGGAAGCGCTTCCGGCTATGTGCGTCGGACGGCACTCTTGTGAACGATCCGCGGTCGACCGACGACCGTTTCCCCTGGGCGTGGGTCTCCAACATCGCCCTGGGCGCAACGGTGCTCTTCGCCTCCATGGCCCTCGCGCGGTACCGCACCTACCACAACGAGACCTTCGACCTCGCCTTCTACGCCCGCATGGTCTGGGGCGCCGGGCACTGGGACCTCGCCAACCCCCTCGTCGGGGCGCCCCTGTGGGGCCTCCACCTCTCGCTCGTGCTCCTGCCACTCGGGCTCCTCGCGCGCTTCGTGCCGCTCATCCCGCTCCTCCTCATCACGCAGGCGGTGTGCGTGGCGGCGGCGGGCATCCCCCTCGCGCGCCTCGCGCACCGGCGCATCGGCCACCCCGCGGCGGCCTTCGGGGCCCTCTTCGCGTACCTCCTCTTCCCGACGGTGGCGTCGGTGGCGACGTACGAGTTCCACCCCAGCTCGCTTGCGCTCCTGCCCATGGCCCTCGCGCTCGACTGGTTCGACCGGCGCGAGCTGCGCAAGGGGGCCGTCGCGCTCCTCTTCGCCGCAGCGTGCCGCGAAGACGTCGCCCTCGCGTGCGGGCTCACGGGCCTCGCGCTCGCCTTCCGCCGCCAGCACCGCGCGGTGGGCCTCGGGCTCTTCGCGTTCTTCACCGCGTGGTTCGGGCTCTACCTCTTCGTCGTCGCGCCGCGCTACCTCCCGCGCGAGGGCTCGCTCCAGCTCCACTACGGCCACCTCGGGTCGTCGCCCGCCGCCATCCTCGTCCACCTGCTCCGCCACCCCGTCGCCACGCTCCGCGAGCTCGCGACGCCCGTGCGGCTGATGTACGTGCCGCGGTTGCTGCTCCCCGTGGCCTTCCTCCCCCTCCTGCGCCCGCGGTGGCTGCTACCCGCGCTCGCGCCCGTCGCCATCAACCTCCTCTCGCAGTTTCCGACGGCGACGCAGGTCCACTCGCACTACGCGACGCTCGCGGTCCCCTTCGTCCTCGTCGCCGCGGCGCACGGCGTCGCGCACCTCATGGCGATGGGCGGCGCGCAGGCCAACCGCTGGGGCGCCGCCGCGGCCTGCGCCGTGCTGCTCGGCTCCCTCCACATGCAGCGCCGCGCGGGCGTGCTCCCGCTCCTCGCGCGCCGCCACGACCCGAGCGCCTACCGCGCCGACGCGCGCCTCGCGGCCCTCGACACCGTGGTGAACCTCATCCCCGGCGACGCCTCGGTCGCCGCGCCCGACTTCCTCCTCCCGCACCTCGCCGCCCGCGTGCGGATCTTCCGCTACCCCACGGCGCGCCGCCCCGAGTACATCGTCCTCTCCACCGAGCACCGGCGCCGCTACTGGGGGACGCAGGAGCTCTGGCGCAGCACGGAGGAGACGGCGGCCCGCGGGGCCCTCTTCTGGCGGCGCTATGGCGTCTGGGCCGTCGTGGGCGACTTCATCATCCTGCGCGACGGGTGGCCCATCCGCACGCACGCGCGGGGCCGCTACGTGGCCTTCGACCCCGACCCGCGCGTCCACGCGGCGCACGTCGACATCGGCGCGTCGATGGCCGTCGCGGGCTGGGGGGTGGAGCCCGTCGCGAACGGCGCGCGGGTCGTGCTCCTCCTCGTGGTGAAGCGCCCGTGGCCCTTCGACCTCGGCCTCGAGGTGGGGTGGGGCCCGATGCGCCCGCACCTCGACCGCCTGGACCCCGCCCGCGTCCACGCCTTCCTCCCCTTCGACGGGGCCTTCATGCCGCCGCACGCGCGGGTCGGCGAGGTGGTGCGCACGACCGTGGAGGTCGCCGCGACCGTCGACGAGCTCCGCGCACACGGCGTGTATTTTGGCCCGCGGCGCGTCGACGGCTCGCGCCTCGAGGCGGACTCGGCCCACTGGACGCGGCTCCCGTGAGGCGCCTCACCGTCGTCACCGCAGCCGCGCTCCTCACCTGCCGCGGCGCCGCCCCCACCTTCGTGTCGCGCAACGGCGTGGAGGTGCGCCGCGTGTCGGGCGACGCGCGCGCCGCCGCCCGCTCGGCGCGCGCCGCGAGGGCGGGGGACTGGGTGCTACGCGACCGCGCGCTGCAGGTCACCGTCGTCGGCGTCGAGGCCGCCGCGCGCAACGAGCGCCCCGGCACCGTCGCGCAGGTCGTGTTCTCCGAAGCGCCCGGCGCGGAGGTGGTGCGGACGCTCGCGCCGGTGCTGCGCGTGGGGCAGCGGGAGATCGCCCTCTCGGACGTGAGCGTCTCCGCGCTGGCCGGCGCGACGCCCATGCTCCGCGTGTCGGGGAGGGCCCGCGCCTCGCAGAGCGCCCTCGACGTCGTCCGCGACTACGCGCTGGAGACGGGGCGCCGGGCGTTGCACGTGTACACCCGCGTGACCAACCCCTCGAGCCTGCGCGTCGACCGGGTCGCCTGGGGCGTGCGCATCGCGTGGGGCCGCGGCTCCCCTTTCACGCCCGGCCTCGGCTTCGTCACCGATGTGCGCCAGAGTACAGGGGCCTGGGTGGGAGCCACGGCGGACGGCGTCGCGGCCGCGTGGACCCCAAGGGTCGCGGGGCGGCCGCTCGCGCTCCAGTTCACCGCAGAGATGCACGGGACGAGCGCCAACGCCGGGCACACCGACGCGCTGGTGGAGGCCACCACGCTCCTGCCAGGCCAGACCGTCCTCGACCACGCCGTGCTGCTCTTCGCGGAGGGCGACCTCACGGAGGTGGCGCGGGCCGTCGCGTTCGCGCGCGACCTGCACGTCGCCGAGGCCGCCGTCTCGCTCGGGGGCAACGCGCGCGACCCCGAGGTCACCGTCTCGGACGGGCAAGGGCGCCCGGTGCTCGCGGCGCACCCGCGGGGGCGCGACGTGACCTTCCCCCTCGCGCCGGGCGACTACGTGGCCTCCGCGACGGCGCCGGGGCACGCGCCCGCCGACCCCGCGCGCTTCACCGTCACGCGCGACATGGCGGGCGCCGTCCCCGTGGTGCTGGAGATCCCGCCGGGCGGCCACATCCGCGTGGAGGCCCGCGACGCCGACACCGAGCGCGAGCTCCCCGTGCGGGTCACCGTGCGCGGCGTCGCGCCGACCCGCGACCCCGACCTCGGCTCGCCCGATCGAGCCGCCGGAGCGGGGCCCGTCGCGATCGCGCTGCAAGGGCACACCGAGGTGCCGGTGCCGCCGGGCCGCTACCGGGTGACCGTGTCGCACGGCCCCGAGTGGACCCTCGACGAGCACGAGGTGACGGTCACCGAGACGCTCCGCGCGGACGTCCATGCGCGCCTCCGCCGCGCCGCTCCGATGCCCGCGTGGGTGGGCTGCGACCTCCACGTCCACGCCAACCCGAGCTTCGACTCGCGCGTCACCATCGAGGACCGCGTCGCGTCGCTCGTGGCGGAGGGCGTCGGGTTCGCGACCCCCACGGAGCATAACGTCGTCGGGGACTACAGCGCGGGCGTCGCGATGCTCTCGGGCGCCGTCGACGAGACGCTCCAGTGGGTCCCCGCGGTGGAGGTGACCACCGACTGGAACGCGCAGCCCTGGGGGCACTTCAACGTGTACCCCTACCGCCCCGACCCCAACGTCCCGGGGGGGGCGCCGCCGGCCTTCCTCAACACGACGCCCCGGCAGATCTTTCGCGCCGCGCGGGCGAACAACCCCGACGCGATCATCCAGGTGAACCACCCGCGGATGCAGCCCAACATCGGGTACTTCAACACCACGGGGCTCGACGTCCGGACGCAGCGCGCGGTGTCGCCCGAGTACGACCCGGGCTTCGACGCGATCGAGGTCTTCAACGGGCTCTACATCAACCGCATCGACCAGGTGGAGAACGTGCTCCGCGACTGGATGTCGCTGCTGGCCTCGGGGCGGCGCTACGTGGCGACGGGGTCGAGCGACTCGCACCGGGTGCTCTACCAGTGGGCGGGCTACCCCCGGACGTACGTCCACGTCACCGAGGCCGCGCGCGCCCCGACCGACATCCTCGCGGCGCTGCGCCGGGGCAGAGCCTTCGTCACCACGGGGCCGATGCTCCTGCTCACGACGGGGGAGGCCGAGCCCGGGGACACGGTGCCCGTCGCGCGCCAGACGCCCGTTCGCTTCCGGGTGCGCGTCACGGCGGCGCCGTGGATCCCCGTGGACGCGGTGGACCTCTACCGCGACGGGCAGCGGGCGGCGACCCTCACGATCCGGCCGTCGCGCGCGCCGTCGCGGCTCGACGCGGAGACGACGCTCGCGCTCTCGCCGGGGAGCTTCGTGGTGGCGGTCGCGCGGGGCCCGCGGGGCGGGCTGAACCCGGCGCTGCCGTACTCGGAGGGGGTGCCCTTCGCGTTCACCAACCCGATCTATTTCGGGCCGGCGGCGGCGGTCACGCGGCGAGGTCGCTGAGGGCGCCGCGCAGCTTCTGCAGCGCGCGGGCCTCGATCTGCCGGACGCGCTCCTTGGAGATGCCGAGCTCGCGCCCGAGGGACTCGAGGGTCACCTCGGCCTCGCCGAGCATGCGGTGCTCGAGGATCCAGCGCTCGCGCTCGGAGAGGTGCGTCATCGCCTCGTCGATGCGGTTGTGCGTGTGGACGTCCTCCGAGTGTTCCATCACCTGCTCCTCGGGCGACGCGGCGGTGTCGCGCAGGCGGTCGATGGCGGGCGACTCGCCGTCGGGCGAGGCGTCGAGCGACACGTCGCGCTGCTTGAGCATCGGCAGCAGGCGCGCGGCGCTCTCGGTGGAGACGCCGGCGAGCGCGCCGAGCTTCGCCGGGTCGTCCTCGCGCGTGCGGCGGTAGGCCCGGAGCGCGCGGCGCTCGCCCTTGCTGCCCCCGATGCGCACCACGCGGTACGCGCGGACCACGTAGTCCCGGATCTCCGCTCGGATCCAGTAGACGGCGTAGGTGATGAGCCGGCAGTCGCGCCCGGGTTCGAAGCGCGACGCGGCCTTGAGGAGCCCGAGGTTCCCCTGCTGGATCAGGTCTTCGAGGGGGACGCCCCAGCGGCGATACTCCGTCGCGATGGTGATCACGAACGGGAGCGAGGCCTCGATGAGCTTGCGGCCAGCATCCTGGTCGCCCTGACGGTAGCGCTCGGCGAGCGCCCGCTCCGCGTCAGGCTTGAGGGGCGAGATGCCCGTGAGTGAATGACGGTACGCTTCGAGCGCGGTCGGAGAACCAAGCAGTCCCATGTCCGCAACCTCCACGGCGCGCTCACAGTGCACGGGCAGTGCCATCAGTGCGTGCGCTCGAAAACACCTCGTACGAAGCGGTTTTGGAACGGTGTGGCCGTCCTGGCGCCGCACGCGATGCGGCGCGTCATGGAGCCGCCGCAATCGTTGCGGTAGCGTCAGAGGTGCGCTGTGAACGTGCACTGGTGAGGGGATGGGACGAGGCCGACGGGCCTCGGCGAGATGTCAGGAGCGCGAGGGGGCGGCGGCGCGGATGCGCTCGACGTACTTCCTCATCGACTCGCCCACGAAGGGGGTCGGGAGGGTGCTCTCGGCGACGTTGAGGATCGCGGCCGCGGTGGAGAGGTAGCCCGAGCGGGTGGCGGTGCGCTTGTCGAGCTTGCGGGGGCTCTGCGGGTGGAGCCTCGTCGTCACGAAGAGCCACGCGGACTTCTCAACGGTGCGAAACTTGGGCTTCTGCATTGCGATCGTGCCTGTGGAATGAGGGTAAAGCGGACGTAGGTCGCCCGACAGGGGGCGCTGTCATAGTCGCAGCCGCGCGGTTCTGTCAATGTCTACGCGCGGGTGAAGAGCGGGTCAGCGGCGGACGAGGCCGAGGGCCTGCTCGAGCACGGGGACCACCTGCTCCAGTGCGTCGGGGTCGACCGTGGCGGTGACGCCGAGCTCCTGGCAGCGCCGCTTCTGCGCCGCGTCGCCGCCGACGGTGACCATGAGCGAGTAGCGGGTGTCAGGGTGGCTGCGGATGGCGGTGATCCACACCTCGTCGCGGACGGCGGGGGTGGGGAGGGCGACGACGACGGCGTCGATGAGGCCGCGCCCGGCGGAGCGCTCGCCGATCTCCGCCAGTGCGGCGACGGCGTCGGGCTGGACGACGACCTCGAAGCGGCCCTGGAAGAGCGCGCGGAGCCTCGCGGCGCGTTGCTCGTCGGCGTCGACGACCATCACCTGCGGCGCGCCCGAGCTCAGCTCCGCGGGGATCTCCATGTTGTAGCGCCGGAGGAAGGCGAGGAGCGACCGGCGGCGGAAGCGGAGGTGGCGCCCCGGCGTGCGGAAGGCCTCCATGTCGCCGCGCTCGACCCAGTTGTGGACGGTCTTGAGGTCGACGTTCCAGATGGTGGCGACCTGGGAGGCGACGAAGATGGGCTCCTTCGGCGCGATGGGGACGCGGCGGCGGGGGCGTCCCTTGCGCGCGGCCTCGTTGCGCTCGTCGACGCGCTGCTGGAGCTGCCGGGCCTCGGCGTCGAGGATCCACACGAGGTCGTCGAGCTGGCTGCGCGCCACGACGCGCGCGACGTCCGTGAAGGGGACCGGGTGCGAGGCGTCGGAGGTGATCGCCACGACGCGCGGCGGCTCCTCGCCCGCGCGCTGGCGCGCGGCGCGAACCCACTGGGCGGCGTCGACGTCGTGGAGCGGGACCGGGAGGACGGCCAGGTCGAGGGGGGCCCCGGCGCCCACGCGCTCGCCGAAGGAGACGAGCGCCGTGCACGCGTCGTCGACGAGGTGGAGGTAATAGTGGGCGGTCGACCAGAGCCCGAGGGCGTTGGTGATGTCCTGCGCGCGGGGCGTGTCGCGCAGCGGGTCATCGCCGGGCCGCACGAGGTGGAGCATCGAGACGATGCGCGCCCGCACCGCCGGGTCGGGCTCGACCAGGAGCACGTGCGGCCGATCGTAGAGCAGCTCGTTGGGGATGGGGTACCCCCAGCGCGTGAGGAAGCGGAGCACCGCCACATGCGTGAAGCGGAGGTGGCCGCCCGTCGTCCGCTGACTCTCCAGCCCCGCCGGCTCGTCCGGGTCGTCGTTGCGATCGCACCAGTTGTGGATCGTCTTCAGGTCGACGTCACAGATCGAGGCGAGCTGCGACGCCAGGTAGAGCGTCTCTTCCGACTTCTTCTTCGATCGCCGAGTGCTTTCGCTGTTGATCATCTCCCACGCTCCACACGTCGCCCAGCGTCATGCCGTGTCATTCGCAGCCCTGTGCTCCACGTCGACAAACGTTAAGGAAGCGGTCGCCATTGTAGAAGCCCCCTTCAGCGTCGTTTCATCACCTCGACCCCACAAATTCGGCACCCTGGAAAGTGAGTCTACCGTCCAGGCAGCCAGTGACCGTTATCGTAGCGGTAGCGTGTGGCCAGCTCTCCAGACTCCGGTATGACGACACACGGCGTGTCGCCTTCGAGCACCACGGTGGGCTCGATGGGCGCGAGGGAGTCGGGCGCGAGGGCGATCACGTCGTCGACGGTGCGGGCCGCGAGGAGGCCCTCGAGGGTGCGCCAGGTGGGCGGCGCGAGGACGATCTCGCGGCGGCGCGCGCGCTCGATGGCGTCGCGCGGGGAGAGCCAGGCGCTCGCGACGGTCTCGCCGCCGTCGTGCGTCGCGTGGTGCGAGGGGCCGGGCGCGCGGGCGACGAAGAAGCGGGCGTCGAAGCGGCGGCTCTCCAGCCTCGGCGTGACCCAGCGGGCGAAGGGGACGAGCGCGCTCGTCGCGAGCGTGACGCCGGCGGCGCGCAGGGGCGGGCCGATGGGCGTCGGGGCGCGGCCCTCGAGCGCGTGGCGGAGGGAGGCGACGACGTCGTCGGCGACGGGGGCGGTCGCGAGGAGGATGCCCGACTCCTCCAGGCACTCGCGGAGCGCCGCGACGTGGAGCCCGCGGGCTCGCGCGGGGTCGCCCTCGCGCAGTCGTCGCGCGGCCTCGTTGGCGTCGAGGTCGCAGGGGACGTCCGGGTCGGCGTCGGCCTCGTCGAGGCGGCCGCCGGGGAAGACGTACGCGCCCCCCATGAAGCTCGCCCCCGCGTTGCGGCGGACGAAGAGCACCTCGGGGGCGCCGTCGCCCTCGCGCAGGACGAGCACCGTGGCGGCGTCGCGGGGCGTGACGGGGGGGCTCCCGTCGAAGCTGAAGCCGACGGTCACGGCGGCAGCGACGCGAGCATGCCCTCGAGCTCGCCCGTGCTGTGGGTGTCGCGCGCCGCGCGGGCCGCGTCGATGCCGGCGGTGAGCCAGTCGCGCGCGTCGGCGTGGCGCCCGAACTCGTGGAGGAGCTGCGCGGCCATGAGGTACTGCGGCACGTACGCGGGGAAGCGCTCGCGGAGCTGCGTGAAGGCGCTCACGGCGTCGTCCGAGCGGCCGCGCGAGCGGTACTCCTGCGCGAGGCAGTACTGGGGGAAGGGGTCGTTGGGGCTCCGGGAGGCCATCATCTCCAGGGCCGGGAGGCGGTCGACGGGCATAGGGGCGGTTCTACTCCTCGAGGACGCCGATGTACGGCAGGTTGCGGTACTTCTCCGCGTAATCGAGGCCGTAGCCCACGACGAAGCGGTCTTCGATGGTGAAGCCGAGGTAGTCGATGGGGATCTTCACCCGCGAGCGGGCGGGCTTGTGCAGGAGCGAGCAGAGCTTCACCGAGCGGGGCTGGCGCGTGGCGAGGTTCTCGAGCAGGTAGCGCATCGAGAGGCCCGTATCGACGATGTCCTCGACGACGAGGACGTCGCGGCCCATGACGGGCTGCGTGAGGTCGTAGGTGATCTGCACGACGCCCGACGACTCGGTGCCCGCCCCGTACGAGCGCAGCCCGAGGAACTCGATCGAGAGGTCGAGGTCGATGTGGCGGATCAGGTCGGCGGCGAAGAGGAAGCTCCCCTTGAGGATGGGGACGACGACGAGGTCGTGGGTCCCCTGGTAGTCGCGGGTGATCTCGGCGCCGAGCTCGGCGACGCGGGCCTGGAGCGTCTCCGTGGTGAGGAGGGCGTTGGGCTTCTTCATGGGTCTCAGATCCACGCGTTGTTGAGGAGCTCGCCGAGGCCGCCGGCGCCGGGGA
>Ga0073899_10005954_pt1 | contig 10551 bp, 10 predicted proteins | sample KloWWTmetaKNB5Ph_FD_88975 | JGI IMG/M metagenome (GOLD analysis project Ga0073899, IMG submission 88975) | Active sludge microbial communities from Klosterneuburg, Austria, studying microevolution and ecology of nitrifiers - Klosterneuburg... | ecosystem: Engineered > WWTP > Aerobic digester >...
CGGGAGTGGCTGGTCCGGGCTTTGCAATCCTTACCTTTGAGTCTGCCCGGAATGTGGGATGAGGCTCTTCGCGCTCACTACCTCCGGGGGCTGCATCGGGCTTGGCGCGAAGGGCCGGTGAAAATCGAAAGGGTTGGGTCATGAGAAATCGAACTAGCTACAGGTTCCTGATCTTGGCGCTCGCGGCGGCTCTGACGCTGCCGGCAACGGCGCTGATGGCGCAATCGGGCGGCGGCTCCGGCGGCCACAGTGGTGGCGGCGGCAGCCACGTGGGCAGTGGGGGCGGCAGCCACGGTGGACACGGCGGCGGCTACAACAGTGGCCATGGCGGCTACAACGGTGGCCATAGCGGGCACTACGGTGGCTACGGTGGCTACCGTGGCTACTACGGCGGTTCCATCGGGTTCGGGGGCTACGGTTGGTACGGCTACCCCGGCTACGGCTACTTCGGTGGCTACGCCTACCCTGGCTACGGCTACTACGGTGGCTACGGTGGCTACGGCTACACCTCGGTCTACCCGGCCGTCGGAGCGACCCACGGCGCGCTCGATCTCGACGTCAGCCCGGAGGGCGCCCAGATCTACGTCGACGGCAACCTGGTGGGCATCGCGGACGACTACGACGGCTATCCGAACTACCTCTGGCTGGAGAAGGGCACCTACGATGTGGTGATCTTCGCGCCGGGCTTCCAGACCATCGCCCGCCAGTACTCGGTCTACGGCGGGATGGTCATCGACGTCAACGACTCGATGGTCCCCGGCCAGGAGACCCTGCCCCAGGATCTGGTCTCCAAGTCGACCGTGAACCGCGAGGAGCGCCTGCGCCGCGACCGCGAGAACGAGGCCCAAGTGCGCGCCTATGAAGAGGCGCAGGGCGGGCGTAACGAGCCGTCCGGGCCGGCGGATGGAGCTCGCGCCCAAGGTGCGCCGGCGGTGTCGGATCGTCTCGACGCCCGCGGCGAACCGGGGAGCCTCAAGCTGGAGATCGAACCCGACGACGCTTCGGTCTATCTCGACGGCCGCTTCCTCGGCACCGGCCGCGAGCTCGCCCGTCTGCGCTCGGGCCTGATCGTCGACGTCGGCGATCACCGCATCGAAGTCGTGCGGCCGGGCCGGCAGTCGGAGGAGCAGACCTTCTCGGTGCGCGCCGGCGAGGAAGTCAGCCTCGCTATCGAGCTCGACGAGAAGTAAGCGCGCGGGCAGGCCGCTTCGCGCGGGCGCTCTTGGCCGGAAGGCCGGTTCTCTAGAGCGTCTGCGCGGAGCTCTCGCGCTCCATCCGCAGTAGCCAGCGCTTGCGCGAAGCGCCACCCACCCAGCCGCCGATCCCCTCCTTGGTGGGGATGATCCGATGGCACGGAATGATCAGCGGAATCGGGTTGTCGAGCAGGATCGACAGCACCTGGCGGTAGGCCTCGGGCCGCCCCGAGGCGTCGGCGATGTCCTTGTAGGTGCGGGTCTTGCCATACGGCGTCCGAAGCGCCTCTTTGAGCACCCGGCGTGAGAACGAATCGACAGCGGACGGCGCCAGGTCGAAATCGAGCTCGAGCGCGCGCCGCGCCCCGGCGAAATACTCCGATAGCCGCCCGAAGACCTCGTCGAGGAAGTCCGAGTCTTCGAAGGCGGAGAGCGGATGGAAGAGGCGGGCGGTCGGTCCGGTCGGTGCGATCAGAATCCGGCCGATCGCCAGGCCGTAGAACTCCACTCCGAGAGTGCCGATCTGCGACGGGACGAGTACCCGTACCGGCTCGACGGGCACCGGAAGAGAGGGGGCCTCCTTGGCCTCGACCTGCTCGCTGGGCATCGGCGGCAAGGTTACCATGCCCGATTCGGGAGACAAGGGGCCCCCAACCCCCTCCCCCGGCCGATCAGCGCCCGGAAGGGCCGTCCGGGAGCGGATAGAGAGACGCATACTGGGCCCGGCTCTCCAGGACCCGGACCAGGTACGCCCGGGTCTCGCGAAAGCCGACCTTCGCCAGGTACTCCTCGGGTTCGGCGGTCTGGCAGTAACGGCGCCAGAGGGCGGCTTGATCCTCGCCCGCGTTGTAGGCCGCCACGGCGAGCGGCCGCGCGGCCGCGCCGGCTCCGAAATGGCGCTCGAGCTCGGCCAGGTAGGCCGCCCCCAGGGCGATCGAGACTTCGGGGCGGTGGAGGTCTTCGGCCCGGACCTCGGCCCATCCGAGATTGCGGGCGAGACGCCGGGCGGTGGGCAGGACGAGCTGGGCGAGGCCGCGCGCGGCGGCGGGGGAGACCGCCTCGGGCTGGAAGCGGCTCTCCTCGCGCATCACGGCGGCGAGCAGGAAGAGCTGGTCGGCATCTCCTGCGACCTGATTCCGCAGGCGCCTCTCGTAGGGCAGCGGGTAGAGGAGCTTGCGCAGGGCGGCCGACACCCACTCGAAGGGGATTCTCGCCGGGCGTCCGGAGAACAGGCGCTCGGCCACGTCGATGGCGCGGTCGGTGGCCCCCGCCGCGGCGAGCTCCTGCGCCAGGGTGAAAGCCAGCGGCGGCTGATGGCTGGGGAAGTAGCGCGCCTGCGCGGCGCCGCCTTCGGTCCACAGGCCGAGCGCCAGTAGCCGCTCCTCCGGCGCGAGGAGCGCCGCCGACCAGATCGGCCAGGCAGCGACTGGCACCGGTTGCCAGTCGAGCCAGGAGGCGAGCGTCGGCTGCGCCCGCAGCGCAGCAAGGCCCCGCTCGCGCGCCAGGCTGCCGGAGGAGTGTCCGTCCCCGAGCAGGGCCCACGCTGCCCAGGCATCGTCGAAGGTCCGGCCAGCGGCGCGCTGACGGCCTACCCGTTCGGCCGCCGCAGCGAGCTCCGGCCGTCGCAGGCGCTCGCGCGCCGCGATGGCGAGCGGATGAAAGGGCCGGTCCCGCAGGACCTGAAGGTAGAAGGCGACCGCCGCTTCCGCCGCTCCGGCCGACCGAGCCGACCCAGGGGTACCGCGCAACTCGGCGTGGCGGCCGCGCCAGTAGGCGATCTCTTCGCCAGCCGACGCCCCGGAGAGCTCCGCGGCGCGCAGCCGAGCGGCCGGCCGCTCGCCGGCGTCGCCGCGTTCGATCTCGGAGACCGCCGCGAAGAGCGCCCCGCGGGCGAACGAGGAGCGCCAGGCGCGCTGCGTGGCGAGATGCTCCAGGAGCCTGTCGGCGCCGGCCTCGTCGCCGGTGAGCCAGCGCAGGCGAAAGCTCGCGAGCAGGGCGGCGCCCGACCATTCGCCGGCCGGCTCCGCGGTGTAGGCCTGCTCGAAGAGCGCCACGGCGCGCGGCCAGTCGCCTGCCAGCTCGAGGCTCCGCGCCTGCTGGTAGCGCGCATCGGCGCGGGTGACGGCGCTGTGGGCGGCCGTCGCCAGGCGGTCGAAGTGCCGGGCAGCCTCCGGGTAGCGGCCCGACCAGAATTCGGCGCGGGCCAGGAGGTAGAGCGTCTCGGAGTTGCGCCCCGCCCCGACCTCGCGCGCGCCAGCGAGGGCGCGCTCGAGCAGCGGCACCGCGCCGGCGAAGTCGCGCTGCCGGGCGAGCACGGTGCCGAGCGTGCGGGCGAGCTCGGGGTCCTCGGTCCGCGGCCAGAGCGTCAGCCAGAGCTCGGCGGCGCGAAAGGCGGCGAGGTCGCTTTCGCCCGACGCGAGGAGCTGCTCGAGCTCGCGGCGCGCGTCGTCTTTCTCCTGTCTGCGGAGGTGGCACTCCGCGAGCACCAGGCGGAAGTCGCGCGCCGTGTCGGCGGCGAGCGCCGCGGCCGGCACGCCGCGCAGCAGCCGGCAATCGCCGCCCCGTCGCACAGTGCGGAAGAGGAGCGTCGCGGTGGGTTTCACCAGCGACTTCGGAGCCCCCTGGGCGAGGAGCGTGGCCGAGATTCCGGCCGCGACCTCCGGGTGCCCGAGCGCCTCCTGGACCGCAGCCAGCCGGTAGCGTGCCCAGGGCGCAAGGTCGGGCGTCGCCCCGATCGCCTGCGCGAACGCTTCGGTGCCCTCGCTCAGGCGACCCAGCCGCTCGAGCAGGTGGCCGCGCAGGAAGTCGAGCCCGAGGACGCGGGCGCGCGCCGGGTCGGCGTCGGCGAGGCAGTTCGCCTCGTCGAGCGCCCGAAGCTGCTCTCCCGCCCCCTGAAGCTCGACGAGATGGATGCGCGGATCGATGCTGGCCGCGAGCAGCATCGACGCCAGCTGGAGGATCATCCGGAGATCATCCCGGCGGCCACTCCAGCTGCCGGCCGCCGAGCAGGTGCAGGTGGAGGTGAAAGACCGACTGGCCGGCGCCGGCGAGACAGTTCATCACCAGGCGGAAGCCGGCGCTCGCGCGCCCGGCGTCCGCAAGACCTGCCTGGCGCGCCAGGTCGGTGGCGGTGGTGATCATCCGGCCGAGAAGCGGCGCCTCGTCCGCGCCGGCGGCGAAGAGGTGCGCCACATGGCGCTTCGGCACGATGAGCAGGTGGACCGGAGCCTGCGGCGCGATGTCCGCGAACGCGATGAGCTCGTCGTCCTCGAAGAGCAGGCGGGCCGGGATCTCGCCGGCGACGATGCGACAGAAGAGGCAGTTCGGATCCATGGGCGTTCTCTCCGCCTGCAGGCTAGGGGGTGTCGGAGGCGCTGGAGCCAGTGGAGCCAGCAGAGGCACCGGAGCCAGCGGTGGCAGCGGCAGCAGGGGTACTGCCCACCCGCGCGACGTTGGCGCCCAGCGCGTTGAGCTTCGCCTCCATCGCCTCGTAGCCGCGATCGAGGTGGTAGATCCGGTCGACGATCGTCTCGCCCTCCGCGACCAGGCCGGCGAGCACCAGACAGGCGGAGGCGCGCAGGTCGGTCGCCATGACGGTGGCGCCCGAGAGCGCGGTGCGGCCGTGCACGCGCGCATAGCGTCCGTCGAGGCGGATGTCGGCGCCCATGCGCGCCAGTTCGGCGGCGTGCTGGAAACGGTTCTCGAAGACGGTCTCGCAGATCGTCGTCAGCCCCTCCGCCTGGGTGGCGAGCGCCATGCACTGCGCCTGGAGGTCGGTCGGGAAGCCGGGGAACGGCGCGGTCACGACGTCGCGCGGCTTGAGCGCCGCGTCGCGCGCCACCGTGATTTCACCCGTGGCGCCGACCTCGACCGCGACGCCGCAGCCGCGCAGCAGATCGAGCAGCGGCGCGAGATCGTCCGCGCTGCCGCCGGCGAGCGTGACTTCACCGCCAGTGATGGCGGCCGCGATCAGGTAAGTCCCGGCCTCGATCCGGTCGGGGATGACGCGATGCGTGGCGCCGTGCAGCGCGCCGACGCCGCGCAGGCGGATGGTCTCGGTGCCGGCACCCTCGATCTCGGCGCCCATTTCGACCAGCAACCGGGCGAGATCGACGACCTCGGGTTCGCGCGCGCAGTTCTCGAGCACCGTTTCGCCGCGGGCGAGCACCGCCGCCATGAGCAGATTCTCGGTGCCGGTGACCGTCGGCATGGCGAAGCGAAAACGGTTTCCGACCAGGTGGGCGGCCCGCACGTCGACGTAGCCGTGCGCGAGCGTCACCGTGGCGCCGAGCGCGGTGAGGCCGGCGAGGTGCTGGTCGATCGGGCGTACTCCGATGGCGCAGCCACCGGGCAGCGAGACGCGCGCGTGGCCGCGGCGCGCGACCAGCGGACCGAGGACCAGAATGCTGGCGCGCATGGTCTTCACCAGTTCGTAGGGCGCGTCGTCGTCGGAGGGTGCGCCGCTCGGAGCGAGGATCAGGCCGGTGTCGGTGGGCGTCGCGCCCTGACCGAGGTGGGCGAGGAGCTTGCGCATCGTCTCGAGGTCGCGCACCCGCGGCACACCGTCGAGCCGCGTCGCCTCGTCGGTGAGCAGGGTCGCGGCGAGCTCGGGGAGGGCCGCGTTCTTGGCCCCGCCGGCACTGACTCTGCCGGAGATCCTGGTCGGTCCGACGATGCGAAATTGTTCCACGCGCTCGAATCCTCTCTCCGGTGAAGACTACGAAGCTCTTCTGAATACCACATCTCGCGCGATGCCCGCGAGGTCGCTGCGGACTTCGACGAGCTCGAGCCATGGACACTCGCCCGCGAGGTCGAGGACGGCGTCGAGCTGGCCGTACCCGATCTCGCAGGCGAGCACGGCCTCGGGGTGCAAGCCTTCCGCCAGGCCGAAAAGGCGCGCCAGGATCGCGAGCCCGCCCTCCGCGGCGAACAGCGCCAGGTGCGGCTCGTAGGTGCGCACATCGAGCGCCACCAGCGCCGGCTCCCGCGGGTCGATGTAGGGCGGGTTCGCGACCACCAGGTCGATCGTGTCGAGGGCGAGCGCCGCGGCGAGGTCGGTGGCGACGAAAGCGACGCGCCCGGCAAGGCTGAGCCGGCGGGCGTTGGCGTGGGCGCAGGCGAGCGCGCCGAGCGAGAGGTCGGTCGCCAGCAGCCTCCACGACGGGCGCTCGGCCGCCAGGGTGAGCGCGATGCAGCCCGAGCCGGTGCCGATGTCGAGCACCGCGGCGGCGTCGGGCAGCGGCAGGGCGAGGGCGATCTCCACCAGCAGCTCGGTTTCCGGTCGCGGGATGAGGACGCGCTCGTCGACGCCGAACTCGCGGCCGAAGAATTCGCGCCGTCCGAGAAGATAGGCCGCCGGCTCGCCGGCCGCGCGCCGCGCGACGAGGGCCGCGAAGCGGCCGGCAAGCTGCGCCTCGACCGGCTGCTCCTCGCGCGCCCGGACCTGCACCTCCGAGAGCCCGAGGAGCGTGCCGAGCAGCCGGGCCGCCTCGCGCCCCGGAGCGGCGATCGCGGCGCCGGCGAGGGTGTGGCGCCCTTGCGCCATCAGGTCGCGTACGTTCGTCACGGGGGGATCTTATGGTTGTGGGCGCGAGGCCGTCCGGTGTCGGTCGCGGTCGAGCCGAAACGGCGATTCACCTTAAATTGCCAGAGTTAATAGACGAAACAGCTGTATTTTTGTAAGATTACCAAGCTATGGACGACAAAGACCTTCAGATTCTGTCGATGCTGCAGTTGGATGCGCGGGTTGGCAACGCCGAGATCTCCCGCCGGGTGGGCCTCGCCGCCTCGGCGGTGCACGAGCGGATCCGCAAGCTCGAACAGCGCGGCGTCGTGCGCGGATATCACGCCCGGCTCGACCCGGAGGCGCTGGGCCGCGGGCTGCTGGCGTTCATCTCCGTCCAGGTCGACGACCGGCTCACTGAGGAGACCACCGGCGTCCAGCTGGCGCGCCTGCCGCAGGTGCAGGAGGTGCACCACATCGCCGGCGAGGATTGCTACCTGCTGAAGGTCCGGTGTGCCTCGACCGCCGACCTCGGGCGCTTCCTGCAGGAGGAGATCGGCGCCTTCCCCTCGGTCCGCCGGACGCGCACCACGATCGCCCTCGGGACGGTGAAGGAGGGGCTGGAGCTGCCGGTCCCGGCGCTCTCTCCGGTCGCCGGAGCCGACTCGCGGGAGGCGACATGACCACCTTCGACGGGCGCAGCCTGTTTCGTGGCCGGACACTCGCGGCGTTGCTCGCGGTCTACCTCGTCTGGGGCTCGACCTACCTCGCGATCCGCTTCGCCATCACCTCGCTGCCCACCTTCTCGATGGCGGGGGCGCGCTACCTGATCGCCGGCGCGCTGCTCTACGGCTGGGGACGGCTGCGCGGCGGCAGACGGCCGGAGGCGCGGACGCTGGTGCCGATCGCGGTGATCGGCGCGCTGCTCCTCGTCGGCGGCAACGGGCTGGTGGTCTGGGCGGAGCATCGCATCGCCTCCGGCATCGCCGCGCTGCTGATCGCGACCGAGCCGCTGTGGATCGCTCTCCTCGTGCCGCTCGTCACCCGCGGACGCCGTCCGGGTCTGCGCACCTGGGCCGGCATCGCGATCGGCCTCGCCGGCGTCTTCGTGCTGGTGGGGGGATTCGGCGGCATGGGATCGGGCGGGATCGACGTCGCCGGCGCCTTCGCGGTCGTCGCGGCCTCTTTTTTCTGGGCGCTGGGCTCGCTCTATTCGACGCGCGCCAGGCTGCCCGCGTCGCCGTGGATTGCCACCGGCAGCCAGATGCTCGCCGGCGGCGCCCTGCTCGCACTGCTCGGCGGTCTCAATGGCGAGTGGGCGGCGTTCGAGCCGGCGAAGGTCACCGCGCCGGCGCTCTGGGCGTTCGCCTACCTCGTGACCTTCGGCTCGATCGTCGCCTTCATGGCCTACGCCTACCTGTTGCGCAACGCGCGGCCGACGGTGGTCTCGACTTACGCCTTCGTGAATCCGATCATCGCGGTGCTGCTGGGATGGTGGGTCGTCGGCGAGCCGGTGAGCGGGCGGGTGGTGGTCGCTGGCGCGCTGATTCTGGCGGCATTGGTCGCGATCCTCTACGACGAACCCAAACGCGAGGCCGCAGCGACTTGACGGGCTGAGGGCGCTGAAGACGCCGAAGGGGGCTGAGGGGACCGGGCGGCCGGTGGGGCTGGAGTCCGCCGCGGGCGCTCAGGCGGTGGTGCTGGTGCGCGCCGCCTCGTCCATCTTCTGCGCCTGGAAATACTCGACGAGCGGATGGATGAGCGGGTCGAGATCGCCGCCCAGCACCGCCGGCAGCTGGTGCAGGGTGAGCCCGATGCGGTGGTCGGTGATCCGGTTCTGCGGGAAGTTGTAGGTGCGGATTTTCTCCGAGCGGTCGCCGGAGCCGACCATCTTGCGGCGCTCGGCGGAGACCGCCGATTCGGCTTTCTCGCGCTCGAGCTCGTAGAGCCGCGCCTTCAGTACCCGCATCGCTTTCTCGCGGTTCTTGATCTGGCTGCGCTCGTCCTGGCAGGAGACCACCAGGCCGGTGGGCAGGTGGGTCAGGCGCACCGCGGAGTAGGTGGTGTTGACGCCCTGGCCGCCCGGCCCGGAGGCGCAGAAGCGGTCGATGCGGAGGTCCTTCTCGTGCACTTCGACCTCGACGTCGTCGGCTTCGGGCAGGACGGCGACGGTCGCCGCGGAGGTGTGGATCCGGCCGGAGCCCTCGGTCTGCGGCACACGCTGCACGCGGTGCGTGCCGCCCTCGTGCTTCAGCTTGCTGTAGGCCCCCTGCCCTTCGACGATCGCGGAGACCTCCTTGATCCCTCCGGCCTCGGATTCGGAGAGGTCGATCACCTCGACCCGCCAACCGCGCCGCTCGGCATAGCGGCTGTACATGCGGAAGAGCTCGGCGGCGAAAAGTGAGGCCTCGTCGCCGCCGGTGCCGGCGCGGATCTCGAGGACGACGTTCCGGCTGTCGTTCGGGTCCTTGGGGACGAGCGCCTGCTTGATCTCCCGGTCGAGCGCCTCGCGCTGCTCGGCGAGGCTCTTCACCTCGGCCTCGGCCATGGCCAGGAACTCGCTGTCGGCGCCGGCGTCGGAGCCCGCGGAGCCCGCGGAGCTCGCGGAGGCCACGGCGAGATCCTGCGCCTCGGCGAGCTCGCGGTCGACCTCGCGCAGGCGCCGGAAGAGAGTGACGATCGGGTCGATCTCGGCCAGCGCCTTGCTGATCTCGCGCACCGCCTTCGGGTCGGAATGGACCTCCGGCAGGGCGAGGCGCGCGGTGAGCTCGGCGTGCGAGGCTTCGAGGGCGAGGAGTCGATCGATCATCGGGTTCGACCGGGCGCAAAATCAAAACCCCGGGCGCCGGCCGTGAGAACGGTGGCGACCCGGGGCGAAGATCTGCGCGCGAGCTGGCTAGGCGGACTTGGTATAGCGCCGGTTGAAGCGTTCGACGCGGCCGGCGGTGTCGATCAGCTTCTGCTTGCCGGTGAAGAACGGATGGCAGGCGCTGCAGATCTCCAGGCGCAGCTCTTTCTTCGTCGAATGCGTCTCGAACGTGTTCCCGCAGGCACAGACCGCGGTGACCATGTGAAGTTCCGGATGGATGCCAGTCTTCATGCGACGCCTTCCTTGCTTGGGACCGACTGACGCGAACATCGCGCGCGGACCGCAGATTCTAGCCGATGCCGCGGCCGTCGGCAATCTGCCCGGCACAAGTCATTTGTTTCCAGTGGTTAGCCGGTGTCAGGAGGCGACGACTTCGGCATTGACGCCGAGCCGCTTCATCATCTCGTGCAGCGTGGTCGGCTTGATCTGCAGCAGCTCGGCCGCCTTCTTCTGTACGCCGCCGGCGGATTGCAGCGCGGCGATCACCAGCTGGCGCTCGTAGGCCGAGACGGCATCCCAGAACGAACCCTCGGGCAGGGTCGCCGGCGTCGGCAGGCGGAGGCCGGAGCCGTGGCCGTTGCCGGAGCGCACCGCCGGCGGCAGCAGCTCGACCTCCAGGACCTCGCCCGACGACAGGACCACGGCGCGCTCGATCGCGTTCTCGAGCTCGCGCACGTTGCCCGGCCAGCGGTAATCCATCAACAGCTCGAAGGCGGCCGGCGAGATGCTGTGCATCGCCTTGCCGTTCTCCTCGGCGTAGGAGCGCAGGAAGTGCTTCGCGAGCAGCGGGATGTCCTCGGTGCGGTCGCGCAACGGCGGCAGCTGCAGCGTGATGACGTTCAGGCGGTAGTAGAGGTCCTCGCGGAAGCCGCCCTTCTTGATCTCCTCCTCGAGGTTGCGGTTCGTCGCCGCCACGATGCGGATGTCGACGCGCTCGGCCTTCGCCTCGCCGACCTTGTTGACCATCTTCTCCTGGAGCGCGCGGA
>Ga0073899_10005955_pt1 | contig 10549 bp, 5 predicted proteins | sample KloWWTmetaKNB5Ph_FD_88975 | JGI IMG/M metagenome (GOLD analysis project Ga0073899, IMG submission 88975) | Active sludge microbial communities from Klosterneuburg, Austria, studying microevolution and ecology of nitrifiers - Klosterneuburg... | ecosystem: Engineered > WWTP > Aerobic digester >...
CCTCGAGACCCGCGAGCGCCCGTCGCCGCTCGAACAGCCCCGGCTCGCGCGCGGGCGGCGAAAGTACCACGAGCCCGGCGACCTCCGACCGGGCGTCGGTGTAGCGTCGACGCACGATGAAGCGTCCCCTCCTCGTGCTCCTCCTCGCGATCGTCGTCGCCGCCTGCGGGAGCATCGTCGTCCGCGGCGCGGACGGCGGCGCGGACGGGGACGCGGTCGAGGCCGGGGCGCCGGCGTGCGAGCGGTCGTGCGCGGGGCGGACGTGCGGCGACGACGGCTGCGGCGGCGTGTGCGGGGAGTGCTCGAGCGCGCAGCGCTGCGACGGCGCCCGGTGCGTCCCGCGCGAGACCGCGTGCGCCCGCTTCGCCGTGCGGCAGTGCTACGGCGGCCCCGCGAGGACCGCGGGAGTGGGCGTCTGCCGCCAGGGCGTCGTGCGCTGCGGCGGCCTCGGCGTCTGGCTCCCCGGGTGCGACGGCGAGGTGCTCCCGTCGCCGGAGGTCTGCGGCAACGGCGCCGACGACGACTGCGACGGCGAGGTCGACGACGGGTGCCCGCCGCCCCGCTGCGACGCCGCCGACCTGGGGAGCGCGCTCGGGCCGCGCGTCGCGACGGGGCGCACCGCGGGCGCCAGCGCGCTGTCGGGCTCGTGCGGCGGCGGCGCCGCGCCGGAGCGGACGTTCCTGTGGCGGGCGCCGCGGGCGGGGGCGTACACCTTCGACACGGCGGGGTCGTCGTTCGACACGCTCCTGCATGTGCGCGACGGGGGGTGCCTCGGGCGCGAGCTCGCGTGCAACGACGACACGCTCAACGGCGTCGTCCAGCGCTCGACGGTCACGCTCGAGCTCGCCGCGGGCCAGGCCGTCGCGGTCATCGTGGACGGCTTCGACGTCGGCCTGGGCGACTTCGCGCTCAACGTCGCCGTCGGGGGGCCAGAGCGCTGCGCCCCGGGCGAGCGGCGGCCCTGCTACTCGGGGCCCGCAGGCACCGCGGGCGTCGGGCGCTGCCGCGAGGGGGCCCTCGCCTGCCACGGCGCGGGCGTCTGGGGCGAGGCGTGCGCCGGGAGCGTCGTGCCGGACGCCGAGGCGTGCGGCGACGGGCTCGACGACGACTGCGACGGCGCCCGCGACGAGGGCTGCGACGTCGCCGGTCCCACGCGCGTCTTCACCGGCCGCGTGTCCTACGACCGACGCGGCCCCGACGCGCGGCGGGTGGACTGGGGCCCCGTCGAAGAGGTCGCCGCGCCGGGCTTCGCGGTGCGCACGATGCGCGGGGCCGTACAGGTCGACGCCGCGGTCACCGACGCCGCCGGGCGCTTCTCGCTCCGCGTCCCCGAGGTGACCACCGCCGACGACCGCCTCGTCGTGAGCGCCCTCCAGGGCGACGGCGCCGGCGCGATCGAGTTCGCCGTGGCGGCGCCGGGGCTCGCGGCCGGGACGTACGACCCGACGGTGGAGCGCGCCGCGTCGCCGCGGGTGTGGAGCTGGTCGTGGCGCGTCGACGCGATCCCTGCGGGGGGCGCGGTTCACATCACGGAGGCCGACGGCTCGGGCGCCGCGCGCCTCTTCGACCTCGGGCGCCGCGCCGTCGAGCTCCCGCGCCAGGCGCTCGGGCGTCGGGGCGCGACGCTGGTCGCGTGGTTCGAACCCGGCGTCACCTGGAGCTGCGTGGCGTGCTTCCTCTTGCGCCCGCGCCGCGCCTTCGCGCAGGACTTCGGCGCGCAGATCGTGCTCAACGGCGACCGTGAAGACCGGCAGTGGTGGGCCGACGCGGTGGTCGCTCACGAGGTGGGTCACTGGGCGATGGCGAGCCACGGCGTCTCGCCGGGCGAGGGGGGACCGCACGCGCTCAACGATCTCCTGAGGCCGGGCATGGCGTGGTCGGAGGGCTACGCGCACTGGCACGCGGCCAGCACGCGGGGCGACCCCCTCTTCGTCGACCGGCAGCGCGCCACGATGTACTGGTTCGACATCGCCGCGCGCAGGTCCGCGGGCGAGTGGGAGCGCGCTGACCCCGCCATGGCCCTGCTCGACCCCATCGCCGAGAACGAGGTCGCCGCGATCGTGTGGGGGCTCGCGCCGCGCGACCCTTCCCCCGTCGTCGCCGCGCTCGCGTCGCCGCGCATGACGCGGGCCCCCTTCGCGCGGGGCTACACCAACCCGCGGGGCGCGGCGGTCCCAGTGCTGCCTGACCTCCTCGACGCGCTGGTGTGCGCGTCGTTTCCGCGCGCGACGCTCGCCGCCGCGCTCGACCGCTACCCCTACAGCGCGGAGACGGCGCGCTGCCCGTCGGACCTTTCGCCGCCCGTCACCGCGTCGTGGCGCCTCGAACGCGGCGCCACGTCCGTCGACGGGGTCACGCGGGCGACGCTCGCGGCCACTGTGACCCGCGCGGCGCGGCTGGAGGCGCCCGTCCAGGTGGCGCTGCGCGTCCCCGCCGGGGTGCGCCTCGAAGCCGGCGCGCTGTCATGGGCGAGCCCCGCGGACGTCGGGAGTGACACCCGCGCCGTCACGCTCGCCTGGGAGGCGCCCCCGGCGGACGACCTCGTGCTCGCGTTCGACGCCCCCGGCGTGGCGCAGGGGGCGCGCGGTGAGGTCCTGTGGCGCTTCGGCCGCCCGGCGCCCGTCGCGCCGCTCCCGGTCGCGCGCGGGGCGCCGCTGGTGATCGAAGGTCGCGACCTCGGCGCGACCATCGAGGTCACGTCGCCGAGTCCATCACCGCCGACGCCGCTGCCCGCAGCGCTCACCCGCTGACCTCTCACCGCGCCCGCGCCACGAACAGCTCCAGCTCCCGCGCCACGTCCGAGTGGCGCCACCCGACGCGCTCGACGGTGAAGCCCGCGGCGTCGAGGAGGCGCTCCCAGGTCGCCCGCGGGAAGAGCCCCTCCTCGTGGCGGTCGTGGTGCACCTCGGTCGGCCCCTCGCCGACGCGCGTCATGATCGCGTAGTCCACCACGTAGCGGTCGCGCTCGCCCTCACGCTGCCACACCCACCCCAGGAAGCGGAGCGCGCGCCCGTCGCCGTCGCTCCCGCCCTCGTCGGTCTCAGCCTCGAAGGTCTCGGCGAAGTAGTCCGGCGCCAGCAGCAGCACCCCGCCCGGCCGCAGGTGCGCGCGGGCCGTCTCGAACACCGCCGCGAGGTCGGCCTCGGTGAGCATGTAGCAGAGCGCGTCGTGGGCGAAGACCGCGTCGAAGGTGCGCCCGAGCCGCAGCGTCCGCATGTCGCCGAGCGCGCGGGCGGCGCCGGGGCAGCTCACCTCGGTGAGCGCGAGCATCCGCGGGGAGAGGTCGGTGAGCGTGAGGTCGAAGTCGGCCGCGAGGTAGTGGGCGTTGTGGCCCGCGCCCGCCCCGAGCTCGAGGAGCGCGTGGCGCCCCGGGCCGAGCGCGCCGCGCAGGGCGCCGCGGTAGGTGGGGGCCTCCTCGGCGTAGTCCGCGAGGGGCGTGAGGAGCGTGTACCAGCCGGCGAGTTCGTCGTAGAGCTTCACGGCGCCGTCGCGCCTACGTCGCGGCGGGCGCCGCGGTAACGCGTCAGGAACTCCGCGCCGCCGGGCCGCCGTGATACACCCGCCGCCATGGCCCTGGTGAAGGTCGGTGACACTGCGCCCGCGTTCGACCTCGTCGGCGACGACGGGGAGCGCCACACGCTCGCGTCGCTCCGCGGCAAGCGCGTGGTCCTCTACTTCTACCCGAAGGACGACACCCCCGGGTGCACCGTGGAGGCGAGGGATTTCTCCGCCGCCCTCGCGGAGTTTCGCGCGCTCGGCGCCGAGGTGCTGGGCGTCTCGCGCGACACGACGAAGCGCCACCAGGGCTTCTGCAAGAAGCACGCGTTGACCGTGCGCCTGCTGAGCGACGAGGACGCGGCGGTGCACCGGGCCTACGGCGTGTGGGGCGAGAAGAAGCTCTACGGGAAGGTGTCGGAGGGGTGCATCCGGAGCACGTTCCTGCTCGACGCGCAGGGCGTGGTGCGAGGGGCGTGGTCGCCGGTGCGGGTGCCGGGGCACGTCGCGGCGGTGCTCGGCGCGCTGCGCGACGCGGGCGTCGGGGAGGAGACGAAGAGCCCTCGACACCCGTGACCGCGCGCCATGTCCTCGAGTTTACGCGCAGCGCGCAGGCCGACCGCGGCGCCGCGCAGCTCCCCGAGGGGGACGTCGAATACCAGCTCCGCGCCGACGGTCAGCAGCGCCCCGACCTGTGCCTCCTCCGCTGGTCGCCGCGGCTCCTGGAGCTCCTCGACGCGCTGCGCGACCAGGGCGACGACGGCGCCGGGGAGGCCGCAGCGCGGGTGGGCCGCGTCCTCGCGGAGTTCGTCGCGACGCCGGGGTGGGCCGTCGCCGCGCGCGCCGTCGCGGCCGACGCGGAGCGCGGGCTCACCGCCCTCTCCCTCCGCTCCAACGCCTCCGAGCTCTACCTGGTCCCCTGGGAGCTCCTCGCCCTCGGCGCGGTGGCCCACGCCGCCTTCCTCCCCGCGCTCCTCCTGCGCTACGAGTGGCCCGACGCGCCCGTCGCGCCGCGGCTCCCGGGCCTCTCTCTGACGCGCCGCGGGCGGGTGGTGTTCGCCTGGTCCGCGGCCGGCGGCAAGGTCGACGCCGCGCGCCACGTCAAGCTCGTCGAGCGCGCCATCGACGCGGGCGCCGCCGCCTTCGACGAAGAGCGTGGGCGCTCCCTCGACGTCGTCGAGAACGCGAGCTGCGAGTCCCTCCGCGCCGCCCTGGAGCGCGCGAAGGCCGCGGGCGATCCCGTCGCCGTCCTCCACCTCCTCTGCCACGGCGGGCGCCGCGCCGACGGCTCCTTCGGCCTCTGCCTCGACGACGGCGACGCGCCCGGCGAGGTCGACCTCGTGAGCGCCAGCCGCATGCAGCAGCTCCTCGTCCCCTACGCGGGCCTCGTCCGCCTCGTCGTGGTGGCCGCCTGCGACGGCGGCAACGCGGGCGCGGCGGGCCACGAGCTCGGCAGCGTGGCCCAGTCGCTCCACCGCGCGGGGATGCCCGCCGTCGTCGCCTCGCGCTTCCCGCTCTCCTGGGACGGGGCGCGCCTGTTCGCGACCGAGCTCTACGACCGCATGCTGCGCGACCTCGGCACGCTGGAGGAAGCCTTCCTCGCCGCCCGCGCGCGCCTCTCGCGGCGGCCGGCCTTCGACTGGGCGAGCCTACAGCTCTACGCCCGCGCGTCCGACGGCGAGGCGACGCGGGTCTTCACGGCGCGCCCCTACCGCGGCCTCGCTGCCTTCGGTCCGGAGCACGCGCGCTTCTTCTTCGGGCGCGACGCGGAGGTGGCCGAGGTGGTGGGCGACCTCGACGCGCTGGTCGCGAAGGGCCGACCGCGCTTCCTCGTGGTCGCCGGGGCCTCGGGGACGGGCAAGTCGTCGATGGTGATGGCCGGCGCGCTCCCGCGCTGGGCCCGCGAGCAGACCGACGGGTCCTTCGGGCACGTCGTGGTGCGGCCCGGCGGCGACCTGGAGGGGTGCCTCCGCCGCATCGAGGCGAAGCGCGAGGTGGCCGCGGCCTGCGCCCGCTTCGTGGTGGTGGTCGACCAGTTCGAAGAGGTGTTCACCCACGTCGGCGACCTCGCGGCGCGGACGACCTTCGCGCGGGCGCTGTGGGAGATGGCCTCGGAGCCCGACGCCAGCGTGTGCGTGGTCCTCACCCTGCGCGTCGACTTCCTCGCGCGCTGCGGCGAGATCGTCCTCGACGAGAGCGGCCTCCGCCTCGACCGCATCGCCTGCGACCCGGCGCACCAGATCCTCGTGGCGCAGATGACGCCCGCGCAGCTCCGGGAGGCCATCGAGCGCCCCGCGGCGGCGGTGGGCCTCGCGCTGGAGCCCAACCTCGCCGAGCTCATCGTCCGCGACGTCGAGGCCGAGCCCGGCGCGCTCCCGCTGATGTCCCACGCGCTCTACCTCCTGTGGCTCGGGCGCGAGGGCCCGACGCTCACCCGCGCGGCCTACCTCCGCCTGGGCTCGGTGCAGGGCGCGCTCAACACCCACGCCGACGCGCAGGTGGAGGCCCTCGCCGACGACGCGGCGCGCGAGGTGGCGCGGCGGCTCCTGGTGCGGCTCGTGCGGCCGGGGGAGGGGGGCGCGGCGGACACGCGGCGGCGGCGCGGGGTCGACGCGCTCCGGCCCGCGCAGGTGGCCGACGGGCAACGCTTCGACGCGGTGCTCGAGCGCCTCGTCGGCGCGCGGCTGCTGGTGACCAGCGAGGGCGACGGCGGCGCGCGGATGGTGGAGATCGCCCACGAGGCGCTCATCCGCGGCTGGTCGCGCCTACGCGGGTGGATCGACGGCGAGCGCGTGAAGCTGGCCCAGCTCGACCAGCTCGACGTGTGGGTGGGCGACTGGCAGCGGACGTCCGACGCGCTCCTCACGGGCGCCCGGCTGGGGTACGCCGAGGAGGTCGCGCGGCAGCACGAGGCCGAGCTCTCCCCGGAGGCGCGCCAGCTCGTCGCCGAGAGCGTCGCGGCGCGGGCGCAGGCGCAGGCGCGGAAGGATCGAGCCCGCCGCGCGCAGTGGGTCGTGGCGGCGGGGGTGGGCGCGGCGCTGGCGGGCTTCGCGGTGTTCGCGGGCGCGCAGTGGCGCGCGGCGCGGGGGAGCGCGCGGACGGCGACGATGGCGAGCGAGCAGGCAAGGCGGGAGGCGCTCGCGGCGCGGACGCTCGCGGAGGTGTCGCGTGCGTCGGAGCTGCGCTCGCGGCTGGAGAGCGGGGGCGCCGAGCGCGAGGTGCTCGCGGACGCGCTCCAGTTCTGGGACGAGGCGCGCGGCGCGTCGGCGCAGCGAGGGCTCCTGCGCGTGCTCCGGCGCGCCGCGGGCGACGTAGGCGAGTCCGCGCGGACGCGGGCGATGCGGCCCCTGACGCCCGACGTGGGCGGCGCGCTCACGCAGGCTGCGCTCGCCGCAGCCCAACGCATGGAACTCCGCGGGCACGCCGGGCCGGTGACCGCCGTGCGCTGGTCGGCGGACGGGCGCCGCCTCCTCACCACGTCGGATGACAGCACCGCCCGCGTCTGGAACGCCACCACCGGCGAGGCCCTCGCCACCATCGCCGGTGAGGGTCGCCACGTCTGGCGCGTCGCGTGGGCGCCCGACGGCGCGCAGGTCATCGTCGGATGGGGCGACGACGCGTGGCGGTGGTCCGCGCCGGGAGAGGCCCACGTCCCGCTCTTCACCTCGACGCAGCGCGAGCCGCTGAACACCTACGGCCTCGCGGTGTCCGGCGACGGGCGCCACGCGGTGATCCTCGTGAGCGAGGCGAGGGAGGACCACGGCCTTTGGATGCACCAGCGGCAGCTCGTACGAGTCATCGCGACGGAGACTGGCGCGACGGTGGCGACGCTGGACGCGGGCAGGTTCGAAGTCGACAGCCTCCCGGTGGTCTCGTGGGACGGCGCGATGGTGGTCCTGCGCAGCAACGACGGCCGCGCGCGGGTCTGGCGCACCGGCGAAGACGCCGCGGCGACGCTCGAAGGCGGCGCGCGGGGGCGCGTCGTACGGGTGGCGGTGTCGCGCGACGGCGCGCGCGCGGTAACGGTCTCCGAAGGCGGCGCGCTGACTCTGTGGGACACCGCGAGCGGGCGCGTCGTCGGCGAGCTGCCGCACACGGGGGCGGTGCCCTGCGTGGCCTTTGCGCCTGATGGCGCGTCCGTGGTGGTGGGGCTCTCCGGCGGGCCTTCGGGCATGGCCCTCGGCGTCTGGCGCGGCGGCGACGGCGGGTGGCGTTCGCTCGCGCCTGGCGACGCCGAGGTGCGCTCGCTCCACGCCTCGGAGGACGGAGGGCGCCTCGCGACGACCCACGCGGACGGCACCGCGGCCGTGTGGAGCCTCCCCTCGGGCACGCGCCTCCTGCGCGTACAGGCGGCGGGCAAGGCGTTCACCGACGCGGCCCTGTCACCCGACGGCGGCAGGCTGGCGACGGCGTGCGACGACCGCACCGCCGCCGTGTGGACGATCCGCCCGACGGGGACGATGCTCGCGCCGCTCGACGCGGACGCGCCGGTCACAGGGCTGACGTTCTCCGCCGACGGCGCGCGCCTCGCCGTGACGACGGATGCGGCGCCCGTTCGCGTGTGGGACCTCCGCGAGCGCACGCCCCCGCTCGCCCTCCGCGGAGACGGCGCGATGGCGCCGCGGGTGCAGTTCACGCCGGGCGGCGCGCAGGTGCTGACGCTCCGCGAGGACGGCGTCGGGGTCTGGAGCGCGCGCGACGGCGCCCGCGTCGCGTGGCGCACCGCGGACCACGGCGACGCCGTCGACTGGTCGGTGTCCGCCGACGCGCGGGTCGCGTCGAGGCTCGACGACAGGCGGGTCGCGGTGTGGCGACTCGGGGACGACAGTGCCCCCGTCGAGCTCGCGGCGGTGAGGCCGTCCGTCTCGCGTGCGCTGGTCTCCCCCGACGGCGCGCTCGTCGCCACGCTCCACGCGGATCACGTCTCCATCTGGAGCGCCACGGACGGTCGCCTCGTCGCGACGCTCGCTGGAGGGTCCACCTCGGCGCGCGCGATCACCTTCTCCCCGGACGGCACGACGTTGCTCACCGGTGATCGCGACGGGATGGTGCGCGTGTCGGGCGCGCGGAGCGGGCGGCTCGTACGCACGCTCCGCGGCCACACCGAGGCGATCACGGCGCTCGTGTTCTCGACCGACGGCGCGTTGCTGGCGACGGCATCGGTGGACGGTGCCATGCGCCTGTGGGACGGGCACGCTGGGGCGCCCCGCGCGACGCTGCACGGCCACGACGGAGAGGTCCGCTCGTTGGTGTTCTCGCCCGACCACGCGCGGTTGTTCACCGTCGGCGCCAACGGCGTCGCGCGGGCGTGGAGCACCGACGACGGGAGGCTCTCGGGGCTCCTGCGCTGGCGCGGCGAGCGCGCGCGGGAGGGGCAGGTCGCGGCCGACGGCCTCCACGCGGCGGTCGTGTACGCCGAGGGCGCCGCCGAGCTCGTCGACCTCGACCCCGTCGCGGCGTGGCGCTCGGGCTGCGCCATCCTGCGGGACGGGCCCATCTGGCGCGACCGACCGCGGCTCCGCGACGCCTGTGCGGGCGCCTCGCCGTAGCGAGTCGCGCGCCGCGTCAGGTCGTCGTGCGGCGTCGGGCTACCGCCCGCGTCGACGCGGCGCCTTCTTCTGCGGCGCCGTTGCCGCCTGCCGGAGCGCGGCCTCCAACGCACGCACGCGAGCCTCCGCCTCCATCGCCCGGCGCTCGGCCTCCGCGCGTGCGTTCGCCTCGGCCTCGCGCTGTCGCTCGGCCTCCGCCCGCGCATTCGCCTCGGCCTCGCGCTGTCGCTCGGCCTCCGCCCGCTGGTGCTCCGCCTCCGCGCGCGCCGTCTCCTCCTCGGCTGCGAGCTCATGGGCCGTGGGCCAGAGGCGCGCGCCGGCTTCATCGTCCGCCACCCGCAGCAGGTCGCCCACCACCACGATCCACGCGCCGAGCTCCTTCGAGCGGAACGGCCCATCGCCTCGGTAGACGCACCGAAACTCGCCGCGCGCCCGCCGCCACACCTGGAGCTTCCAGGGCCCGCGTCCGTCGGCCGTCCGGCCGTACCCCTCGGGGTCGAACACCCAGAGCTCCCGCGTGCCCGACGCGCCGTACTTCTCCGGGCCCCGCTGGTAGTCCTTGGCGGCCGTCCGGCGGCTGACGATCTCGACGGCGACGCGCGGCGGCGCCATCCCTACCTTCCAGGTGAACACGCTCCGCGCGCGGGGCGGTGGGGCGGGTTCGACCCACATCACGTCGGGGTCGACACCGACGCGCTTGTGGGACTCGTCCCAGCGCAGCGCCACGTTGGCGAGGACGGTGGCGTCCCTCCCTTCGCGGGCGATCCGCACCTCGAACGACGACTGGACCACATCGTTGCGCCGCTGCGTCTGTGGCGTGATCGGCATGTTGAACCCGTCCGAGAGGAACCAGTCGTCCGGAGGCGGCTCCTGCGAATCTCGGAGGGCCACCGGCAGCGGGGTGCGCGACGCCATGGGGCGAGCATACCGCCTCTCCTTCGCTGGGGTCCAACGCGCGTTGGTGGTCACCCCTACGCCTTCCCGTAGGCCTCCCGCAGCACCTCGCCCGTCGCCGTCGCGCCCTTCGCGAGCGCGCGCGGCGTCCCCTCGGCCACCACCGTGCCCCCCTCGCGCCCGCCGCCGGGCCCGAGCTCGACGATCCAGTCCGCCGCGGCGAGCACCGACGGGTGGTGCTCGATCACCAGCAGCGAGTCGCCCCGGTCGACGAGCTTCTGCATCACGGTCACCAGCCGCGCCACGTCGCTCAGGTGCAGCCCCGTCGTCGGCTCGTCGAGCACGTAGAGCGTCTGCGACCCGCCGGTCTGCAGCTCGGTCGCGAGCTTGATGCGCTGCGCCTCGCCGCCGGAGAGCGTGTGCGAGCCCTGGCCGAGCGAGAGGTACCCGAGGCCGAGGTCGTGGAGGAGGTCCAAGGGCTTCGCCATCTTCGACACCTGGTGGAACACCTGCCGCGCCTCCTCCACCGTCAGCCCGAGGAGCTCGCCCGCGTCGTAGCCGTGGAGCTTCACCTCGCGCGTCTCGCGGTTGAAGCGGGCCCCGTTGCAGCC
>Ga0073899_10005956_pt1 | contig 10549 bp, 7 predicted proteins | sample KloWWTmetaKNB5Ph_FD_88975 | JGI IMG/M metagenome (GOLD analysis project Ga0073899, IMG submission 88975) | Active sludge microbial communities from Klosterneuburg, Austria, studying microevolution and ecology of nitrifiers - Klosterneuburg... | ecosystem: Engineered > WWTP > Aerobic digester >...
CGAGTACTCGTGGCACAGCGTGCCCCAGAAGCCGCGCCCGACCTTGGCCGGCGCGTCGGGCGGCGACCAGCGATCGAGGCCGTAGGTGATATGCGTGTAGTCGCCGACCAGGTAGGTGTGACCGCCGACGCTGCGCTCGAAGCCGCCGAACCACGCCGAGGCGTGCACCCAGTAGTGCTGGACCAGCACGATCGACGGGATCCAGCGCTTGCCGTCGCGCGTGAGACTGCCCGCGGCCTGCCAGATCGCCTCGGCGCCGGCGTCCACGCAGGCCTCGACCAGCTTCTCCCACGCCTGCGCCCCGCCGGTCGGCGGGTCGACCTCGAGCACGATCGGCCGGCGATGGGCGTCGCGCGGCGTGTTCACGCCGAAGGCCAGATGCCCGTACGACAGCTTCCGCCAGTAGCGGTACATGAACTCCGAGATCCCCGGCGTGCAAGGGTCGACCCCCTCGTCCAGCCAGTTCAGCGCGTCCTGCACGGTCGTGTTGACATAGTCCCCCGGCCGGCCGCTGCGCAGATTGAAGAAGATCGCCACCGAGTACCACTGCGGCGCCATCAGATCCGTGAGATCCGGCCGCGGCAGCTTGGCGAACATGTCGCGCAGGGCCGGCGAGATCTCGGCGCTGATCACCACCTTGCCCTCGACGTCGGGCAGCAGGTGGCGCTCGTAGGGGTCTTTCGGCGACCGGTGCATGAACTTCGTCAGCTCGGAGCGCGGCACCTGCTTGCCGCGCCCGAGCGCCACATCCGGCGTGACCCTCGGCTTCACGACTTCGGGGACATTCACCAACCTCGCACCAACACGTTTGATCGTCGGCAACAGAGCACCTCCTGTGAGGCCGAAACGTAGGCCCCCTCCGCGGACCCTGGCAAGCGCTACGATCGCGCCACGAACCTGTCCCCGGGGCCAGACTCGCGCCCCGTGATATCCTCGCCGCCATGGCCAAGACCTCCGCCCTCGCCCTCCTCGCCGCCCTCTGCGCCTGCGGCGACCCGGCCAGCGAGCGCCCGCTCCCCGCCCCGCCCGCCACCTGCAGCGAGCACCCGCCCGCGACCCGCCGCGACGAGCTCGTCGAGGAGCTCCACGGCACCCCCGTCGCCGACCCCTACCGCTGGCTCGAGGACGCCAGCGACCCCGCCGTCCAGGGGTGGATGCGCGCCCAGGACGATCACGCCCGCGGCCTGCTCGCCGCCCTCCCCGACGGCCCCGCCCTGCGCGCCCGCCTCGCCGAACTCCTCTATATCGACGCAATCTCCGCCCCCGTCCGCCGCGGCGACCGCATCTTCTACACCCGCCGCCACAAGGACCGCGAGAAGGCCATCTACTACGTCCGCGACGGCGAGGACGGCGACGAGCGCGTCCTCCTCGACCCCAACACCCTCTCACCCGACGGCAGCATCTCCGTGCACGGCGTGTTCCCCAGCCACGACGGCCGCCTGCTCGCCTACAAGCTCAGCATCAACAACGCCGACGCCTCGACCATGCACCTGCGCGACCTGGGCAGCGGCCGCGAGCTCCCCGATCGCATCGCCAACGCCCGCTACGCCAGCCCCGCCTGGACCCCCGACGGCCGCGGCTTCTACTACGTGTGGCTCCCCGTCGACCCGAACATCCCGCCCGCCGAGCTCCCCGGCCGCGCCGAGGTCCGATTCCACCGCGTCGGCGACCCCGGCGACCACGACGAGATCATCGCCGCCGCCACCGGCGACGCCTCCCGCTTCGTCGGCGTCCAGCTGTCGCGCGACGGCCGCTTCCTCACGATCAGTCACCAGCACGGCTGGAACAGCACCGACCTGTATTTCAAGGACCTGACCCAAGGGACAGCAATCGATACACCTGCCCCGCAGGGTGTCCCCGCCCCTGGCTTCCGCCCGCTGGTCGCCGGCCGGCCCGCGATCTTCGATCTCATCGCCTGGCGCGGCGCCTTCTATGTCCACACCAACGACGGCGCCCCGCGCTACCGCGTCTTCAAGGTCGACCCCGCCCGCCCCGAGCGCGCCCACTGGCGCGAGCTGGTCCCCGAGTCCGACGCCACCCTCGAGGGCGTCCAGGTGATCGGCGATCGCCTGGTCCTCAGCTACCTCCGCGACGCCCACAACGAGCTGCAGCTCCGCGACCTCGACGGCGCGGCGATCGGCCCGATCGCCCTGCCCGGCCTCGGCAGCACCAGCGGCCTGGTCGGCGAACCCGACGACCCGCGCGCCTACTTCCACTTCACCTCCTTCACCCAGCCCGACCAGATCTATTCCACGGACGTCCAGCGCGGCGAGACCCACCTGTGGCGCGCCATCGAGGTCCCGGTCGACACCAGCCGCTTCACCGTCGAGCAGGTCCGCTACCCGTCGAAGGATGGCACCCCGATCTCGATGTTCATCGTCCGCCGCCGCGACCTCCCGCTTGACGGCAAGCGCCCGACCCTCCTCTACGGATACGGCGGCTTCAGCGTCAGCCTCACCCCCGCCTTCTCCGCCCGCGCCGTCGCCTGGCTCGAGCACGGCGGCGTCTATGCCGTCCCCAACCTCCGCGGCGGCGGCGAATACGGCGAGGACTGGCACCGCGCCGGCATGCGCGAGCACAAGCAGAACGCCTTCGACGACTTCGCCGCCGCCGCGCAATATCTCATCGCCCACGATTACACCCGCCCGCAGCAGCTCGCCGTCTACGGCGGCAGCAACGGCGGCCTCCTGGTCGGCGCCCTGATGACGCAGCACCCGGAGCTGGTCCGCGCGGTCGTCTGCGCGGTGCCCCTCCTGGACATGCTCCGCTACCACCGCTTCGGCGCCGGCCGCACGTGGATCCCCGAATACGGCGACCCCGACATCGCCGCCCAGTTCGCCTGGCTCCACCCCTATTCACCCTACCACCATGTCCCGAAGGACAGCCCCCTCCCCGCCCTCCTGATGCTCAGCGCGGACAGCGACGATCGCGTCGACCCCATGCACGCCCGCAAATTCACCGCCGCCGTGCAACACGTCAGCCAGCGCCCGGCCTGGCTCCGCGTCGAGCGCAACGCCGGCCACGGCGGCGCCGACCTCGTGCAGCAGACGATCGCCCGCGAGGCCGACGCGCTGGCGTTCCTGCTGGCCGAGCTCGGCGGCTGAGGGCGAGACGATCTTGGCGTGCCGGAGCGTGGCACTCAGGCGCCCCCCGAATGCTCGCGGCACAGGCGGGCTTCGGGCGGTGGCGGGGCGGCCTCGAGACTGGCGCGGACCTTGGCGGCGGACGGCGCGGGGTCCTCGCGGATCGCCACGTTCCAGGTCTCGCCGTCGATCGCCGCGGGGTGACGCGAAGTGCGATTGACGACGTAGACGGTCTCGGAGTACCGCGCCAGGCCGGCGCCGTAAGGGCCGACGAGCGCGACCTGCAGCTCGCAGCCCTCACAGGGGGATCGAGTCCCGCCGTTCGCTGAATTCGCGGGCCAGCTCAGGCGGCAGCGCGCCGCCGAATGCGACGTACATCGTCATGATCTCGTCGCTGTAGCTGCGCCCGTACACGAGGCCGAGGAACACCTCGGCGACGAATTCCCGCGGGTTGCCCGCGCCGTACTCGCTGACCTGACCGCAGACGGCCGCGCGCTGCGTGTCGTCCTTCAATGCCGTGAAGAACAGGCCGTGGAAGCGCTCGGGCGAATTAGCGTAATGGAAGGCGTGGCCCATCTCATGGATCATCGTCGCCACACCGCTGGGATCGAGGACGGTCGAGGAGTACTTGTAGCCGTCGTTGAGACCGGTGTCGGCGGCCTTCCAGCGGACGGGGTCGAGCAAGGGCAGGCCGAGGGCATTCGAGCTGATGTGGAGAAAGTCGGGGGCGTGAAAGACGGCGCGCTCGGTCTTGTCCTTGACCGTGCACTCCCCACCGACGCTGAGCGTGCGGCCAAATTTCGGGAGGTGCAGGCGCAACACCGGCGGACGAAAGCCGCGGGCCGTGATCTTCTCGATCGCCGAGCGGACCGCGGCCAGCTTGGTCTCGAGGTGGACGTCACTGGGGTTGTACGTGACAGGCCAAGACACGCCCGCGAGGTCGAGCGACTCGGTGACCACCTCATCGGCCTCGTCGTTGGGCGCGTAGACGTTCTCCAGCTCGGGGAAGCTGCTGGTGCCCGTGACCTCGTTGCGGTACTTCTCGGCCAGCTTGGCGAGGCCGGCGGCGTCGAGCTCGGAGTCCTCGATGCCCGAATCCTCGCTCTGCGCGATGATCTTGGCGATGTCGTCGGCGGCGACGGCGTTGATCCCGCCCACGGCCTCGTCGCTTAGCTCGCCAGCCGGGCCGCGCGGCCTACTGAGCCAATCGAGGATGCTGCCCTCGTCGACATCCTCCCAGCGGTCGTCCTCGACTGTGCGCTTGGCATAGTCGGCAAAACGCGGGTCCATGGCGACGCCGAAGGCGCGCCGCTCACGGCCCCGCGCCACGCGCAGTTCCTGGTCCCGGAGCCGCGCGCGCTCGTCGTGCAGCAGGGCCCGCGTGCTCGTCTCGAGGGTGTCCGCCGCGGTCTCGCGGGTGCTGGTCGTCCACCACTTCGAGGTCGCTCGCAGGCCACGCGCGTCCCGCCAGTCGTCGATCGCTGCCACGATCGCCTCGAGGGCCCTGACACGCTCAGCGAACTTGCCGGGCACACCCCGCACCTCGTCCCACTGGGCCACCGCGGCGTCGATGACGACGAACTCCGTCGAACGCTTGCTGCCGTATACATAGGACTCGCTCGTCCACAGCTCGGGCGAGAGGTCGTTCATCGCGGGGAAGCGCTGGACGACCAGACCGCCACAGCCCTGACAGCCGCAACCGTGACCATGCAGATCGGCGAGGCGCTGGACCACCGGGGCCCGGCTGCGAACCGCGGCGGGCACGGCGAGCGGGGCCACCTCGCCGGCGACGACACGCCGCGCGGCGAGGTCGGCGGCCCGTTCAAAGCGGTCTCCGGGGTCGCTGACCCGCACGCCGCCGCCGACCTGCTTGCCGTCGACCGAACCGCGTGCCTGCTGCAAGGTGTGGCTGGCCTCGTGCGCGAGCACGTGGAGCCCCGCGGGCGTGCCCGGATCGTAACTACCGGCGCGGAAGAAGATATCGCTGCCCGTGGTGAAGGCGCGGGCCGCCAACGACCGGGCGAGATGATCGGCCGCGCCGTCGGTGTGGACGCGGACATGGTCGAGCCCGCCGCCGAGGCCGTGCTCGAGGCGCTGCTGGACATCCGTGGCCAGCCGACCACCCGCGCCGAGGCGAGCCCGGATGCGGCCGGCGAGCGTGTCGTCGCCGCCGGGGCGATGCAAGGCGCGCTGGACGGCGTCGTTGCCGATGCTCTGGTGCAGCCGCTGGATCGCCGTCGGCGACCCAGCCAACTCGGGCTCCTCCTGCCGCGCCGGGCCCGTCATCGCCAATGCCGTCGCCCTTGGTTCCTTCGCCATCGCCACCTCCCTGCGAACCACCCGAGGCTATCACAATGGCATTGTCAGCGAGCACCGGGCACGAGCGCGCTCACTGCATCCGCACGGCCCCGGTGCGCGCGTCCACGTCCGCGACCCAGGTGCGACCGAAGCCGGCCAGGCGCCGAAAGACCAGCCGCACGCGGCCAGGATGGCGCTCGTGGCCAGAGAGCGGACTGTCCATGGCCGCGACCTCGTGCATCAAGATCCCGCGGCTGATGTAGATGATCGAGCCATATCCGAACCACGAGGGCTTGCGGCAGACATATACGGTGAGCCCGTGCGCCGGAAACTCGGCCGCGAGATCGACGATACGCCCGCCGTCCCCCGCGTTACCGTCGTATACGGCGACCACGCTCGGGAGCGCCAGCAACCCCGAGAACAGCACAAGCGCCGCACGCCGCAGCACGCCGCGCCGCGCCCCCTCTCGCAAGGTGTTGCCGAGCACCAGTCCCCACAGGCCCAACAAGATCGGGGTGGCGATGGCCTGCGCTCGCCACAGCGTCGGGACCAGATCGACGAACGCGGCGGCCAGCGCCGCGAGCGGCAGCAGCAGCACAGCGAAGTCGCCGAATGAAATGCGCAAGCTGGCGCAGCATAGCGTGGATCCCAGCGATCGCGGTGGCTCCTCCTCGGCCCCGGCACCGTGACGCGTGCGTAATCGCGCGATATCGTGTAGCGTCCCCCGTATGAGCATCCTCGACCACCTCACCGTGAATGTCCGCGACTACGCCCGCAGCAAGGCCTTCTACGCGCAGGCCCTCGCCCCCCTCGGTATCACGCTGGCGATGGAGTACGGCGAGGCCTGCGGCTTCGGCCGCGGACCCAAGCCCGACCTGTGGATCAGCGCCCGCCCGGCCAGCTTCCAGACCGCCGAACAAATGGCCACCATCACCCCGGTCCACCTCGCCTTCGCGGCCCGCAGCCGCGACGAGGTCGATGCATTCCACCGCGCCGCGCTGGCCGCTGGCGGCCGCGACTTCGGCGCCCCCGGTCCGCGGCCGCAGTACCACCCGAATTACTACGGAGCATTCATCCTCGATCCCGACGGGCACAATATCGAGGCTGTCTACCACGCGCCCGTGTAGCGACCACCCGTGCAGGGCCGATCGCCCCGAACCGCTTGAGCGCGGCGGCGCGCGGTGCCATCATGCGCCGCGTGCCGCGGCGTGTGCTCTCTGAACCCCTGGTCCACTTCGCGGTCCTCGGGCTGCTGTTCTTCGCCGTCCACGCGGCGCTGGCCCCCGAACCAGGTGAGGCGCTCGCAGTCGACGCAGCCAGAGTCCAGGCGACCGCAAGCGAGCTGGCGCGCCGCCTCGGCCGCGTGGCGACCCCCGCCGAGCTCGCCGCGACGCTGCAGGTCGAGCTCGACGAGGAGCGCCTGTATCGCGAGGCGCTGGCGCTGGGCCTCGCACAGGACGACCCGATCGTGCGCCGCCGTCTGATCCAGAAGCTCCGCTTCGTGCACGAGGATCTCGCCGGACACGACGAGCCCGACGACGACGCCTTGCTCACCATCCGCGACGCTGACCCCGCGCGCTACACCCTCCCGGCCCGCTACGCCCTGACCCAGGTGCTCGCCGCCCGCGATCGACATCCCGACCCACGAGCAGCCGCCGAGGCGCTGCTGCAGCGCCTGCTCGCAGGCGAGGACCCGGACGGCCTCGGCGACCTCTGCGTCCACGGCCAGCGCTTCGGTGAGCGCACCGCCGCCGCCTACGCCAACATCCTCGGCGAGCCCTTCGCGGCTGCACTTTCGGACATGACCCCGGGGACATGGTCGCTCGCCGCCTCGACGCTCGGCTGGCACGTCGTCCGCATCGACGCCGTGAGCGCCCCGAGCCTGCCCGGGCTCGCCGCCCTGCGCCCGCGCCTGCGCGCCGACTGGCAGGCCGCCCGCCGCGAGGCCAGCAGCCAGGCCGCCCTCCGCGAGCTGCGGGCCCGCTTCCCCGCGTCCCTGCACGCGGTCCCGGCCGAGCTGGCGAGCGCCCTCGCGGAGCGCGAGCCGTGATGCATCGCGTCTTCGTCCTCACCCCCGCGCTGCTCCTGCTCGCGGCGCCGGCCCACGCCCACGAATTCAGGGCCGGCGTGTTGCTCGTCGACATCGACCCCGCCGGCGCCATCGAGCTCCGCCTCGAGCTCCCGCCGGGCGCCCTGCGTCCACGCCTCGAGCTCCCCGCCGGCTGCGAGATCGTCCGCGCCGCGCCGACCCTGCGCGCGACCTGCTCGCCCGCCGCCCTGCGCGGCGCCATTACTGTGCACGAGCTCTCGCCCGAGCTCGAGCTCGTCGCCCACCTGCGCCAGCCCGGGCAACCCGCCCGCACCCAGCTGCTGCACCACGACGCCCCCTCGCTGCCGCTGACGCCGAACCACACCGGCCTCGCCGGCTACCTCCGCCTCGGGGTCCAGCACATCCTCGGCGGCCCCGACCACCTGCTCTTCGTCGTCGGCCTCGCCCTGTGGGTCCGCGGCCTCGGCCCGCTCCTCGTCACGCTCACCGCCTTCACAGCCGCGCACAGCCTCACCCTCGCGCTCGCGGCCCTCTCGCTGGTCCGCCTGCCGCAGCCGCCGGTCGAGGCCTGCATCGCCCTGTCGCTGGTGCTCCTGGCCCGCGCCGTCGTCCGCGGCGACCTGTCCCAAAGGACACCCTGGCGCTTCGCCGGCGCCTGCGGCCTGCTCCACGGCCTCGGCTTCGCCGGCGCCCTCGCCGACATCGGCCTCCCGCCGGACGCCGTCGTCGGCGCCCTCGCGGCCTTCAACCTCGGCGTCGAGCTCGGCCAGGTCGTCGCGCTCGCGCTCGTCGGCCTCGTCGCCGCCGCGCTGCTGCGCCTGGCCCCCCGCGCGCCGCTGCGACTGCTCACCGCATATCTCATCGGCGGACTCGCCTCCGCCTGGACCGTCCTGCGCCTGCTCGCCCTCGGGAACCCCGTATGACCCGCCTCGCATTCGTCCTCCCCCTCGCCCTCCTGCTGGCCTGCAACAGCGAGCCCCCGCGCCACTACGACGATCCGCGCGAGCCCTGCGCCGACCACAATCCCCGGCGCAACCTCTATTTCGGCGACCTTCACGTGCACACCGCATATTCCTTCGACGCGTGGATCTCCGACGTGCGCACCGACCCCGCCGGCGCCTACCGCTTCGCCCGCGGGGAGACCGTCGCCGGCGAGCGCCTCCCGCGGCCGCTCGACTTCGCGGCCGTCACCGACCACGCCGAGTACCTCGCCGAGGTCGAGGGCTGCACCACCCCCGGCTCCGCGATCTACGACACCGACCGCTGCGTGGGCTTTCGCGCCGCCGACCAGAGCGCGCTGGTCCAGTTCGGGTTCGGCCTCAACACCGAGACCCCCAAGCGCTTCGACGACCTCTGCGGCCCCGATGGCATCGACTGCCCAGCCCGCGCCGCCGCCGTGTGGCAGCGCGTCCGGGACGCCGGCGAGCAAGCCTACGACCGCAGCGCCGCCTGCGAATTCACCAGCCTGATCGCCTACGAATGGTCGGGCGCCCGGGAGCTCGCCAACCTCCACCGCAACGTCATCTTCCGCACCCGCGACGTCCCCGCCGCGCCGATCAGCCACTTCGAGGCGCCGACCGCCTTCGAGCTGTGGACGCGCCTCCAGTCCGAGTGCCGCGAGGGCCTGCCCGGCTGCGACGTCCTGGCGATCCCGCACAACAGCAATTGGAGCAACGGCAATATGTTCGTACCCGAGACCCCGGCGGGCAGCGACCCGGCGACCCTCGCCCAGCTGCGCGCCGACCTCGAACCATTGCTCGAGGTCTATCAGCACAAGGGCGACTCCGAGTGCATGAACGGCATCAGCGGCCTGGGCGAGCCCGACGAGCTGTGCGACTTCGAGAAGCTGCGCACCGGCGCCGTCGAGGACTGCGGCGACGCCCCTGGCAGCATGGGGATCGTCGCCCGCGGCTGCGTCTCGCGGCTCGACTTCCTGCGCGGCGTCCTGCTCAAGGGCATGCAGGAGGAGGCCAAGCTCGGCGTCAACCCCTACCGACTCGGCGTGATCGCCAGCACCGATACCCACAATGGCACCCCCGGCAAGGTCGAGGAGGTCAATTACAGCGGACACTTCGGCAACCTCGAGAGCGACCCGGTCGCGCGCCTGACCGCGGCGATCCCCGCCGGCCCGCGCAACAGCGGCGGCGGCCTGGTCGCCGTGTGGGCCGAGGAGAACAGCCGTGAGGCGATCTTCGACGCGCTGCGCCGCCGCGAGGTCTACGGCACCAGCGGCCCGCGGATCGCCGTGCGTATGTTCGCCGGCTGGGACTTTCCGCAGGACCTGTGCGAGCGCGCCGACCTCGTCGAGGTCGCCGACCCGCGCGGCGTGCCCATGGGCGGCGTGCTCGGCGAGCGCCCGCAAGGCGCCGCCCCGCAGATCGTCGTCGCCGCCCAGCGGGACCTCGGCACCCCCGAGCAACCCGGCACCGGCCTCGCCCGCGTGCAGATCATCAAGGGCTGGCTCGACGCCAGCGGCGACGGCCACATCGCCGTGTTCGACGTCGCCAGCGCGGCCGACCCCGGCAGCGTCGACGAGACCACCTGCGAGGCGAAGGGCGCCGGCGCCGACGCGCTGTGCAACCTGTGGACCGACCCGAACTACGACCCCGCGGCGCCGACATTCTATTACGCGCGCGTGCTCGAGAACCCGACCTGCCGCTGGAGCTGGCGCGACTGCCTGGGCCTCCCCGCGAGCGAGCGCCCGCCGATCTGCGACGACGAGGCGTTGCCGCGGACGATCGAGGAGCGGGCCTGGACCAGCCCGATCTGGGTCGACCCGGCCTGAGCCCGGCGAAGCCCGGCGTCGCGCCGACGCGGGAGGACGTGCAGGCCCGGACCTCAGCGCAATCGCGGGTGCAGCGCCTTCTTCGCCCGCGTCTCGTCGAGCAACGCCGCCATGTGCTCGCGCGCGGCTCTCGTGTCGCGATCACCGATACCGTGGGCCAGATTCTCCGTCTCGAGCGGGTCCGCGTCGAGGTCATAAAGCTCGTACTCGCAGCGCTCCGGCCAGCGCGACGCGTCCGCCGGATCGCCGACCAGCGAGCGCCGATACGCCCGCGCGTACTTCCACAGCCGCGTCCCGGTACCGAGGTCGACGCGGGCGATCACCGCCTCGATC
>Ga0073899_10005960_pt1 | contig 10547 bp, 8 predicted proteins | sample KloWWTmetaKNB5Ph_FD_88975 | JGI IMG/M metagenome (GOLD analysis project Ga0073899, IMG submission 88975) | Active sludge microbial communities from Klosterneuburg, Austria, studying microevolution and ecology of nitrifiers - Klosterneuburg... | ecosystem: Engineered > WWTP > Aerobic digester >...
CCTTCCGCAGGTACCAAATTCGACAGCATGAAGTCCTGCCAGACCAAGATGCCCGCCGTGTCGCAGGCATCGAAGAAGGCATCGGGCGGGTAGATGCCACCGGCCCAGATGCGCACCATGTTCATGTTCGCGCGCTGAGCACTCGCCACCAAGGCCACCCAAGCGGAATCCCCGGCGCGCGAGGGGAACATGTCCGGCGGAACGATGTTGCAGCCCTTCATAAAGGTGGGCACGCCATTGATCACGAAGGTGAAAGAGCGACCGATGCTGTCCGCTTCTTGCCGCAGTTCAACACTTCGGAAACCGATGTTGCATTGTGCTTTGTCGAGCACATCTCCTGTGGCGTTACGCACTTCCACACGGATGCGATGCAGCGCTTGGTTACCGGATCCAGCAGGCCACCACAGATCGTTCTTGTCCACCGCGAAATGAAACGGTGCATCGATCATGTCCGATCGGGATGGCTCGATCCTTCGTTCGCCGATAAGTCGATCGTCGAGGAAATAGTGAAGTGACGCACGTTTTTCGCCACGAACGCTTGCGTGAATGGTGGCGCGGATGCTGTCCGCATCAAACTGCTGTCGCACCTGCAACGCGGTGATCCGTGACTTATTCCAGCAGCGCAATTCCACCGGTTGCCAAATGCCGCTGCTCACCAAGCGTGGCGCAAAGTCCCAGCCGAATTGATAAGCCGCCTTGCGGGCGTAGGGGCTTGCACCGGAAGGGTCATTGTCGTGCGGCAACTGCAGGCTGTACGCTTCACGCAGGGTTTTTCCTTCCGCGATCGGACTTCGGAAGATCACCTTCAATTCGTTGGCACCACGCCGCAATTTCTTCTTGATCGGCCATTCCCAGGTGCGGAACATGTTATCCGCCTTGCCAAGCAGGGCATTGTTCAGGTAGACCTCGGCGAAGGTGTCAAGCCCTTTGAAAACAAGGTCGATGTGCTTGTTCCGCAACAGCGTGCGGTCCGCAGTGATCGTGCGGGTGTAGGCCCAGTCCTTATTCTCGATCCATTGCACGCTGTCCGCATTGAAGTTGACATACGGATCCGGGATCAAGCCATGGCGCAGGAGGTCCGTATGCACCACGCCGGGCACTTCCGCAGAGAACCAACGTTCCGTGTCGGCTTGGCGAAAACGCCAGTTGCTGTCCAAGGGAACGTGGGTTACCTGCGCCGCGATCGTGATCGCGAAGGCGAGGCCACTGATCGTTGAAGCCACGGCCCTGCTGAGCAAGTATGTGAAGGTTGGTCGCCGGGCGATGCGGTCGAACATGGAGGCAATGTACTCCGCAGGTCACGGGGGAAGGACCAGAGAAACCTCACGCCGCCTGCTTCCGCCCGGATCTTTTAGACTTGGCTGCTGTGGCCTTGGACGACGCGCTCCATAGTTCCTTGACCAGTTCCGCGAAGCCCCTGCCCTCGGCCTTGGCGCGTGCCCAAGAGAGGAGGTCGATCTGGTCCATCACGGAGCGTTCGCGCGGCTCCTTCGCTGTGGCCTGCAGCTCCAGCAATAGGTTTTGCCAAAGGTCTTTCCGGAGTTTCATGGAGCCTGGCTTGGCCAATGCCTGCGCCTGTTCCAGCAGGATAAGCTCCAAAGTGAACGGGCCGTTGTGCTGCTTCAATGCGCGTTGGGTGTTGCGCACTATGTAAGCCAGTAGCTCCTCCTTGCCCAGTTCCACCAGGACCATCAAGTTGAGCATGCGGCCCAGTGCGTGCAGCTCGGTGTGGGCCTCGATACCCTTTTCGTTCAGGAGGCGGTTGCACCAGCGCAGTGCCCGGTCGTATTCCCCCGCGCCGAGGGAGACGTACGCGGCCTGTAGTGCGAGCTCGGCGCGGCGCACGGTGCTGGCGCGATCGCCGAACTGCTCCAGGCCCGCTTCCAAGGCGGTCAGATGCTCCACGGCCTTGCCGAATTCGCCCTTCGCGGAAAGCACCGAAAGCTCCAAGCTGCTGCCCATCACAAAGAGCTTCATCTCCAGGTCCGGGCTGGGCACCGTGGCCATCATCAGCGGGATCTTGCGGAATTCCCGAAAGCCGTCCAGGGCCTCCTGGTGCCTGCCCAAGCGCATGCGCACTTGGGCGAGGTTACCCATCACGCCGAGCATCAGGTCCGGCTCTTCTTGGAAGTGCTTCTGCTCTTTGCTCAGCACGTCGGCGCAGGCGGCCAATTGTTGTTCGCAAGGGGCCAGGTCGTTCTGCGCGTAAGCCAAGGCGCTGCGCACGTGATGGTGCAGGAACCGTGCGCGTGCGCTGTGCAGCTCGGCCCCGTCCGCCAGCAGCGGTTCTTGTGCCAAAGCCTCCAGTTGCTCCAGCTCCTTCGGGCCGGGTGCTTGGCCGCTTCGATAGATCAGTAGGAAGGAGGCGCTTTTGATCTGCCACAGCCGGTCCACCTCCTGCCACTCGTCCGCCACGCCTGCCACGGACCCTGCGCGCGTTGCAAGGTCAGCGGCGGTGACACCCGAATAGTTGCAGCGCTCCATGGCGCGCCGCTCCCATTCCGCCACCTGAAGAAGCAACGCCTGTCGGTCGTGTGCACGGGCCAATGTGCGTGCGCCACGCAGCACCTTGACGGCATCCGCATAGAGCGCCCTGCGGTGCAGCAGTTCCACATGATGGAGCATGCGCCGAAGCTTGTCGTCGATGGAGCTATCGGCGTGGAAAGCGTCCAAGCTGGCGAGCACGGTTTCATAGAGCCGTCGCTTGGTGATGGAAAAGCGGCGCATGAACGCAGCCCCGGCGAAGCGCTTGCGAATGGCCTTCTCGTCATAGGCGGGCATGGCGGCGATGGCGTCGAATAGCGCTTGGTGGTTGCTGTGGCCGGCCACCAGATGGCGGGAGGTATGGAGCTTGAAGTAGCGTTTCTCCGCCCGCGACATTGAATGGATCAGACGGTGTACATGGTCTTGGGCAAGCTTGGGCATGGTATACGTTTTTTGATAGCCTCCGTAAGCTATCACCGAGCTGTCCGTCCCGATATGCCCATCGCGGGGAACGGCGTGTTGCAGGGCACCAACGGCATGCGCAACAAAAAAGCCCGGAGGACCGGGCTTTGCTTGCAATGAGGAAAAAATTTCAGGACTTCGGCTTGCTCGACCGCTCCTTGTCGCCGAGGTCATCGCCGTCATCGGAGATGGGATCTTTACTGTTATCCGTGTTGCCCGGAGTTATGGTGGTACCGCCCTGGTCGCTGCTTCCTTGCACCGGCTTCATGGACTTCGAGACCTGAGGAGCCGTGGTAGGGGCCACGACCTCTTCCTTGGAACACCCGGTAGCGACCAGCATGAGCAATGCGAAAAGCATCGCACTGGCGGTCATGGTTATTTTTACTGGGCGTAGCATGTGCAACAAATGTAATGCATCAGGTCCCCGATCGCAAACGGTCCGGGCCGGTCGGCGCGGCCTCGGGTGAAGGCAGTTCGATCACCACCTGGGTACCGGCACTGCCGTGCTTGCCACCGAGCTGCTCTGGGCCTTGGATGCGGATGTCCGCGAGGTTGAGCTTCCGCAGGATGTCCGCGCGGCCCTTGGTGATCTCGATCCCGCGTGAGATGTGGTCACGCTCCGTGCCGTTCTTGCTGCCCACGCTGTGATCGATGCCGATACCGTCATCGGTGATGCGGATCCGCGTTCGGCCCTCCGCCGTGCGGTCCACGGTGATCTCCACGCGACCGGGGCGCGCCATGGGCAGAATGCCGTGCCAGATGCTGTTTTCCACGTAGGGCTGAAGCATCATCGCGGGGATCTTCACCGCATGGGTGTCCACTTCAGGGGCGATGCTAACGCTGTACTGGAATTTGTCTTTGAAGCGCATGTGCTCCAGCACCAAGTACAGTTCCAAGCGGGAAAGTTCCTCGGCCAAGGTGGTGGTGTCGTTCTGGCTGGCGTCCAGGTTCTTGCGGATCAGCTTCGCGAAGCTGGTGAGGTACTTGTTCGCCATGGTCCGGTCCTGGCGGTTGATGCTGTACTGGATGCTGTTCAACGCGTTGAAGATGAAGTGCCGGTTCATGTTCGCGTTCAACGCTTGTTGCTCAAATTGGAGCATACGGGAGCGGAGGATGAGGTTGTGGGTTTTTTCAGCGCGTTGGCGGCGGATCTTCCGATAGCGCATCACGCCCAGCAGGATCCCTGCGAGGATCGCCGCGCACAAGGCGAAGAACCACCACCGGAGCCAGAACGGCGGGGTGATGGTGAAGTCCACTGAGGCAGCGGGTCCCCAACGACCTTGACTGTCCGCAGCGCGCACCTCGAAGGTGTACGCCCCTTGCGGCAGGTTGGAATAGCTGGCGAAGCGCGCTTCGGTGGGCGGAAGCCGATTGTTGTCGAAACCGATGAGGCGGTACTGGAAACGCACATGCTGCCCATTCGCCAAGGCGATGGCGGTATAGGTGAAAGTGAGGTGGTTTTTCCGATAGCCGACCTGTAGTGGTGCCTTGGGCCCGCTGCCGATCCCGATGCTGTCCGACCCGGCGATGGGTTCGAGGAAGCTCGTGATGGCCGTGATGTGCGTGATCGGGGGAGCAGTGCTTGCGCGCAGCGGTTTGCGGACGGGGTCATGCACGACCAGGCCGGCGTTCGTGCCGAAGTAGAGCCGACCGCGGGCGTCCAGGTAGCCGGCATTGAGGTTGCATTCCAGCCCGCGCAAGCCCTCTTCTTCCGTAACGTGCTCCTTGGCTGAAGGGTCTGCCAGCAGGCTGTCCGGGTTGAAGCGGAAGAGCCCGTTGTTGGTACCGGCCCAGAGGTTGTTGCTTTCGTCCCGCAGCAGGAGGTCCACGTAGTTCGACCCGAAATCCATTCCGAGGTCGATCCGGGTGAAATGTCCTTTGTCATAGCAGGTCAGTCCGTTCGATGTGCCCATCCAGAGCCGCCCTTTCGCATCCGGGCTGAGGCAGAAGACGTTGTTGTGGCTCATGCCGTCCGCAGTGGTGAAGCATCGGGCGCTGTCGCCTTCGATCCGCACCGCACCAAGGTCCGTGGCCAACCAGATCGTCCCCGAGGTGGTACTGCGAATACTCCGCACCCCGCGCAAGGCGGTCCCGTGCATTTCGCCATGTTGTTCCACGCTGCCGTCCGGGTGTAGCATGGATACGCCGTCCCGTGTTCCGCACCACAGGTCGCCGGTCGGTGCGCGGAAAAGGGAAAGCACACGTTGACCGGTCAGCGCTTGGAACGGCTCCAGAGGGATCACGATGCCGTTCACGATGTGGCAGAGGCCGTCGCTGGTGCCGAACCACAGGGAGCTGTCCCTGTCCACAAGCCCGCACCAGACGGTGTTGTTGGGCAGGCCGTCCAAAGTGGAGATCTGCGCCATGCCGTCCATGCGGCACACCCCGTTGCCGTAAGTGCCCAACCAGATATCGCCGTGCTTGTCGCTCAGGGCACACATCACCAGGTCGCTGCACAGCCCTTCGGTAACGGTGTATGTCACATAGGATTCGCCGGCGTAGCGCAGCACCCCCGCGCCGTCCGTGCCGAACCACAGGCCGCCGCCATCATCCTCGAAAAGGCACCAGACATTGTCGTTGGGCATGCCCTGATGCACCGTGTAGGCACGCAAGCGCCCGTCCTCCAGCAGGTCGACGCCGAACTTGGTCCCCGCCCACAAGCGATCGCGGCGGTCCACGAGCAGGGCGCGCACATTGTTCTGAAGCAGGCCGTTCGCTTCGTTATATTCCACCGGCGTCCCGTCCTTCTGCAGCCCGAACAGGCCATCGCCGTAGGTACCCACCCAGATCGTTCCGTCCTTCCCCAGGGCCAAGGCGCTGATGGAGGAGGATATGGGGAGCTTCACCGGCGTCCAGCCCTTGCTGCCCCCGCGAAGCAGGCCATTCCGGAGTCCGGCCAACAAACTGCCGTCGTGCATGATCAGCAGGGTGCGCACGCTGCTGGCCGTGTCCTTGGGCCAATGGGGAGGAACGCTCACCAGCCCGCGTTGCAGTTGAAGCAGCCCGGCACCTTCGGACCCGATGTAGATCGTGCCGTCGGTTCCTTCCGCCAGCGCGAGGATGCGGGCATCGGAAGCCGACTTTGGTAGGGGAACGGTATGCATGGCATGGCCATCGAAATGGACCAGGAAGGAGCCGCAGCCCAACCACACCGTGCCGTCCGAAGCACCCAGCAGCGCATTTACCTGAGGGTCGGGGAGGCCGTCGCGCAGGCCGAAATTGATGAAGTCCTCACCGTCGAAACGGCTGGCGCCGCCCAAGGTCCCGAACCAGAGGTAGCCCGACCTGTCCTGCGCCATGCAGCGCACCTGGCTTTGTGCAAGGCCGTTCCGCGGGGCGAACTGTGTGAAGCCGAACTGCTGGGCGAGCAGGGAAGGAGCGGGAAAGCAGAGGGCGACGGCAAGCAGGAAGCCTGCCCTGCGGCGCGACCGGGCACGTGCTGATACCGGGCTTCCCGTGCCTGCCACCGTCAAAAAGTATTGATCATCGCCAAGAGGTCCGGCAAGCGGCGGCGGCTCACCGGCACCAGCGCACCGTTGTCCAGCACGGCCATGTTGCCTTCACTGCGGCTGAAGCTCCGCAGATGCTCCAGGTTGATGATGTAGGATTCGTGGACGCGGAAGAATTTCTTGGGGTCGAGGTTGGTCTCGAACACGCGGATGTGCTTGCTGCTGATGGTGCGCTTCCCGTCGCGGACATGCACCACGGTGTAGCTGTCACTGGCTTCCAGATAGAGGATGTCCTCGTGGCGCAACAGTACCAGCCCGTCGCGGCTGGGCACGGCCACACGGGTGCTCAGCGGCGATGCCGGATCGTTCATCAGGGCATGTAAGCCTTCGCTGCGCCGTTTGGTCTCACCAGGGTCGCCCACCGTGCGCTCCAGCTTGCCCACGGCCCGGTCCAGTTCTTCCGGGTCGATCGGCTTCTCCAGATAGTCCAAGGCATTTTCCTTGAAGGCACGCAGGGCGAACTCGTCGTAGGCCGTGGTGAAGACCACAGGGAGATGGGGTTCCGGAAGGGAGCGCAGCAGCGAAAAGCCGTCCTCGCCGGGCATCTTGATGTCAAGGAAAAGCGCCTGCGGGTCCATCGTTCCGATCAGTTTCCGGGCCTCATCGGCCGTGGCCGCCATGCCCACCACTTCCACGTTCGGACATTGCTCTTCAAGCATCAGCTGAAGGTTATGGCGGGCATCCGCCTCATCGTCCACTATCAGTGCGCGTATGGCCATGGTGTCGGAATTGTCCGGAAAGTAGGACAAGGTAGGGAGGCCGGGACATGCGAAGCCATGAACGGTCGTTCCTGGCCAAGGCGCGGAAGAGGTTGTCCATTGCTTGAATGATTGCGAGGAATGGGGTATTTCCCGCTCGCGCCTTGGAATCCACCGTTGCTCGTTGTGGGCACATGGACGCACGGGGATCGCGATAGTTTCGTGCAGGACCAACACCTCATTCCACATGAAAAACGCATACTCCATCCTCACGATCGGCGCTCCCTACTGGATCTTCAACGACTTGGGGAACTAGACCGGCGCTCCAAGAGTTGGCGACATTCCGGGCCTGCCTCCCGCAGGGACGGCCTGCCCCGGAATCCCGGAAGGACTTCCCGTAACCGCGTTTTCGGAACATTTGGCCGCTCAGGGCGTAACAAGCCCCGAAACCATTTGCCATGAAAACGGGACCAGAAACGGAACTGAAGATCCGCATCGACCAGATCGAGCGGCTCTTGATGTTCGACTACGAACCGGGTACCGCGGACGCGCTCTTCGATATCTGCACCAGTGACGGACATATCCTGAAGACCGGCGATGTGATAGGCCCGGTTACTGAGGTCCGACTCACCGACGTGCATGACAACGAGCTGGTGCTCATGGTGCTCGACGGCGACCGTTCCGTGGTGCGCCCGATCCACTTGAACAAGGCGGTTTGATGCGCAGTTGCTCAGGCACAACGCCCCGTTTCAGCGGGTTGACGATCGTCTGTACGGCGCTCTCCGAGCAGGCCAATGAAGGCTTGGTACATCGGGTTGTCACACATACCACGCATCCTGTTGCATTGGAAGTGCGGTATGTACTTCGGCTGAAGGCCGGTGCTGGCGGTTCTTCGAAGGCGAAGGCTTGATCGATCGCGATCCTTCCCGACCCGTTCCGTTCCGGCGCTCGGATCGGCGATAACCTCAGAACTCAGCCGAGTACCTGGCTGTTGAACGCCTCAAGCGGACTCCGATAATACTGGCTTGCGCCAATCCCCATCTTCGTGCTCGGGGGTCCTCAACGCTTTCCGTCGCTCCGGCCACTCCACACTTGCTTTGACGGACATTTGAAGGGCCGAGCAAAGGCCACGTGCCTCACCCGAACAACTGCCCCAGCACTTCATCCACTCGTCCCACCGGCACGACTTCGATCCCTCTGCTCTTGGGCAATCCCCGAACTCGCGCAGGTCTTCCCAGAATAATTTCTGGCGCGGGAGTTAGGCGAGCGTGGCCTTGTGCGAGGTAGGCCGTCCTCCCGTGCCTCACCCGAACAACTGCCCCAGCACCTCATCCACCCGTCCCACCGGCACGATCTCGATCCCGCTGCTTTTGGGCAATCCCTTGGTTCCTTTCGGCACGAAGATCTTCGCGAAGCCCAACTTGGCGGCTTCTGAGATGCGCTGTTCGGTGCGGGTTACCGGGCGCACTTCGCCGGTAAGGCCCACTTCGCCTGCAAAGCAGCAATCCATGGGCACGGGGATGTCAGCATTGCTGCCCAGCACGGCGCAGACCACCGCGAGGTCAATGGCGGGTTCTTCCACGCGGAAGCCGCCAGCGAGGTTGAGGAATACGTCCTTCTGGCCCAGCCTGAATCCGCAGCGCTTCTCCAGAACCGCCAGCAGCATGTTCATCCGGCGCAGGTCGAAGCCGGTGGCGCTGCGTTGTGGGGTACCGTAGACGGCGCTGCTCACCAAGGCCTGCACCTCGATCAGGAGAGGCCGCATGCCTTCCAACGTGGCCGCTACGCATACGCCGCTGGGGCGCGGGCCGCGGTCGCCTAAAAGCACTTGGCTGGGGTCCTCCACGATGGCGAGGCCGCTGCCGCGCATCTCATAGATCCCCAGCTCGTTGGTGCTGCCGAAGCGGTTCTTCAACGGGCGCAGCAGCCGGTAGGCATGGTCGCGGTCGCCTTCGAACTGCAGCACACAGTCCACCATGTGCTCCAGCACCTTCGGTCCGGCGATGGCGCCGTCCTTGGTGATGTGGCCGATCAGCACCATGGGGATGCCAGTGGCCTTGGCGTAGCGCATGAGCTCGCTGGTGCATTCGCGCACTTGGCCCACGCTGCCGGGGCTTCCGTCCAGCACGGCGGTATGGAGCGTTTGCACGCTGTCCACGATCACCAGGCCGGGTTGCAACTCCTCGATCTGGCGGAAAATGTTCTGGGTATTGGTCTCGGTGAGAACGAAGCAGTTGGAGCCGTCGGCCTTCTTTCCCAATTCCTCGGAAAGGCGCTCGGCGCGCATCTTCACCTGCTGAGCACTTTCTTCCCCACTGATGTACAGCGTGGATAGCTGCGGTGTGCGCAAGGCCGTCTGCAGCATCAACGTGCTTTTGCCGATGCCGGGGTCGCCACCGATGAGGATCAAGGAGCCGGGTACCACGCCGCCGCCAAGCACGCGGTCCAGTTCACGGTCGCCCAAGGTGATGCGCGGCCCGTCCTCAGCGCTGATATCGGAGATCGCTACCGGGCGTTGGTCGCGGTTGCGGATGCTGGCCGGTGTTCCGCGCTTTTCCTCCACGCGGTCCCGCACTTCCTCCACCAGCGTGTTCCACTCCTTGCAGGTGCTGCACTGGCCAAGCCACTGGGCATGCACCGCGCCGCAGTTCTTGCAGACGTACTGCGAGCGGAGTTTAGCGCACATCCCCGAATGGTTTTTGGATGCGAGAAGGATGGATTTTGCGTCCAGACGAGGCGCAGGAACCGAACATAGCCGTAGCTACGTGAGGCTTCCTGCAACGAAGTATGGATGCGAAAGACGCATTCGCCGCCCGAAAGGCCATTTGGGGATGTACGCTACCCGCCATGGCGGATGCGCTCCACGAGTGAGGTGGTGGAAAGTCCTTCCACCAGCGGCAGGGAAAGCACCTCGCCGCCGTATTTCGTCACGTATTCGCCACCGACGATCTTGTCCACGGTCCAGTCACCCCCTTTCACCAGTACGTCGGGGTGTACGGCTTGGATCAATTCCATCGGTGTGTCCTGGTCGAAGATCACTACGGCATCCACACAGCGCAGGGCGGCGAGCACATGGGCGCGATCGTCCTCCGTGTTCAAGGGGCGGTCCTCGCCTTTGCCCAAGCGCTTCACACTGGCATCGCTGTTGAGGCCCACGATCAGCCGGTGCCCCTGTGCTGCGGCCTGTTCCAAGTAGGTGATGTGGCCGCGGTGCAGGATGTCGAACACGCCGTTGGTGAAGACGATGCGGTCGCTTTTCAGGCGCCACACGTGGGCCATGCGTTGCACGTTCACGAGGTCCATGATGCGGGAAGCGGGCGGGTTCGTCATTTGGCTGCGGGCCTTTTGATGGCCAATAAAAGTAGGGACAGTCCGCCGAGCACGATCAGCATCA
>Ga0073899_10005961_pt1 | contig 10547 bp, 5 predicted proteins | sample KloWWTmetaKNB5Ph_FD_88975 | JGI IMG/M metagenome (GOLD analysis project Ga0073899, IMG submission 88975) | Active sludge microbial communities from Klosterneuburg, Austria, studying microevolution and ecology of nitrifiers - Klosterneuburg... | ecosystem: Engineered > WWTP > Aerobic digester >...
CGGTTGCTGCGGGCCCGGGGGGACTCGCGCTCGGCGTAGGCGTCGCCGTCGTCGTACGCGGTCCGGGCCTTGCCGGCGCCCATCGGCGCCGACGCGGGGGGCGGCGCCGATGCGTCGGCCGCCGCTTCACCGGCGCTCTTGCTGGCCTCGTTGCGGTAGTCGTAACCACCGCCGCCGTAGGGCTCGTAGTACGGGCGGGTGGCGATCGGCGTCGGCGCGGGGCGGCGGCGGGGCTGCCACTCCTTGAACACCGCCACGCCGATCACCCCGACGTGCTGACCGCTGCCGCGGCGCGCCGAGTAGCTGTTGCCGATGTCGGTGAAGCGGAACGCGGCGACCTGGTCGAGCGACTGGCGAAAGCCCTCGATCACCACCGAGCCGTAGGCCTCGATCACGTAGCCGCGCTGGCGCTTGTAGTTGCCGAGCTCGCCCGAGACCACGTCGCGGCCGTCCACCGTGACCACCGCCTCGACCCGCTCGCCAGTGTTGTTCTGCAGCCGGATGTTGTAGCGCCCGCCGTTGTTGCCGGCCGCGTACAGCGAACCGTCGTGCCAGTAGGTCTGCACCGAGCCGCCCCCGGGGCTCTCGAGGGTCAGCGACAGGTCCTGCGCCGGCATCGGCGCCCGGTAGCGCTCGGTGTTGTTCCACGGCGTGTGGGCCTCCGCGACCCCAGGGCTGCACGCAAACATCGCGGCGCCGAGCAGCAAGGTCGAGAACAGGCCGAGGGTGGTGGTCTTCACGATTCGTCGCATGGTCAGTCTCCGCAGGCGGCCCGGAACGAGCGTCCGGGGCCGTCGATCTGCCAAACGCCTGCCCTGAGACCCCGCTTACACCGCGAAAAGCGCCCGTCCAGCCCTGGCCCGGGATGCCGGTGGCCCACAGGCGCGCGCTGGCGTAGCCTCCCGCGCCATGGCTCGCCGGACTCGCCTCGCCTCGCTGCTGCTCGCCTGCCTCCTCGTGCCCGGCGTGGCCTGCAAGCGCAAGCCGGGCGCGACCCCCAGCCCCGCCGGCGCGGCCCAGGAGAGCGCCGCGATGGGCACCTGGGACGCCTGGCTGGACCTCGCCCCGCTGCTCGAGGTCGCGCGCACCCACGCCCCCGCCACCACGATCGCCGCGCTCGAGAAGTCGACCAAACTCCTGCGCACCGGCAAGGCCCGCAGCGCCGACCGCGAGCTCGCCCTCCTGGCCGACAGCGACGGCCGCCACTGGATCTCGGTGGCCCGGGCCGACCTCGCCGCCCTCTACTTCACCCGCTGCATCCGCGGCGTGGTCTGGCGCCTCGAGGACCTCGGCCCCAAGTCGAACCCGACCCGCCGCAGCGACTTTAGCGAGGAGACCCGCATCGAGCCCGGCGACATCTCGGTCGAGGCGATGCTCATCAACCTCGACGCCGCGCTGGCGATCCAGCAGCCCGCCCTGCAGGTCCAGGCCCGCATCGCCCGCGCCCGCGTCACCGCCTACTCCGCCCGCTGCGCCGCCAACGACGACGTGCAAGAGCTCTCCGAGGGCATCCTCAAGTCCGACCTCGCCACCCTCGCCGCCGAGGGCCACCTCACCCCCGACCTCGCCTTCCTGTGGGCCGGCGTGCAGATGGCCGAGTACTCCGGCGCCGCCGCCAAGCCCTTCCTCCTGCTCGCCAAAGAGGGCGGCTACACCGACCCCGCCGTCGTCTACATGCTCGGCGTCATCGCCCTCGAGCAACGCGAGCTGGACCGCGCCGACGCCCACGCCATCGAGTCCGCCGCCCTCTACGCCAAGCTCGGCGACCGCGACCAGCAGGCCCAGTCCCTGTTCCTCCGCGGCGAGGTCGCCCGCGTCCGCAAGGACCCGAAGGCCGCGCGCACCCACTACGAGGCCGCCCAGAAGCTCGCGCCCGCCCACGCCGCCTCCCTGCTCGGCGTGACCCGCCTCGTGCTCGCCAGCGAGGGCCCGGGCGGCGCCGTCAGCCACCTGCAGCGGATGCTCCCGCGGCTGCTCCTCACCGGGCCGCTCACCGGCGACAAGGTCCAGACCGCCGCCGGCAACCTCGAGGCCGTCGCCCTGCTCGCCACCGAGAGCGAGCTCGCCTCCGTGCTGCAGGGCGCCCTGCTGGCCGAGGTCGACCTCGAGCCGGACCCCGTGCGCCGCGGCCTGCGCTACTTCATGGCCGCCACCCTGGACGCCGGCCTCGGCGAGTACACCCACGCCCGCGCTCACGCCGTGCTCGCGCGCGACGAGTTCACCGCCTCCGGGGGCCCGCCGCCGGTCGACGTCGACGCCTTCATCGCCCGCATCGAGGCCGTCTCGGCCGGCAACTAGCTCACACGATCACGCCGGCCTGCGCGTCCTCGGGCAGGTGCTCGAGCGCCGCGATCAGCTGCGCCTTGAAGGCCGCAGCGATCTTGTCGAACAACGCCGAGGCCTGGTCCTTCGCCCCGCCCGCGTCGACGAAGCCGTCGTACTCCAGCCGCGCGTACTCCAGCATCGTCACCGGCCCCGACTGCAGCGACAGCAGCGGCCACACGTAGCGCTCGACCGCGTGGTCGGGGCTCGGCGGCAGGTGCCAGCGGTTGGCCAACATGAAGCGGTCGTGACCCTCAAGCGCCGTCGTCAGCGGCACCCCGAGCTTGGTGATCACCGCGTCGCGCGAGGCCAGCAGCCGCTGCTGCACCTTGAAGGCCTCGAGCCGCTCGCGCCGGTTCTGCGCCGTGTAGCGCGGGTCGTCGCGGCGAAAGCCGAGCCACGACAGGAACTCGTGGTTGTGCCGCCATGCCAGCCGCTGCGCCTCGATCTCCGCCACCAGCTTGGCGATGCGGTTCGAGTGGCGCCGCTTCAGCGACACCCCCGTCTCCGTCATCATCTCCCGGATCTCCCGCGAGAACAGCGACAGCGAGGTCCGGCTGTGCACCTCGTCGAGCGCCTCGAGCGCGAGCCCGACGCCGAGCCCCACGTGCGCCGCGATCTGGATCGTCGTCACGACGATGCGCTCGTACAGCCCGGGCATCACCTGCTGCAGCCCGTCCTGCGCCACCGTGCGGACCTGCGTCAGCGCCTCCTGCTTGGCCGCCGTCAGGCTGCGCCGCAGCTCCGCCACCGTCGGGTCGAAGCCCGAGTTGTTCGCGTGCGCTAAGAACACTTCCGTCGCCGAGACCATGGCGGCCACACATTAGGCAACAAACGCCGCACTGGCTACGGCCCCCGGGGATCTTGCGAACACCGCCCAGATCCCGCGTTCGGCGGGCAATTGCGAGCCCGCGGATGCGGGCGGTGACGCCTCCGATCTCGTGTAAGGTCGGGCTGACCACCTGCGTTCCCACGCTCGCCTCACCCCGCCGGCAGATCGGTGCCCGCGTCGAGGCGTTCTCCCGCCGCCCGGATCTCCCGCCATGCTGCAAGCGCGACGCACCCTCTCCTGTTGCCTCTCTCTGGCCCTCGTCTCCGCCTGCAACCCCGGGGGCCCCGCAGCCTCCGCGGGTCCCGGCGCGACCCCGGGCCCCGGCGACAAACCAATCGCCGCCAGCACCGTCGTCAACCCGCAGATCACCGACGCCGTCGCCGAGCTCACCGCCGTCCACGGCCCCGCCGGCGTGCGCACCGAGGACCTGGCCGAAGGGACATTCCTCGGCGCCGGCGCCCGCATCCGCGGCGGCCAGGTGCTGCTGATCCCACGCGGCACGATGGCCGAGCTGCGCCTCAGCGACGGCACCCTCCTGCGCCTCAACGAGGACACCCGCGTCACCATCGCGTCGGGGGGCTCAGTGGGCTCGAGCGGCGCGCAGAGCCGCGAGCTGAACCTCGCCAGCGGCGAGCTGGTCGCGATCGTCGCCGCCGGCCAGGCCCCGCTGACGGTGCGGTCCGGCGGCGACACGCTCGAGATCACCAGCGGTGAGGCCCGCACCCTCGCGCGCGGCGATCGTCGCAGCTACGACGTCGTCTACGGCGCGGCCACCCTGCGCAGCGGCGGCCAGGAGATCCGCCTCACCCCCGGCGCCCACCAGGAGACCCCGCTCGCGCCCCCGCAAGCAGGCCAGCCCGCCCAGCCGATCCAGCCGGAGATCAGCCTGCGCGCGCTCGAGGACACCGCCTGGTCGCGCACCTTCGAGATCGCCGCCGCCATGGCCGACTCAGTCCCGCCGGGCGTCGGCAGCCTGACGGCTCGCCGCGCCGGCACCAGCCACGAGCAGTTCAAGCTCGCGATCGTCGACCAGAAGGTGAACGTCGCGATCTCCGGCCGCATCGCCCGCACGGAGATCGAGCAGACCTTTTACAACGAGGCCGGCGAGGTGCTCGAGGGCACCTACCGCTTCCCGCTGCCCGCGGACGCCTCGATCTCCGGCCTCTCGCTGCTGGTCGGCAACGTGTGGATGAACGCGGAGATGCTGGAGAAGGAGCGCGCCCGCGAGATCTTCCGCCAGATCGTCGACGCCACCATCCCGCGCGACCCGGCCCTGCTCGAGTGGGAGAAGGGCAACATCTTCAAGATGAAGATCTTCCCGATCCCCGGCCGCGGGGAGCGCAAGATCCGTCTCTCATACACGCAGGTGCTCCCGGCCGTCGGCGACACCCTGCGCTACCGCTACCCGATCGCCGGCTCGAGCAGCGGCGCCACCGGCGAGGAGATCGGCGACTTCTCCCTCACCATCGCCGTCGACAAGGGCGCCATCCCGGCCGGCGGCCTCGCCAACGTCGTCACCCCGATGGCCCAGCTCGACCGCCGCGAGCTCCCCGACCGCCTCGAGCTCTCGACCCACAAGCAGCGCTTCCGCCCCGTCCACGACCTCGGCGTCGACATCCCCCTCAGCGCCAGCGAGCAGCGCCAACACAGCGAGACCTACCTCGACCGCGACAACCAGGCCTACTTCATGCTCGCCGTGAAGCCGGACCTCAAGCTGCCCGCCAGCACCCGCCCGGTCCACTACGCCTTCGTCCTCGACCGCAGCCACAGCATCACCCCCGAGCTGTGGACCGTGGCCCGCAGCGTGGTCCAGGCGATGTCCACCTCGCTCGGCCAGGACGACCGCATGACCGTGCTCGCCTGCGACTCCGCCTGCGACGTCGCCCCCGGCGGCCTCGCCACCGCGGCCCAGGCGATGCCCGGCGTCGACGCCTTCCTCGACCAGCAGATCCTCGCCGGCGCCAGCGACGTCGGCGGCATGATGCGCTCCGCCGCCGAGGTCCTCGCCGGCGCCGACGCCGGCATCAACCCCCAGGCCGCACCCGAACGCGTCATCGTCTACCTCGGCGACGGCTCCCCCTCCGCCGGCGAGCTCGCCCCCGACGAGCTCCTCCGCCACCTCGAGCGCCCCCTCGCCGGCACCCGCGTCCAGGCCGTCGCCCTCGGCGCCCGCTCCGACCTCCTGCTCCTCGACGCCCTCACCCGCCGCACCGGCGGCGACCTCCTGCGCGCCGACGCCAAGGACGACCTCCGCGGCCTGGTCCGCGAGCTGCGCCTGCGCGGCGAGGTCCCGGTCGCCCGCGACGTCCAGCTCACCCTGCCGCGCGGCATGGAGTACGTGCACCCGCAACGGCTCTCGGCCCTGCGCCCCGGCGACACCGTGCTCCTCGTCGGCAAGCTCAGCGGCCCGGTGCACAGCAGCATCGAGCTGCGTGCCACCGGTCCTTCGGGACAGGTCGTTTCGGACCGGTTCCAGGTCGACCTCGAGCCGGCCCCGAGCGCCAGCGCCGGCACCCACACCCACCTCCCGCGCACCTGGGCCCGCTTCGAGATCGACGACCTCACCGCCACCAAGGGCCACTCGGCGCGCGCCGAGATCGTCGACCTGTCACGCCAGTACACCGTGCTCTCGCGCTACACGGCGCTGCTCGTGCTCGAGAACGACGCGATGTTCCGCGAGTTCAACGTCGTGCGCCAGGCCGGCCGCACCACCGGCTGGAACGGCCAGCTCCCGCCGCCCGTGACCACCACGCCGACCGGCGGCCAGACCAGCGGCCAGATCGCGGGCGGCCAGATCGCCCCGCCCGCCGACGCGAGCAGCGCGGCCCAGCCCGCCCCGCCGCCCGCCAGCCCCGGCCAGCCCCGCCCCGAGCCCAGCGAGGCCCCAAGCAGCGCCGGCGAGCGCGCCAAGGCCGACCCCAAGCCCGCCGAGGAGGAGGCCGAGAAGTCGAGCCCGGCCCCCAAGAGCCCGAGCCCCGACCGCAGCGAGCGCGAGCTCGACGAAGACCCGATCGTCGCCCGCCGCGACAACGCCGACGAGAGCGAGCCCCCGAGCGACAAGGACGACTCGCTCGGCCTCGACGCCAGCCTCGAGGACCTCGGCAAGAACGGCGGCGGTGAGGGGACCGCCGGGCAAAAGGCCAAGAGCGCCGACTCCAAGAAGGCCGAGTCGGCGCCCCCGCCCGCCGCCAAGCCGGCGAAGTCCGGCCCGCGGATGGACGACTCGCTCGACGGCTACGGCGACTACGGCGGCGGCTACGGCAGCGGCGGCTACGGCGGCGGCCGCGTCGCCCGCTACGTGCCGAGCTGGAAGGTCAACCCCGCGGGTCCGCCCGGCAGCGACACCCTCGGCAAGCTCGAGACGCTGCGCCAGGCGGTCCTCCGCGACCCGACCAGCCGCCCCGCCCACCGCAGGCTGGTCCAGAACGCGATCCGCGCCGGGGCCCCCGATGCCTTCACCTACGCGACCGCCTGGTCGCAGGCCGACCCCGACCACGCACCCGCCCTGCTCGCCGTCGCCGACCTCCTCGCCGCCCGCTCCGACCCCGCGGCGCCCCGCGCCTACGGCTCCTCCGCCGAGGTCAACCCCTTCAACCTCAAGCTCCAGGCCCGCCTCGCCGACGCCTACGCCAGCAAAGGCGACATCACCCGCAGCTGCGCCCACCGCCGCGCCGTCGTCAGCATCGACCCCGCTCGCCCCGACCACCACCTCGAGCTCGCCCGCTGCCTCTCCACCCTCGGCCGTCAGGACCTCGTCCGCGACGCCGTCGACGACGGCATCGGCCGCGCCAAGGGCAACCTCAACGAGCTGCGCGCCTCCCAGCTCGGCTTCGTCCGCCCCGCCAAGCTCCGCGTCGCCAACGGCGCGCTCAAGGCCAGCCTCACCTGGAACGGCGCCGGCGACCTCGACATCGCCTTCATCGACACTCGCGGCCGCCGCCTGTCCGCGCTGCGCCCCGAGGGCATCAGCCTCGAGCAGCTCGGCAACGGCGAGACCCTGGCGATGCCCAGCTTCACCGGCACCGTCAGCGTCGAGGTCAGCCGCTTCAGCGGCCAGGGCCCCGTCTCCGGCGAGCTCAAGATCCGCACCCCCGACGTCACCCGCAGCTTCCCCTTCACCCTCGACCAGGGCACCCTCCGCCTCGCCAACGTCACCCACACCAACAACAGCTACTACCCCGGCTACCGCTGACCCGATGCCCCGCCCCCGCGCCGCCCGCCCCGCGAGCCGCCTGTCCCCGGGGACAGGCGGCTCGCGCCTGTCCCAAAGGTCAACCGCGGCGCGCCTGACCGAAGAGACAGCCGCGGCGCAGCTGTCCCAAAGGTCAGCCGGCGCGCGCCAGCGCTGGCGCGCCGCCGCGACCCTGGCCCAAGAGACAGCCGCGGCGCAGCTGTCCCAAAGGTCAGCCGGCGCGCGCCAGCGCTGGCGCGCCGCCGCGACCCTGGCCCTCGCCCTGACCCTCCCGGCCTGCGCGCGCACCACCACGCCCGCGACCACCGGCGTGCTGCTCGACCCGGCCCCCGCCCACGTCACGCCCCACGCCGACCTGCAGATCCTCCGCCACCGCGCCGCGATGGGCCTCGCCGGCGCCGTCCGGGCCGAGCTCAGCCCCCGCCTCGCGACCGCCGGCGACCGCCCCGAACCCGACGCCGGCCGCGACGCCCTGCGCGGCCTGGCGATCGAGCTCGCCCTGGTCCAGGGCGACCAGGACGCCGCCCGCAGCGAGCTCGCGCAGCTCGAGCAGGCCGTCCTCCGCCAGGGCGAGCGCGCCAGCCCCGAGCTGCGCGCCAGCTCGGCGGTGCTCCGCGGCGCCCTGCTGTTCGCCGAGCACCGCTTCGCCGACGCCCGCAGCAGCCACCTGCGCGCCCTCGTCGCCCTCGAGCAGGCCGGCCCGCCGAGCGCGCTCAAGGGCACCGCCCTGCGCGCCCTGGCCCGCGACCAGCTCGCGCTCGGCGAGGCCGAGTCCGCCGTCAACACCCTCGGCCGCGCCATCGAGATCCACCGCGACAGCCAGGACGCCCACATCGAGCTCCACGAGGACCTGCTCCTCGCCGTCGACGTCATGCTCGCCCTCAAGCAACCGACCGAGGCCGTGATCATCGCCAGCGACGCCTACAACCAGGCGCTCACCGGCTTCGGCCCCGACACCCTCCCCCACGCCGAGGCCCTGCTCGTCGTCGGCGCCGCTACCCTCGCCTCCGGCGACAACGAGGCCGCCCGCACCCTCGTCGGCGACGCCCGCCAGATCCTCGAGCAGCTGCAGACCGCCCGCAGCGACCCCCGCCTCCCGATCAGCTCCCGCGCGCTCCGCCGCTGCGACGAACTCAGCGCCGCGCTCGCCAAGACGCCCGCGCCCGCCGCACCGGCGTGACCACCTTCTTATTCCTGCCCGTTTGGACCTGTCCGTCAGGACAGGTCGTAAAACAGCGCACAGACGCCCTCCAGGCCGCGATTTGGCCGGTCGTACAAGAACTCGCGGCGGCGAAATGGGCCACCGCGCGCACCCCGTGATCGACATCACAGCTCTTCGCGACGCCGGTGTCACGAGGGCCGCGCACCCCACACCGCGGACACGCCACGTACTTGAGCCGCGGCGATCGGCCATGTACCGTGGCGCCACTTCGGTATGGCCGGCACAACCCCTCATTCGACGGTCCACGCGGAGCCCATTCGCGCGACCGGGCTCCTGGGCTTCCTCCGCGACTTCCACAACAAGACGATCCTGTTCCGCGTCGGCGACTGGATCTTCGTCACCTACGGGCTGCTCGCGGGCATCGCGTTCTTCTTCGGCTTCACCACGACCGTCTGGTACCTCGCCATGGTCGGCCAGGACCCGTCGATGATCGCCGCGGTGTGCCTGTTCTTCGTCATCCCCTCGATCCTCATGGTCTCGCGGGTGACCAGCATCCTGCTCGAGTGGCGCGAGCTGTTCCGCCGCCCGCTGCAGACCCTGCTCAAGCCCGGCTACATGCTGCACGGCGGCATCTTCGGCGGCATCTTGGCGATGCTCGGCTACTCGATCGCCAGCGGGACCCCGCTGCCGGCGCTGCTCGACGCCATGGGCTTCGCCATGCCGCTCGGCGAGGCGCTGTGCCGCCTCGGCTGCTTCGTCTACGGCTGCTGTTGGGGCAAGCCGACCGAGAGCCGCTTCGGGGTCCGCTACACCAACCCACACTCCAAGGTGATCCGCTTCCAGCCGCACCTGCAGGGCGTCAAGATCCACCCGACCCAGATCTACGCGCTCACCGCCCACCTCATCCAGTTCACGATCTTCTACGCGCTGCTGCCCTACAAGGCCTTCGACGGCATGTTCGCGGCGCTCTACCTGACCACCCACCCGATGATCCGCGTCGTCCTCGAGCGCTTCCGTCAGGACGACCGCGGCAAGCTCGGCAAGCTGACCCACAGCAACATCTACAGCTTCGTGATGTTCGGCATCGGCCTGCTGGTCCTCGCCTACAGCCTCTCCAGCGCCGGGACCAACCTCCCGATCAACGTCCACTTCCGCTTCGTCCACACGATGACCAGCGGCACCACGCTCCTCTACTGCGTGCTCACCTTCTTCGCCGCCGCCGCCGCCTTCGGCGTGCACTACAAGTCGGTCGGCTCCTGGCTGTCCAAGCCCTCGAACGGGGTCGCCGCGCAGGTCGACGAGCTCAGCATGGGCGCGGCTGGCCGCGACGACGGCCGCGACGACGGCCGCGACGACGACAGCTGCGACTCCTGCGATCGCCACGAGCACCCGCACAGCTGAGGCGCCCACCGCTCCTCCGTCCGCTCGCGCCTGCGCGGGCGCCCAGCCGCCGCCGCGCGCCGGTCCGCGAGCCCAGCGCCCGGAGCGTGCGGGAGGCGCCGCGCCGGCCGCTTGTCGGTCCGGCGGCTCTCTGTTATTGCCGCGCCCATCGTGAGCGACGAACTCTCGCCGGAACTCCTGCGCGCCGAGGTCGGCCGGCGGCGGACCTTCGCCATCATCAGCCACCCCGACGCCGGCAAGACCACCCTCACCGAGAAGCTGCTGCTGTTCTCCGGCGCGATCCAGCTGGCCGGGGCGGTGCGGGCCAAGAAGGCCGGGCGCGCGACCACCAGCGACTGGATGGAGATGGAGCGCGAGCGCGGCATCTCGGTGACCACCTCGGTGATGAGCTTCGAGTACCCGCACCCGGAGCTCCCGGCCGACGCGCCGCCGGTGCAGGTCAACCTGCTCGACACCCCCGGCCACGCCGACTTCGGCGAGGACACCTACCGGGTGCTCACCGCCGTCGACGCCGCGCTGATGGTGATCGACGGGGCGAAGGGCGTCGAGGAGCGGACCGAGAAGCTGATCGAGATCTGCCGCCTGCGCGACACCCCGGTCGTCACCTTCGTCAACAAGTTCGACCGCGAGTGCCTCGA
>Ga0073899_10005962_pt1 | contig 10547 bp, 6 predicted proteins | sample KloWWTmetaKNB5Ph_FD_88975 | JGI IMG/M metagenome (GOLD analysis project Ga0073899, IMG submission 88975) | Active sludge microbial communities from Klosterneuburg, Austria, studying microevolution and ecology of nitrifiers - Klosterneuburg... | ecosystem: Engineered > WWTP > Aerobic digester >...
TCCTTCCTCCCCTTCCTCCCCTTCCTCCCCTTCCTCCCCTTCCTCCCCTTCCTCCCCTTCCTCTCCTTCCTCTCCTTCCTCCCCTTCCTCAGCTGACCCAGACGCGCGCATTGCGGAACATCCGCATCCAGCCGCCGTCCTCGCCCCAGTTCTCCGGGTGCCACGAGTTCTGCACGGTCCGATACACGCGCTCGGGGTGCGGCATCAGGATCGTCACGCGCCCGTCTGTCGTCGTCAGGCCGGTGATGCCGGCTGGCGAACCGTTCGGGTTGGACGGGTACGTCAGAGCGACCTTGCCGTAATTGTCGACCCAGCGCAGGCTCACCAGCCCGCCGCGTGTGCAGTCACGCTCCGCCGCCTCGTCGACGAACTCCGCGCGACCTTCGCCGTGCGCGACGGCGATCGGCAGCACCGAACCCGCCATGCCGCTGAAGAAAATCGACGGCGTCGGCAGGACTTCGACCAGGCCTACGCGGCCTTCGAACTGCTCCGAGCGATTGCGGACAAACCGTGGCCAGTGGCCAGCTCCCGGGATCAGCGACTTCAGCGTCGACATCATCTGGCAGCCGTTGCAGACGCCGAGCGCAAAGCTGTCGGAGCGCGCGAAGAAGGCCGCGAACTGCTCGTGCAGCGCCGCGTTGAAGAGGATCGATTTCGCCCAGCCCTCGCCGGCGCCGAGCACGTCGCCGTAGGAGAAGCCGCCGCAGGCGACCACGCCCTTGAAGCGCTCGAGCCGCGTGCGCCCCGCAATCAGGTCGGTCATGTGCACGTCGGCCGGGCGGAACCCGGCACGATCGAACGCCGCGGCCATCTCCAGCTGGCTGTTCACGCCCTGCTCGCGCAGGATCGCGATCTCGGGCCGAACCCCGCGCAGTACGTACGGCGCCGCGATGTCCTCGGCCGGATCGTAACTGAGCGTCGCAAACAGGCCCGGGTTTCTCGGATCCGTCACCTGCTCGCGCTCTTCGTGCGCGCAGACCGGATGGTCGCGCAGCCTCTGCAGGCGGTAGCTGGTCTCGGACCATGCTGAACGCAGGTCGGTGCGCGTCGCATCCAGCACCGTCTTGCCGTGACGGTCGTCGATGACGATGCGATCGAACGCTTCGGCGGTGCCCAGGTCATGCACCACCGGGCCCAGGCCCGCAGCGGCGAAAACAGCCTGCACTTCGGCAAGACGCAAGGTCTCGACCTGCAGCACGGCGCCCAGCTCTTTGGCAAAGAGTTCGGCGACAGCCCCGGCCTGATCACCGGCGGCCAGCGTGATGTCGAGTCCGCAGTGCCCGGCAAAGGCCATCTCCGCCAGCGTCGCGAACAGTCCGCCATCCGAACGATCGTGGTACGCGAGAATCAGCCCCTGGCGCCGCAGTTCGATGACCGCGCCGACGAATGCGCGCAGGCGGCCGGCGTCATCGCAGTCCGGGGCTTCGTCACCGATTCGGCCATGGACCTGCGCCAGGCAGGACGCGCCCAGGCGATTGCGACCGGCGCCCAGGTCGACCAGCAGCAGGCGCGTGGCGCCGCGATCGAGTCGCAGCCGGGGCGTGAGCGTGCGGCGCACGTCCTCGACCGGCGCGAACGCCGAGACGATCAGCGAGACGGGCGAGACGACCTTGCGCGCGCCATCGGGCCCGCTCCACGCGGTCTTCATCGACAGCGAGTCCTTGCCGACCGGGATCGCGATACCCAGCGCGGGGCAGAATTCCTCGCCCACCGCGTGCACGGTGTCATAGAGGTCCGCGTCCTCGCCCGGCTCGCCACAGGCGGCCATCCAGTTGGCAGAGAGCCGGATGTCTTCGATGCGTCGGATGTCGGCCGCGATGATGTTGGTGACGGACTCGGCGACGGCCATGCGGCCCGACGCCGCGGCATCGAGCAGCGCGAGCGGCGTGCGTTCACCCATCGCCATCGCCTCGCCGTGCGTCGAGGAATAGTCCGTAACCGTGACCGCTACGTCGCTCACCGCGACCTGCCACGGACCGACCAGCGGATCGCGGCTGATCATGCCGCCGACCGAGCGGTCGCCGATCGTGATCAGGAACGTCTTGTCGGCGACGGCAGGCAGGCACAGCACGCGCAGCGCCGCCTCGCGCAGGTCGGTCACGTCCTGCGCCGAGAACCCGTCGCCTGCGTGCGGCATGCGCCGCACGTCACGGGTCATTTTCGGCGGCTTGCCGAGCAGCGTCTCGAGCGGCATGTCGACCGGCGTATTGCCGAACTGCGGATCTTCCACGCGCAGGATCGCATCGTCGGTGACGTCGCCGACCACGGCGAAAGGACATCGTTCGCGATCGCACAGCGCGCCGAACGCGGCGAGCCGCTCCGCGGCGATCACCAGCACGTAGCGTTCCTGCGATTCGTTGCACCAGAGTTCGAGCGGCGACATGCCAGGCTCGTCGCTCGGTATCCTGCGCAAGTCGATGCGGCCACCGGTCGTGCCGAAGTGCACCGATTCAGGGATCGCGTTGGAGAGCCCGCCGGCACCGACGTCGTGGATGAGCAGGATCGGATTCTCGTCAGCCATCGCCCAGCAGGCATCGATGACCTCCTGCGCGCGGCGCTGCATCTCGGGGTTGCCGCGCTGTACCGATGCGAAATCGAGATCCGCCGAACTGGCACCGGCGCCCATCGACGACGCGGCGCCACCACCGAGTCCGATCAGCATCGACGGGCCGCCGAGCACGACGATCTTCGCGCCTGCGACGACGGGTGCCTTCTCGACATGCGCCCGGCGAATGTTGCCGAGACCGCCCGCGATCATGATCGGCTTGTGGTAGCCGCGCAGCGGCGAACGACCAGGCGTTTCCACCCGCTGCTCGAACGTGCGGAAGTAACCGCAGATGCCGGGCCGGCCGAACTCATTGTTGAACGCGGCGGCGCCGAGCGGACCATCGAGCATGATCTGCAGTGCCGACACGATGCGCTCGGGCCGGCCGAAGTCCTGCTCCCATGGCTGCTCGAAACCAGGGATACGCAGGTTCGACACCGAGAATCCGACCAGACCGGCCTTCGGCTTCGAGCCGCGCCCGGTCGCGCCTTCGTCACGAATTTCGCCGCCCGAGCCGGTGGCCGCGCCGGCGAACGGCGAGATCGCCGTCGGGTGATTGTGCGTCTCCACTTTCATCAGGATGTCGATGGACTCGTCCGAAGCCTCGTAGGTACCGTCACCGGCCTGCGCGAACCAGCGGCGGCCGGGCCAGCCGGCGATGACGGCCGCGTTGTCGCGATACGCCGAGAGCACGCCCTGCGGGCTGACGCGGTGCGTGTTGCGGATCATGCCGAACAACGACTTTTCGCTGCGCTTGCCGTCGACGATCCAGTCCGCGTTGAAGATCTTGTGCCGGCAGTGCTCGGAGTTGGCCTGCGCGAACATCATCAGTTCGACGTCGCTCGGGTCGCGCCGCAACTGCCCGGAAAACGCGGCGACCAGGTAGTCGATCTCGTCTTCGGACAGCGCGAGACCAAGCTCGGCATTGGCCCGCTCGAGTGCCGTCCGACCCTGCGCCAGGACCGGTACGGTCGCGAGCGGTTGCGGCGCATGATGCGCGAACAGGCCCGCTGCAGCCGCGATTGAATCGAGCACATCCTCGGTCATCCGGTCGTGAATGACCGCAGCGATCGCCGCATGCTCCGCCTTGCTGAGTGGCTGCGAAGACCCTATGTAATAAGCAACGCCCCGCTCCATGCGGGTAACGGTGCCCAGGCCGCAGACATGGGCGATGTCGGTCGCTTTCGAAGACCAGGGTGACACGGTGCCGAAGCGCGGCACGACCAGCAGCAATCTGCCCGCGGGCGCATCCGACGGGCCATCGGCCCGGGTCGACGGACCGTAACGCAGCAGCGCCTCGACCACGACACGCTGTTCGTCCGACAGCGGAGCCGAGACCTCGACCAGATGGATGTACCGGGTGTCGACCGATTCAACGTGCGCAACCCGATCGCGGACGGCCGCCAGGACCTTTTCGAGCCGGAAATCCGAGAGCGCGGGAGCGCCGCTGAAGGTGAGCATGAGCGAGGGCGGCCGCCGGTCAAAAGTGAACGGCAAATAATACCGGAGCAGGCTGTCCCGGGCCAGCGCGCGGCGGCGTAAAGCCGCGCCGCTGCTCTACTTTTCGCGGTTGCCAGGCCCGCCTGGCGGGGTGTACACGGGGAACGGAAACTGCGCGACATTGGAGGCGGATTCCGCCGCCGAAACCTTGCTGACGCCCGACTTGCGCACTTCGTCGATGCGGATCACCGAGTGCAGCGGCAGGTAGGTGCGCTTGACGCCGGCAAACTCGACCTGGATCTTTTCCTCGGAGGGGTCGACCACGACCGACGAGCGCTCGCCGAAAATCAGTTCCTCGACCTCGATGAAGCCGAACATCGCGCCATGGCCCACCTTGCGGGCGTAGATCTCGAAGACCTTGCCCTGGTTGTGGAATATGACCTTGAAAATGTGACTGGAGGCCATGAGGCCGGCACGCCTTGCGTGTTAGGGTATTCGCATATTACAAGGGTTGCGGACCAGCGTCAGCCGCCTCCGGCATGTCGACGGTATAGACTGCAGATATCAGGCAGCCAGCGTCAGCAACATCATGGCCATCAAACTCCGCGTCATCAGCGACCATTATCGCGAACTCGGCGAAAACCGTTCGCGCGTGTTCGGCGTAAACGGCGGCACGGTCGGGCGTGCGCCGGGTAACGACTGGGTCCTGCCCGACCCGCGTCGCGTGGTTTCCGGCCATCATTTCGAAGTGCAGTTCCACAGCGGCAAGTACTGGCTGATCGACACCAGCACGAACGGCGTCTTCGTCAACGACGCGGACGATCCCGCCTCGGACACCGGTCGTGTCGAGCTGAGCGATGGCGACCGGCTGCGCGTGGGCGACTACGACATCCTCGTCAGCCTCGACAATCGAATCGATTTCCTGCCCGCGGCGGGCGAAGAGCAATCCGCCGCGAAACACCTCGACTCGGGCATCGGCCACAACCTCAACTTCGACAACCTGCTTACGCCGCGCGAGACCGAGGCGAGTGGCTCGCTCCCGGTCGGCAATGCGTTCGGCGTGCGCCTGAACGCCGAGGCGCGCGCGAACCTGCTGCAGACTCTGCAGCGCTCCGTCGAATCGCCCGGCGAGGGTTCGTTCGACCCGACGCCCACGGGCCGCATCGACTCCGTCGTGCCCGGCATGGCGCCAGCCGCTGACGGCGCGCCGGCCCCTTTTCCGTCGCCACTCGGCAGGTCAGCTGCAACAGCCCCTGGCAACCAGGACTGGGCACTGCGCACGCGCCAGATTCCGCGCGAAGAACTCGAGGACGCATTGGCGCGGCGCAGGACGCGCGTCGAAGCCCGTGAGCGCTCGGTCCCGTTTCACCAGCAGGCCAGCACGTGGACGGACCTGCGCTCGGCGGTGCAGGCTTTCTGCCGCGGCGCAGGCATCGATCCGACCGCGCTCTCGCCCGAAGCCCAGGCCATGCTGCCGCTCGTCGCCGGCCAGTTGTTGCGCGAGGCAGTCGTTGGCCTCAACGACATCATGCGTGCGCGTGCGACAGGCGCCGTGGGCGCAGCCGTCGCGGCACTGCCAGTGGCGCCGGGCAACAGCAGCAACCCTCTGCGTTCGTCGACCAGCATCGAGCAGGCGTTGCAGCGCCTGTTCGAAGCGCACGGGCGACTCTTCGCAGGCCCGGTCGACTCGTTGCGGGACGTGCTGCAGGACATGCGTGACCACGAGACGGCGCTTGCCGCCGGCATGAAGGCAGGGCTCGACTCCGTACTCGGCCAGCTCTCGCCGGCAAACGTCGCCGACCAGTTCGAGCAGGGACGCGCCCGCCAGCTCGCACCGGGCCAGGACCCGCGTCCCCGGTACTGGGAGCACTATTCCGAGTTCTACCGCCTGCTCACCCAGCAGACCGCCGGCAGCGAAGAATTGCCGAGGTCGTTCGCCGAGGCATTCGAGCTCGAGTACGCGCGCATGCGCGGGGACCTGCGGCAGAAACGCCCAACCTGACGACCGACGTCAACAGCGGCGCCTTTGAGCGACACGTCCACGATCAACCGCGCCGGTCGCAGCAGCAACCGCGAGCTCCGTCGCGCAGCGCGCTCGCACCGTGCGGCCGGCAAGCTGCCCTACATTCGCCGCCGCATCCCCACGGTCGAGCTGCTGAACGACGAGGCCGTCGAGATCATCGAGACCAACGCCGAGGCGATCCTCGAAGAAGTCGGCATCGAGTTCCGGCGCGACCCGGAATCATTGCGCCTGTGGCGCGAAGCGGGGGCCGACGTGCAGGGCGAGCGGGTGCGCATTCCGCGCGGCCTCGCCCGCCAGCTGCTGCGCACGGCCCCGCGCGAGTTCATGCTGCACGCAAGAAACCCCGCACGCAGCGTGCATTTCGGCGGGGATGCGACGGTGTTCTCGCCGGTCGGCGGTCCGCCCTTCGTGACGGACCTCGATGGCGGCCGCCGCTACGGCACACTCGCCGACCTGCACAACTTCATCAAGCTCGCCCACGTCGCGCCTGCGATCCATTTCTCCGGCGGCTGCATGGTCGAACCGATGGACGTGCCCGCAGGAAAGCGTCACCTCGACGTGCAGTATGCGTTCTTCCGTTACAGTGACCAGGGCTGCGAGGGCACGCCCGAAACGCCGGGACACGCAGCGGATGCCGTGCGCATGGCCGGCATCCTGTTCGGCCAAGGCTTCGTCGACGCCCACTGCGTCCTGCTCGGCAACATCAATTCGAACTCACCGTTGACCTTCGACGGCCGCATGCTCGGCGCGCTGCGCGCCTTCGCCTCGCACAACCAGGGCACGATCGTCGTGCCCGCGGTGCTGGCCGGCGCGATGGGGCCGGTGACGCCTGCAGGCTGCATGGCTGAGCTGCTGGCCGAGACGCTGGCCGGCATGGCGCTGACGCAGCTCGTCCGACCGGGTGCGCCGGTGATCATGGGCTCATTTGTCGGCGCCATCTCGATGCGCACGGGCGCGCCGACGTTCGGCACGGCAGAAGCCACGCAGATGATCTTCGCGACCGCGCAGCTGGCGCGCAGGCTCGGCGTGCCGTGCCGCAGCGGCGGATCGCTCTGCTCGTCGAAGGTCGCGGATGCGCAGGCCGCCTACGAAAGCGCGCACACGCTGCTGCCGACCCTGCTCGCGGGCGTCAACCTCGTCACGCATGCGGCCGGCTGGCTCGAAGGCGGGCTGGTCGCGGGATACGAAAAATTCGTCATGGACGTCGACCAGCTGGCGATGATGCAGGCGCTGGCGGGCGGCATGGACGTGAGCCCGCGCGGCCAGGCGCTCGACGCCATCCGTGAGGTCGGTCCGGGCGGCCACTTCCTCGGTTGCGCTCACACGCAGGAAAACTTCGAGGCGGCGTTCCACCAGTCGACCATCGCCGATTACTCGTCGTACGAGCAATGGTCGAGCGAAGGCAGCCTGAACGCCGAACAGCGCGCGAACGTGGTCTGGAAACGCATGCTCGCCGACTACGAAGATCCCGGGCTCGATCCCGGGATCGACGAGGCCTTGCAGCAATTCATGCGCGAGCGCCGCGCGGCGCTGGCGGACAGCCTCGACGAGGACTAGCAGGTAATGAAGAGTCACTACCGCGTCGTCGTGATCGGCGGGGGCATCGTCGGGGCGAGCGTCCTGTATCACTTGACGCGCAAGGGCTGGGGCGAAATCGCACTGATCGAGCGCGCAGAGCTGACAGCCGGCTCCACCTGGCACGCCGCGGCGGGTTTCCACGCCATCAACGACGATCCGCACATCGCTGCCCTGCAGGCGTACACGATCAGGCTGTACCGGGAAATCGAGGCCGAGAGCGGCCAGAGCGTCGGCATGCACATGCCGGGGGGTTACAGCATCGCCACGACGCCCGCGCGCTGGCAGTGGCTGCAGTCGGAATTCGCGATCTACCAGACGCTTGGCATCGAGGCGCGGCTGGCGACGCCGGCAGAGATCGTGGACGCATGTCCGATCGTCGACCCGGGCGGGCTGCTGGGTGGCCTCTTCGATCCGCACGAAGGCGCAGTGGATCCGCACGGCACGACGCATGCGTTTGCCATCGCTGCACGCAAGCATGGCGCCGACGTGATCCTGCGCAACCGCGTGACGGGCCTGCGGCCGCACGCCGACGGCTGGCTGGTCGAGACCGAGCACGGGACGGTCGTCGCGCAGCACGTGGTGAATGCCGGCGGCCTGTGGGCGCGCCGGGTCGGCCGCATGGTGGGCGTGGACCTGCCGCTGACACCGATGCAGCACCACTACCTCATCACCGAAGACCTGCCGGAGCTGCTGGCGCGTGCGGACGAGATGCCATGCGTGACCGACCTCGAAGGCTGCACGTACCTGCAGCAGGAACGCAAGGGCGTGATCCTTGGCGTGTACGAACGCAATCCGCGGCACTGGCACGCCGAGGGCGCCGAGTGGGACTACGGCATGGAGTTGCTGCCCGAGGACATCGACCGCATCAGCCCGGAGCTGCTGATCGGGTTCTCGCGCTTTCCGTCGTTGCAGCGCGCAGGCATCCGCAAGTGGGTCAACGGCGCGTTCACGTTCACGCCCGACGGCAATCCGCTGGTCGGCCCGGTGCCGGGCCTGCGTAACTTCTGGGCCGCTTGTGGCTGCATGGGGGGCTTCTCGCAGGGCGGCGCCATCGGCAAGGTGCTGTCTGACTGGATCGTCGAGGGCGACCCGGGCACCGACATCTTCGGCATGGACGTCGCCCGCTACGGCAAGTTCGCAGCCGACGACCGCTACCTGCGCGACACCACCGCACAGTTCTACGCCCGGCGTTTCGTCATTGCCTATCCCAACGAGGAGTTGCCGGCGGGCCGGCCCCTGAAGACGACGCCGAGCTACGCGGCGCAGAAGGCGCTCGGTGCGCGCTTCGGCGTGGTCTGGGGCATGGAGTCGCCGCAGTACTTCGCGACCGGCGAGCCCGACTTCGTCGAGCCACCGACCTTGCGACGGTCCACGGCGGATCGCTTCGTCGCGGCGGAAGTCGCCGCGACCCGAGCCGCGGCGGGACTGCTGGACACCGGCGTGTACGCGCGCTACGAAGTTCGCGGACCGGGCGCAGGGAAATGGCTCGACCACCTGCTCGCCTCGCGTCTGCCCGCCGTGGGCCGCATCCGCCTGGCACCGATGCTGAATCCTGCAGGCCGCCTGATGGGCGATCTCACCGTCACGAGGCTCGACCAAGATCGCTACTGGCTCGTCGGTTCGTATTTCCTGCAGGAGTGGCACCTGCGCTGGTTCCACGATCACCTGCCCGCGTCGGGTGTGGACATCGAGAACCTCTCGGCGAGCTGGCTCGGGTTTTCGCTGTCGGGACCGCAGTCGCGCGCGATCCTGGCCTCGCTCACGACGAGCGACGTCTCCGACCGCGGCATTCCCTTCATGGGCTGCGCCAGTATCGACGTCGCAACGATGCCTGCGGTCGTCGCGCGCCTCTCGCTCAGCGGCGAGCTCGGTTACGAAATCAACCTGCGTGCGTCGCAGCAGCACGCGCTCTGGCAGGCCTTGCTGGCCGCCGGCACGCCGCTCGGCATGCGCCCGATCGGCATGCGGGCGCAGGACAGCCTGCGGCTCGAGAAAGGCTACGGAGTCTGGTCGCTGGAGTTTTCCACGTCGTGCACGCCGGCCATGGCGGGCCTGGCGCGCTTCGTTGCGACTGACAAGGGTGATTTCATCGGCCGCGACGCGTTCCTGTCTGCGCAGGCCGCCGGCCCACCGCAGCACCTCGTGCTGCTGCAGGTCGAATCGCCCGACGCCGACGCCACGGGCTACGAGCCGATTCATCGCGAAGGTCGACGCATCGGCTACGTCACCTCCGGGGCCTACGGCCATCACGTGCGGCAGAGTCTTGCGCTGGCCTACGTCGACACGGAATGGTGCGAAACATCCGACCCGCTGTCGGTCACGATACTGGGCACGCCGCGCGCCGCCCGCATCCTGCGCGCGCCGCCCTACGATCCAGCCGGCTCGAAACTGCGTGGCTGAGGTCACGCGCACTGGCGGAGGTGAGGCGTGAAAGTCCGCTGGACGATCTTCCTGTTCCTCGGCGGCTTCGCCATGCTGGCGTACGTCCAGCGCACCAGCCTGGGGGTGGCCGCGCAGAACATCATGCCGGACCTGCACCTCTCGCAGCTGCAGATCGGCTGGCTGAACGCGGCATTCGCCACCTGCTACACGCTTGCGCAAATACCGGGCGGTGTCCTTGGCCAGCGCTGTGGAGCGCGGCTCATGTACACGTTGATCGGATTGGGTGGCATCGTCGCGACGATCGCGACGCCGCTCGCGCCAGTCGTGCTGGCAGGCACGGCCTTGTTCGTCGCCCTGCTCGCTGCGCAGGGGTTGCTGGGCCTCGCGCAGGGCCCCGTTTTTCCGATGTTCGCCGTCGTGTCGCAGAGCTGGTTCCCACCGCGGCAATGGGCGCTCGCCAACGGTGGCAACGCCCTGACCCGAGTTTGACAGTTGCGAGGCACATGGAGGGGTGCGGTTGAGGTCGAGGTGTATGCAGAACAAGCACTTACGCGCGACCGAGGCGCGTTTCGAGCGTAA
>Ga0073899_10005963_pt1 | contig 10546 bp, 8 predicted proteins | sample KloWWTmetaKNB5Ph_FD_88975 | JGI IMG/M metagenome (GOLD analysis project Ga0073899, IMG submission 88975) | Active sludge microbial communities from Klosterneuburg, Austria, studying microevolution and ecology of nitrifiers - Klosterneuburg... | ecosystem: Engineered > WWTP > Aerobic digester >...
TTCCTATACTGAAGTCAAGAAGGCTAACGGGAGCGGATCATGGACGCGAAATCATTCCGTGGCTGGCTGTGCCAGCTTGGCGAGTTGTCGAATCGGCAGTGTGAGCAACTAAAGCATCGGCTGCTTGGCGGCGCGGCAAGCGATGATGCCCGTGACTGGATCAATCGCCGGGCCCAGGAGAGTCTGGCCTGTCCGCATTGTCAGGCGGCCCACGTGCAGCGCTGGGGCCGCGAGTCGGGGATTCAACGCTACCGGTGCGGTGACTGTCATCGCACCTTCAATGCCCTGACCGGCTCGCCGCTGGCCGGGCTGAAATATCGTGAGGCATGGGCGGATTACACGAAGGCGATGATCGACGGCTGCAGTCTTCGCGTTGCCGCCCGCCGCTCAGGTGTTCATGCGAGCACGGCGTTTCGCTGGCGACATCGACTGTTGCAAGGGCCGGACCAGGCGCAAGACACCGAGTTGCACAATATCGTCGAAGCCGACGAGACGTATTTCCTTGAGTCGTTCAAAGGTCAGCGCAAACTGCCTCGTCCGGCGCGACATCGCGGGGGTTCTGCAGCCAAACGCGGCCTGTCGGCCGAGCAAATTCCGGTGCTGGTCGTCGAGGATCGGGAAGGGCACCACTTCGATGCGGTGGTTCACAAGGTTGATTTGCCCACGATCGGTTGCCTGCTCGCCCAAGTGCTCGCGCCCGATGCCTTGCTGTGCAGTGATGGCGCCGGCGTCTACCGCGCCACAGTCCGCCAGTTCAAGCTGGCGCATGAGTCGGTCAATGTAACGGCGGGTCAGTACGTCCGCCAGCAGATCTTTCACGTCCAGCACGTCATTGCTTACGACTCGCACCATAAGCAATGGATCCGCCGCTTCAACGGCGTCGCCACGCATTACCTACCCAACTACCTCGGCTGGCGCCGCTTGATCGAACGCTGCGCCGGGAAATTCACGCCGGAAATATTTCTTCGGCATGCCGTCGGCTAAAACCAACGGGTTTCGCGAACAGAGCCAAAATGTTTGTGCAAGCTTTCACCGGTGAAAGTCATTGTTGCCAGCGAGTAATTGTTTTGCTCTCGATCTCTTTCGGGGGTATTGCATACGTGCTGCATAAGGCTGCTCTATAAATACGATTTGCCACAGATTGCAACTTTCACCGGTGAAAGCCTGGTTCGAGTTGGTTGGGTCAACGGTTTGTGGTGCGCTACCTAAGTGGCTGGTGCGAACTTTCACCGGTGAAAGTTCGGTGTCGAGTTGATTTGATACGGGGTGCGTAGAGGATGGTCGCTGCGCCGTGGATTACGTGTTGGCGCGCTGTAGACGCCTATTGGAGGTCTTGCGTTTGCCAATAAGCATCCACTGCAATCAATGCGCTTAAAGCAATTTTGTTTGTAGCCGGTATTGTGGGATAAAACTGAAGTGAAATGTCTGAGGAAAAGGCAGCCAGCGAAATTGCAGATGACTACCTGAAGTGTTGCAAGGGCTATGCGGCGCCGAGTTGTTTCGAATAGCCTGAACTATTATCTCTCGCGGAATAATGGTGCTTATCGATATAGAACTGCAATAATCATGTATTAGTTGTCATGATGAGTAGTTTACAAAGCCCGCTTCAAATCATCCAAAATCACGTGGACAAAAAAACCCTCAAAAATAAATCATGAGGGTCGATTTCATAAGTTGGGGGAGGCTACAACTAATGGAGCCCGGTTAGTGTTTTGATCTTCTACTGAAGCCGCTATTACCGGCTGGCTGCAGCAGCGTTTGAGCCAGCCGTAAAATGCAGAACGCTAGCGACTGGAGCGAGTTCTTCCTTAGGGGCCGGCTGGCTATCATTTTGCGCAGTGGTTTCCGTCCGAATGGTGGAGTTTTGGAAATCAGCGATAGGGATCAGACGCCCGGCCATTTGTGCTCCTTCGACCATCTGAATGGAGCCATAAACCACATCACCGCTGATTCGCGCAGAGGCCATGATGATCAGTTTGCCGGTGATGGCGATGTTGCCGCGAACTTCTCCCAGGATGATGGCGCGGGGGCCGTATATGTCACCTTCGACGACCCCACTCTGGTTGAGGACAAACAAGCCATCTTCAGAGCCGAAATCAATTCTGCCTTTCACTGTGCCATCGAGCTTGAGGCCATGACGCAGGCGCATGTCACCTTCAAAGAGTTCGCCCGTAGCGATCGCAGACTTGATGTTTTCAGCCCGTACATCGATGCTTTGCGGCCTTCCTTCTGTCTGTTTAACCGGTTGCGCAACCACGGCGACGGGATGGGCGGCGGCGGGGGTGGCTGGTTGCTTGGACGAAAAAATACGCATGATGACTTGCTCCTCAGATTATTGAAAACGGACGACCGTACGATCAGTGACGATCGTGTTGGACTTGGCATCAACGCGCACCAGGCGCTCGCCATTTGGAAGAAGATCCCCAACCAGCGTAATGATCGGACGCTCATCCGGACGGCTTGGCTCAAAGATCAACCCCTCTGGTTGAACGGAACGCACGCCATACTTGGCTGGGGTGGTTTCGACCAGTTTTCGGATTGCTTCTCCCTGCTGTGTGCTTTCGGTCGGCAAGGCTTCGTTGTTGCTGGCCGATTTTGTTTTCGATGACGCAGGTTCCTTGGCTGATGTTGCCAGCGCCGGTTTGGTTGGCGCTGGGGTTGCTTTGGTAACAACGGGCGCAACCTTCGGAGTTTGAACGACCACTTTCTGTTCGGGTTTTGTCTCAGGCTTCGGTTCGAGCTTGATCTCAGGCTTGGCCGCAACTGGAGTGGCTATAACAGGAGCCGTTGCAGCAATGGGAGCGGTTGCAGCTGCTGGCGGCGGCGCGGTGATGGCTGTGTTGGAGGCGAGCGTGGCGGGCACGGAAGGGGCCGGTTGGAAGGCGGGTGTGATGACTCCGTTAGATGGAGTCGCAGGTATTCCAGGCGTTGCAATCTGCAATGTCGTAGGTATCTGTTCGTTGCTGGCGACGGCTGCTTGCATCGGCGCGGGAGACGCAACGGGTATTGGGTTCGAGGACAGTACCGGGTCCGCCGTTGGGGTAGTGGTCGGAGTCTGCTCAGGTGTCGTGATGGGGCCGGCCGGAGCGGCATCTTGGGATGCAACCGGGACGGCTGATTCATTTGCAGATGCAGCCATCTGAGCGGCAACCGGATTATCAGGTTCAATCTGTGGGTGGCTTGCCATCGGGGAAGGGACCAGGCCGGTACCAATAACAAGGCCCACCGTTACCAGTGCAGCGATGATGCAGATCAGTACAACCGGCTTTTTCCGCTTGGCAGGGGCCGTACCGTCAAAATCCTGGTCGGAAAGCGGAATATCCTCAACATCGATGATATGGCCCGAGTGACTGTTGTTCGCCTCGCGCATGGCACGGTCAACGCTTTCCATGCTATCGCCGACGATGAACTCATCGACATCGATGCCTTCATGGTCTTCGTGGGCGTTACGTCTGCGTGAAAAAAGGGCCATTAGAAACTCCGATAGTTGTCTGATTGACGAGACGATATCGGGTTAGCTCCAGAGAGTCGCGGAGCTAAAACCGCAAAAAACGAGGGTCAACGCCAACCGTTGGCCTGAGATATCAATTGGCATCTTGTAAGTGCGGCGGTGTATTGCATACTCAGTTCAACACTCAATGTTTGCCGTATCAGCAATCACCTACATCAATCAAAAATGCTCTTGGTACCAATACCGTCGAGGGCGCAGAGAACATGGAAACCAACAAGCGATATCGAACCCCAGATACTGGCGAGGACATCAGGAAATTACTGACGGTCGTTGGCCAGCCCATTCCAGATCGGGAAGGGCTGATGGCGATCAGCCAAACCGAGGGACGCAAGTTTGCAATTGCGCTGACCAAAGTCGCCAACAAGGAAAGCGATACCGACGTTCAGAGGGACTATTTGAGCGCCGTCGTTAACGGGGCGATCCAGAGTACCCGCGATTCGTTGGCAATCATCAGTTTGCCCGTACCGACCACGCCGACCCTGATTGAGTTGTCCAAACGAGAGGGCAAGGCGTTCATCAACGCTCTTCGCATTGTTGAGCAGGAATCAGGGGATCGTCAGGGAATCGCCAACGCTCGGGCTTACCTCGAAAACCTGATTGATGAATATGGCGGCGGCGATATCGTGACACCGAAGGAGCGAACCGAGGTGAGGGCTCCAGCAGTCCATTCTGTGCGGCCAATTGCGCGAAATGATCCCGACGATCTTCCTGATTTGGGTGTTTCACAAATGGTCCGTCCGGCACCTGTTCAACCTCGCCCGGTCCCCGAGAAGCCAGCGCGGAACAAGGGCACGGATGACTCGGCCAGCGAGTATGGAAAGAGCTACAAGGTTTACGGCGAGAAATCGGCAGTTTGCTTTGCCGAGACGATGACACGTACCGGGGGCGTTCCTACAATCACCATCGAGTTCGCCAATGCCCTAAATGGGGAGAGCAGCTACGACTGGAAAAACAAGTGGAGCATCCAACTGACCCCTGCTGAGTTGTACCTGGTCTATGGACTGTTGATGGGGCTGCAGGATGATATGACCCTATTGGAAATCAAGGGGCATGGCACGAACAACGAGAAGAGTTTGAAGATTACCTATCAGGGAAATCTTTTCTTCATGGTCATGTTTTGCCGTGGCAAGCCGCCCCGTGCCGTTCCGGTCCTCGCCAAAGACATTGCTGTGCCCATCGTCATGGTTGGTCAACAAATCATTGCTGGTACCAGAACACTGACCTGGGACATGCTCGGGGCCGTCGTCAAGCGGGTTTGCTCCATGCATGGCAATCAGAACATTCGCTCAACTTCTGAGCGATCAGCCTAAGTCGATAGTGGATTGCACAATCCAGTGGAGCGCAAAGTGAGCATCAGCCCAGCAGTTGGCGAATATCTCTACCGTCGCCTGAAAAAAGTTCAGCGTGAATTTGGCATGGCCCGGCTGGAGTTGGGCACGATTCTGGAGACCATCAAGAACAACGAGTTTTTGTGGCGTGGTAGGGCAGCGTCGTTCAACGCATTCCTGGAGGAAGAACGTATCCAGCCGAATGGCGCCTATCAATTTATGAAGGTAGCGAAGGCGTTTGTGCTGGATCACAAATTGTCCAATGAGGAACTGGGGGATATCGCAACCGCCAACTTTCGCGTTTTGGAATTGGCCGCTCGCGTCATCACCCCGGAAAACCGCGAAGACGTTATCGCTTTGCTGTCGGCCCTCGGAGAGCGTGACGCTCGGGCCTCTCTCCTTGAAATGGAACAAGAGAGCCAACAAGCTGCATCCGGTAAGCCGGCGCAACCCACGCCGGTCAAATCGCTGATGCGCAAGTTCCGCGACCTGCCAGACGATCAGCGCTCGGCCTTTCTCTCACAAGTAGCACCCATCCATGCAGCCCGACAACGCAACGCAAGCGCCGATCAGCGAGCTTGATCGCGTCATCAAGGGGCTCGGCCTGGAAGGGCAGGGTGACTTGCTGCGCTGGGCACCCAAGACATACCGGGATTACCGTTCGCCATCCCAATCTATTGAAGCCTGCGTCGGTAAGGGACGATGTGCGATGGAAGTGGCCGTTGTGTCGCGCCGTGACTACGACAAAGAGGGCCAACCAGTAGGGCCATCCAGTTTTCAAAAGCCGTTCCGGATTTCGATGCGTATGCGGGATAGTACCGGGTACGAGGCATGGGCCACGGTCTTTGGCGCACTCCACCCGTGGGCCGACATCCGGCCTGGACATCATGTGGCTATCCTTGCCGAAATTGAAGAATGGAACGGAGCCCTCCAGATCCGATCGCCTGAATTGATTCCCTACGGACAGATTGGGCAGATGGCGGCCATCTATCGGGGGAAGCGCGGTCGGGTATCCGCCGAAGCCGTGACCAATGTTTTGCGCGACCTGTTGCGGTCGGATATTGCGTCTGGGGTTGAGGCTATTGAGACAAAGATCGGCCTGCCAGACGCCGAAATTACCAAGCAGGCAAGGCTGCGCTATTCGTGCCTGGGAGAACTGCTGGTTGCCTTGCACAAGCCGACGACGCCGGCGCAAGCCTTCCTGGCGACGAACGAGGCGCGCTTGCTATCGGTCTTTCACATAAAGCGTATGGCACGCCTGGTGAAGGATCGACCGGCAACGGCCAAGTCACGCATTACGCTCGACAGCGCCGCGGTGGTGGCATTGATCAACGCACTGCCTTATGAATTGACACAGGATCAGGCAACGGCCATTACCGAAATTTGCAAGGATCTGGCTTCCGAGAAGCCGATGCGCCGCTTGCTCTCAGGCGACGTCTGTACAGGCAAGACGCTGACTTACTTGATTCCAGCGGTAGCGGCATTGGCCGCTGGCGCCGTGGTGATGATCCTCACGCCCAATATCCTGCTGGCCGAGCAATTGGTGGCCGAAACCCGGCAGTTCTTTCCCGGTACTGGAGTCAGTCTGATCCTGGGGCGAGGCGGGAAGCGGAAACTAAACAAGGGGGATTTGCTGGTCGGTACCACGGCACTGATTGGTACGGCTCAAAAGGCCAACTTGGTACCGGACCTCGTAATCTGTGATGAGCAGCACCGCTTGAGCACTGGCCAGCGAGAAGCCCTGATTGGTCCGCACACCAATGTGATTGAAGCAACGGCGACGGCTATTCCTCGTACGGTTGCGCTGGCAACCCATGGCGGCATGGATGTATCCGTTCTGAGGGAGTCTCCCGTCGAGAAGATCATCACGACAACGCTTGTTCGCGTCGAAGAACGCCAAGCCCTGTTCAATACGCTGACCAAGATCGTGGAAAAAGGCGGTCAGATTGCCATCATCTATCGTCGCGTCGACGAAGACGAGGGCGGTCGCACTACGTCTGTTGAAGCGGCGGCGCGACATTGGGAGCGGCTTTTCCCCGGCCAGGTGGCGATGGTGCATGGCCGTTTGAAGGGTGCGGAGAAAATAGCCATCATCGATCAGGTCAAGCGCGGCGAGAAGCGCATCCTGATATGTTCGACGGTGATTGAAAATGGTGTCACGATCGTCGGGCTCCGTGGAGTGATGGTGGTTGATCCTGATGTCTTGGGGGTAAGTCAATTGCACCAGTTGCGAGGCCGCTTGGCCCGGCAAGGCGGGAACGGCTATATGTTTATGCTCCTGACCCGACCCGAGAGCGAGTACGACGAAGAAACGCTCAGTCGTCTGGAACTGGTGGTCTCGATCAATGACGGCTTTGAGCTGGCCGAGCGCGATGCTTATGCACGGGGATTTGGCGATGTATCGGCCGAAGGGGAAACACAAGAAGGTAAGCTGGACTTCCTCTTCCATGGGGTGAAGATCACGCCCAGGGATCTCGACTAATTTTTAGCGAGGGGCGTGCCCTGACTCGTCAATGAAGGGAGAGGCCGACTCGGTGATGCGGGATGACATGAACAGGTGGTCACGGGCACGGGTCATTGCCACATAGAAGAGGCGACGTTCCTCGTCGTAGACCGGATTCTTGGGCGATGGCACCACGCCACTTTCGGCAGCAACAATCCAGACGTAATCGAATTCCAGACCTTTGCTGCCGTGCATCGTCATCAGTGATACGCCTGATGGCGCATCATTGGATTCATTGCTTGGCGGTGGCAGTGTCAGCGAATTGGCGCGTTGCGCGAGCGTTCCTGACATATTTTCGACTGATGTTGCGATGCGATTGAACAGCGCCTTGAGGTCATCTTCCTTGATGCGATCGCTGAACCATTCCCGAACACCGGTGATGACCAAGGGATAGTTACCCTTCTTCGTCATACGGCGCCATCCCAGCGAGGTGGTGGCAAAGGTTTTGACGATCTTTGCAACTTCCGCGGGCAGTTCACCGCAGGGCAGGGGATGACCGTCCATCAATTTCCACATATCCCCTTCGTAATGATGGGTGATCAGATTGATGTGTTCATGGCTGACGCCCATCCAGTGCAACATATTGATAACACCGTCTGCAGCGCCGGTCTGGATCGATTTTAGGATGCCAATAAAATAGATGAATGGTGGGCGATTCCAGATTGATTCGGAGGGGGGGCGGAGATATTTGATGCCGCTTTCACGCAAGGCCTCTTCAACCGCATCGATGGTTCGCCGATTGCGTGCCAGCACGGCCCACTTGCCAGGCGGGGTGGTATATTGAAACCCAGGTACCGTGGTCAGCGGGACCACATGTTTCATAACCTCATCAACAACGCGACCTGCTTCTGCTATGCGATCTGGACAGCGCATGGCAGTGACACTGCCTCCAGTGCCACGGTCGGCCACCAATGATTTGTCGATTCGTTCCTGGTTGAACATGATCAACGATTTGGCCGATGACAGTATCTCGCTACGACAGCGGTAATTGGTGCCGAGTGTGATCAGGGTGGCATCGGTGGCCAGACGGAAGCGATCCATGCCCTGATAGCCGAGCGCACGGCGGAATGAGTACACGGACTGATCATCATCGCCGACAACGGTGACCTTGGTTCCGGCTTTCGCATGCTCGAGAACCCACGCCAATTGAATCTCATCGGTGTCCTGAAATTCGTCCACTAGCATGTATTCGACCGGGTAGGGCTCGACTACCCCCTGCTGCATCAGTGCCAGCGATTTACGCAAGACATCGTAGAGGTCTTCGACCCCTGATCTGGAGAGGATGCTGGCGTAGGCGAGGTAAAGCGGATGATCAGCCTCGGGAACGGTTGTGCGGCTGGATTTGACCGTTTCAATGATCTGGACGGCATCCTCATACGCGATGGGTTCTTCGAGCGATTTTATGGCTCGCATCAGATAAATGACTTGCTCGGCGGGGGCGGCAATCTTTCCGATATGTCCGCGGGCGCGAAGCTGCTTGATGGCCAGCGAATGGAACGTTCCAACACGGGTACGCTTGTTGACCGTTTCGGAACCGATATCTTTGACTAGACGAGATTTGAGTTCATTGGCGGCGTCGCGGGTGAAGGTAACTGCACAGACCCTCGCTCGCGGCTTACTCGCCAAAATGTGGCCGATCTTGACCACGATGACGCGGGTTTTACCTGACCCGGGGCAGGCGACCACGAGGCAATGGCCATCGTGGTCGACAACTTGCTGTTGCTCAGTGTTGAGTTTCAAGCTGCGACAGCAACGGGGGTGAGAGCTTCCGGCGCCGGTTCAGCGCCGGCGACGGCGATACTGGAGGTATCGCTGGCATCGTTTGCAGCTTCAACCGAAGAACCTGCCTCAGTGGTCACCTTGCCGGTTTTCAGTTTCTCGCCTTCCGTCTTGGACTGAAGGTGAGTACGGAGGCCGATGGTTACCTTGCGCACGGCGCTGGGGAGTACGCGCATGTGATGCTTGATTTCCAGTTCGCGCTTGGAATGTTCGCGTTCGGCAATGACACCGTGAAGAACCAGCGTGCTCATGTATTTCAACAACTCGTCGGCCTTTTGCAGAATCTGGATATACCGAGTTTGCATGGGACTGATAATGGTGGCGTTGTGCTTGGTCGGCTTGTTGTACGAGGCCATGACAGTGATTTCTGCGTCGAGCATGATCGCCTTGGCTGCTTCGATCTTGCGCTCAAGAGCCTTCATGATTTCATCCATACGGCCGTAGATGTGTTGTTCGGCCAGGGTGACTTGATCTTCGCCGAGCAGGATTCGGCCGCGCACGCTGATGAAGAAGGCGTTACGCCCGATCAAATCGAAGTTGCGGGAAAACATATGGTTGACCTTGGGGTTGCCGAAAACCGGCTCCAGGACCAGGGTAGCGCCACGAAATGTGTCGAGCCACTCTTGCTTAGTTGTGGTGTCAAGTGCCATGAAAAGCTCCTTAGAAATTGAACGACGAAACGGAATCGTCAGGCTACAAAATCCGGCAAAGAAATTCGCGGAGCTAAAATCGAGGTTTTGACCACCAGAAACCAAAAACGAAGGGTTCAACAAAAAAAGTTGACACAAAAATTTAGAGTCGATAAATTGCGCCACATCAGCTTTGCAAAGTTGATTGAGTAGCTGGAACTCAAACCATTTCGAGCCTCATAAAGAAGTGCGCCCTGACGTAGGGCCGCGATCCTCCAAGGATTGAATTTAAAGCGTCGGGTCTGCCCCATTGAGAGAGCAGATCCGCGCAGTTTCCCTGACGTGTTTGCTGGTGAGGCGTTTGCTCAGAGTGGCCTGTGGCTCTTCTGATCAGACGGTTTTTTCTGGCGAACCATTGTGGTTCCCGAAAGTAGGCGGTTCATTGCGAACCTGCCGCCCCTGCCTCTTTTTGAGGCCTGCGACAGAAATTATGTCGCCTTCCGATAGATGCGCTGTGCGTCTTGTCTCCCTGTGAGACTGTTCCATCGAAGGTTCGTTGAGAACCGCTTGTCTGCTCCCTGCAGACCTTCCAATTGCAAGTCAGCCTAAGACCGATTACAAACCGGCTGCTGACTTCGTGACCCTGCGTCAAAGGGCTTTCCTCGTTGCCGATCGATGCCGTGCTTCCCAAAAGGAGCCCGTCATCTGGTCAATCGGCCCGCACTCCCGCTCGGCGGGAGTCAGTTTTCAACCCTCTGGGGATTCCTATCCCCTACGGGGGAAGGTGTCTCCAGAA
>Ga0073899_10005964_pt1 | contig 10546 bp, 9 predicted proteins | sample KloWWTmetaKNB5Ph_FD_88975 | JGI IMG/M metagenome (GOLD analysis project Ga0073899, IMG submission 88975) | Active sludge microbial communities from Klosterneuburg, Austria, studying microevolution and ecology of nitrifiers - Klosterneuburg... | ecosystem: Engineered > WWTP > Aerobic digester >...
ACACATCCATCGACGACGCGTCGCCGTGCGGGCTGACTTGTTGGCCTGACCTGGGCACGGGGTCGGGCCCCTTATGATTCCGGCCCATGCTCGTTCACCCTCAGTTCGACCCGGTGGCGCTCCGCCTGGGTGTGTTCCAGATCCATTGGTACGGCCTGACCTACCTGGCCGCCTTCGGGCTGTTCCACCTGCTGGCCACGCGCCGGGTGCGGCAGGCGCCATTTGCCGCAGCGGGCTGGACCTCCCGCGATGTGGAGGACCTGCTCTTCTTCGGCGTGCTCGGCGTCATCCTCGGCGGGCGGCTCGGCTACGTGCTGTTCTACAAGCCGGGCTATTACCTGAGTCACCTGCCCGAGGTGCTGGCGGTGTGGCAGGGTGGCATGTCCTTCCACGGCGGGTTGTTGGGGGTGATTGCCGCGATGGCGCTGTTTGCCCGGTTGAGGGGGCGCAGCTTCATGGAGGTGACCGATCTCATCGCTCCCTGTGTGCCCACCGGCCTGGCCTGCGGGCGCCTGGGCAACTTCATCAACGGTGAACTCTGGGGACGCGCCGCCGACGCATCGCTGCCCTGGGCCATGGTGTTTCCGCAGTCGGGTTCGGACCTGGCCCGGCATCCCTCCCAGATCTACCAGTTTGCGATGGAGGGGCTGCTGCTGTTTGGCCTGCTGTGGTGGTATGGACGCAGCCCTTCGGCCCATGTGAACCCTGGGGGTCAGCGGGTCTGGGGTCGGGTTTCGGCCGCCTTTCTGTTTGGCTATGGTCTGTTTCGGTTCATCGCCGAGTACTTCCGCGAGCCGGACAGCTTCCTCGGGCCGCTGGCGATGGGCCTGAGCATGGGTCAATGGCTGTGTGTGCCGATGTTGCTGGGCGGCGTGGTGCTGTGGGCCTGGGCAGGCCGTGCGGCGTCGGCGCGATGACCACGCCAACCGGAATCGCGCCGCGGCTTGAGGAGGCCTGTTCGGACCGACCGCTGCGGGTGTTGGGCATCGAGTCGTCCTGCGACGAAACCGGTGTGGCGCTGGTCGAGGTGGCTTCGGCCGGGCCGGGCTCGGCGATGCCCCTCCTGCTCGCGCACGCGCTGCACAGCCAGATCGACATGCACCAGGCCTATGGCGGCGTGGTGCCGGAACTGGCGTCGCGTGACCACATCCGTCGCGTGGTGCCGCTGTTGCGCGAAACGCTGAGCCGCGCGGAGCTTGCGCTGGAGCAGGTCGATGTGGTGGCCTACACCCAGGGCCCGGGCCTGGCCGGGGCGCTGCTGGTGGGGGCGGGATTCGGCTGTGCGCTGGGCCTGGCGCTGGACCGGCCGGTGATGACCGTGCACCACCTGGAAGGGCACCTGCTGTCGCCCTTCCTGTCGGCCGATCCGCCGGAGTTCCCCTTCGTGGCGCTGCTGGTGTCGGGGGGTCACACCCAGCTGATGCGCGTCGATGGGGTGGGGCGCTACGAGCTGCTGGGCGAGACCATCGACGATGCTGCGGGCGAAGCCTTCGACAAGACCGCCAAGATGCTCGGCCTGGGCTACCCCGGTGGGCCCGCGCTGGCCCGGCTGGCCGAGCAGGGGCGCGGCGATGCCTTTGCGCTGCCCCGACCGCTGATGCGTTCGGGCAACCTGGACTTTTCGTTTGCGGGGCTCAAGACCGCGGTCTGGACCCAGCTGAGCCGCCTGGATGCTGCTGCGGGCGGGCGGGCGGATGAGGCGCAGCGGGCCGACCTGGCTGCTTCCACCCAGGCGGCGATCGTGGAGGTGCTGGTCACCAAATCCCTGGCCGCCCTGAAACTCACCGGGTTGAAGCGCCTGGTGGTGGCGGGCGGGGTGGGGGCCAATCGCCGCCTGCGGGAGGTGTTGAGCCAGCAGTGCGGTCGCAAGGGCATCCGGGTGCACTACCCGGAGCTGCAGCTGTGCACCGACAACGGCGCCATGATCGCCCTGGCCGCGGCGATGCGGCTGCAGGCCGGCCTGGCGCACCCCACGCTGGACTACCGCTTCGACGTGCGGCCGCGCTGGGATCTTTCGGCGGCCTGACGTCCCTTTGGTGTTGGTGGATTGAGCTGCCGGCCCGCTCCGGGCTCCCCTAAGATGCAGGGTTTCCACTGGTTTTGGGCTGGTTTGACGCTGGCTTGACACGCACTTCGCATGGCCTTCCCGTCTGTTTCCCTTCGCCGCCTCGCCCTGGTGCTGGGCCTGGTTCTGTCGCCACTGGTGTCGGCTGCTCCCGCCGCACCGGCACCGGTGCGCATCGGCCTGATCGAGGGGCTGTCCGGCCCCTTCGGCAATGCCGGTGAGGCGGTGGCGCGCAACCTGATCTGGGCGGTCGAGCGGGTCAATGCCCGCGGGGGGGTCAAGCTGCCCGGTGGCGCCCGACCGTTGGAACTGCTGCGGCTGGACAGCAAAGGCTCCCCCGAGGAGGCGCTGTCGGTGCTCAAGTCGGCGCTGGACCAGGAGGTGAGCTTTGTCACCCAGGGCAACAGCTCGGCGGTGGCGGCAGCGTTGATCGATGCCCTCAACAAGCACAACCAGCGCGAGCCGGCGCGTCGGGCGTTGTTCCTCAACTACTCCGCGGTGGACCCGGAGCTCACCCATGAGAAGTGCAGCCCCTGGCACTTCCGCTTCGATGCGCATGCGGACATGCGCCTGTCGGCCTTGATGGAAGTGCTCCAGCAGGATGCGGCGCTCCGGCGCGTCTACCTCATCGGACAGGACTACAGCTTCGGCCAGCATGTGCTGCGCCAGAGCCGGGCACTGATCACCGAACGGCGCCCGGACGTGGCCATCGTCGGCGAGGAGCTGCACCCGATCGGCCGGGTCAAGGACTTCCTGCCCTATGCCACCAAGATCAAGTCCAGCGGCGCCCAGGCGGTGGTCACCGGCAACTGGGGCAATGACCTGACGCTGCTGGTCAAGGCCGCCAGGGACGTGGGCTTCGAGGGCAAGTTCTACACCTTCTACGGCAATGCGCTGGGCGTGCCGGGGGCCTTGGGCGAGGCCGGGGTCGGCCGGGTGGTGGCGCTGGCCGAGTGGCACCCCAATGCCGGCGGCAAGGCCTCCGAGGACCTGGTGTCCCGTTTCCGCCAGCGTTTCCCGAAGCCGGAGGAGGACTACCTTCACCTGCGCATGCAGGTGATGGTGGAGATGCTGACCGAGGCCATCGAACGTGCCCGCAGCACCGAAGCCACCGCGGTGGCCCGTGCGTTGTCCGGGGCGCGCTACGATGGTCGCTCGCTGGGTGGCATCGGCCAGGGCGTGATGCGCGCTGGCGACCACCAGTTCATTCAACCGCTGTATGTAAGTGTGATGCAGCGTGCCGGCGCTGAGGGCGTGCGTTTCGACGTCGAGGGCAGCGGCTACGGATTCCGCACGCTGCGCCAGTTCGACGCCGCGGCCACCGAACTGCCGCACCGCTGCAACATGACTGCGCCCTGAATCCGCAGGAGTCCTGATGCGTCAAGTGATCGCCGATCTGAGTGCCTCGCGCATCCGCGAGGTGGCCAACGCCGGCCTGGGCCGGGAGGATGTGCTGGCTTTCTGGTTCGGGGAAAGCGACGAGGTGACCCCGGCCGGCGTGCGTGCGGCGGCCCAGGCGTCGATCGAGGCGGGCGAAACCTTCTATGCCCACAACCTCGGCCTGCCGGCCCTGCGGGAGGCGCTGGCGGCCTACATCTCCAGCCTGCACCGGCCGCTGGGGGCTGACCGGGTGGCGGTGACCTCCTCCGGGGTTTCGGCGTTGATGCTGGCGCAGCAGGCCCTGGTGGATGCCGGGGACGAGGTGGTGGCGGTGGTGCCGGTCTGGCCCAACCTGACCGCACAACCGGCCATCCTGGGTGCGCGGGTGCGCCGGGTGTCGCTGCACCCACGCCACGGCGCCTGGACCCTGGACCTGGACGAACTGCTGGCTGCCATCACGCCGGCGACGCGGGTGTTGATCGTCAATGCGCCCAACAACCCCACCGGCTGGACGCTGCAGCGCGCGGAGATCGAGGCCATCCTGGCGCACTGCCGCCGCACCGGCACCTGGATCGTCTCCGACGAGGTGTACGAACGCCTGTACTTTGCCGACGGCGCAGTGGCCGCGCCAAGTTTTCTCGACGTGGCCGAGCCGGAAGACCGGTTGCTGGTGGTGCACAGCTTCTCCAAGAGCTTTCTGATGACCGGCTGGCGCCTGGGCAGTCTGGTGGCACCGGTGCCGATGATCGAGCAGCTGGGCAAGCTCATCGAGTTCAACACGTCTTGTGCGCCGGTGTTCGTGCAGCGCGCCGGCCTGGCGGCCCTGGCGGCGGCCCCCCAGTCGGTGCCGGCCCTCCAGGCGCACCTGCGCTGCTGCCGCGACACCCTGGTGGGGGCGCTGCAGGGGCTGCCCCGGGTGGAGGTGGCCCTGCCGGCGGGCGCGATGTACGCCTTCCTGCGGGTGGAGGGTGAGTCCGACTCCCTGGCCTTTGCCAAGCGACTGGTGCATGACCAGGGCCTGGGGCTGGCGCCGGGGGTGGCCTTCGGTGACGAAGGGCAGGGCTGGCTGCGCTGGTGCTTTGCGTCGCAGCACCCGCAGCGGCTGCTGCAGGGTGTCGAGAGGCTGGAGCGGGCACTGAAGCTATAATGCCGCCTTCATCTTTCGGGGAGTCCTCCCTGTTGGATGGAATCTCTGCACGGCACGGGTCGGTTTCACCCGTGTCCGCAAGTGAAACCTGAAACCGCGGCCCAGGCCGGCGCACGGTGTGTGGACCTTCCAGGGTTCCCGCCGCGGCGTCCGACGGCGGTGCGGTTTCGTCCAACCCAGGAACGCAAACATGTCCATCGCTGACCTCAACAAGGCCGACATCATCGCCGCCAATGCGCGCGGCACCGCCGACACCGGCTCCCCCGAAGTGCAGGTGGCCCTGCTGACCGCCCGCATCAACGCACTGACCCCGCACTTCAAGGCCAACCTGAAGGACCACCACGGTCGCCGCGGCCTGCTGCGCATGGTGAGCCGTCGCCGCAAGCTGCTCGACTACCTCAAGGCCAAGGACGCCAACCGCTACCTGGCCCTGATCCAGAAGCTCGGCCTGCGCAAGTGATCGCCCTGCGGGCGGCGGCATCTGCCCCGGCTGGTCCGGGGCGCTGCGGCCCGCAGTTCCCTTCCCCCAAACGATTTCCGTAGGCAGGTCCGGCTGTGCGCGCTGCTGTGTCATTCCATCGAGGTCCCCGTTTCAGTGGGTCCCCGATGGAATGGCATTGCGTCACGCTGACGCACCTGCGGGTGTCGCATCCCACCTCCCGGATGTTTCATAGGCTGTCGCCTGAGAAAGGACTCGCATGAGCTTGTTCAACAAAGTCACCAAGACCTTCCAGTGGGGCTCCCACACCGTCACGCTGGAAACCGGCGAGATTGCCCGTCAGGCCTCCGGCGCCGTGCTGGTGAGCATGGAAGACACCGTGGTGCTGGCCACCGTGGTGGGTGCGAAGAACGCCAAGCCGGGCCAGGACTTCTTTCCGCTGACGGTCGACTACATCGAAAAGACCTACGCCGCCGGCCGCATCCCGGGCAGCTTCTTCAAGCGCGAGGCCAAGCCCTCCGAGCTGGAGGTGCTGACCAGTCGCCTGATCGACCGCCCGCTGCGCCCGCTGTTCCCGGAGGGCTTCTACAACGAGGTGCAGGTCGTCATCCACGTCCTGTCGCTGAACCCGGAGGTCTCCGCCGACATCGCGGCGCTGATCGGCTCGTCCGCCGCGCTGGCGATCTCCGGCATTCCGTTCAACGGCCCGGTGGGTGCGGCCCGCGTGGGCTACGTCAACGGCGAGTACCTGCTGAACCCAGGCCCGACCGCGCTGAAGTCTTCCAGGCTGGACCTGGTGGTGGCCGGCACCGAGGCGGCCGTGCTGATGGTCGAGTCCGAGGCCGACCAGTTGTCGGAAGAGGTGATGCTGGGTGCCGTGGGCTTCGGTCATGACCAGGCTCGGGTGGCGATCGCTGCCATCAACGACCTGGTGCGCGACGCCGGCAAGCCCGAGTGGATCGAGTCCGGCCTGTGGACGCCGCCGACCAAAAACGAACCGCTGATCGCCAAGGTCGAGGAGCTGGGTCTGGCCAAGATCCAGGCCGCCTACCAGATCCGCAGCAAGCAGGCCCGCACCCAGGCCTGCCGCAGCGCCTACGCCGAGGTGAAGGCCGCGCTGGCCGAAGCCGGCGTCCAGGCCGATGGCGTCGAGGTGGAAAACCTGTTGTTCGAGCTGGAAGCCAAGACGGTGCGGGGCCAGATCCTGGCCGGCGAGCCGCGCATCGACGGCCGCGACACCCGCACGGTCCGCCCGATCGAGATCCGCACCGGCGTGCTGCCGCGCACCCACGGTTCGGCGCTCTTCACCCGCGGCGAGACGCAGGCCCTGGTGATCGCCACACTGGGCACCGACCAGGACTCGCAAAAGATCGACGCGCTGGCCGGCGACTTCCGCGACACCTTCCTGTTCCACTACAACATGCCTCCCTTCGCCACCGGCGAGGCCGGCCGCATGGGCACCCCGAAGCGCCGCGAGACCGGTCACGGCCGCCTGGCCAAGCGTGCCCTGGTGCCGCTGCTGCCCAACCGCGAAGACTTCGCCTACACCATTCGCGTGGTCTCCGAGATCACCGAGTCCAACGGCTCCTCGTCGATGGCCTCCGTCTGCGGCGGCTGCCTGGCGATGATGGATGCCGGTGTGCCGATGAAGGCGCACGTCGCCGGCATCGCGATGGGCCTGATCAAGGAAGGCAACCGCTTCGCGGTGCTGACCGACATCCTGGGTGACGAGGACCACCTGGGTGACATGGACTTCAAGGTGGCGGGTACCACCGCTGGCGTGACTGCCCTGCAGATGGACATCAAGATCCAGGGCATCACCCAGGAGATCATGCAGGTCGCGCTGGCGCAGGCCAAGGAAGCGCGTCTGCACATCCTGGGCAAGATGGTCGAGGTGGTGGCCGGCGCCAACACCGAGGTTTCCGAGTTCGCGCCGCGCCTGTACACCATGAAGATCAATCCGGAGAAGATCCGTGACGTGATCGGCAAGGGTGGTTCGGTGATCCGTGCGCTGACCGAAGAGACGGGCTGCCAGATCAACATCGACGAAGATGGCACGATCACGATCGCCTCCACCGACGCCGACAAGGCCGAGGTGGCCAAGAAGCGCATCGCCGACATCACCGCCGAGGCCGAGATCGGCAAGGTCTACGAAGGCCCGGTCACCAAGATCCTGGACTTTGGCGCGCTGATCAACATCCTGCCGGGCAAGGATGGCCTGCTGCACATCAGCCAGATCGCCCACCAGCGCGTCGAGAAGGTCACCGACTTTCTGACCGAAGGCCAGATGGTCAAGGTCAAGGTGCTGGAGACCGACGAGAAGGGCCGCATCAAGCTGTCGATGAAGGCCCTGCTGGAGCGCCCCGAGGGTATGGAAGACGAGCCGCGCTTCGAGCGTCCGCGCCGTGAGTACGGTGACCGGGGCGACCGGGGTGATCGTGGCGACCGCGGTCCGCGCCGTGAACGCAGCGACCGGGGTGAGCGTACCGAGCGTCCTCCGCGTGGTGAGCAGCGCAATGCACCGGCCGATGCTGCACCTTCGGATGCGGCGGGTGACGATCAGCAGCAACAACAACAGCAGCAACAGCAGTGATCGCGCTGAGCGGGCCGGCGCCTGTGCCGGGCCGTTCGGTGAACAGCGCCTGTCCAAGGCCCAGCCGATGAACGCCATCGAGATCTCCCAGTCCGGCGCACCGGAGGTGCTGCGTCTGGTCGAGCGTCCGGATCCGATCGCCGGTCCGGGCGAACTGCTGATCCGCGTCGCGGCCTCCGGTGTCAACCGGCCGGACGTCCTGCAGCGCAAGGGCGCCTACCCGCCGCCCGCGGGCGCCTCCGACCTGCCGGGACTGGAAGTTGCGGGAGAGGTGGTTGCCGGGGAGGCCCAGGCGATGGCGGAGTTGGGCCTGGCAATTGGAGACCGCGTCTGCGCACTTGTTTCGGGTGGCGGTTACGCCCGACTCTGCGTCGCACCGGTTGGCCAGTGCCTGCCGGTGCCGGCGGGTTTCAGCGATGTCGAAGCGGCCAGCCTGCCCGAGACCTTCTTCACCGTCTGGTCGAACGTGTTCGACCGTGCGCGGCTGCAGCCGGGCGAGACCCTGCTGATCCAGGGCGGTACCAGCGGCATCGGCGTGACGGCCATCCAGCTGGCCAAGGCAATGGGGGCAACCGTGATCGCCACCGCCGGCAGCAACGAGAAGTGTGCCGCCTGTCTGTCGCTGGGCGCCGATCACGCGATCAACTACCGCAGCCGGGACTTTGCCGCCGAGGCGCTGAATCTGACGGGTGGGCGTGGTGTGGACGTGGTGCTCGACATGGTGGCCGGTGACTACGTGGCGCGCGAGGTGACCTGCCTGGCCGAAGATGGACGTCTGGTGATCATTGCGGTGCAGGGCGGTGTGAAGGCGGGTTTTGATGCCGGGCTGGTGCTGCGCCGTCGCCTCGTGATCACCGGCTCGACGTTGCGTCCGCGCCCGGTGGCGTTCAAGTCGGCCATTGCGGCGTCACTGCGTCGCCAGGTCTGGCCGCTCCTGGAGGCGGGCCGGGTGAAGCCGGTCATCCACACGGTCCTGCCAACCGCCGATGCGGCGCGTGCCCATGCCTTGATGGAATCGAACCAGCACATCGGCAAGATCGTGCTGCAGTGGTGAGCCCTGGATCAATCTGTTGGAGGAATCATGAGTACTCGTCGCAAGCTGGTGGTTGGCAACTGGAAGATGCACGGCAGCCATGCGGCCAATGCCGAGCTGCTGCAAGGCATCCTGGCCGGTGGCCCCACAAACGCCGACCTCGCGGTCTGCGTGCCCTTTCCTTACCTGTCGGAGGTGGCCGTGACCCTGGCCACCAGTGCGGTGGCCTGGGGGTCGCAGGATGTGTCCGCACAGGAGCAGGGGGCCTACACCGGTGAGGTGTCGGCCACCATGCTGAGGGAGTTCGGTTGCCGCTATGCCATCGTTGGCCATTCGGAGCGCCGCGCCTATCACGGCGAAACCGACCAGGGCGTGGCCGACAAGGCCAAGGCGTCGCTGGGCAAAGGCATCACGCCGATCGTCTGTGTGGGCGAGACGCTGGCGCAACGCGAAGCCGGTGAGACCGAAGCGGTGGTCAAGCGCCAACTCTCTGCCGTGATCCACACGCTGGGTCACTGTGTGGGTGAGATGGTGGTGGCTTACGAGCCCGTCTGGGCCATCGGCACCGGCAAGGTGGCAACGCCCGAGCAGGCGCAAGCGGTGCATGCCCTGTTGCGCGCCCAGTTGCGCGCTGCGACGCCGCAGGCGGACAGCATGAAGATCCTGTATGGCGGCAGCATGAAACCCGACAACGCTGCCACCCTGTTGTCCCAGCCCGACATCGACGGCGGCCTGATTGGCGGTGCATCGCTCAAGGCGGGCGATTTTCTCGCGATCGCAAGGGCCGCATGAGTCGTCGGCCCCAGCACTTTTCCCCGGAGAGAGTTTTCCCATGCAAGTGATGATGAACCTGGTGCTGCTGCTGCAGTTGGTGTCGGCCCTGGCCATGATCGGCCTGGTCCTGGTGCAGCACGGCAAGGGCGCTGACATGGGCGCCTCCTTCGGCAGCGGCGCTTCCGGCAGCCTGTTCGGTGCCACCGGCAGCGCCAATTTCCTGTCCCGCTCCACGGCGGTGGCTGCGACGGTGTTTTTTGTGTGCACCCTCGCGCTGGCCTACTTTGGCAACCTGCGCTCGGTTCGCCCCAGCGGCAGTGTGCTGGAGCAGGCGGCGGCGGCGGCCAGTGCTGCCGCATCGGTTCCGGCCGCCGCGCAGATCCCCGGTGTTGCGGTTGTGCCACAGGCCGCCTCTGCACCTTCTCTGGCACCTGCATCGGGCGCCGGGCAAATCCCGACGCAGTGAAGCGATTCAGAGGACGAAAGTTCCGCTCTGGTCAGGGGAAATCTTGAGATAAACCCTGAGTCAAGCTAGAATCTTGGTCTGTACCGAAGAGCAACTCCTCATGCAATTTGGTGCTTGATCAAGGCTTGGGTTTCACCCGCTTGGCGAAAGTGCCGGGTGAGGTGGATCTGAGCTGAATCAGTGGATTCCGCGTGCCGACGTGGTGAAATTGGTAGACACGCTATCTTGAGGGGGTAGTGGCGAAAGCTGTGCGAGTTCGAGTCTCGCCGTCGGCACCACACATTCCCAGGGTCGGGTTCTCATCCGGCACCCGACCTGGCGTCCTGACGAAGTCTGCTGCATCGACCTGATGTGCTGGGCTGGCGAGGAGCGATGGGCGCGCTGAGCATGCGGTGGAGGTCATTGGCCTGCTGCACTGACGGCGCGCTTTTCTTTTGTCGGATGAAGTACTTTCGAGCCTGTTGACATGAGCCTGGACCAATACCTCCCTGTCATCCTGTTCATCCTGGTTGGAGTGGGGGTGGGTATCGTTCCCCAGGTGCTTGGCTTCCTCTTGGGGCCGCGTCGCCCGGATGCGGCCAAGAACTCTCCGTACGAGTGCGGCTTCGAGGCCTTTGAGGATGCGCGCATGAAGTTCGATGTGCGCTAC
>Ga0073899_10005965_pt1 | contig 10545 bp, 9 predicted proteins | sample KloWWTmetaKNB5Ph_FD_88975 | JGI IMG/M metagenome (GOLD analysis project Ga0073899, IMG submission 88975) | Active sludge microbial communities from Klosterneuburg, Austria, studying microevolution and ecology of nitrifiers - Klosterneuburg... | ecosystem: Engineered > WWTP > Aerobic digester >...
CCGGCGAGCTCTCGATCCGCGCGACCCAGGTGCGGCTGCTCACCAAGAGCCTGCGCCCGCTGCCCGACAAGTTCCACGGCATGGCCGACCAGGAACAGAAATACCGCCAGCGTTATGTCGACCTCATCACCGACGAGGCCGCGCGTGCGCGCTTCGTGGCGCGCAGCAAGGCGGTGAGCTCGATCCGCAACTTCATGGTCGAGCACGGCTTCCTGGAAGTGGAGACACCCATGCTCCACCCGATTCCGGGCGGCGCCAACGCCAAGCCCTTCGTCACCCACCACAACGCGCTGGACCAGGAGATGTTTCTGCGCATCGCGCCCGAGCTGTACCTGAAGCGGCTGCTGGTGGGCGGCTTCGAGCGTGTGTTCGAGATCAATCGCAGCTACCGCAACGAAGGCATCAGCGTCCGCCACAACCCCGAGTTCACGATGATGGAGTTCTATGCGGCCTACTGGACGCACCATGATCTGATGGACTTCACCGAACAGGTGCTGCGCCACGCCGCGCGCGCCGCCGCCGGTACCGCCACGCTCACCTACGGCGGCAAGGAGGTCGACCTCGACCGGCCCTTCGCCCGCATGACGGTGAGCGAGGCGCTGGTGGCCTTCGCCGGCCTGAGCGCCGCCGAAGCCCAGGACGCCAGCGTGCTGCACGCGCGGCTGAAGACGCTGGGCGAGGAACCGCCGGCGCACTGGAAGCTGGCCGAGCTGCAGTTCGGCGTCTTCGAGGCCGTGGTCGAAGCGCAGCTCTGGCAACCCACCTTCATCGTCGACTACCCGGTGGAAGTGTCGCCGCTGGCGCGTGCCTCCGACACCAACCCGGCCGTCACCGAGCGCTTCGAACTCTTCATCACCGGCCGCGAGATGGCCAACGGCTTCTCGGAACTGAACGACGCCGAGGACCAGGCGGCGCGCTTCCAGGCCCAGGCCGCGAACAAGGAGGCCGGCGACGAAGAGGCCATGTACTACGACGCCGACTTCATCCGCGCGCTGGAATACGGCATGCCGCCGGCCGGCGGCTGCGGCATCGGCATCGACCGGCTGATCATGCTGCTGACCGACAGCCAGAGCATCCGCGACGTGATCCTGTTCCCGGCACTCAGGCGCGAAGGCTGAAGGCACAACCATGCCCGCGGCGCGGCTCGAACAACTGGCCGAGATCGAGTGCGCCGTCTGGGCCGAGCTGGGCTCGGCGGTGCGCGAAAAGGGCCACCCCTGGCGCGTCGGCGTGCTGGCCACCCTGGACGGCGAGCGGGCCGACGCGCGCAGCGTGGTGCTGCGCGACATCGAGGCCTCGGCAAGCACGCTGCTGATCTATACCGACGAGCGCAGTGCCAAGGCGCGGCAGGTCGAGCGCCATCCGCTGGGCACGCTCGTGCTGTGGTCCGACCCGCTGGGCTGGCAGCTGCGACTGCGCGTGCATCTGTCGCTTCAGACCTCGGGGCTGGAAGTGTCTTCGCGCTGGGCGCAGTTGAAGATGAGCCCGGCGGCGCACGACTACCTGTCGCCGCTGCCGCCGGGCAGCACGGTGGCACACCCGCTGCCGCAACGCGGCAGCCGCGGCTTCTTCGCGGTCCTGGCCGCCGAGGTGCAGGCCGTCGACTGGCTGGAGCTGCACGCTGAAGGCCACCGCCGCGCCATCTTCGACGCCAAGGGCCGGCGCTGGGTGACGCCGTAGCCGCAAGCGCTCAGCCGTGCCTGAACGCCGGCTTGCGCTTGTTCAGGAAGGCGTCCATGCCTTCCTTCTGGTCTTCGGTGGCGAACAGCGAATGGAAGATCCTCCGCTCGTAGCTCATGCCGTCGGCCAGGCCGCTTTCGAAGGCGCGGTTGACGCATTCCTTGGCGAAGGCCACGCTGGGCGCGCTCATCGCGCAGATGGCGGCGGCGGCGGCCAGCGCTTCGTCCAGCAGCTTGTCGGCCGGCACCACGCGCGACACCAGCCCGGCGCGCTCGGCCTCGGCGGCGTCCATCATGCGGGCGGTGAGCACCATGTCCATGGCCTTGCTCTTGCCCACCGCGCGCGGCAGCCGCTGCGTGCCGCCGGCACCGGGGATGATGCCGATCTTGATCTCGGGCTGGCCGAACTTCGCCGTCTCGGCGGCGATGATGAAGTCGCACATCATGGCCAGCTCGCAGCCGCCGCCCAGGGCGAAGCCGGCAACGGCCGCGATCACCGGCTTCTTCACCTGGCGCATGGTTTCCCAGTTGCGCGTGATGAATTCGCCGTGGTGCGCCTCCATGAAGGTCTTCTTGGCCATCGCCGAGATATCGGCGCCGGCGGCGAAGGCCTTCTCGCTGCCGGTGATGACGATGCAGCCGATGCCGGGGTCGCGGTCGAAGTCCAGCAGCGCGGCGCCGAGCTGGTCCATCAGCGCGTCGTTCAGCGCATTCAGCTGCTTCGGGCGGTTCAGCGTGATCAGGGCGGTGCGGCGTTCGCCCTCGCCGGGGCGCACTTCGGTCAGGATCAGGGCTTCGGTCATGGGGCTCTCCTTGCGGGTTCTGCAATGACTATACGGCGGCGTTGCCGGCCCTCGCACCGGCGGCGGTGCGGGCCGCGGCGCGCGGTCAGCGGCCGGGCTCGGCCTGCAGCGGCAGGCGTTCGATGACCAGGTCGACATGGGTCTCCTCGTCCTGCCGGATCACGATGCGCACCGGCAGGTACTGCAGGCTGGGTGCCACCCACATCTCGGCGGCCAGGTCGCCAGGGCGCATGGCTTCGCGGCGCGGCTTCACGTGCAGCGCCAGCACCGCGCCGGCCGGCGTTTGGAGCCACTCCGGTTCCTGTACTTCGTAGGTCCAGTCCTGCACGCGCCGCGGCAGCGCCAGCGGCAGTGAAATCGAAACCCCCGGCTGCAGCAGGTCGGGCCGGGTGGTGAACAGCCAGGTCAGCTGCACGAACTGGCTGGCGCTGTCCTGCACGCCTTCGGGTCTCGGCAGCTCGGCACCGCCGGGCAGGCGCACGCGGTCGGCGTCGAGGAAGACGACGAGCCGGCGCGGTTCGCGCGTCACGATGCGGGTTTCCTCGTCGTAGCGGCTCGGTCGCAGGCCTTCGGGCGTGATCTCGCCTTCGCTGGCCACGCGCCGGCTCATCAGCGGTGCGAAGAACGGGCCGATGCTGACCTCCATGTGCACCTGGTAGCGCGTGCCCGCGCGCAGCCACTCCACCTGCGCCTGACCTTCCACCGGGCCGCGGTAGTTGCCGCTGAGGCGATAACTCAGGCGCGTGGACGGTGGCCATTCGAAGGCGGCCGGCGCAGCCTGCGGGGCCGCCGTCGCGCCCGCCGGCGCCTGCACCGGTGCTTCGGCGACCCGCTGCGGTGGCGGCTCGGACGCCGTTGGCGCTACCTGCTCCGTGGTCGTCGCCGCAGGCCGCTCGGTCGGCCATTCGGAGTCCCATTCGGCAGGCCACTCCAGCGCCGGCGACGGCACGGCTTCGGGCTGGGCTGCGGCCAGCACCGTGGCTGGCGGCGCCGACGCTGCCGGCGCCGCCGGGGCGGCCACGGGCCGCGGCCGGCGGCGCGGTGCCGGCTCGGGTGCGGCCGGCGGCGGCGCGGGGGCCAGTTCGCGCACGAAGACCACCTCGATGCGCCGCGGCAAGGTGTCGGCAGCGCCTTCACCCAGGCGCGCCGGCAGCCACTGGCCGGCCAGCCACAGGTGGGCCAGGGTCACCGCCGCAGCGAGCGCCGCCAAGCTGCGCGCTTGCCTGGGCCCGGTCGCACGCGGGGCACTCATGCCGGCCCGGTCGGGCTTGCAGCCACCGGCCGGCGGCAGCGGCGGGATGCCTACTTGTTGGCGCTGGCCGCCACCAGCAGCCGTTCGACCTCGGCCTTGGGCAGGGCTCCCGGCTTGCGCGTGCCGTCCTCGAAGATGACGGCCGGCGTGCCGTTGATGCGATGCGCGCGCGAGAAGGCCAGGTTGCGTTCGATCGCCGCGTCGTCGCACTTGCCCATGGCCTTGGCCGGCACCACGGCGTCGAGCATCCAGTCGCGCCAGGCGCGCATGGGCTCCTTGGCGCACCAGATGTCGCGCGACTTGGCGGTCGAGTCCGCGCCCAGGATGGGAATCAGGAAGGTGTAGATGGTGACGTCCTTGACGCTGGCGATGTCGCGCTCGAAACGCTTGCAGTAGCCGCAGTTCGGGTCCACGAAGACCGCCATCTTGCGCGCACCGCTGCCCTGCCGCTGCACCATGGCGTCCTTCAGCGGCAGCTTGTCGAATTCGATCGCCAACAGCTTTTCCAGCCGCGCCTCGGTGAGGTCGGTGCGCGTCTTGGTTTCGATCAGCGCGCCGCTGAGGATGTGCTCGCCGGTGGCGTCGCTGTAGAAGATCTCGGTGCCGCCGTAGCGCACCTCGTACAGGCCGGGAATCGGCGTGCGCGTGACCTCGTCGATCTTGGGCAGGTTGGGCAGCCGTTCGGCCAGGGTCTTGCGGATCACCGCCTCCTGGGCCAGCACGCCGAAGGACAGCAGCAGCAGCGCGGCGGCCAGCGCCGGCTTGATCGAAGACGCGTATTTCATTCGTGGAGGTCCGGTTCGGTTGGCATCAGCCGTCGAGGGCACGAGCGGCCAGCAGCCGCTTCAGCGGCGTGAGGTGGTTGACGAGACTCAGCCCGCGGTTGCGAAGTTCCCGCGCCAGCGGCGCCGGGCTGGCGAACAGCTGCAGCAGGCCGTCGGTGAGGCCGGCCATGGCCAGCGTGGGGCCGATGCGACGGCGTGCATAGCGCTGCAGCAGCCGCGTGTCGGCCAGCGGCCTCCAGGGTTCGCGCCCGGCCAGCACCTCGGCCAGCGCGGCCACGTCGGCCAGGCCCAGGTTCAGCCCCTGGCCGGCCAGCGGGTGCACCACGTGGGCGGCGTCGCCCACCAGCACCCAGCCCGGGCCGTGCACGGCTTCGGCGCGCGCCAGCGACAGCGGCCATTGCGCGCGCGGGCTGGCCAGCGCCAGGTTGCCGGCCGCACCCTGGCTGGCGTGCATGAGCTCGGCCAGGAATTCGGCCTCGGGCATGGCCATCAGTTCGTCGGCGCGGGCGTCGGGCACCGACCAGACCAGGCCCAGGCCGTGGCCGGCGCGCGGGCGATCCAGCGGCAGCAGGGCCAGCACGTCGGGGCTGCGAAACCACTGTCGCGCCAGGCCGGCGTGCGGCTGGCTGGCCAGCAGCCGCGCGGCGATGCCACGCTGGCCGTAGGCTTGGCGCGGCATGTGCACCCCCAGCCGGGCGCGCGTGGCCGAGTCCTTGCCCTCGGCCAGCACCTGCAGCGTGGCCGGCACCTCGCGGTCGACGGCGGAGACGTGCGGCGCAAATCGCGCCGCGGTGCGCAATGCGGCTTCGAGTTCGGCGGCGTCGACGATCCAGGCCAGTTCGCCCAGCGACTGCGTCCAGGCCGAGAAGTCCAGCGTGGCGCCGGGTGCGTCGCCCTGCACGTGCATGTCGAAGACCGGTGTGCGGGCGTCGTCAGGAATGGCGTCCCACACCTTCAGCGACTGCAGCAGCGCCACCGAACTGCGGTTGAGCGCATAGGCGCGCACGTCGTCGACGGCCGGCAACGCGGCCGCACCCAGCAGCGCCACGCGCCAGCCCTGGCGCGACAGTGCCAGCGCGGCCGTCAGGCCCACGGCACCGGCGCCGCGCACGAGAATGTCATAGGGACTCACTCGCGCATTGTAGGAAGCCGCCCGGCGGCACAATGAAAAGAACTGGATGACCCTTTGGAGCGTTCTTGACCGACCTCGCCTGCACCCTTGCTGCCCTCTTCGTGCACCCGATCAAGTCCTGCGCCGGCATCGCGCTGGACGAAGCCTTGCTGGTCGAGACCGGACTCGACCTCGACCGCGCCTGGATGGTGGTCGACACCCACGGCGACATGCTCACGCAGCGTGAATGGCCGCGTCTGGCGCTGGTGCAGCCCACCCTCAAGGGCCACGAGATGGTGCTGCGCGCCCCCGGCATGCTGGCGCTGCACGTGCGGCTGGATACGGTGGAAGCCGCCGCCCGCGTGCGCGTGTGGGACGACGTGGTCAAGGCCTTCGACATGGGCGCGCTGGCGGCGCAGTGGTTCAGCGACTTCATCGGCGGCGGCCAGCGGCTGCGCCTGGTGCGCTTCGACCCCGAACAGCAGCGGCTGGCCGACCCGAAGTGGACCGGCGAGCTGCAGGCCGAAGCCGCCTTCAGCGACGCCTTCCCGCTGCTGGTGGCCAACCGGGCTTCGCTGGACGACCTGAACCAGCGCCTGGCCGCACGCGACGCGACGCCGGTGACGATGCAGCGTTTCCGGCCCAACCTGGTGCTCGACGGCCTGCAGCCCTTCGACGAGGACCACATCGAGGAGATCACCTTCGACACGCCTGGGGGACCGGTGCGGCTGCGCCTGGTCAAGCCCTGCGTGCGCTGCTCGATCCCCAACGTGGACCCGGCCACGGCCGAAACCGGCAGCGAGCCGGGCGCCACGCTGGCCGGCTACCGTGCCGACCCGCGCATGCAAGGCGGCATCACCTTCGGCATGAACGCGGCGGTCGTGGAGGGCGTGGAGCGCGTCTTGCGGGTCGGCATGACCGGGCAGGTGCGGCTGGCGTTCTGACCCGCGCGCCGCAGCAGCGCGGCGCCGCCCGCCGGTTTGCGCAAGATCAAGGGATTGCCAAGCGGCGCGGCGGCGCGCTTGATCGCCACCGGGGTGCACGGCATCATGCGCCCGGGCTCTGAAGCCTGACCATGGCTCGAAGAGGGGAACGCATGCGAAGCAGCAGCCGGGCGCGCCAGCGGGGACTGGCCGGCAGCACGAAGCTGATGCTCGTGCTGGCGGTGCTGCTGGGCATCCTGGCCGGCGTGGGCGGCTATACCTTCGTCTACGCCGAGGGGCTCTCTTACATGAGCAACGACCCCAAGGTCTGCGTCAACTGCCACATCATGCAGCCGCAGTACGACGCCTGGCAGAAATCGAGCCACCACGCCGTGGCCGGCTGCGTGGAATGCCACCTGCCGCACGACTTCGTCGGCAAGTACGTCGCCAAGGGCCTGAACGGCTGGTCGCATTCACGCGCCTTCACGATGCAGGACTTTCCCGAGCCGATCGCGATCACCGACTACAACGCGCGCATCCTGCAGCAGAACTGCTTGGCCTGCCATGAAGCCATGGTGCACGACGCCGTCGTCACCGCCGCGCCGGGCCAGGAACTGCGCTGCGTGCACTGCCACCAGACGGTCGGCCACGGCGAACGCGCCGGGCTCGGCGGCCCCGACAACCGATGACGGAGGTTTTCTTGAAGCGCCTTTCCAGCTCCTCTTCGCAGGCCCAGCGCGGCATCTCCACCGTCTTGCTGGTGGCCGTGGTGGCCGTGGTCGCGCTGGCCGCGGCCGGCATCACCGCGCTGCTGATGAACATCTTCGAGCGCAAGCAGGAAGCCGCCGGCGCCAGCCGCACGCTGGTGGAAGTCACCGCCGACACCACCGACCCCGCCAAGTGGGGCGTGAACTGGCCCAAGCAGTACGACTCGTACATGCTCACCGCCACGCCCACGCGCACGCGCTTCGGCGGCCACGGCGGCAGCGAGGCGCTGCCCGACCAAAAGATCGAGCGCGACCCCTGGCTCAAGCGCATGTTCCTGGGTTATGCCTTTTCCATCGACTACCGCGACCGCCGCGGCCACGCCTACATGCTGGCCGACCAGGAGAACACCGAGCGCCTGAGCAAGCCGCAGACCGGTTCCTGCCTGCACTGCCACGCCACGGTGATGCCGCTGTACCGCGAACTCGGTGGCGGCGACGCCATGAAGGGCTTCGAGGCCAGCTACAAGATGTCGTACAAGGAGATCAACCAGAAGCTGCACGACATGGGCCACGGGCACGCGGTGTCCTGCGGCGACTGCCACGACCCGAAGACGATGAAGCTCATCGTCACGCGGCCGGGCTTCATCAACGGCATCCGTGCGCTGGCCACCTCGAATGCGGCCACGCCTTTCGCGCCTTCGATCGAGCGCTGGCGCAGCGGCGACAAGGCCCGCGCCTACGACCCCAACCAGGACGCCACGCGCACCGAGATGCGCACCTTCGTCTGCGCCCAGTGCCACGTGGAGTACTACTGCTCGTCACAGATGCCGCTCACGCTGCCCTGGGGCCAGGGCCTGCGCGCCGACGAGACCGAGAAATTCTGGAACGAGGTCAAGTTCTCCAGCGGCGAGCGCTTCTTCGACTACAAGCACGCCGAGACCGGCGCGCCCATCCTGAAGGCGCAGCACCCCGAGTTCGAGCTTTGGAGCCAGGGCGTGCACGCGCGCAGCGGTGTGGCCTGCGCCGACTGCCACATGCCTTATGCGCGCGACGGCGCCACCAAGGTGTCCGACCACTGGGTGCGCAGCCCGCTGCTGAATATCAGCCGCGCCTGCCAGACCTGCCACAAGCAGTCGGAAGACGAGATCAAGGCCCGCGTCGACCTCATCCAGACGCGCAATTTCGAACTGCTGCAGCGCGGCGGCACGGCCATCGTCTCGCTCATCGACGCCGTCGTGGCGGCAAAGAAGGAAGGTGCCACGCCCGAGCAACTGAAGGCCGCGCTGGAACTGCAGCGCCAGGCGCAATGGCGGCTGGACTTCATCGCGGCCGAGAATTCGATGGGCTTCCACGCGCCGCAGGAGGCGGCCAAGGTGCTGGCCGAGGCGCTGGACTATGCCCGCCAGGGACAGCTGGCGGCGACGACCTGGCGCCAGCCCTGAACGATTGACACGCGGCGGGCGCGCTGGCCCGCGCGTACCGTGGGGCGCCGGTTCAGCCCGGCCGCCGCTCGGGCAACGGAATGAATTCGGTTTCGCCCGGCACGGCGCCCAAACGCTGCGCCGCCCAGTCGTCGGCGGCCTGCACGATGCGCTCCCGGCGTGACGAGACGAAATTCCACCACATGTGGCGCGGCCCCAGCGGGTCGCCGCCGATGAGCACGACGCGGGCGCTGCCGTCGGCGGCCAGCATGGGCTCGTCGCCGGTGGCCAGCAGCCGCATCGTCTGCGGTGGCACCGCATCGCCGTCCAGCGTGACGGCGCCGTCGACCACGTAGATGGCTCGCTCCGCGGCCGGTGGCAGCGGGAAGGCGTCGCCTGCGGCCAGTGCGATGTCCAGATACAGCATCGGCGAGCGCACCGCCACCGGCGAGCTCTCGCCGAAGGCACTGCCGATCAGCACCCGCACCGTGGCCCCGCCGACTTCCAGCTGCGGCAGCGCCGCCGCCGGCGTGTGCGCGAAGCCGGGCTCGGTTTCCTCGTCGGCCGCCGGCAGCGCCGCCCACAGCTGCAGGCCGTGGCTGCGCCGCGCCAGGCCGCGCAGGTCGTCCGGGGTGCGCTCGCTGTGCACGATGCCGCGGCCGGCGGTCATCCAGTTGATGGCGCCGGGCTCGATGCGCTGCACCGCGCCGGTGGAGTCGCGGTGCAGCACCGCGCCTTCGAAGAGATAGGTCACGGTGGCCAGGCCGATGTGCGGGTGCGGCCGCACGTCGTGCTGCTCGTCCGCTCGCACGTCGATGGGCCCGAAGTGGTCGAAGAACAGGAAGGGACCGACCGCCTGCCGCGCCGCCGCGGGCAGCAGCCGGCGCACGACGAAGCCGCCGCCGAGGTCCTTCTTGTGCGGGTGCAGCGACAGGTGGCTGGGGTTCATCGACGCAGTGTAGGAAAATCCCGGGTTTCCCGCTTCTCTTACGCGAAAGTCTCCCATGAGCCTCAAGTGCGGCATCGTCGGCCTGCCCAACGTCGGCAAGTCGACCCTCTTCAATGCCCTCACCAAAGCGGGTATCGCGGCCGAGAACTATCCGTTCTGCACCATCGAGCCGAATGTCGGCGTGGTTGAACTGCCCGACCCGCGACTGCAGACGCTGGCCGCCATCGTGAAGCCCGAGCGCGTGGTGCCGGCGATCGTGGAGTTCGTCGACATCGCCGGCCTCGTGGCCGGCGCCAGCAAGGGCGAGGGCCTGGGCAACCAGTTCCTGAGCCACATCCGCGAGACCGACGCCATCGTCAACGTGGTGCGCTGCTTCGAGGACGACAACGTCATCCACGTCGCCGGCAAGGTGGACCCCCTCTCCGACATCGAGGTCATCCAGACCGAACTCTGCCTGGCCGACCTGGCCACGGTGGAGAAGAGCCTGCACCGCTACGTGAAGGCGGCGCGCTCGGGCAACGACAAGGAGGCCGCGGCGCTGGTCAAGGTGCTGGAGAAGTGCCAGGCCGCGCTGGACCAGGCGCAGCCGGTGCGCGGCATTGATTTCAGCAAGGAGGAACTGGCCATCCTCAAGCCGCTGTGCCTGATCACCGCCAAGCCGGCGATGTTCGTCGCCAACGTGGCCGAGGACGGCTTCCACGACAACCCCTTCCTGACGCGGCTGGAAGCCTTCGCGGCAAAGCAGAACGCCCCGGTGGTGGCCATCTGCGCCAAGACCGAAGCCGAGCTGGCCGACATGTCCGACGAGGACAAGGCCCTCTTCCTGCACGAGATGGGGCAGGACGAGCCGGGGCTGAACCGCCTCATCCGCGCCGCCTTCAAGCTGCTCGGCCTGCAGACCTATTTCACCGCCGG